>Ga0137418_10005129_pt1 | contig 12000 bp, 10 predicted proteins | sample CZODoug3_1_2_16f_FD_122242 | JGI IMG/M metagenome (GOLD analysis project Ga0137418, IMG submission 122242) | Vadose zone soil fungal communities from Angelo Coast Range Reserve, California, USA - CZODoug3_1_2_16fungal (Hybrid Assembly) | ecosystem: Environmental > Terrestrial > Soil > Vadose... | reverse complement strand
CCCATCAGCTCGCGCTCCAGGCGGTCTGGGCCATCGGTCCCCACAAACACGAGACCTACTGACATGATATCCCTCATTTCGCTGTTCCTGTCTCTCGGCGCGACGCCACCGCCCAAACCGGTCAGAGTCGTGACGTCGCTCACGACCTACGCCGCCATCGCGCGCGAGATCGTCGGTGATCGCGGAGAGGTGAACGCGATCGCCGTGGGCGATGAGAACCCGCATTACGTCCAGCCGAAGCCCAGTTTCGTGCCGTTGCTCGCTAACGCGGACGTGTTTGTCACGACCGGGCTGGATCTCGAGTTGTGGGTCCCCGCCCTGCTGGACAAGGCCGGAAACTCCAAGGTCACGGAGGGTGGACCGGGCTACGTTGCAGCCTACACCGGGATCACCCTCCTCGATGTGCCGTCGAGTTTTTCCCGTTCCGGGGGTGACATCCACGTCTTCGGCAATCCCCACATCTGGACCGAGCCCCTCAACGGCGTGCAGATCGCCCGCAATATCCTGACGGGCTTGAATCGCGTCTCCCCTGAGAACGCGGCGTACTTCACCGCGCGAGAGAAGGACTTCGAGGACCGCGTGTACCGCGCCCTGTACGGCGACGAGCTGGTCAAGTTGCTGGGGGGCCAGACGCTGGCGGACCTGGACCGTCAGGGGAAACTCTTTGAGTTCCTGACTCAGCGGCAGTACCAGGGTTCGGCGCTCACGACACGTCTCGGTGGCTGGCTCCAGAAAGGCATGGTGTTCCGCGGCCGCGAAATGGCGTGCTACCACAAGGAGTGGGATTACTTCTCGCGCGAGTTCGGCATCCCGTGCGTGGATTACATCGAACCGAAGCCGGGCATTCCCCCCGCACCGAAGCACGTGCGCGAGTTGATCCTTCTGATGCAGCAGCGGCACGTCCGGGTCCTGCTGTCGCCGGGCTACTTCGATCACACTCAGATCCGCCAGGTGGCGGAGCGCACCGGCGCGAAGGCGGTCATCGTGCCGTCGAACGTGGGTGGTGCGCCGGGCGTAAACACCTTCGTCGATCTCATCAACACCATCGTCGGCTCACTCGCGCAGGCCTTCAGCGATACCGCGAGCACCGGTCGCTAACCACACAGGGAGAGCGCTCACCGTGTTCCAATTCATGCTGGCCCCGTTCGTGGCGTGTATGGTGCTCGTCGCCATCCACTCGTATCTCGGCCTGCACGTGATCGCCCGCGAGGTCATCTTCGTGGACCTCTCGCTCGCGCAGATGGCGGGGCTCGGCAGCGTGGTCGCCTTGCTGTACGGCGTCGCGCCCGACTCGCGGACGGCGTTCATCTCTTCGCTGGTATTCACGTGCATCGGGGCGGCTCTCTTTGCGCTCACGCGCACGCGGGGCAAAGGCAGAGTCCCGCATGAAGCGATCATCGGCATCGTGTACGTTGCGGCCTCGGCGGCGGCCATTCTGGTGGCGGACAAGGCGCCACGCGGTGCCGAGGCCCTGCACGACGTGCTCGAGGGATCCATCATCTGGATCACGTGGCCGACCATCTTGAAGAAGGGCGCCGCGTACGCCGGTCTGGGTCTCCTGCACTTCCTGCTGCGCAAGCAGTTCCTAAAAATCTCGTTCCACCCAGACGAGGCCGAGCGCGAAGGCTGGCGTATCCGTGCCTGGGACTTCCTGTTCTATGTGTCGTTCGGTGTGGCGGTGACCATGTCGGTACCGGTGGCGGGCGTCCTGCTGGTGTTCACGATGCTCGTCGTGCCAGCGGTGGTCGCATTTCTCTTCAGCCGGGACATCAAGAAGATGGTCTTCATCTCGTGGGGGGCCGGTGCGCTCGCTTCACTCCTGGGCCTCTATATCTCGTACATCGGCAACTTCCCTACAGGACCCCTGATCGTCTGCATGTACGGGCTGGTGCTCCTCGGCGCCGGCGTGCTGCGCAAGCTCGGCGTCGGAAACGACGGGGCAGCGACGGCGTGATGACGGGCGGTCGGGCGGACGGGCGGATGGGCGGTACGGCGATGCTTGTTGCTTGTGTCGCGCTGACCATCTGGCCCTCTGCCCATCTGGCCGCCCAAGTGTCGCTCCACGTCGCCCTCGGGCCGCGCTACAGCTCGACCCTGGTGCACGATTCCATCAGGACCGCGTTCGACCTGCGCCCCGCGCTCGCCCCCGCGTTCCTCGTGTCGGTGCGCAACGAGCTGCGTCCGGGGTGGTCGGCGGATGTCACGCTCGATGTGGCGCCGAGCCGCATGCGGCGTCACGAAAGCAGCGGGTCGTTCGACGCAGGATCGTTCACGGCGGTGGCATTCACGGTGGGAATGCGCCGCCAGTTCGCGCCGGGCGTGTCGGCGCGGGCGGGAGTTGGCGGGCTGCGCTACCTTGCCGATCAGACAGGGGTCTTCCGCGAGGGCTCGGGCGGCATCTTCCCGCTCGGCACGGTGGCCGCGACCTACGCCGCTCCCTTTCCCTTCGCCCAAAAGCATCAGCTCGAAGTCGAGGCGCGCTACGACATCCACCAATTCATCACCCCGGCGTTGCGCACCGAGGGGTTCAGCGCCTCGCGCCCGGTGCATCGGGTCGCGATCCTCGTCCGCGTGGGTTGGGGGAAGTCATGACGGTCGGCCGCATCGCGCTGCTCGCCCTGGCCCTGGCCGCCTGCAAGGATCCCGCGATCCCCGACCGCGCCGGCGTCTACGCCTTTGCCGACACGGTCATCATTGGGGTCGACACCAGCGTCACGCTGTTTCGCTGGCCGACGAGCCGACTGCCCGTGCGATTCTGGGCCGATCCGCGCAGCAACATGCGCTTCCTGCTCGAGCGCGCGGTCACGGTGTGGCAGGACCAGTTCTTGTACGGTGAGCTGCGGGGCGTCGTCGTGACCGATTCGAGCGCCGCTGACGTCATCGTGTCCTGGGCCGATAGCGTACCCCCGGACGTCCCCCCGGACACGACGTCCGCCTCCAACGCGTGCAGCGGCGTTACGACCTTCGACTACGACACGACGGGCTTCGCGCTGTCGGGACCGGTGCACGTGTCCCTGAGTGTCTTGGGCGGATCGCCGGCGACTCCCGGGCAGGTGCAGGCGTGCATGCGCCGCGTCGCCATCCACGAGATGGGGCATTCCCTGGGCCTGCTGCGTCACAGCCAGTTCGACGAGGACATCATGTTCGGCTCGCCGCTCGTCGACTACCCGTCGCGGTTCGACCGGCGCAGCGTGGAGGTGCTGTACCACTCCCAGCCGACGGTGCAGCCGCCGCCGCCCTGATGTACGAACGGCCGGACCCGTGCATCGAGTCCGGCCGTCCGCGTCTCTGTCAGAACCCCGCCGATACTCTGGCGATCAGGTTACGGCCCATGCCCGGGTTCGGGACCAGGGTCTTGAGGTGACTGAGGTAATCGACCCAGTCCTTGTTCAGCGCGTTCCGCAATTGGAAGTCGACCTGGATCGTCCGCCCCGCACCGCTAGAAACTGAGAACCCTGCCCCCAGGTTGATCAGGGTGTATGAGCCGGACTGATACCCCTGTCCCCCGAACGCCCCCGCGTAGAACGTCGCCTCCGCCGGATTCAGGCGAGTCTGCCGCGCATTGGTCTCTCCTCCGACCGAGAAGTAGGGCCTGGCAAGCCCACCCAGCGACCGTCCTTCGAGTCGGGCGGTATACGTCGCCCTGAGCGGCGGCATCGTCGGCAGCGGGTCGCCGGACGTCGTGTTCTTGCCATACACGTAATCCGCCGTTCCCTCGAGGTGGAGGTAGGCGGTGGGGTGGTATTGGATCTGTCCCTCGAACCCCTTCAGGACCGCATCGCCTTGGACCACATCGTAGATGTCGAGGCCGGACGCCGAATCGACCTGGCCCGCGGGCACGGTATAGATGAAGCTCTGGATCAAATTGACGAATGTGCCCAGCTCGATCGCCGCTGACGCGGATTGGATCCGGACCGCCGCATCGGTGTTGAGCGACGTTTCGGTCTTGAGGTTCGGATTGCCGCGTTCGAAGGTCTGGGTCGCTTCGTGCGGGCCGTTGGCAAAGAGGTCGAAGGTCGACGGTGAACGGAACCCGCGTCCCACGTTGAGTACCAGAGCGACAGGCTCCGACACGTGGTACAGCATGCCAAAGTTCCCGGTGACCGAGCTCCAATGGAGGCTGGCGGCCGGGTTGCCGAGGTCCGTATTCGCATCGACGGAGAGATGCCGGTAGTCGTAGCGCGCCCCAACCGAGAAGTTCCAGCGCCCGACGTCGGTCTGCTCGAAGACGTAGAGTGCGGCGTCGGCCGCCTTGCTGTCGGGCTCGAGAAACTCCGCCCCGAAGTTCGCGTCGCTGGTGTACTCCCCGGAGAAGCCGACGAGGCCGCTGAACGGCCCGAGGGCCGAATGGTGTAGGTGGGCGTCGGTCGTAAACGACTTCTGCCGCATCCCGAAAGCCTCGCTCGTGGTTGTGGCGTCCGCCCACTCATGCCGCTGGTTGCGCTCGAACCCGGCGCCCCACTCCAGGCGAGACGACCCCAAGCGCGTCGAGAGGTCCACGTGCACGCGGTGATCATCGGTGCCGGCACGGCCCGTGGCGGTCGAATCTGAGTCGGTCAAGTTGAGGCGGTCGTTCCTGTAGGTGTACTGACCGGTGAGCGAACCCCACGGGCCGCGGTATCCCAGCGTCCCGGTCCCCCCGACGTTGTGATAGCCGCTGTTCCACAACGTATAGGTCGGCGTGCGTACGTTGCCGGCGGTCCGGCCGGTACCTGAGAAGCGGTATCCGAAGCCGCGGCTTGCCCCTTCCAGCGTGAGCGAGCCGTCAGGTTGACTGTTTCCGGTCGCGATCCCGCCGCTGACGCTGCCTTGCACGAATGGGGCACGGCCGATCGCGTCGGGAAGGTCAGGCGCGATGATGTTGATCACGCCGCCGATCGCATCCGATCCGTACAGCACGCTCGCGGGACCACGGATCACCTCGATCCGGGATGATGCCGCAGGCTCCACACTGGAGAAGTGATCGTCGCCCCACTGGTTGTGCTCCAGGCGCTGCCCATTGTCCAACACCAGCACGCGGTTATTCGTGAGCCCGCGGATGACGGGCTTGCCGGCAGCCACCCCGCTGCTGTTGTTGCGCACGCCGGCGACGTCCTCCAGCGCTTCGCCCAGGTTGGTCGGGCGCAATTTCATGAGATTCTCGCTGCTCGCCACCACAATCGGCTGCGGAGAGTTCATCGGGCTCGTGGCCTCCGCCGAGGCCGACACCTGAACGGCGGGCAGCTCGAGGGCCGACGCCTTGAGCGTTATATCCACGGTGGCTTCGGCATCGCCTACCGTGACCTTCCGGACGCGGGGCGCGTAGCCGATCATCGCAAAGGAGATGGTGTAGGTCCCCTGCGGGACCTCTGCAATCGTAAACCTTCCGTCGCTGCCGGTGCGCGCCATCCGCCGCAGCTCGATCACTCGGACCCAGACCTGATCGACCGGCTGGCCGCCGGCATCAATCACGCGTCCGGAAATACTCGGCGGCGGCGACGCGTCTGCGCGCACGGATCCCGCGGATAGCGCAGCGGCGATCGTGGCCGCGTGTAGCATGCTCTTGAAGGAATTGAAACGCATTGGTGCTCTCCTGGTCGTATGACCGGCGCGCACCACGCCCCAACGGGGTGGTGCCGCACGACGTCATGGCGAAAGTCGCGGTCGCCGCGGGAATCGCGGCGCCGTCACTCAGGAGAGCTGAGGAGGAGCGCGGGAGTGGTGTACGCCGGCGGCGAGCGCCGTCTGGGCATCGTTGTGTATCGCGGCGAGCGGCGCGACGCGGTACGCGTCGCGGAAACGAAAGACGACCGGGCGTCCCGTCGCCACCGGTGCGGAGAGGAACCGGTGAAACGCGCAGTCCGCGGGGTGGACGCGGGCGCAACTCGACGTCGAGTGCGACTCGATGTGCGCCGGACCCGCCACGGCGCTGTCGAGCCGCGCGTCCGCCCAGGCCGCCGCCCCCGGCAGGGACAGCTGCAGGGCCGCGAGCAAGCACAACGCGGCGCGGGACTTGAGCGACATGCTCCGCATGGACGTCATATTAGTGGCTTGACAGGCCCTGGCGCCACGTCTAGCATAACCCCTTCCCGAAAAAGGACTTGTGTCCTCGATGACGAGCCGCCGCCAGGAGGCCCTCGACTACCATTCGCAGGGCCGCCCCGGCAAAATCCAGGTTTCGCCGACCAAGCCCTTCAAAGACCAGCGCGACCTGTCCCTCGCCTACACCCCGGGGGTGGCGGAGCCTTGCCTCGAGATCGCCAAGCGGCCTGAGGACGCCTACGCCTATACGGCCAAGGGAAACCTGGTGGCGGTCGTGTCCAACGGCACCGCCGTCCTCGGCCTGGGCAACATCGGCCCCCTCGCCAGCAAGCCGGTGATGGAGGGCAAGGGCATTCTCTTCAAGTCATTCGCGGACATCGACGTCTTCGATCTGGAAGTCGCCTCCGAGAACCCCGAGGACGTGATCCGCTTCTGCCAGATGCTCGAGCCCACCGTGGGCGGGATCAACCTCGAGGACATTCGCTCCCCCGACTGCTTCCACATCGAGCAGAAGCTGCGGGAGACCCTCAGCATCCCCGTCTTCCACGACGACCAGCACGGCACGGCGATCATCTCGGGCGCGGCGCTTCTCAACGCCCTCGAGGTCGTCGGGAAGGACATCGCGCAGGTACGCGTCGTCTTCTCGGGCGCCGGGGCGGCGGCGATCGCCACCGCGGAGCATTACGTGAAACTCGGCGTCAAGCGCGAATACATCGTGATGTGCGATCACAAGGGCGTGATCTCCAAGGACCGCCAGGACTTGGACCCGTACAAGGGTCGCTTCGCGTCTGACACCAAGGCGCGGGTGATCACCGACGCCTTGAAGGGCGCGGACGTGTTCGTCGGACTCTCGGTGGGCGGCATCATCACCGGTGAGATGCTCAAGGGGATGGCGAAGCAGCCGATCATCTTCGCGCTCGCCAACCCGACACCCGAGATCATGCCCGACGAGGCGAAGCAGGCGCGACCCGATGCGATTGTGGCGACGGGCCGTTCCGACTTCCCGAATCAGGTGAACAACGTCCTCGGCTTCCCGTTCATCTTCCGCGGCGCGCTGGACGTACGCGCCAAGAAGGTCAACGACGAGATGGAGATGGCGGCGACGCGCGCGCTGGCGGCACTCGCCAAGGAGGAAGTCCCCGACGCCGTCATGCGCGCGTACGGGGGCGAGCGCCTCCGCTTCGGACCCGATTATCTGATTCCCAAGCCGTTCGATCCGCGCGTGCTGCTCTGGGTCGCGCCGGCCGTCGCGTGGGCCGCGGTGGCGTCGGGCGTCGCCGGCCGGATGATCGACGTGGAGGAGTACCGCGCCGAGCTCGAAGCCCGGCTGGGCCGCGCGCGGCAGGTGATGCGGGGGCTCATGACCCGGGCGCAACAGGATCCGCAACGCATCGTGTTCCCCGAGGGCGAAGAGCCGCGGATCCTGCGCGCCGCGCGCATCCTTGCCGACGAAGGGATGGCGCACCCGATCCTGCTCGGCGATTCCGACGTCATCCGCCGTCTGGCCGACGACGCGGGCGTGACCCTCGAGGACATTGAGCTCGCCAATCCCCGCACGGCCCCGGACCACGAGGCCGTCGCTCAGGAGCTGTGGCAACGACGCCAGCGGCGCGGCATCTCGCTGCGCGAAGCGCGCGCCCGCGTCCTCGATCCGATGTACTACGGCCTCTTGATGCTGCGCGCCGGCCGGGCCGATGCGCTCGTGGCCGGTGAGGACATGTACTACCCGGACGCGATCCGCCCAGCGCTCGAGGTCATCGGCGCCGAACCGGGGCGCAAGCACGTCAGCGGCATCTACATGATGATCTTCCGCCAGCAGACGTTCTTCTTCGCCGACACGACAGTGAACATCGATCCGGACGCGGAGACCCTCGCCGAGATCGCGTCGGCCACGGCGAGCTTCGTGACGCGGCTCGGCGTCGAGCCGCGCGTCGCGATGTTGTCGTTCTCGAATTTCGGGTCCGTGAAGCACCCCGCGGCCGACAAGGTGCAGCGCGCCGTCGCGCTGCTCCACGCGCGTGAACCCGCGCTGCAGGTGGACGGCGAGATGCAGGCCGACACGGCGGTCGTGGAGCGAATCCTGACGAAGACGTACCCCTTCTCGAAACTGCGCAGCGCCGCCAACGTGTTGATTTTCCCGAGCTTAGACGCGGCCAACATCGCCTACAAGCTGCTCGACCGGCTCGGTGAGGCCCAGGCGATCGGCCCGATCGTAGTGGGGATGGATCGGCCGGTCCACATCCTGCAACGGGGATCGGAAGTTCCGGAGATCGTGAACATGGCGGTCATCGCCGCCGTGGACGCCCTGGAGCATCGCCGGAGCCCATAGGCATGACGATGACTGCGCCCGTCGCACTCGCACCGCGTTTGGCGGTGCATCAGAACCTCACGCCCCCCGAGCTCTACGAGCACGCGGTGCGGCGTGGGGAGGGCATGATCGCCCTCAACGGCGCCTTCTGCGCCGTCACGACGCCCCACACCGGCCGCAGCCCTAACGACAAGTTCTTCGTCGATGAGCCTGGGTCCCGCGAACGCATCTCGTGGGGCAAGGTGAACCAGCCCCTCGCGCCGGAGCAGTTCGAGCGGTTGCACGCCGACGTCGTGGCGCATCTCAACGAGCAGGAGCTGTTCGTGCGCGATGTGTTCGCCGGCGCGGACCCCGCGTACCGCCTGTCGATCCGATTCGTCACGCCCAACGCGTGGCACGCGCTGTTCGTCTACAACATGTTCCTGCGCCCGGGCGCTGGCGACCTCCAGACCTTCGCCCCCGGCTTCCAGGTCCTGCACGCGCCGGAGATGCAGGCCGATCCCAACGTCCACGGCACCAAGTCGGGGACGTTCATCGTCGTGAGCTTCGCGCAGAAGACGATCCTCATCGGTGGAACGCGCTACGCGGGCGAATTGAAGAAGTCGATCTTCACGATCCTCAACTACCTGCTACCCGCGCGGGGCGTCCTGCCGATGCACTGCTCGGCGAACGTGGGCGAGGACGGCGATGTCGCGCTGTTCTTCGGGCTCTCGGGGACCGGCAAGACGACCCTCTCCGCCGACCCCGAGCGCAAGCTGATCGGCGACGACGAGCACGGGTGGTCGGATCAGGGCGTGTTCAATTTCGAGGGCGGTTGCTACGCCAAGGTGATCCGCCTGTCGCGCGACGGCGAGCCGGAAATCTTCGCGACGACCCGCCGCTTCGGCACGGTGCTCGAGAACGTGGTCGTGGATCCGGAGTCGCGCGCGATCGACCTCGACGCGGATCAGATCACGGAGAACACGCGCGCCTCGTATCCCATCCACTTCATCCCGAATCACATTCCGGGTGGGGTGGCCGGACAGCCGTCCCACATCGTGTTCCTCACCTGCGATGCGTTCGGGGTCATGCCACCGATCGCGCGGCTCACGCCCGCTCAGGCGATGTACCACTTCCTGTCGGGCTACACCGCCAAAGTCGCCGGTACCGAGCGTGGGGTCACCGAGCCGAAGGAGACATTCTCGGCGTGCTTCGGCGCGCCGTTCCTGCCGCTCCATCCGCACGTCTACGCCGAGATGTTGGGCGCGCGGATAGCGCAGCACGGCGTGCAATGCTGGCTCGTGAACACGGGGTGGACCGGCGGATCGTTCGGCCATGGGCAGCGCATGCGGTTATCGCACACGCGCGCGATGATCCGGGCGGCGCTGTCGGGTCAGCTGAATCGCGTGGCCGTGCGGCGCGAGCCGGTGTTCAACCTCGAGGTGCCCCAGCACATCCCCGGCGGCGTGCCGGACAACGTGCTCGACCCGCGGGGCACGTGGCATGACCCGTCGGCGTACGACGCCCAGGCCGCGCGCGTCGCCGGACTGTTCCGCAAGAACTTCGAGCAATTCGCCGAGCGCGTGCACGTCGCGGTGCGGGAGGCAGGCCCGAACCCTTGACGCGGTTCGAAGTCATCCGCGACCCGCTGTGGAACAACATCCGCCTCGAGCCCGAGGCCCTCGCGCTCGTGGACACGCCGGCGGTGCAGCGTCTGCGCTATGTCCGCCAGCTCGGCCACGCGTTTCTGGTCTACCCCGGCGCGACACACACCCGCTTCGAGCACGCCCTGGGCACCTACCACCTGGCGCGCCGGGTGCTCACCCAGCTGGAAGAGGTCGAAGGGCGCCGTGCCGATCCGGGCGAGGGCCTGGTCGTGCGGGTCGCCGCCCTCCTCCACGACATCGGGCACTATCCGTTTTCCCACGCACTCGAAGAAGCCGGGCTGCCGCACCACGAGGATTTGGCGTCACGCCATCTGACCACCGGCCCCCTCGCCACTGTGCTCGAGGGCCTGGGGGTCCCGGCTCCCAAGCTGCTCGCGCTCATTCAAGGAAAGAGCGCGCTGCCCGTCGCAGGCATCGTGGCCGGTTCCCTGGACGTGGACAAGCTCGATTACCTGTCGCGCGATGCCACGATGTGCGGGGTGCCGTACGGCGTCATCGACGTCGACCGGTTGCTCACGTCGCTCACGCTAGCGGACGGCCGGCTGGCCCTGCACGCCAAAGGACTCGCGGCGCTCGAGTCCCTCCTCTTTGCGAAGTATCAGATGTATCGGAACGTGTACTGGCATCACGCGGTGCGCAGCGCGACCGCGATGTTCAAACGGCTGGTGCGTCGCACCATCGCCGCGGGACGGATGACGGCGGAGACTCTCGCCGTCGCCACCGACGACGGCCTGATCCACGAGCTCGAGCAGCACGATCCGACGGGGTTGGCGGGAGCGTTGCGCGACCGGCGCCTCGCCAAACGCGCACTCGATATCGCGGGCACCGATCTGCCGGCACAGACGGCGACCTGGCCCGCGACCGATCCCGACGTGTTGCAGCGGGTGGAGGAGCGCCTGGCGCGCGAGGCGGGCCTGGGCCCCGACGAGCTGTTTCTGGACTTTCCGGCGAAGCCGGGGATGCTGGACGTGACGATTCCGGTGGTGGGCCGAACCGGCGGGGCGGCGCAGCACATCGGCCTCCCGCGGGTCGCCGCCGAGCTGCACCGCTCGGCTCAGCGTCTGCGGGTTTTCGTGATGAAACCGGTGAAGATCGAGGCGAAGCAAATCATCGACCTGGTGACGACCGACAGCCCTTAGACCGTCGGGGCCGTCGTCTCGCCAGAGGTTCGCGGGCGCCTGGTCGTCTGTTGCGTGGTGTCGTTCGGATCGGCCGCGGGCGCATCCACGGAATCGACACGCACGATAATCGCCGTGATGTTGTCGAGGCCGCCGTGGCGGTTCGCCTCGGCGATGAGCAAGTCCACTTCCTCTTGCGGCATCCGCTCGGGCGACAGAATCTCCGCCAGCTGATAGTCCTCCAGCATCCCGGTCAACCCGTCGGACGCCAGCAAGAATACGTCTTTGGGCTTCACCGTCCCCGCGTACGTGTCCGGCATGACGTCGCTGTTCGCGCCGACGCAGCGGGTGATCACGTTGCTGTACGGGTGGGAGCGTGCCTGTTCCGGCGTGAGATACCCGGCGTCGACCTGCTCCTGCACGTACGAGTGATCCTTCGTCACCTGACTGAGACGGCCGTCGCGCAGCAGATAGGCCCGGCTGTCACCGACTTGCCCGATGAGGAAGCGGGTCTCGTAGAGCGCCATGGCGGTGACGGTCGTGCCCATCCCGCGTTTGTCGTGCTCGGTGAGGGTGCGCTGGAAGATCGCCCCGTTGGCCGTGCGGATCGCCGTGCGCATCCGCTCGGCGACCTGATGGTCGTTCATCCCGCGCAGGGAATCCAGCTCCCGCGCCACGAACCGCACCGCCATCTCGCTGGCCACCTCGCCGGCCGCGTGCCCACCCATGCCGTCGGCGACGATGAAGATGCCGCGGTCGGGGACCATGAGGTAGCTGTCCTCATTCCCTGATCGAATGATGCCGACATCGGTGCGGCCCGCCGAGGTGATGTGCACGCGAATCCTAGATGAGCACCCAGTAGACGATGGCCGCGAAGGTCATCTCGATCACGGTTCCACGCCCACCG
>Ga0137418_10005128_pt1 | contig 12002 bp, 10 predicted proteins | sample CZODoug3_1_2_16f_FD_122242 | JGI IMG/M metagenome (GOLD analysis project Ga0137418, IMG submission 122242) | Vadose zone soil fungal communities from Angelo Coast Range Reserve, California, USA - CZODoug3_1_2_16fungal (Hybrid Assembly) | ecosystem: Environmental > Terrestrial > Soil > Vadose... | reverse complement strand
CGGCCTCCCACCGTTCTAGAGGCGCAAGGCGAGGCAGTTGAAGCTGTGAAGGGGAACCCGACGACTACGGTAATCCCTGGAGTCGATGCCCCGAAGCAAACTCAACCGATGAAGAGTTAACAGAACCAATTAGAGAGTCGCTTTGCGCTATTCTGTTCTCTTCCAGAGATAGTCAGCGTAATCATCTAGAATCTTTCGATTCTCAAGACTCGTTACTTTGTCGAGGGATTCCTTCGCGTTGCCAGCATACTCCTTGGCTTTCGACCTTGCGAATTCGAGCGACCCTGCCTTCTTGAGTATCTTCAGGACTTCTCTGCTCGAAGTCTTGCGATTCGAGTTCAACAGCTCAATATTTTTGCTGGGACGCGGAGCCTCATGCAGACAATGCGAGGTAACAATGTTCGGCGCCTTCAGGAGGGGTTCATTAGATCCGTCGGTAAAGTCGAGAATGTCGTCCTGGATCTGAAAAGCCATTCCAGATGATCTTCCGAACTTCTGAACGCCGACCAGATCCCGTCCATCGACGCCAGCAATGGCAGCTCCGATTCCCGCTGCTGTCCCGAATAACGACGCTGTCTTCAAATCCGCAATGGCGATACACTCGCTCACACTCGCGTTGAAATCGCCAAGAATGTCGAGAAGCTCTCCCTTGCTAATATCGACCAGCGTCGTTCCAATCATCCTCATTACATCGGGATTCTTGTAGTTGGACAGAAGCTGCACGCCTTTCGAAGCCAGAAACAATCCCGACGTTAGTGCCTTTTCGTTGCTGAAGGCCATGTGAATCGTGGGTGCCCCTCTGCGGACTTGATCCTTGTCGATCATATCGTCAAAAACTAGGGTCGCGGCGTGAATGATTTCGATAGCCGCTGCGGCTTCGAGTGCTTCTTCCGGTTTCCCACCCAACGCCTCAGCGGAAAGCACGACCAGTAATGGTCGGCAGCGTTTTCCACCCGTTCTGAACATGTACTTGATGATCTGGTTCGCCTCACGTCTGTCAAAATTTGCCTTCAACGTTTTGTTGATCGTTTTCTCGATAGGATCGCGCCAGACTTCAAGTGAAGATGGAAACTTTCTCATTTCCGCGAAACCTAGTATGTCTCAATTCCTCGAATGTTTGCACCGCTATTTAATCGGTTGTGGACAACACAGAAAGCACTCCGCGGAACTGTATGTAGATGCCGAAAACAAGCTTTATAGCAAAACCTGCCGGCTGAAACTTCAAGTGAGAAAATTGGAGCAATCAGCGAAGCCACCCGAAGCGGCGAAGCCAAAGACGAGAACAATGATGCTAGCTATTATCATAGTCGTCATACTCGTAGTTGTTGGAGTTGGCATCTACATCCTGACGCGCCCTACTGGGACAAATAACAACGGTACTCCCGTGAGTATCTTCGATGGCAAGCCTACATGCTCGCCAGTGACCCCTCCAAACTGCGGGTTCACCCCTTCGACACTAACGGTGAAGATGGGAGTCAATAACACTGTGACATGGACGAACAACGGTGGGCAAGCTCACACAGTCACGTCTAATCAGACAGCAAATGGAAGTCTTCCATCTTTCAACTCGAACGGAATAAATGCTAATGCCCAGTATACATTCACATTCACCCAAGCAGGAACGTACCACTACTATTGCGCTTATCATACGTGGATGCAAGCAGTAGTCGTAGTATCGGCCTAAGGACAATTAGCAACAAATGGACAATCTCGCTCCCCGACTTTTTTCTTCTAGCTGCTTAAGAGGTCTGGGCTGCCGTCCGATCAATTTTGGAAAAGTAGAGACTGATTGCTCTAGACCTAGCCCCTAAAAAACAAGGATATGGGGACGAGGCTCCGCAGACTCTCGGGAGTCACACCCTAGTTGCCGTCGAATCCCTTAGCTTGATGAAGCATGCCCGGTTCGACGGAATTCGTCGTGAAGTCAAAGTCATCGTTACGAGTAGGATCGGTACTCCGACCCCGATGAAAGCACCTTGTAGAGATGAGAAAGTAATAGCAACACCGACTGCTCCAGCTAAGCCCATCATATTGAGCAAGAAGAATCCCGCACACGATGGGCATGCTGTAAACAGTCCCACAGTCGCCCCGAATCCCGTTAACCACTTTGCGCTCGCTCCTTCTGGTCGGTTCTTGTATGCAAATACTCCGATCGCAGAATTTAGGCCTACCAACCAGGATAGGATGACTAGGAGAATCAGGTTCGTGGGGACGATCAGAACAGCAAATTGCTGGGTAAGGTAAATCACGAATTGAGGCATTTGTCCAACGGGCCCACAACATAACACCGCCAACGCAGATGGGACTTTGACGCCGTAACTTTCAGAGAAAGCCCCGAAAGGTCGGTAGACAATGAAACTAGAGAAGAAGCCGAAAACTAGCCCGTAGATCATTGTGGATAGGATGAATGCTCGGTAAGAATCCTTGTCGTTGAGCGCTAGTGAGAGAGTCGTCAGCGTAAGAGAGGGCGTACCCGCAACTTTCCCTGACGGTCTGTGCGTGAAATGGCTCGTGGCTCCCGTGAGTAACGCAAATAGGCCCAATAATACGAGGGTTAGAACAAGGTATGCGGTCTCTCGTAGAAGCCCAATGCTCTGTGTTTCCACCGGATAAGTGGATACGATCCACTGATAGAATATCAGCGATGTCAGAATTGTTAAGAAGCCTAGGACGACAACCGTGATCGGAGAAAAGAAGCGGGATGCCGGTACCTGTGGATCCAACTTGACCTTCTCAGTCATTTGTCCGGTCGTCTGGACTCTTTTGCGGGAGTACGCAGTGGATCAGTGGCCGACGTGAAGCTGAACAAAACTGAGCCCCATGAGTAGAGATGCGATCACGAGTCCTATTATGACCCATATTGAAAGAGACTTCGGCTCATATTTCAGATGTTGATAGAACATTGCTATCAGAATTGCCTTAGTGCCAGCAATCGCCAGAAGCACTGAGACGAATTCATTGTAGATCGGGATAACTGAGGATAGATTGACTTCGACATCAGTCTCTCCAATTAGGACTGCGAATATTATGAGATACAGGTAGTTTGTATTCACTCTGGACACCTAAATGAGATAGAATAAGGGAAAGAGGAACACCCACACAATGTCGACGAAGTGCCAGTATAAGCCGAAGTGTTCAATCGCTACGTGATCGCCTTTTACGTACTTGCCCTTTATCGCGTTGGCGAGTAGGTACACCGTCATGCACATTCCGGCGAAGACGTGGACTCCGTGAGTTCCAGTAGTTATGAAGTAACTGGTTGCTGGAAGCGAATAGTTCTGGAAGACACCGCTGCCACCTAGGCTGAACCATTCGCCAGCCTTAATGTAGAGAAACGCGACACCTAGAACGAATGTTCCGGCAAGGCTTACAATCAGACCGCTCCGATTTCCTGCTTTGGCAGATGCAAGGGCCATTATCGCGGTAAGACTACTCGTAAGTAGGACAAGCGTCATGGCGAAACCGTTTCTTATGTCGAAAAGGGTGCCTGCTGGCGGCCACGCAGCATCATTGGTTCTTACGAAGAAGTACGAACCTATCAGAACCCCGAAGAAGATGACTTCTGCACCAAGGAACGTCCAGATTCCGAGTTTCATATTTGGAACTTGTTTGAACGGCCAGCTCTCAACGTGCGAGTCTTCGTGGACTGTGAATTTCTCCCTGCTGTAGCCGAAAAGGGAGATGACTCCCAGGATGACTCCGTCCGCGATAAGCGGCCAGAAGGGCTCATAGCTGACCGGTTGCGGATTCGCAGGCTTACCAATTGTCAAGCCCAGAAAGAAGATGAACGCTGCGAAAGCCATAACGACCGGCCATGGGCTGAGCCCTTCGAGGTGCAATTGAGAATTGTCCTTCAGGGTCGATGATCCATTCGGATAACCGATCTCGCTCGGGTGGCTTGCTCCGTTGGGAAGCCCGGGGCTGGCGCCAAAGCGGATAGTGCCATCGGCTAAGAAAGTAGGAATGACGTCAAAATCGTGAGGAGGCGGGGGTGAGGGAAGCGCCCACTCGAGTGTCCAAGCGTCCCAAGGATTCGGGCCAGCAAGCGGGCCGACTCTCGAGCTGCGATATAGATTGTAGAACAACAAAAGTTGTGCTCCGCCGAAGATGAAGCCGCCTAAGGTAGCCGTGAGGTTGAGGAGCCCCCAATCGGTCTGAGGTGTATAGGTCACTACTCTCCTTGGCATGTCCAAGAGGAGGAACATGGGGAAGTAGAGGACCTGGAATCCGATCATCGAAAGGACAAAGTGGACTTTAGCCAGTTTCTCGTCATACATTCGACCGGTAATCTTGGGGAACCAGTAGTACAGTCCTGCAATAAGACCGATAATGCTAGCCCCCACCATTATGTAGTGAAAGTGCGCCACGACGAAGTACGTTCCCCTGAGCGCATAATCCAGCGCAACTGAAGCGAGAAAGACTCCGGTAATCCCACCTACGATGAAGTTAGCGACAGCGCCTAATGCGAAGAGAGCAGGTGCTTTGAGTCGTAGCTTGGCGAACCCGAGAGTTTCGATGAGTGAGATGACTATGACGTCGAATGGAAGAGACACCGCGATGGTGGTTACGGTGTATAGCTTTGTTGAGGCAATCCCAATTCCTGTAACGAACATGTGATGCCCCCAGACTACGAAGCTGATCAGGGCTGCTGCAACCAACGCTCCGATTACATATTTTGAACCATACAGCGGCCTCCTAGCAAAAGTTGGGATTATGTCTGCAATTATTCCGATGGCCGGAAACAGTACAATGTAGACTTCAGGGTGTCCGAAGAACCAGAACACATTGTCCCAGAGAAGAGACCCACCCTGTATTGACGAGAAATAGACTGTGCCAAAAGCCCTATCGACGTAGAGTAGCACAACAGCCGCGAGAAACGACGGAAACGCGTAGAGCATCATGAAAATCGTTACGAGAATAGCCCATGGAAACGCGGACATGTACCTCAGCTTGAGCCCGGGCGCTCTCATCTTGAACATCGTAACGAGGAAGTTAATCGAACTCATTGTTATCGAGACAACCATCAGGATTAGAGCTCCGGCTCCGAGATTGAGTCCGATTGACGGGCTAAACTGGGCAGCGGTTTGCGGTGAATACAGTGTCCAGCCAAGGTCTGGAGCCGCCCCAAAGAAGAAACTGAGAATCATCATTACGCCGCTGAAGAGGAAGAACCAGTAGCTCATCGAGTTGAGCCGGGGAAAAGCCAAGTCTCGGCAGCCGATTTCCAAAGGAATTATGAAATTAGCAAAACCAAAAGCTAACGGAGACAAGACCCAGAAAATCATCAGAAGACCGTGAACGGTCACGAATTGATTGTAGACATTGGCGTTGAGTAAGGTGTTGCTCGGGGCTGAGAGCTGTGTCCGCATCGTGATGGCGAGTATCCCTGCAGCAGCGAAGAGGAATAGAGATGTGATGATGTAGAGTATGCCGATGTCTTTGTGGTTGGTAGTGTAGAGCCATCTCCGGGCCGAAACTCGTAATTGCTCAGCCATCCTAGTGTACTACCGTACTATTGTACCATGCCATGTAGACAGTGTAGGGCATGACCATAAGCGTGCCCTTCATCGTCGCGTGGCCAGGCCCGCACAGTTCATAGCACTGAATTGTGAAGTTCCCGGTCGTATCTGGGCGGAACCAGATCGTGTTGGTGCGTCCCGGAATCGCGTCAGTCTTTATGTCGTAACCAATTATTCCAAAATCATGGAAAACGTCCGCGCTCGTAACGGTTAGGCGAATATTCTGCCCGAGGGGGACCCGCAGAATGTCAAGAGCATGATATGGCTTGGTTCCATTATCGTATGTAAACTGCCAGTAAAATTGGTGCGCGGTAACCTCGATGGCACAGCCCTGGCAGACTTGCTGAGGAGGTGTGAGGATGTTATCGATAGCCCCGAAACTGCCTACTATCAAGGCAGCCAAGATAATGGTTGAGAGTGAAACCGTAATGACAACGCTCCGTGCGTGCCCCCTCGAGGGCGGTATCTTGCCCAGTATCGGAGTGTCTTCTGGTGGTCGAGAGGACGGTTTGTCTCTAAATCTGACTATGAAGTAGAGCAGGAGACTGAAAACGATTATCGAAACAACAATGGCGAGATATGTGAAGAGGCCGAAGAGTGAGTCGAACTGTATCTGAGTACTGGAGACTGCCATCCCCGAATTCTCTGAGCTTTTCTGCTCCCGACTCTTTTGTTTTTAAAGGGTTTTGCACTAGCTATATCGGCAAACCATCGATAATTATTAGCTCACTTCGGCCAGTCTCAGAGTCAGATTTCGAACCATTACCGCGTTAGCTACGACGATTGCAAGTATCGCTGATGCGAGTGCAAGGTGCGCGTCGCTAACTGCAGGATTCAGCGACGTGGTGACCGTTACCATTCCGAGGAGCACCTGCGCGATTAGCGCGACGAGGCTTGTTGTTGAGAGAATAACGAGATTGTTCTTCGTCCTGTATTTCGTCCATACCACGAGGGCAAGGCCTACGATGAAAACTCCCACTACGGAATTGAACAGTCGATGTGTGAGCTCAATCACGACTTCAGGATTGTTCAGGGAGGGAAAGACCGCGCCTTTGCATAATGGCCAGGATTCTCCACAGCCGAGGCCAGAATTCGTTGTGGTCACGTATCCGCCGATTACAATTAGGATGTAAGTCGAAACGACGGATCCGTAGGCGAATACTCGAAGTAGACCGTCGTTTCTCTTCCAGCCCTTGCTAACCATTTTCGTCGAAGCGAAACCTCATTGCCTTGGCGTATTTAGTCTACAGCTAGAACAAATCTTTCCTTAGGAAAGCATCTTGCTAGCCATGCTTTCAAGAACCGTTCTAGGGTCCTTGTTCTTGACCACCGCACTTGCCACGAGAACCCCTTCCGAACCCAACTCTATCGCCTTTGAGACATCCTCTGCGGTTGTGATTCCTGCACCACACAGAATTTTTACGCCTCGATTTACTCGCCTAATCTGCTTGACGCTCTCCGTAATCAGCTCGGGATGAGCCTTCGAGACAGAAACGCCTGTTCCTATGAGCTCGGGAGGCTCGATCGCAATCATGTTGGGTATCACCCTTGCGATCTCGACGCTGGCCTCGGTCGTATCTGCGCAGACTAGGGATCGAAGGTCGGCATCAGCGCACAACTTCACACTTTCAGCAATCTCTGATGAACCGATCCGTTTTTCTGAGTGATTGAGGAGTGACCCATCAGCACCGGCTGACTTCAGAGCCTCAGCAAGTACATGGCCGGTGTGTGCGCCCGGCTTTGCAGAATCCATGTGTTGACTGAAAACAGAGATGTCGACAGTCCTTGCGACTGGTTCGATGTCAGTGAACTGCGGCGCCACAATGATTGTTACTCCTGACTCTCCTGAGACATCCTCTGCGATCTTCGCTAGCTCGATCGCCCGTTTCCCGGTCGCCTCAATGTAGGTCTTGAAGTTCACGACCAGGAGGAGACCTTTCAGCGACTTGATGGATCGAGCCCCCAAAGAGCGAGACTGAGAAGAGATGGAGTCGAGAGTTTTCCGATTTCTTAGTCTGCGACAACCATTTGAAGCGCACGATCCACTTCTTTTCCGTTGAAAATGATTTCCCGAAGAGCACTTGACATCTTCAATGGGTCCGCATGTTGCCAGACATTCCTTCCGACAGCTAGCCCGGTCGCACCTGCGTCCATCGCTCCTTTCACTTGGTTGAGGAATGTCTCGTCGGTCGGAGCTTTCGGTCCACCTGACATGAAGACTCTCGCGAGGCCCGCCGCTCTTACAGCCCATCTGAAGCTGGTTGGGTCTCCTGAGTACTTGATCTTGACGGCGTCTGCGCCGATTTCAAGTCCCGCTCTTGCTGCATACGAGACAATTTCCGGAGAAATGTCGTTCTTTACTGCTTCTCCCCTCGGATAGATCCAGGCGATAGCCGGTACTCCTTCCTCATGCGCGTCTTCTTGAATCTCGCCAAACTCCTGTAACATGATATTCTCGTTTGCGCTTCCAAGGTAGATGGTATACCCAACTCCTTTAGCTCCCAGGCTAATGGCCTCCTCGACGCTGCAGACTTGTGAAGAGATAGGCTCGCCTTTCGGAAGACTTGTTTTTCCGTTGAGTTTGATTATTAGAGGGATTTTGCTGTTGTAGTATTTCTCAGCGATTCCCTTGTGAAGAACAACGCCCGTAAACTGGCCCTTGACCGCGATATCCAGTACGTAGTTGGGATCAATATTCTTCTCGTTAAAGTCTGTAGATGGGCCGTGTTCGAAGCCCTGATCATAGGCAAGGAGTAGTCCTTTGCCGTTTTTCAAGAAGTTATCCATGGTTGCTTTCGTCATAATGGTCATCTCGACATCCCTCAATCCTCCAAATTAAACTAACTCATAGGTCTAGAATGAGCTATCAGAGAAACCATTATCGGACGATTCGTCAGTGGGGGACCGTATGGCCCGGCAAATAGTCATCGTTGGATGCGGAGTATCCGGAACAACAGCCGCATTCTACTCAAGAAAGACTGATAGGACTTCGCAGATCACTATTGTGGGGGATGAGGTTCTCCCAGAGTATTCTCGGTGCGGACTGCCCTATGCCTTCAGTGGGATAGTTCCCACCGTGCGGTCGCTCATCGGATATGACGAAGACTTCTACGAACATACCAACAGAATAGACCTCAAACTAGGCGTCACTGCGACAAGGATTCGCCCTGACCGCCGAGTACTAGAACTGAAGTCGCAAGATCAGCCCGCAAGTGAACTTCATTATGATAGTCTCATTCTGACAACTGGGGCAAGCCCGACCACCCTTTCAGTTCCGGGGTCCACACTAAACGGTGTGTTTACGATCCGGACGATGAATGATGTGGAAGGACTCGCGAACTACCTCGGAGAATCAAAATCGAGAAAGGTTGCCATCATCGGCGCGGGTCTTATCGGTTCAGAAATGGCGGAGGCCCTGCTCGTCCGAGGAGTCGCAGTATTGCAAGCAGAGATAGTCCCAGAGATTCTCCCGGTCATTCTCGATCCTGACATGGCCTCCGTCGTTAGAGAGAAAGGAGAAGAACATGGTGTCGAATACCACCTCCAGTCAACTCTAGAGGAGATTCTCGGCGACAATGGAAGAGTCAGCGGAGTCCGAATCTCGACTCACACATACAAGGTCGATGCTGTTATCGTCGCGGTTAGGGTCAAGCCGAACACGGAACTCGCGAAGGACGCTGGCATAGTGCTCGGTGAGTCGGGCGGCATTAAAACCGACGAAAGAATGTTGACCTCAAAAATCAATATCTATGCTGCAGGAGATTGCATCGAGACCTTTGACCTGATAAGCCGAAGACATGTTTTTTTCCAGCTCGCCACGACGGCGGTTAGACAGTCTATGGTTGCAGGCATAAATGCCTCCGGAGGCGAGGCGCGGTACCCGGGGTCGACCGGCGCGACGACGGTAAAGCTCTTCGGCCTAGAAGTAGCAACACTTGGCCCTACGACTGCCATGGCCGAAAAAATCGGGATCAATCCGGTCTCCGTCAGAATAACGGGATCGACACGTCTTTCCTATTACCCGGGTGGTAAGGACCTGACAGTGAAGCTACTTGCTAATCCTAAGAATGGGAAACTCCTAGGGGCTCAGTTAGTAGGTGAAGAGGCGACTCTGAGAGGCAACTTCGCGTCTATGGCGGCGCATCTCGGACTGACTGTCCAAGAGTTTGCTGAGATCGAGACGTGCTACTCTCCTCCGCTAGCGCCTGTCTGGGATCCTGTGACAATTGCTGCTCAAGCATTGTTGAGGAAACTAAAGCCGCCCCTTCCAAAGGCTCCCGCGACCGTCTTGAATAGTTGATTCACTGCTTTGAAAGTTCTGATCTCAGACCCTATCGAAGACGAGGGCATCAAGATTCTCTCAGACTCCGGCTTCACCGTGGACAATCAGTCAGGCATCGACAAGTCAAAACTTGCCAGCATAATCAACCAATACGACGTGCTAATCGTTAGAGGCAGAACAAAAGTAGACGCGGATCTTATTCGAAATTCTAGACTGAAAATTGTCGGACGCGCGGGAGTCGGCCTCGACAATATCGACCTTCAAGCGGCCAAAGAGAAAGGAGTAGTCGTTCTTAACACTCCAACTGCTCCTACAACTAGCGTCGCTGAGTTGACTGTAGGGCTGATGCTCTGCCTTCTCCGCAAAATCCCGTTTGCAGATCATAGTTTGAAGGACGGCCAGTGGATCAAGAGCCAGCTGATGGGCGAGGAGCTGCAATCGAAAAGGATCGGAATTATCGGACGTGCCGGGCGTATCGGCAACGAAGTCTCACGCATCTTGACCGTAGGATTCCAAGCGGACGTTCTCGGCTACGACGTTATCCGGCCACGCGGTGTCCCGGGTCTCAGTTACGAGATAACGGACTCGATCGAGGATCTTCTTCAAAAGTGTGATATTGTAACCATCCACGTTCCGTACTCTCCGCAGACCCACTATCTGCTGAACGAGGCTCGGCTGAGAATGATGCGGAAAGGATCGTATCTTGTGAACACTTCACGTGGAGATATTGTGGAAGGACCCGCACTGCTCAAATTATTGAGAGAGGGATACCTCGGTGGCGCGGGACTGGACGTTTTCCATCTTGAGCCTCCTGTGGACGAGTGGGAGAAGGAACTCGTCAACCTTCCTAACGGGACCACAGTCGTCACCTGCCACATCGGCGCCGAGACTCGGCAGGCGCAGAAGCGGGCCAGCGTCGAGATAGCAGAGAGGATTAAGGCCGAGGCTACAAGAATTCCGCAAAAGGCATGAAGATCCTGGCCACGTCCGATCTCCGGAAGCAAATTCATACCTTTCAGAGTAGAAAAAATAGAAATCCGAACAGAGAAATCGTTCAGAACAAGCCCATATCAGAAATCGGGGCAGGCGATTTGAGCTTGCGACTTTTTCGTGCTGATCTCTCCGCTTAACTCACGATCTCGAAAACGTCGAATCTACGCATTCTAGGCGCTGAAGTGTGAGACTCGCCTAGAACAGATTCAACTAGCCGGACCCTCCTCCAAAAAATGTCAAAAGTAGTTGCTCCTCGCGACACAAAAGCGGTCTTTAGGCGCCATACTTCCCCGAAGGAATCGCTAGAGGAGATCGATCTCTCTTGGCCATCTTTTCTACTGACAATTTCTCGCTACTGTCCGGCGCTATGCCAGAATTCCAATACTTCACGCTCTAGACATGTCGTTGCGGTGTCAGAGTGGCAGGGGAAGTCTAGGGATAGACTCTGTTGATGAGCCGCGGAAACGCGATCGCGTCCCGGATATGCTCCAACTTGCAGACCCAGGAGACAACTCTCTCCAGTCCCATACCAAATCCGGAATGAGGAACGCTACCAAACTTTCGGAGATCCAGATACCACTCGTAGCTCTTCGGGTCCAAGCCCTCCTCTCTTATTCTGGAGATCAGGGCGTCGTAATCTTCTATCCTCTGCCCCCCGCCGGTAATCTCGCCGTAGCCTTCGGGAGCCAAGAGATCTACAGATAGCGTCAATTCAAGATTCAATGGATCAGGCTTGTGATAGAAGGCCTTCGCCTTCTTCGGATATCGCGTCACAAAAAATGGACGATCAAAATGTGTCGTCAGAATCTTCTCTTGCTCATACCCCAGATCATCACCCCACCTTATCCCCGACTTCTCACCACCGATCATCGTGAAAGCATCATTATAGGTAATTCTAGGATAAGGAGGTTTGACCTTCTCAAGATCCTCTCTCTTTCTCTCGAACAGCGACAGCTGGGGGCTCGTCCGCTCTAGCAACTGTCCAAGGACGTGGCTCAACATCTGCTCCTCAACCTCCATCATCCCGTCCAAGTCGACATAGGGTGCTTCCGCCTCTAGATGCCAATATTCAGTCAGATGCCTACGGGTACGGGACTTTTCTGCTCTAAATGACGGTGCAATCGTGTAGATCTTCCCCACGGCGGCGATTAATGCTTCAGCGTACAGCTGCCAGCTCTGGGTAAGGTACGCCTTCTCGTCGAAATATT
>Ga0137418_10005127_pt1 | contig 12004 bp, 12 predicted proteins | sample CZODoug3_1_2_16f_FD_122242 | JGI IMG/M metagenome (GOLD analysis project Ga0137418, IMG submission 122242) | Vadose zone soil fungal communities from Angelo Coast Range Reserve, California, USA - CZODoug3_1_2_16fungal (Hybrid Assembly) | ecosystem: Environmental > Terrestrial > Soil > Vadose... | reverse complement strand
TGATTTGGTTCGGGACGTTGGCGGTGCGCCGTCGTGGAAGGGAGATTTTTCGTTTCTGAAAGTCATTGCCCGGCGGCATAGATTGATTTGGGGCGGGGATTGGGGAACACCTTGCCAAACTCACAAGCTCTATGACGCGGTGCATGTGCAGCGGTGTAGCGTGTCGCGACAGGGAGCGTTGTTTCGCGGGGAGTGGTATCCGGCTGATGATTATGATCCTTATGCGGACCTCGATCAGAATGGGTCGATTACCTTGCACGCGAGCGCTGAAATTCGGCGGCCGCAGCCGAGAGCTAACGGCTTCAAGACCGCACGGACAGGAGTGTTCGTGCCACACGAGCTGTTAGTCGGCGGCGCGGGAGGGTATGCGCACCTGGTCGAGGCTGGGCTTGTCGAGACTCGACTTTAGATCTTGCGCTAGCAGGCGGTGGAAGAGGTATTCCCCGCTTTCACGCCGCACAGACAGACGGCCCGCGCCGTAGGCACGGGATTTCAGGCCGCGTTGGACGGACGCGCAGATGCCTTCGTCTTCCTCCTGCACGCGATTGCTTACGTTCACGCTTTCGGTGTTGTGCGCCTTCGCGGCGTCGCTGACGTCTGCGAAGTAGAAATCGAAGATGACCTGGCACCGATCGGTGTCGATGGGCAGTACGAGGTTCGTGTCCATGTATCCGGCATAGCAATTGATCATGAAGTTGGGATAGAGCCAGTAGTAGTAAGCGCGGTCGCCGGTGCGGGTAGCGGAAGTGGCGGCGTCTTCGGTCGACGAAACCATGGGACTCGATTGCAGGCAGTAGCGTCCATCGTTTTCGATGGTGTACTGCGTATAGTCGAGAACGCTGCTGAGGCCTTTGTGCAAGTGCGGAACGTGGTAGCCGCCGTCGAGGTAGTTGTCGACGTAAACCTTCCAGTTGCATTCGAGCGTGTAGGTTTTGCGCTGGAAGAAGCCCAGTTTGGAGACTTCCAAAGGGGCGAGACGAGGTACAATCGAACCCAGGAATTCTTTAAGCGGAACGGCGTGCGGATCGAGATGGACTGGGTCGAGATGAACCGGGTCAAGATGAACAAAGACGAAGTTTTCCCACGTATCGACCGTCACGGGCATTAGGCCGTTCTTGGCGGGATCAAAGTTCTGCACCCCGGCAAACTCGGGCACGCCTTTCAGGGCGCCATCGAGGCCGTAACTCCATCCGTGATAAGGGCAACGGAGAATCGTAGCGTGGCCGCAGGGCTCAGTCATGACAGCCGCGGCGTGATGGCGGCAGACATTGAAGAAGCCTCGCAGCTGGTTGTCCTGGCCTCTGACAACCACAATCGGTTCACCCGCAACATTGGCGGTGAGATAGTCGCCGGGCTTGCCGACTTGATCCGTCCGTCCGACGACCTGCCACGTGCGGCTGAAAACGGTTTTGCGCTCGAGGGCGGCGATGCGGTCGTCGACGTACCAGGGCGCAGGGATGGTGGAGGCTTCCGCGAGCGGGGCACGGTCGTTGTAGGAGTTCAGGATCTCGGGGACTGTGGGTTCGCTCATAAGTCGTGTCATAACCGGACCGCCGTGCAGTCCTGCCTCTTTGATTAATGAGCAGTTCGGAGCAATGAAAATGATACGCGTGGCAGCAATGGCTCTCAAGCGGATTCGCATCCCTTGCTCGTTCGCAGGCCATGTCATAATGCCGCCATGGAGCTTGCTCAGCGGAGCGGCAGTTCTGACCTGGCGTCGCTCACGCTAGCCGAGGCGTCGGAGCTGGTTCGCACTAAGAAGGTGTCGCCGGTTGAGCTGACCGAGGCATGTCTCCGCCGAATTGAGCAACGCAATCCCGAGTTGAACGCTTTCATTACCGTGACCTCGGACGTCGCTCTGGATGAAGCCCAAGCGGCGGAGGCGCATATTCAACGCGGCATGTGGCTGGGGCCCCTGCACGGTATCCCCATCGCGCTCAAAGATCTGGTGGACACCGCCGATGTCCGCACGACTGCGGCCAGCAACCTTTTCCGGAACCGCGTGCCTTTGGTAGATGCCGAGGTGGTCCGGCGGCTAAAGGGGGCTGGGGCAGTATTTCTAGGGAAGCTCAACCTCCATGAATTCGCCTATGGGGCAAGTTCCGTGGTGGGCGCGTTCGGTCCGGTGCGAAATCCTCGCGCGACCGAATATTCGGCAGGTGGTTCTTCTTCTGGATCGGCTGCAGCCGTCGCTGCCGGCCTCTGCTATGGGGCCGTGGGTACTTGCACCGGAGGTTCCATCCGCCAGCCGGCCGCCTTTTGCGGGGTTGTAGGATTGAAACCAACTTATGGGCTTGTGAGCGCGCAGGGTGTAGTGCCCTTATCTACTTCTCTCGACCATGTAGGTCCGATCGCACGCACGGTTCGCGATACGGCGCTGCTGTTGCAGGCGATAGCGCCGGATGGCGCGTCGGATTACACCGAGGGAGCAGAGATATCTTCATTGCGAGTCGGCGTGCCGCGAGCTCACTTCTATGAAGCATTGCACCCTGAGGTGGAGGCGGCGGTTGAAACGGCACTGGCGGTATTGAAAAACATTTGCAAAACGCAACAGACAGCAGATCTCGAGAATGGCCTTGATGCGATCAACAGCTTGTCCAACTTGCTGACCAAGGCGGAGGCCTACGGCTATCACCGGGAGCACGTGGCCGCGACGCCTGAGCTTTATCAGCCGGAGACGTTGAGGAGAATTCTGTCGGGAGCGGAGGTTGGGCCTGCCGCCCACAGCGGGGCGGTGCGAGAATTGCAAGAAATGCGGCGCTCAGCCTCTCGCATATTCGAAACAGTCGACGTCCTGGTCACGCCTACCGTCCCCGTACCTCCGTTCAAGATAGCCGATCTCCTGGGCGACCAAGGGACGCTGCGGAATAAGGAACAGCTTACCCTGCGCAATACACGGCCCTTCAACGTGCTGGGTTGGCCGACGATTTCTCTGCCGTGCGGGCGGACAAGCGAGGGCTTGCCGATCGGCTTGCAGATTAGCGGCGCGCCCGGAGAGGACGCGACTGTGCTGGCATTGGCGGCGGCGTATGAGCGGGCGACAAGTTGAAGGGATTGATCGCCTCACGAACCGCCACTCCGAACGACCCGCTGCTATCGCACATTTAGTGGAGAAGAGGTAATCATGAATATTGAGTCGCTGCGCACATACTGTCTTTCGTTTCCAAAGGCCACAGAGAACATTCAGTGGGGCCATGATCTTTGCTTCAAGGTAATGGGCAAGATGTTTGTGGTAGCAGCCCTGGAGATCGAGGCCAGGCCAAGACTGTGTTTCAAGTGCACACCTGATTCGTTTGCGGAATTAATTGAGCGGGCGGGCATGGCTCCGGCCCCATATGTGGGCCGGTATCAATGGGTCGGCCTGGAGTCGCTCGACACACTCGGGGTCCGCGAATTGAAAGAGCTGATCGCGAAGTCGTATGAATTGGTGGCAGCGAAGCTTCCGAAAGCGGCGCGGAGAAGATCCGTTCGGCGGACAGGCGCTCAGTGAAGGGTTTCGCGGGAAGCCACGGGAAGCGGTGGGATAGACTAGGGGAGCATGAGTGACCGCGAGCGCGCCCGGAATCTGACCTCGAAGGCGGAACCCGCTGCCGTATTGTCTGAATCGGCCGGCCCGCAGGTTCCGACGGTCGCGACCACTGTCGGACCGGTGGTCGCGATTATTCAGGCGCGCATGGGCTCAAGCCGGTTGCCAGGCAAGAGCCTGGCGGAAATCGAAAATCGTCCGATGTTGTGGCACGTGATCGATCGCGTCAAGCGCGCGAAGCTGATTGATCGGGTAGTCGTCGCGACCTCGGTTTCTCGTTCCGACGACGCCATCGAGACCTTTTGCCGGGGACTTGGTGTGCGCTGCTACCGGGGCAGCGAGAACGACGTGCTTGATCGTTTTTGCTCCGCGGCGCGAGCGGAGAAGGCGGCGCAGGTCGTGCGGATTACAGCCGACTGTCCTCTAATTGATCCTGAAATCATTGACCGAGTCGTGGGCCGTTTCCAGCGTGGCGATGTTGACTACGCCTCCAATGCCATGGTGCGGAGCTATCCCGACGGACTGGATACGGAGATATTTTCATTTTCCGCACTGGAGCGTGCCTGGCACGAAGCGACGAGAACTTCCGAACGTGAGCACGTGACTCCCTATCTGCGCTCGGGAAAGTTTCGGACGGCCAATGTCGAGAATGATTCGACACATGTGCGCCGGCATTACCGCTGGACGGTGGATGAGGTGGCTGACTTGGAGTTCATCCGGGCGGTGTACAAGGCTTTGAGCGACAAAGAAGGTTTCGGAATGCAAGATGTTTTGCAATTGATCGATCAAAATCCAGAACTGGAAAAGATAAATTCCGAAATTGTTTCCAACTATGGTTATTACAAGAGCCTTTTCGAGGATGCCCAAGTGGCGGCGGCGCCGCGAAGGCCAATTGGCAAATCGGAAGCCTGGCTGGAACGGGCGAAGAATGTCATCCCCGGCTCTTCGCAGACTTTCAGCAAAGGCTCCAACCAGCATGTACGCGGAGTAGCGCCGGTGTTCCTGGCGAAAGGCAAAGGTTGCAGAGTTTGGGATGTTGACGGGAATGAATATATCGATTACATCCAGGGACTGCTGCCGAATATTCTTGGCTACGCGCACGACGGGGTCAATGCGGCGGTGGCGGAGCAATTGGCGCAAGGACACAGTTTTTCCTTGCCTCACCCGCTCGAAGTGGAACTGGCAGAACGGCTGACGCGGCTAATCCCGTGCGCCGAGAGAGTGCGCTTTGGTAAGAACGGATCGGACGCTACTTCTGGAGCGGTGCGCGCTGCGCGAGCCCTCACCGGACGCGAGCGCATCGCCTGCTGCGGTTACCACGGATGGCAGGATTGGTACATTGGAAGCACGACGCGGAATGCTGGCGTTCCGGAAGCGGTACGGGCATTAACCCAAGCGTTCGTATACAACGATTTGGGATCGCTGCAGAAGCTTTTGCACGAACACGAAGGGGAGTTCGCCGCCGTAATCCTGGAGCCGGTGAACTTCTGGCCTCCAGTCTCGGGATTTCTGGAAGGCGTGAAGAATCTGGCGCACCAGCATGGAGCCCTGCTCATCTTCGACGAGATTTGCAGTGGTTTCCATTTCGGCCTGGGGGGCGCGCAGAAAAAGTTCGGCGTGACGCCCGACCTGGCTTGCTTTGGCAAAGCCATGGGCAACGGATTCCCGATTGCGTGCGTGGTGGGAAGAGCGGACGCCATGAAGGTGTTCGAAGACATTTTCTTCAGCTTCACGTTCGGGGGAGAAGTGGCGTCGATGGCGGCTGCCATGCAAGTTCTGGATGTTCTGGAAACAACCGATGCGCTGGCCCGCATGAGTGCGAACGGTAGAATCTTGCAGGAAGGCCTGAATGCGCTTGCCAAAGAATCGGGATTGCAGCATCGAATCCAATGCATTGGTTACCCATCTTGGTCGCTCATCAAGTTCCTAGATGCCAACGGCAAAGACAGTCTGCTCGTGCGGAGCCTGTTCGCGCAGGAATGCGTAAAGCGTGGGGTGCTGCTCCTGGCCACTCACAATATGACAGCGGCGCATGATCCCTTGGCTGTTGAGCAAACCTTGCGGGTGTACGCGGAGGTTTGCAAGACCCTCGCGGCCCAACTTACCGCGACTCACCCGGAGCAATTTCTCCAGGGTGAGATAATTCAGCCGGTTTTTAAAGTTCGCTGAAATCCAATGGAGCCAGGCACACTTCTAATACGAGCCGATGCCAGCCCGGCATTTGGGACCGGTCACGTCATGCGGTGCCTTGCCTTGGCACAAGCTTGGCAGGATGCGGGTGGGTTAGCGAGTTTCGCGATGGCAGAGGTGACCCAAGCGATTGACCAGCGGTTGTCTGAAGAAAACATGAGAGTGTTTCGGATCCAAGACACGCCGGGAAGCGACGAGGATAGTAAGCAATTCCGAACACTCGCACGCGACACGCGACCTGCTTGGGTAGTCGTCGACGGCTACAAGTTCGGGGAACGTTATGAGCGAGACCTGAAGAACGCCGGGCTCAGGGTCTTAGTGGTCGATGATAACGGGCGCACGGGAGCCTATGCCGCCGACGTAGTACTCAACCAGAATTTGCACGCCCGGGAAAGCCTCTACTCGGTGCGAGAGACTTATACCCGACTTCTGCTGGGTCCCAGGTATGCTTTGTTGCGTCGAGAATTCACTTCGGCCATGGCCGAGCGGACGATCCCTACAGCCGGAACCAAGGTTCTTGTGAGCATGGGCGGAAGTGACCCCGAGAATGTAACTCTTCGGGTGTTGGCAGCGATTGAACTGGTCGAAATCAAGCTGGAGATAACCGTTGTCGTTGGAGGGAGCAACCCACACTTTGACTCGGTGGCGGCTTCAGCAGCGAAATCCAGGCACCACGTCCAAGTCCGAAGGAATGTAGGCAATATGCACGAACTGATGTCTTGGGCGGAATTGGCGATTTCGGCGGCAGGGAGCGTGTGCTGGGAGTATTGCGCTGTAGGGCCACCAGCGTTGCTGGTCACGGTGGCGGAGAATCAGATCGCGAATGCGCGGGCTCTGATGACGGCCAGAGCGGCTGCTGTGCTAGGAGGCGGGGCGAGCTTCGCAGTCGCCGAAATGGCGCAAGTGGTGACACGCCTAATGACTTCGGCGGGCGACAGACGGGCTTTGTCGGAAGTTGCGCGAAAACTGGTCGACGGCAGAGGAACGAAACGCGTCTTAGCGGTATTAGCCGCAACTGCTTCTTAAATTTTCCTTCGTAGTTTCTTGTAGATTCTTGAGGAGAGACTTTGGCCTCGCTGAGGGATGTTCATCCAGAAGACCGGGAGAAAATTCTGGAATGGCGCAACCTGCCCAAGGTTGCGGACTACATGTACACCGATCATGCGATTAGTCCGGAGGAACACGCCGCCTGGTTTTCACGGGTTTTGAAGGACCCTACTTACAAATATTGGGTCATCGTATGCGACGGCGAAGATGTGGGACTAGCCAACCTCTGCGCAATCGACCGGATAAATCAGCGCTGTTACTGGGGCTTTTACATCGCCGGTACGAATGTACGGGGCAAAGGCGTGGGCAGCCACGTTGAATACATGATCTTGAACTATGTGTTTGAGGAGTTGAAACTTGAGAAGCTCTGCGGCGAGGTTCTATCGTTTAATCAGGACGTCGTCGACATGCACAGCAGCTTCGGTTTCGTGCAGGAGGGGTTGCTTCGGAAACACGTCCTTAAACAAGGCGTGCTCAACGATGTGGTCTGCATCGGAATCCTGAAGGATGAATGGGCAGCCCGGCGGCCGCAGGTCGAACAGAGGTTAAGAGAAAAGGGCATTCTCTAGTAAGGAGCATCGATCTTGAAAATTGGCGACACCGCGGGTCACGCGTTTACCGTTTCGGACGAGATTGTCCGGAGCTTCTCCGAGTTAACGGGAGACCGGAACCCAGTGCATTTAGATGAAGGGTTCGCACGGAGTACGCGTTTTGGGCAACGAATCGCGCACGGAATGATTGCGGCATCGCAGATTTCCGCGGTGATTGGATGTACCCTGCCGGGACCGGGCACGATCTATCTGAGCCAGAGTCTCCAATTTGTAGCCCCATATTCATCGGAGACATTGTAATGACTCGAGTTACCGTTGTCGGCATGAAAGAAGGGAAACCGATTGCGACGCTAGAGACGGTTTGTGAGAACCAAAAAAGTGAAGTGGTCCTCAAAGGCGAAGCAGTGGTGATGTTCTCGCGATGAATCGAAGGAACGCGAGTACGGGAGTTTGAGTGGCGGAAACTTTGAACATTGCTGGCAGAGGGCTTGGATTCGGCAAGGCGACTTACATCATTGCTGAGTTGTCCGCCAATCACAACCAGAGCTTTGAACAGGCGCAGCAAATTCTTCGCGCGGCCAAGGACGCGGGCGCGGATGCCATAAAATTACAGACTTACACTGCGGAGACGATCACGTTGCTTAGCGACAAACCGCATTTCCGCATACGCGGTGGGACGTTGTGGGACGGACGCACACTTCACGACCTTTACCAAGAGGCATTCACGCCCTGGGAGTGGCAGCCAAAACTCAAAACGATCGCCGATGAACTCGGGATGCACTTGTTCTCCAGCGCGTTCGACGAGACTGCGGTAGATTTCCTGGAACAGATGAACGTACCGGCACACAAAGTGGCGTCATGTGAGTTGGTGGATGTTAATTTGATTCAAAGGATGGCTCGCACCGGAAAGCCGCTGATCCTATCCACCGGCATGGCCAGCGAAGAGGAGATCTCCGAAGCAGTCCAGGCGGCTCGTGCCGGTGGTGCGGCCCAGATTGCATTGTTGAAGTGCACGAGCGCTTATCCGGCACCGCCCGAAGAAGCGAACCTTTTGACGATTCCCGAACTGGCTCACCGTTTCGATTGCCCCGTAGGACTGTCGGATCACACGATGGGCGTGGCGGTGCCGGTCGCGGCGGTGGCCTTGGGGGCCTGCATCCTTGAGAAGCATTTGTGCTTGCGGCGGGCGGATGGCGGACCGGATGGGGCATTTTCGCTCGAACCTGAGGAATTCAAGGCAATGGTGGATGCGGTTCGAGTTGCGGAAAAAGCGCTGGGCTCGGTGCAGTTTACTCCCTCGCCGAGCGAGATCAATAGCCGCAGGTTTCGAAGGTCCTTATTTGTCGTCGAAGATGTGAAGAGGGATGAGTTATTCACGGAACGGAACGTCCGCTCGATTCGCCCCGCGGATGGATTGCACCCCAGACACTTTCACGAAATTCTAGGCAAACGCGCGGCTCATGACGTTGAGCGGGGAACGCCGCTGAGTTGGACTCTTGTCTCGCAATGATAATGGCTGACGGTTATACGGATCTGCCGCCAGGCAAGATTGCCTCAGTCGTGACGTTTCTGGAGATGCGTGAGCGTCCCCCGGCTCGGCATGGAGCTGCTCCCGCCGGTCTTTCCATCCGCCGAGTCCTGCAACCGTCGCTCGATTGGTATCGGAAGCTCTATCGCGCCGTGGGGGAGGAGTGGCTCTGGTTCAGCCGGCTCCGCATGAATGATCGGGAGTTGGCAGCAATCATTCATGATCCGAGAGTGTACGTTTACGCGGTGCATGATGGCGAAGAGGACAAAGGCTTACTGGAGTTGGATGGCCGCTCTGGTTTCGAGATCGAGATTGCATACTTTGGAGTGACTGCCGATCTTTTCGGACGGGGCGCGGGCTACTGGTTGATGGGGCACGCGCTCTCTGGGGCTTGGGAGACTTCTCCGCAGCGCGTGTGGGTGCACACGTGTACGCTGGACCATCCTCGCGCTCTCTCTTTCTACCTCAACGCTGGATTTACTCCTTACAAACGAGCGATTGAGATTGCAGACGATCCGAGGCTTACCGGCGAGGTACCAAAGAACGCGGCGCCCCACGTCCCCCTAATAGAACTCTAGTAGTCTTTGCGCGAGAGGGTTGGCAGTAGCCAGCTATTTCCGCCAACGATCCACCGCTGACCACCAAATAAGCCTGACGCACTCGTCGAAAAAGGTCTTGGCCCATTGACGGTGTTGCCACCACCGGTTCCCATACTGGATCGGATCATAGGCTGCACCGGCGCTGAACTGGACACCAGGAATCTCGTGCCGAAAAACGGCCAAAGCGCGGCGAGTGTGAAAATCGGAGGTGACAAGCAACACGCGGTGGATTTCGGATCCGTTCGCCGCCAGACATCTTGCAACATCCCGTGCTTCATCTCGGGTCGACAGGCCGAAGATGGGACAGGCAGAAAGCTGCTGAGCAGCCGGAAGACCGCTCAGATACTGCTGCGCGAGTTCCAGTTGACTCCAGCGGTAAATGCGGCTCCCAGCGGGGGCATCTAGAACCATCCGAGGAGCGAGTCCTTGGGTCAACAATTGCAGGCCCTTGGCGGGGCGCTGTTCGGTCTCGCCGGCGAGGACGACGATTGCGTCGGCTGGTTGCGGATTGTCCACCACCAACCACGATCCGGCCTGACTGCCGAGAATCATCGCAGCAACTGCTAACAGAAGCACCCAGCGAAGGCGGTTGCCCCGCGATTTCGGCATCCAAGCCTCCTGATTCTAAAAGAGTTACTTGTGTCATGCGGGGCTCAGATACGCACCCGCACCGTGTGCTAAAATCTGCCTTTCACGGTAGAAAATCATCCTATGCCAACGCAACAGGTTACACCTGTCTCTGAGATTCTCGCCAGGATTCAGTCTCGCCAAGCCAAGATTGGGATCATCGGACTGGGCTACGTCGGTTTGCCTCTAGGCTTGCTTTTTAGCGAAGAAAAGTTCCAGGTCCTCGGTTTTGATATTGACGCCACCAAAGTGAATGCCCTCAACAGCGGGAATTCCTACATCCACCGAATTCTACCTGCTGAGATTCAACAAGCCCGGGAAAAGGGCTTTTCGGCTACTTCGGACTACACGCGGCTTAAGGAAGTGGACGCAGTCATCATCGCCGTCCCGACTCCGCTCAACGAGTATCACGAGCCCGATTTGAGCTACATCACGGCTACTGGGGACGCGATCGCGCCAAACCTGCAAGCGAACCACTTGGTTGTTCTGGAGAGCACGACCTACCCGGGCACGACAGAAGAAGTACTGCTCCCCATTTTGGAAAAGGGCAACAAACTCGGACTCAGGGCGTCCCGCGACGGGGTCAGCAACGACAAGGTCTTTTTCCTCGCCTTTTCACCCGAGCGCGAAGATCCCGGCAACACCAGCGTGGCCAGGAAAGACATTCCCAAGGTAGTAGGCGGGCTTGATGCCCAAGCCGGCGAACTCGCCGGTACCATGTACAACGCCATTTTCCGGAAGGTCGTCCGAGTTTCGACCCCGGCAGCTGCGGAAATGACGAAGCTCCTGGAAAACATCTACCGCTGCGTGAATATCGCGCTTGTGAATGAACTGAAGCAGCTCAGCATGCGCATGGGCATTGATATCTGGGAGGTCATCGACGCAGCGGCAACCAAGCCGTTCGGATTTCATCCTTTCTACCCAGGGCCGGGGCTGGGCGGGCACTGCATTCCAGTGGACCCGTTCTATCTCTCGTGGAAAGCCAAGGAGTTCGACTTCCGCACGAAATTCATTGAGTTAGCGGGCGAAATCAACGTGGGCATGCCCTACCACGTAATCGCCTGGGTCGCGAACGCACTCAACGCGAAGAAAAAGGCGCTGAACGGATCGAAAATTCTCATGCTCGGAATGGCCTACAAGAAAGACATTGACGATCTGCGCGAATCACCCGCGCTTACGATTATCGAGTTACTGCAAGCGGAAGGCGCCGACGTCTGCTACAACGACCCCTACTTCCCGACCGTCGGGCGCGGTCGCAAGTATGATTTGCAGATGAAGTCCACCCCGCTCACGAATCTGGGCCAATACGATTGCGTACTGATCGTGACCGACCACAGCGACTACGACTACAAGAAGATTGTCGACGAATCGCAGTTAGTGGTGGATACGCGTAACGCGACCAAGGGCATCAAGTCGCCGAAGATCGTGCGCTGCTAGCGCTGGCCGCAGCCAATCTTCCGGTCTCTTGCCGGACAAACTCATCCTTGGCATCACGGTGCATCACGGTCTCCGCCAGCGCGTTCATCGTCATTTCGATAGAGAGTCTCGGCGGATCCTGAACAATACGCTGTAGCTCCGCTTCCTCTAATCGTCATCCTACCAAACCCGCACCAAAGCGGTTTGCAGACCAACTAGTGTGAAAATTTTGCGTTTCGCGCGACGAGCTTTGGTACCATTGTAGATATACGGCTCCAACCACTCTGAAATCAGTAGTTTAAGCTTGGTTTTCACAAGAGCGATTGGCCGTAATCGTGCATCTAACATCCTGTAGGGGCCTTGCTGGGTTGCCTTAGCTGTGTTGTGGACGCCTGCTGGCCCGAGTGAGTGTTGGGTTAAGCCTCGAAAAGGCATCACCACCTTCATCTTCGTCATCTGAGAACAATTATGCCTCCAGTTTCTCGAGACCCGCTCTTTTCCCTTCTTCCGGATTCCGGAC
>Ga0137418_10005124_pt1 | contig 12006 bp, 12 predicted proteins | sample CZODoug3_1_2_16f_FD_122242 | JGI IMG/M metagenome (GOLD analysis project Ga0137418, IMG submission 122242) | Vadose zone soil fungal communities from Angelo Coast Range Reserve, California, USA - CZODoug3_1_2_16fungal (Hybrid Assembly) | ecosystem: Environmental > Terrestrial > Soil > Vadose... | reverse complement strand
GAGGCAACCCTCCTGGAACCTGCTACCACCTTCGCAGAAAGCTCCCTGCTGTATTCGGCAGCCATGCTCCGTTTGAGCGTTTTGATGATCATATTCGCAAGGGTGACGTCGTTTGAGAAAGTCTCAGAACAGTAGTGAACAGGGGTTCCGGCTTGCTTGCAAAGAAACTCGTAGTGAGCTGACTCGTCTATGTCCTGAAATCGCCCCCATCTGGTTACGTCCAGCACTAAGATCGCTGTAAACTCTGCTTTGCGGCTTACAACGTCGTGCAACATTGTGCGAAGACCCGGTCGATTGCGAAGAAGTAACCCGCTCTTGGCAACATCCTCATATTTCCGCACGATCACGAAGTCATGCTCCTCGGCATAGCGTTTGATCACCACAGCCTGATTCTCCAACGAATACTGCTGGTGTTCGGTAGACATACGAATGTATTGCGCGGCTGGAACCGGCACAGTCTTCCTCCTACGGCGATTGCAATATTACGCTCGCCGCACAGGACCGAAAGAGGACGTACGAGGCATCCTTAGGCTTTTGAGAAGGTTTTAGTATTCAGTCCCATTCTTCCAGACGATGGGATTTGGCAATTTGCGGGGGCGATTCGCAGGAGTGCAATTGAGGGCGAGGGGCGCCCGTGCCTCGGCTTCGGAAAGTCCGGCGCGTAACTGAACGCATCTCGCCCCAGGTAAACTATATCATAATATATTTGTACTAATCAAAGATATATCGACTTTGATCCTTGAATGCGGTTGTCCGTTAGCATCAAGGATGCCATCGCGTTTCTCGAAAGGTCAGCCGTGTTGGATCCAGTGTACGCGCCCGCATAGCGCACGCTAGGGCTGTATTATTCCGATGAGCAGGGCAGAGAAGAAAAATCAGTTTTACCCACAGAATCAGGCGCTCGTCAACGGGCCCGCAGGCTGCACCCGCTGGCGGCAGCGGCCTCGACAGGACGGAGCGCTCCAGGCCCGGATTCAAAACTCAGCTCGATTTACGGATTGGAAGGGCATCAGGATTCGAATTGATAGTTGCACCTTGCGGACTCTAGATCTTGGTCGATTCGAGGCCCTGGCGCTTCAGCGGTTTCCAACTTACATCCCCACGAAAGTACTGCCAAAGCCCTTGGAGGCGCCAGATCATATGCAGCTGTCTGTAGGGGAAATGCTCAGCGAAGCAATACGTAACGAGGCGGACTACATCCTGCCAGTCGTTGTACCGTTTGTAAGTGACTTCCTCTTGTAGAACAGCACCGACGGATATCACTGTGGCAAACGCATACCCGAATAACAGAAACTGGACAAAAAATGCACGACTAAGAACTCCGAGCGAGGCCGCCAGCACGATCGTGAAGATCCCGCCAATTTCTATAATTGGCGCGAAAAGCTCAAACACCCACAGATAGGGAAGGGCGACAAATCCGATTCGCCCGTAACGAGGCCTGAAAAGCATTTTACGATTACCCCAAAGAACATCCAAAAGACCTTTCTGCCAACGGGCTCGCTGGCGTCCTAAGGATTTCAGGTCCGACGGTACTTCCGTCCAACACATCGGGTCCGGCACAAACTCAATTCGATAGTCGGCGCCCTTGTCTAGCAGGTGCCGGTGCAAGCGGGCAACCAAATCGAAGTCCTCTCCGATCGACGCCGATCGATAGCCGCCCACAGCCCGCACCAAGTCGCTCCGGAATACTCCGAAGGCTCCTGAGATAATCGTCAGCATATTCCCCTGCGCCCAAGCCTCTCTGCCAATCAAGAACGCGCGCAGATACTCAACAACTTGTATAGCTTCAATGCTCTTACGCGGCAAACGTACTCGCCGCAATTGCCCTCCTGCGATTTCTGAGCCGTTCAGCACACGGATGATTCCCCCGACCGCCACCACACGTCTTGGGTCCTCAAGAACCGGCACCATAATGCGCAGCAAGGCGTCCCGCTCGAGAACGGAGTCGGAATCAACAACACACACATACGGAGCAGTGGCTCCGTTTAAACCGGCATTTACGGCATCTGCCTTGCTGCCTCCCGGCTCTTTATCAACAACTAGCAGCCGTCGGTCAACCTGGCTTCGATACAAACCACGCACCCGCGCACTCGCTACTTCGGGCACGTACACCAAGCGCACCAGCCTAAGCTGAAACTCCTCCTTCATTTCGTCGAGAGTACGATCGACCGACCCATCATTTACGACGATGAGCTCAAATTCTGGATAATCGATCTCCAGCAGATTTCTTACCGCCACGCGAATGGACTTCTCTTCATTGTGAGCGGGGGCGATGATTGTGATCGGCGGGGCAAGCGGCGTCTCTTTGATCCACCCGACCCGATGGCTTTCCAGTTTTCGATGATGCGCCGCGCTGGTCTTCAGGGCGACAAGGAGCATCGCCAGGTAGGCGATATTACTGGCCAGGTAATACCAGAAAAGAGCGTGATTCGAGGCCTCCAATAATCGAATCATGAGTTGAGGCTGATCGGAACCTTCTCCACTCGTGTGGATTCAAACGCACGCAGGGCACCGGTCTGAAGTATTTCCCGGAGCCGGCCCTTCCGCTCCTCGCTGATCGCCGCGCTGGATCCTATTTCTTGCTCAAGTTTTGCGCGTAAATCGGCATTCTCAACAGCCGTAAGATAAGCATGCAGACCATAGCGATCACCCGTGCCCACCACTTCTTCGAAGAGTGTAACCATGTCCCCGCTAGAACTCACGAGCGCCTCGGCTGCTCGCAACCTCACCAGCCGGTGTGAGTCCGTGAGGCCTCGCAACAGTGTTGGTTTCGCCCGCACACCGGAAAGCTTTCCCAGGCTCACTATCGCTCGTAGCCGCACGAACCATGTAGGATCCCGCGACAATTCGTTAAGTACATCGAACGCTATGCCAGGCTGTCCGTTGGACATCGCCCGGGCGGCAGCGGCCCGCAATTCATCGAGATCATCGCCGACAAACTGAAGTAGCTCCATGCTTAGCGAGGGAGTAGCCACTTCCCCTAGAACTCGTCCGAGCACTTCACGGACGGGACCGGTGGCGTGCTGCACGTAGGGGAGAAGTATTTGCGGTCGCTCGGCGCAGCACTGTATGAGCGCACTCTGCAGAGGCAAGGCCGGTACCAACAGTCCCTTTTCCCCTACCCACGCCAGAATCTCTTCCCCTGCCTGCGGACTCGCAGTCCGGCCCAATCCGCGCAGCGACGCGAGCCGCGTTTCCAGGTCGCCGTCGCGCAGTCCCTCGGCTAGGGCGGAAATGCCTTCCGGAGCGCGCGTTCGGCCAAGCGCAACAAGAGCGCGCATCCGCCTCCAACCGGTAAGCTCGCGCGCCTCAAAAATCCTCTTTTGAATTAGCCCACTTGCGCGGAGAAACTTCAGCAGCCGGGCGGATTCCTCGGAGTCGGCCGCTTCGAAAGTGTCAAGGGCGATCGACTCGATGATGCGTCGATCAAACGGCTTACGCCGCCAAGTCTCGTACGGGATCTCCCCTGATATCAGCGCCTCCCATTTCTGCCGAAACTCAAAGACGCGCGCATCACGCTTGGCAAAATACCTCTTTCGATAGGCGCGCCGCCCCAGGATGAAGCCGAGCAACAATGCATCCGCGACCAGAGCCACCATAATGGCACTCGCAATGAACGCCGCCGGACCCGCATGCCAAAGCCTTTCAAAAATGGAAGCCATAGCTGAAACCGAAACCCGTATCCGTTCTGTTCTGGGTGCGTTTTTGATAGGAAGCATAGCCGGTCATATCTTGCCGGCTGGTTAAATTGAAGCGCAGCCCACCCCCGTAGGTTTGCGAAGCAAACGTTCCAATCTGATCGACTCGCGCATAGTCTTCCGTTCCCGTCCCGAAAAATACATTTCCGCCGAGCCGCTTTTCAGTCCAAGTAACAAGGGGAAATCCCAGGCGTGTGAGCCCGGACGGTCGCCATTCCACTCCTGTCCCAGAGAATGCGTTTCGCACCCCACTGACGCTGAGCGACAGTGTCCACTCTCTGGGGAAGTAGACCTCCGTGCTGCCGTTGAGTGTCAGAATCCGGGCCGACCTATACCAATACCAATGTTGTCCGTACGTGAACTCCACGGCCCGCATCCAATTGTCTTCGCCGGCTTTCCACGACCGATCTAAATCGAAAAAAGCCTCCCTGCCAGGGATTATCGCGCTGTCCGAGCCGGCTGCTCCGCCGACGTTCAAAGCCCCTAACTTCCTGGATCGCCCCGTTATGCTGACCACAAACTTTCCCGCGTCAGCGCCGCCACGTCGGTACGCGCCTCCGGAGACACTCGTGCTCCAGGAAGGGCTCCATGTCGACGACAAACTCATCCATCCGTAGTGATTCGCGCTGGCGAAATTAAAAGCATCATTCTCCTGTCCGAATCGCAATTCGTGCTTCGGCTCACTGCGAACAGACTTCAAGCCGTCTTTTGCTTCGCTACTTGTGGCGTCCAACGTCAGGGCCTTGTGAAACTCCAAGCGCGCCTCGCGTACTTCGCCGGCAACACGAAGCGCGCGACCCCGTGCGGCATGCACATCAGCGCGACTGGGATCTAGCGCCTGTGCTTTGTCCAAGGCGGCTAAGGCCTCCCGCACCCGGTTCTGGCGCAAATACACACTTGCAAGTCCCATCCAAGTGTCCGGATCTCTTTGCGAGACTTTCAAGATCGCCAGGTACTCCCCCTCGGCTTCCGGCAAGCGGTCCGACCAAACCAAAATGCGGGCGCGCCAAGCCCTTACATCGGTATCCGCGGGATAGCGAGAAATCTCCCGGTCAACAATACGCATCGCCGCAGCCCAATCTTTAATTTCGGCATACCTTCGTACTTCCGCCTGCCATTCCGATGTTGCCTCCTGCCCCGACGTGCTTGCCGCGATCATCAATAACGCGATCGCCGCCCATGCCGAGCGCAGGACTTGACGGCCCTTGTCGGCGTCCTTGGCCACGCAGATTTCCGGCATTCGCATATCCACGAATCACCAAAATCAAGCCCACTGCCTTTGCAGAATTTGTGACCGGCCACGTTAAATCCATGCCGCACAAAGGCTCGCAAATTTCCAGTCCCGGCCTGCCGCGGGATCACCCGCGAGTGGCTTGAGCCAGTGACCGAGCCTGGGCGGCGAGCAAGGGAAATCCATGAACATACCGACCCCGACAACTTGCCTACAAGAACCTATCGGGCGCCGACTGTATAACATCTGAAATAAATGGAACTAGCGAAAGCCGACTCCCCTTGTCGGTGTACAGTTGAAATCGACCACTCCGATACGGCGGAACTCAGTGCGTATATTTTCCGACAAACGCCGCCTTTCGGACCACAAAACTCAATCTTGATTGGGATTCCGAACGAGTTCGAGCGGCGAGTTGGCGCTGGACATAACTGCGAATCGGCCGATGACGTACTTTTATTTTCTTTCTGCGGGCCGCCGTGCTATTTGACTTGCAGGCAAGCAGCTTGCGTCTCTCTTGGTCCTTTTCCTCAAACGGGATCGTAAACAAATATTGACCGCGCGGAGTATTTCCCCCACAGCCCTCGTGATCCCCCGAAACTTCGAATGCGGGGACCTCCGTTCCTCTACAAAGCACCTAACACAGGGGGCTTGAGCGCAAGAGCCCCGTTTTCAGCTGCCGCAACCCTTGGACTCGGGTGCCCATTTTCGGGAAGCGATGAAATAACAATGCCGCAAACCGCCGGATTCTCCGATGTCGCCAGGGGTCGAGCAACGGACTTCGCCAGTAATCTATGGCCTCGCGTATTAACCCCGTGCCAAACTCAACAATCGAGTGTAGCTTCCCCACCTCGGATTGGAATTTCTTTCAATTCGTTTTGAAAAACCCCTTCCTTCGAGGCGTTCGGTGACAAGTCCAATATCTGCTTGGAATACTAGGCAGAAACAAACTACAGCGCGGATTCCCTATCGCGCTGTGGCAACTTATTGTCACGGTTCAGTCCGACTTAAAACCCGGCAGAGGTAGCCTTGACGCTCCGACCGGCCTCCGGATAGCCGAATCGTGGAGCTTTAGCGCAAGCCATCGTTAAAACCCGAGCCACTTGGGAGGCTGGAACTTGACATGGGCGCAATGAGAGTCTTTCGCGAACTAGCAATCCTGCTAGTTTTCCTATTATTTGCAGCTGGAGCGTTGCTCCTGCATTACTCGATCGTGGACGCGGGAAACAATCAGCACTGGGATCTCTTGGCGGGCGCGCTTTTATGCTCCCTAGGCGTCTTTGGTGCGTTCTTCGTTTTCAGACCCACTACGCATGAATAGTCAATTCGAAGAGCCTCCCCGTACGTATACGTACGTAATCCTCAATCCCCCGGTTGCCCATGCCCATAGTAATATGCAGCACCTTTGTTGAGGAGCCTTGCAATGAGTTCCGCCGGTGAGCGTTTGAAGGAGATTCGGGCCCGGCTCGGAGTCACGACACGAGACGTGGCTGATCTCAGTCAAAAAATTGCTGACGAAGAAGAGGATGAAGAATATTACATCTCGAACGCCTGGCTAACGCAGATCGAAAACACTGATTCTGTTCCCGGAATTCACAAACTGTATTCGCTCAGTATCATCTACCATCTGGGGCTAGGTGAACTATTGCTCTTTTTTGGAGTAGACATACAAAAGATCAGTAAGAGACAGATGGCTCTGACTCTGCCACGTACACATCTGACACCCGTCGAAGTCTCTGACGGCAGCAAGAAAGTCACCTTTCCGGTTCGCTTTGACCGCGCCTTCAGCATCGCCAAGACAAACCTAATATCTAGAATGGTTGAAATCTGGGGGGAGGTGCCGATCGCCCTGATCCAGCACCTTGACCTCAAGCACGGGCTGTACGGATATATTGGTCTCGACGATTTGACGCTTTATCCTCTCCTCCGCCCCGGCTCCTTCGTGCAAATTGATCGAACAGTTCGAAAAGTACAACCGCTCATGTGGCGTACAGAATACGACCGGCCTATCTATTTCATTGAGTTGCGGGATGGTTATGCGTGCTCGTGGTGCGAACAGACCGGCAGCCAACTCCTGCTTGTTCCCCATCCTCTCTCTCCTTGCTCGATCCGATCATTCCAGCAGGGGGGCGACGCCGAAATTGTGGGCCAAGTAACCGGTGTAGCTATGCGGATTGTGGACGCTGAGGAGCGGCGACCTGCCGCGAATCAAAAACTGCCAAAGCCGTTCTTACATTCGAAATAAAGAAATAGCGCGTTATGGCGGTAGACTCTCGAGGAATCACGACGCGGTAGGGTTGTAAGCAACTCCAAGTACGTACAAAATCGGAAGGAGAAAGATGGGTCGATGACGCGTACGTCTCGAGCTGCGCTACAAGCTCCTTAACCGAGCACAGAACCAGCCGCCTAAAAACCATTTGGTGGCACAAAGCAAGGGCGTCCTGTGCGATTTTCTCGCTGAATTGCCATGCCAAGCCATCGTGATAATACTCACCAGTGTTATAATCGCGAGTGGAAGCCAAATAAATTAACCGGGCGAAGTCCCCATCGATTTGGGCCAGTGTCCGCAAACTAAGGTCTTGGCACGCAGCCTCCACCTCAGCGCATCTTAGGGAGCCTTGCATACTTCCTCACGAAACGACGCTACGTTTGGAGTCATCCTTGATGATTTCAACGGCCACCGAGCCAGCAAGCGGTAAATTCTGCAGTAGCCCCTTCAGTTCCGCTGCCAGCCGGGTGGAGTACTTGACTAGATTGCCTGCTGCCAAAGGACCATGGAGCCAGACCGCACAGTAGAGCACCCTGTTTGATAATTGAAACAGAGCGAATTCCAGCGCCAATTTTAATTCGTCAACAGTTCTTAAACCTCGACTTACCCGGGCAGCCCTCACATGCTCGCCCATCGAACGGCCTATTTCGTCCCGCACTTGCTCCAGCCATTCCAGGGCCAGCGCCGCGCGTTCTTCCCGGAAACTGCGGAGCAATTTACTCGAAGAGCCTTGCGCCACGAAGTCCAGGTCCTCCGAACTGAAGATTTGCGCTCCCAATTCCAGAGAGAGAGAGTCCCACTGCTCCGGACCTGGCGTGTCATCCCTAAACATGGCGTCGTCAAACCGGCGACTTACCGAACGTCTGGAGACCAGCATCACAACGATCAAGAGAGTCGTGGCGGCGAGCAAAAGATAAGGATCGACAATCACGGTCTTGCAGATCTCCCTACGTAAGCCGCCGCGGCGCCGAGCCGGCGTCGCGTTGCCGCCAACAGGGACTGATAATCGTCTTCCAGACCACTATCTGCATCCGACTCCGGGGCCGGCGCATAACGCCACAGCGCTCCAACCCAAACCAGCAAAACGGCAATGTAAACAGCGGGCTGCAGGTGCTGCCAGAACTCTGGAAATGCTTGGCCCAGCGAACCCCTCACGCTGAGATGACTTACGGTGGTGGCGAGAAAAAAACCATAGCCCGCGATTATTCCCTTCAGATTGCGTCCCATGGGAACGGCGTAGTATCCAAGTAATGCGACCAATCCCAGTAATACCGCGATCTGCACAGTTCGCAAATCTCGTTCTGCGTCGAAAGCGGTTTTAGCAGGGAGCCAGTTCGCAGCATTCCAGGCGTTCGCCAATATCCGGGAAACCGACAGAACAAAGACAAAAGTGAGCACGTTTCGCGCCATCTGCGCTGCGCCCGGATACCGTGAAAGAGTCAGCCTGTATACTTCCCAAACGATTCCGCAACCAATTAAAACGCTGCAGAATTCGCTGTACCAATAGACCGGGACGTAATACTGGGGGCGGAAACGGTAGATGGGAAACAGGGACAGGTCCCGGATGAGCACCCAAGCCACATACAAATAAAACAACTTATACCGCCTAATGGAACCTACTTGGAATGCTCGCACCAAGAGAGCGCTCTCTAGGACGGGGCCAATCAGCCAGAGAGCCAAGGAGAACATCTAGACATCTCCGGAAACGGCGAAAATCCTACCATAAAAGTGGGGAGACGGTAAGGCCCGTGCTCCCCCCTTTGCGCTACCGTCAGGAAGGCGTCGGAATCGCAAACGCTTTCGCGGCGTGAACCGAGGGTGGCGGCGGTGGTGCAGTCCCGTCCGCTACGAGCCTCGGCGCTGGTCTGAAGGGTGGCGGCGGTGGTGCAGTCCCGTCCGCTCGAACTACGGGGTTAGCAGACCTTGACTCCCACGGAACATTCGACTTGACTATCAACGACGTTGCTATGAATACAAACATCCAAACCGTCTTTCTTATAAGCATTACTTTTCTCCTTTGAAATTGAGCCCGTGCGGGCTCGGATTGGTGAAGACTACAGAACAGAGTTCAGCACTCGCGGGTCGTGGATGCGGCGGTCGGTTTTCCAATCAATGGGTTTAATCAAGGCTATCTTGACAGTCAGTTGCTACAGGTTTATTTAATTAATCTACTGTTTATATCTTTGAAGGCTCCAACCGGTTCGACCGATTCCCCTGTATCGGTTCACATTCAGCGTGCGTCACGTAACAAAAGCCCATACGCCACGTCATTTGTTGTTTGTGAATCGACACGGCTGACACTCGGTGTGCTGCTGTTCACGTCGAGGGAAAATCTAAACGACCGGGCCGCTAAGTTCGCCTGCGAACCTTGGGAAGTTCACACGGGCAGGGCACAGTCACAGAACTGGGGACGTCACCCGCGCTCTGTCCTTTGATCGCGTGCCTTATTGAAAAATCTGATGGCAAGGAGTGTTTGTTGAGGCCTCATCACGCAATGCTTTCCAGATTCTTTCGGGCACGCTCAGGAAGATGCCTGCGGCGCGGGAATCATATTGTTGGCCGGATCCACGGAGAATTTCTTCTCTTGCTGCTGCGAAGGGAAGCGCCGAACGGTACGGACGATCCGAGGTCATGGCGTCGAGGGTGTCCGCAATCGCAAAAATCCTCGCGCTAACTGGAATGTCTGGCGCTTTTAGGGCTCGCGGATAACCGCTCCCATCGCAACGTTCGTGGTGCGTGAAAACAATCTCGGCAGCCTCTTTCAAAAAAGGAACTCGCTTAACCAGGTCGTATCCAATTTGCACGTGCTGCTGCATGATCCGTCGTTCGTCTTCCGTCAGAGCTCCGGGCTTCAGAAGGATCGAGTCCGGCGTCGCTAGCTTACCGATGTCATGCAACAACGCTCCCGTGACCATATTCTTTAGGTCCGTCCTACTAGCACCCATTCCAGAGAAAATCTTGACCGCATAAAAAGACACTCTGCGCGAGTGTCCCGCTGTTTCGCTATCGCGAAGATCTATGGCCGCGCCAAGTGTTTGTAGAGTGTCTTCGTACCCCTGCTCAATCTGAGTCAAAGCTGTTCGGAGCTGCTGGGTTCGTTCCGAGACCATCTCCTCGAGGCGGCGCCGGTAATCCTCCAACTCCAAATGAAGGCGCTTGCGTTCTAGGGCGCGCTCCAGAGCCGCGACCACCGCATCTAGGTCCAGCGGCTTTACAAGGTAATCCTCAGCCCCCCTTTTCATGGCTTCCACACCAATCCGCACGTCGTCCGCTCCGGTAGCCATCAAGAACACCACGTTAGGATGCTGCACGTGCACCTTGGCCAAAAGCTCCAGACCGGACATTCCTGGCATTTGCAGATCCGCGATGACCGCATTGACCTTCCGTTCCTGCAGTACCTGCAGGGCCTCATCCCCACTTGCCGCCGTCATGCACGGAATACCCACCTCCCTCAGCATTACCGCCAAGGCAGCTCGATAGGAATTTTCGTCATCGACGATCAGAACGTCCCAGCTTGCATACGGACTGGAAATCGCCTCCAAACCTGCATCAGCCTCGCCTCTTGGATTATTCACGTTATCGTTTTGGATCCCTCTGTATGTATCTCATGATGACGCCGCTTATTCTCATATAGTGCTTCGTCGGCAGCTTTCAGCAATTCCATAGGCCGGTCACCGGCCTCGTACTGTTTCCAGCCAGCAGAAACCGTGACCATTCTCCTCTGCCCCTGCCATTGCACACTGAACCCCGCCAGTCGGCCGAGGACATGGCGCACCTGATCCGCACGGCAGTCCGGCAGAACCACGAGAAACTCATCGCCTCCCGTCCTGACCGCAATGTCCGACCCCCGAATCGCTTTCTGCAAAGCGGCCCCAAACTCTTTCAACACCAGGTCTCCGGCCGGATGTCCAAGCGTGTCATTGATCTGTTTGAACTTGTTCAAATCAAGAACCAATAGCGTGACTGCGTTTCCTGTTCGTGAGCACCGCGCTATCTCGGCTGCGAGCCGCTGTTCTCCGGCTCGCCGATTGTAAAGACCTGTTAACGGATCGACCATCGCAAGATTCCGTAAAACCCGAGAATGATCGTGATTTTCAGCGAGTTGGCGGCGCAATCTTTTGATTAGAATTTGCTGGTAGACGATGTATGCATTGAATAGCGTTATAGCGCAACCTAAGCCGAATACCGCGTCTCGCAGTCGAACTTTCGCCAGTGCGTTCGCCCCTTGTAGCATCGAGGGAAGAGAAAGAGAAAAAACGGCGCCAGTTAACAGTAGAATCACCAGTAGGGTGTATCCCCATATCCACCAGTCTCTTTTTTCAATCTTCCGCAAGCTCTCTACAAGCTGCTGGGCCGGCTCCGCCGCCGCATCGACCGGATTGTCGTTCCCCGTCATCTCGCAACTCCTTGATTGCCGGCCTTGGTACTCAGGTTCCATTGCCAATCGAGACGCTGACTCCTAGCCTTCTGCCATGCTGTCCATGGCGATTCTACTTTTTTCTGCGGGTGCCCTGGTTAGGTTCGCAATTGGGCAGTGGCGCGCCATTTGGATCTCCGCCGCAAACCAGCCGGTGTCGGGCTCGTTGTTAGCTACCGCGGGCATTGAAGCCGACCAGTTGGCGGGTCCTGACTTTGATTCTTTGGTTGCCCTCCACGACAACCTATGCGCTTGCACGAAATCCACGGCTTCCTGGTTACCGGAGATTACACGCTATTATCGTGTTGTTTCTCGGTTGCAATTCGCTACGAAAACACTACTCCCGCTATTTTCCACGTGGGCTACTCGAGAAATGACCTTCTGTTCGCGCTAC
>Ga0137418_10005123_pt1 | contig 12007 bp, 13 predicted proteins | sample CZODoug3_1_2_16f_FD_122242 | JGI IMG/M metagenome (GOLD analysis project Ga0137418, IMG submission 122242) | Vadose zone soil fungal communities from Angelo Coast Range Reserve, California, USA - CZODoug3_1_2_16fungal (Hybrid Assembly) | ecosystem: Environmental > Terrestrial > Soil > Vadose... | reverse complement strand
TCACGGTCAGCCGGCAGCAGACGGTTGATGGGCCGCGCTGTGTCGTCAAGGACGGGCGCACCGGCCGGTTCTTTCGTTTCGGTGAGCTCGAGCAGTTCATCGCCGAGCAGCTCGACGGCGAAACTCCGCTCGACGTCGTCCGCGCGCGCACCGAAGCCCGTTTCGCAGCGCCGCTCGCGCCCGAATCCCTCGCCGGGTTCGTGCGCAGTCTCGCGAAGAGCGGGCTCCTGCAGGGCGAAGGCGAGGCTCAGGACCGCGGCGCGAGGTCGCCCGGTCGGGTGCGCGGCACCCTGCTGTACCTCCGCTTCCGCCTCTTCGATCCGGACCGTCTCTTCGACCGTCTCGTTGGGCGCGTGCGGTTCTGCTTCACGCCGCCATTCCTGGTCGTGTCGTCGGCCCTCGTCATTTTCGCGGCGGCCCTCAGTATCGTCGGCTGGACCGACATCCGGGGAGACCTGTCCCGGCTGTACCGGCTCTCCTCGATTCCGCTGTTCCTCCTCATCAGCCTCGGTCTCGCGACGGCCCACGAGTTCGCGCACGGGCTGACCTGTAAACGCTTCGGCGGTGAGGTGCACGACCTCGGATTCCTGTTGATCTACTTCACTCCCTCGTTCTATACCAACGTCAGCGACGCGTGGCTCTTCCCCGAGAAGTCGAAGCGGCTCTGCGTCGGTATCGCCGGACCCTGCGTCGAGCTGGTCCTCTGGGCCCTCGCTACGATCGCGTGGCGGGTGACGGACGTGGACACGTGGATCAACTACGCCGCCCTTCTGGTGATGACGCTGTCGGGGGTGAAGACGCTCTTCAATCTGAACCCGTTCATCAAGCTCGACGGCTACTACCTGCTGAGCGATTACCTGGAGCTCCCCAATCTGCGCAAACGGGCATTTCGGTATGTCGGGAACCTCGCCAAACGTCTCGCGGGCCCGGGAGAGCGAGTCGTCACGGAGATCTCGCCGCGAGAGCGCTGGATCTATCTCGCGTACGGATTGGTGGGCTCGGTCACGTCGCTGTCCATTCTGGGCTACGTGATAATCACGGCGGGCGGCTACCTGATCGACACCCATCAGTCATGGGCCCTCCTGGTCTTCGCGGGTCTCAGCGGCACCAAATCGCGGCGCAAACTGCGCAAGCTGTTCGGCGGAAAGACGCGCCCCGACGATCCCGAGGACGACGGCGACATCGCCGAAGACGCCGTGGCGACGGCGGCGCCGCCTGAGAACGGGACGGATCCCGGCCAGCCCCGCTCCCCCCGTGCACCGCGGCCGCCCTGGTCGCCGTGGCTGAAGTGGACGGCCCTCGCGGTCGCGGCGGTCGCCCTAGCGGCGTTCGGCCGGCTGCAGCTGCGCATCGGCGGTCCCGTGACGGTGCTCCCGGAGCAGAACGCCGACGTACGCGCCCAGGTCGACGGGTTCGTCGAGGCGATCCTGGTGGACGAGGGAGACACGGTCCAGGCAGGCGACCTGTTCGCGCGGCTGTCGAACCCCGCGACGGTCGCGGAGCTGCGCAAGACCGAAGCCTCGATCGAGGACACCCGCGCCCAGCTCAAGAAAGCCGAAGGCGGTCCCGCGCCCGAGGAGGTCACGCTGAACCAGGTCTCGGTGGCGAGAGTCGAGGACCGGTTCCGGTCCGCCCAGGAGAACGCGACGCGGCTGACGCATCTGTTCGAAACGGGCGCGGCGACGCGCCAGGAGCTGCAAGCGGCGCAAGACCAGCTCACCGCCGCCCAACACGATCGCGACGACGCCCGAGGGCGGCTCGCCATGCTCTACGCGCGCATCCGTCCGGAGGACCTCCAGTCGGCGCGGGCGAAACTGACGGCGCTCGAACATCAGCAGCGCTTCCTCGCAGGAGAAGTCCGCGCGATGACCGTGGTCAGCCCGGCCGATGGGATCGTGGCGACGCCGTCGCGCCAGCTGCGGGAGATGCGCGGCCAGCTGGTCACCCAGGGGGCGTTGCTCGCCAAAGTGTACGACTTCAGCACGGTGCGCGCCCAGCTCATCGTGTCGGAGAAAGACATCGCCGACGTCCGCGTGGGCCAGCCGGTCGCGCTCCGGGCGCGCGCCTACCCCGACGTCGCGTTTCGGGGCACGGTCACCGCGGTGGCGATCGAGGTGACGCCCCAGTCGGGCTTGCAAACGACGGCGGGCGGTACGGCCTCGACCAGCAGCAGCAGCAACACGAGCACGTCGAGCAGCAGCAGCGGATCCCCCCGGACGTTCGTGGTGACCACACGGATCGACAATCACGACTTGCTCTTGAAGCCCGGGATGTCCGGCCAGGGGAAGATCTACGCGGGCGAACGGCGCATCATCAGCCTGATTACGCGGCGCCTGGCCCGCACCTTCAAAGTGGAGTTCTGGTCATGGTGGTAACCCAGCGACGGCCCAAGACCCCGAAGCCGGTCCAGCGCCCCGTCCCCGCTCTTTCACCGGGGTCGGAGCCGGACGAGTATCTCTATCTGACGGGCCGGCCGCGCCTCCGCGACCTGGTGCGGTTCGCGCGGAGTCACGCCGTAACGCCGCCTAACGAACGAGACCTCGCCGAGGCCTGGCACACCGCGCACGAGCGCGTCCAGCGCCTCGAAACAGAGGAGGCAGGCCTGGCGGACGGCCCGCCGATTCAGCCGCTCGGGCCGGAGTACGAGCCCCTGCTCATCGAGCTGCTGCAGGACCCGCTGGTGCGCGACGGATTCAACACCGTGCCCACCGATGTGGCGCTCGTCGAGCTCGATCGCCTGGTCGTCTACCAGAAACACATCGATGTGACCTACGCGCGCCGGCTCGCGCGGGCGCTGGGGACGCCGGACGACCGACAGATCTTCAGGACCTGCCTGCTCCACGATCACGACGAGCCTCCCGTGAAGTGGTCGCGCGTTCACCACGATCGGTTCGTCTTCATGTCGCCGTCGAACGACCTGCGCTTTCTGGGGGCAGTCCCGCTGCAACGCGACCAGCTCAAGGACTATCCGGCACGCGGCAAGTTCGTGGGTCTCGTGGGGATCGCGGTCGGGCTCGGCTCGAACTTCATGAATGCCGTCTACGCGGAGAACCGCCTGATTCTGAACAACGGGAGCCATCGCGCCTACACGCTCCGCCAAATGGGCATCACGCACGTCCCGTGCATCATCCAGCACTGCGCGTCGCGCGACGAAGTGGAAGCCGTGGCCGCCACTGAGGTCCGCAAGAATCCCGACACCTACCTGAAGCATCCGCGACCAGCGATGCTCAAGGATTACTTCGATCCGCGGCTGCATCTCGTCATGCCGGTGTACCGGCGGCTGCGCCAGATCACCGTCCGGTTCGAGATCGAGGAGAACGCCGTGCCGGCGCTGTGAACGGCGACGTGGCACGCGAGGCTGGTTGGCAGTAGAGTTATCCGATGGCCCACCACGTTTCGGTCGCACTCGTGCTCCTGACCCTCGCCGCCTGCGGCGGCGAGAAGACCGACAAGCAGGCCGTGAATCGCGACACGCTCACCGAGCGGCAGAAGGACAGCATTCTCGCCAAGTCGCGCATTCCCGGGGCGCGCGCCGTGGGCCGCGCCATGACGGTGGCCGACTCGACGAGCGCCGGCATCCGCCGCGCCGATTCGGTGGGGGCGGCGGACACGACGTTCAGGTAAGCCAGACGATGCACGGATCGAGGGCGCCGTTCGCGCTGGCCCTCCTGTGGAGCGCCGCCTGTGGACCCGCCGATCCCTGCGCCGGCTACCAATTCCGGCGGCTCGAACGGTTCTCCCGCCCTTACGCCGGCGCCTGGGTCGTGACCCGGGGTGACACGCTTACGTTCCCCGATTCCCCCGAGATGAGCGACCGCTTCCGGCTGACCGCCGTCCTGCTCGATAGCGCGACGGTGGTCCTGGGCCGAGACTGCCTGCTGCGCGGCCACATCGTGTTTCGTGCCCCCCGGGCGGAGACGCTCGCGGTCAGCTGGTTCGGCCAGCCGGAGCAGGCGATCGTGAACGGCTGGCCCGCGGACCTCGGGCCGTTTGCCGGCTTGTCGCTCGCTTGGTGGGGCCGGGATTCACTGCGAGGGTCGGTGCTGTTCGATGCCAGGCTGGGCGTGCAGGTGCGTCCCGGCGTGACGGCACAATTCGTCGCCGGCCGGTTATCTTCCGTTCCATGAAAGGCTTTTTCGTTCGTCTCGTGATCACCGCCCTCGGCCTGTGGGCCGCGGCGACGATCGTCCCCGGAGTGGAGATCGTGGGCTGGCAGGCCCTGCTCGTCTCCGCCCTCCTGCTCGGCATCGTCAACGCGGTGATCCGGCCCGTCATCCTGATCCTGACGCTGCCGCTGACCGTGCTCACGCTCGGACTGTTCATCCTGGTGGTGAACGGGATCTCCCTCGCCATCGTGGCGTGGCTCGTGCCGGGGTTCCATGTTGCCGGGCTCCTCGCGGCGACGCTCGGGGCGTGCGTGGTGGGGCTCACCGGATGGTTCGCCTCGTCGTTCGTGGGCGGCTCGGGCCGGATCGAGCGGATCCGCCGGGTCCAAGTGAGCGGCCGCCGGATCGATTGATGGACACGACGTTTCTCGCGGTCGCGGCCGGCGCGTTCGGCGCGGGAATCGCCAAGGCTTCTTAGGTTGGGCTCGCGAGAACGCTGGATCCTGCTGATCCTCGGCGCCGTCTATGCGGCGATCATCGTCGTCAGCCGGATGCCGTACGGGGGCGACATCGTCCCGGAGATCGCGTTGAGCCAACGCTGGCTCGACGGCGCGCCGCTGTACCGCCCCGCGTTGTCCGCATACGGCACACCCTGGCCACCGTTCGCCGCGGTCGTTCTGGTCCCGCTCGCGCTGCTCGCGCGAGTGAGTCTCCCCGTGGCGACCGCCGCGTGGTCGGTGTTCAGCGTCGCCTGCCTCGTGGCGGCCCTCGCACTGGCCCGGCGCTGGGGCTGGAAGACGGCCATCATCGCCGTGCTCGCCACGGCGGTACCGATCCAGACGAACTTCGAGCATCGCAACGTGAACACCGTGCTCCTCGCCCTCGTCGTGGCCGCGGCGGCTGACCTCGAGGACGCGCGGGACGCACGGGCCGGACTCTGGCTCGGTCTCGCCACGGCGATCAAGGCGTTTCCGGCACTGCTGCTCGTGTACCTCGCGGTGCGCGGGCAATGGCGCGCCCTCGCGGTCGCGACGGCAGTGGCCGCCGGCGGGACGCTGCTGGCTCTCGCGCCCTACGGTCCAGCCGGGGGCGGCGCGGCCGCGGCGGACTGGCTCGGTTCGAGCTTCGATCAGGGACGGTGGCTGATCGGCCCGAGCAATCAGTCCTTGCATGCCCTCGTGCTCCGGCTGGGCGGCACGCCGCCGGTCGCCGCCGGTCTCGCCGCGCTGTGCGTGGGCGGCGCCCTCCTGCTCGCTCGCTCTCGAGCGCGGGGCGTCCTGCCCGGCCTGGGCGCCACCACCCTCGCTGCCATCCTCGCCACGCCGATCGCCTGGGTACACTATTACGTTCTCGCCTTCCCCGCTTGGGCCGCCGTGGCGTCGGGCTTCACGGGTCGTTTGAAAGGCGGCCGCGCCATCGCGTTCAGCGTGGCGGCGCTCGGGACGTCGGGCTGGTTAACCGTCGGTCCCCGCCCGCTCCGCCAGGCGCTCTTGGGGGAAAGGATTTATGCCTGGGGCGCACTCGTGCTCCTTGCGTTGCTCGCGTGGCGCCTGCTCGAGCGCGCCAACGGTCCTACGGATCAGCCTGGGCGTTCATGAACTGCAAGCTGTGCGGCGCTGCGGACCTGCCCCTCTTCTACACGCAGGGTGACCGGCGCCAGTACCGGTTCTATCGGTGCTCACGCTGCCGCCTGGTGGTCTACGACACGCGCACCGGGGTGAACCAGGCGAAGTACATCCTCTCGCGCGTGGATCCCGCGGCGCCGACGCGGCAGAACCGCGGCCACCGCCAAACGCACGCCTTCATCCGGCGCCACGCGCAACCGCCGGGGCGCTTGCTCGATCTCGGGTGCGGCGATGGAACAGTGCTCTGGCTCGCGAAGCAGGACGGTTGGGAGGTGAAGGGCGTCGAGCTGTTTCCGGAGCAGACGGCATTGGTGCGCGAGCAGCTCGCCCTGGACGTCGAGACATCGGACATAACGGCGTATACGGGCGTTGATGCAGCGTGGGACTGCGTGGTCCTCACACACGTCCTGGAGCACCTGCCGGATCCGCTCGGGGCGCTGCGCAAGATCCGTGATCTGCTGAAACCGGGCGGCGTGGGCGTGCTCGAGTTTCCCAATATCGACGCCTTCGACGCGCGCCTGCGGCGCTGGCTCGACCGCTGGCACGTGCACCGCCGCCACTATGCAGCGACCTACGTCCCAGGGCACGTGCAGGAGTTCTGCCGCGCGTCGTTCGCGTTCGCCGCGGAGCGGGCGGGACTCGCGCTGGAGGTGTGGGAGACGTATGCCATCAATCCCGTGAAATACCTTCTCTTCCGGCACTTGCCGATCGGCAACAAGGCTCGCGTCCTCGTCCGCAGATCTTCATGATCGACCGGATCACCGCCGAAACCCCCGCACTGCTCTTGCACCTCGACGTCGTCGAGCGGAATCTCGCGCACATGGCGCAGCGCGCGCGTGGGCTCGGCGTCGCCCTGCGACCGCACATCAAGACCCACAAGAGCGTCGACTTGGCCAAGCGGCAGCTGGCCCACGGCGCCAGCGGCCTCACGGTTTCGACGCTGTTCGAGGCCGAGGCCATGGCCCGGGCCGGGTTCACGGACCTGACCTGGGCGTTTCCGCTCGACCCGACCCACATCCCGCACGTCCGCCGCATCGCCGAGCGGGCCACGCTGCGCGTCCTGGTGGACGACCTGACCACCGCCAAGGCGCTCGCGGGGACCGGCTTGCACGTCTGGCTCAAGGTCGACTGCGGGTACCACCGGGCCGGCGTGGACCCCGCCTCGCAGTACGCGCTCGAGGTGGCGCGTGAACTGGGCGCGGAGCGCGGGCTGACCTTCGACGGGATCCTGAGCCATTCGGGGCACGCCTATCGCACGCGCAACAAGACCGAGGCCGCCCAGGTGGCCGAGCAGGAGCGTCAGGTGATGGTCTGGTTCGGGGACCTGCTGCGCAAGGACGGCCTGCCGGTACGCGGGATCAGCGTCGGCTCGACGCCCGCCATGGCCGCGGCCGAGGATCTCACGGGCGTGACCGAAGCCCGTCCGGGCAACTACATATTCTACGACCGCACGATGGTATTGATCGGCTGCTGCGAGCCCCAGGACGTAGGCGTGACGGTGCTCGCGAGCGTGGTGTCGCATCAGCCCGGCGCGTCGCACTTCGTCGTCGACGCGGGCGCGCTGTCACTCTCCAAGGATCTGGGGCCGACACACCTCGACCTCCCGCCCGCCATGGGCGAGGTCCGGGGTCATCCGTACCTGACCGTGGCATCGGTGTCGCAAGAGCACGGCGTCATCCGGGCGGTGGCGCCGGCGGCAATCGAAGGAAAGTTCAAGGTCGGCGAGCACGTGGAAATTGTCCCCAACCACTCGTGCTTGACGATGGCGCATTTCGACGAGTACGCCGTCTTGGACGGCGGTACAGTGACGAATCGCTGGAAGATCGAGCGAGGCAGGTGAGAACGATTCCCTGGCAGGCGTGGGTCGCCCTAGCCTGGGCGGTAGTCGGCCCGCCGCTCCTCGTGTACGCGGCCCTGCGCGTCGGCCGCGGCAAGATTCCGCTGCACGCGGCCCTGATGATCGGAGCGGCGGTCGTGACGGTCGGCCTCCTGGTTTCGTTCGGGTTCATTGCCGAGCCCAGCCCCCGCAGACCCGCGCTGCGCGCCCTGCCGCTCTTCAAGATCCACCTCGCGTTCGCGTTCACGGCGCTCGCGGGAATCGCGTGGCAGCTTACGAGCCGGGCGGTGCCACGACTGCGCACTGTGCACCGCCACACCGGTCCGTATATCGTTCTGGTCTGGTGCCTCGCCCTGGTCACCGGGATCTACAATTTCGTTTTCCTTTACGTCATGGGCGGCCCATGAAAGTCTACCTGCGGCATTTCCTCATCGCGCTCCTGCCCCTGGTCTTCGGCGTGGGGGCGAGCTGGGGGTTCGCGTTCTCGCTCGCGTACACCCACAACACCTGCGGCCGGTTGGTGGGGCCGATCTTCGCGCCGAAGTGTCACTGGATCCAGCTTGAGTACCAAATGGAGTGGATGCTCGCGGGCACGGCGCTGGGGTGTGTCGTTGCAGCGACACTCGGCTGGCGGCTGGAACTTCGCCGCCGCCGCGCCGTACAACCGTCGGACCCAAACCAAGGAGGACCGTCATGAAAACGATGCTCCCCGTAGTGCTGATGCTGGGACTCGCGGGCGGTCTGGCCGCGCAAGATACGACGGCCGCGCGTCCCGCGGCTCCGGCGGCTGCCCCGGCACCGAGCGCCGCCACCGTCGAAGCCGTGTTGGCGCGCAACGTGGTGGATCGGACGCCGTCGGATACCGGCGTCGCATTCCCCCCGGACGTCGGCACGGTGGTACTGTGGATGCGTGTCACGGGCGGCGCGGGTGAGACACTCAACCACGTGTGGTTCCACGGTGACACGGAAGTGGGGAACGTGCCCCTGTCGATCGGCGGCTCGCCGTGGCGGAGCTGGAGCCGGAAGACGATCCCGGCTGACGCGACCGGTGCCTGGCATGTGGAGATCCGGGATGCGGCGGGGACGGTGCTCAAGCGAATCGACTTTACGGTCGGACAGTAGATCGCGTTTAGTCGGTTAGCCGGTTGGTCGGTTAGAGGAGGACTCCTAGCCGACTAACCGCCTAATCGACTAAGTTTTTCCCCACCATGGTTCTCGTTCCGCAGGTCGTCGCTAATTTGGAAGTCGAAGAAGGCCAGGCCGAGAAGGGCGTGGGCGCCATTCTCATGGCGCTCCGCATGGTGGTCGACAAAGCCACCTTCGAGAAGGTCAAGACGGCTGTTCCCAACCACGAGAGCTACATGGGGCGCGCCCTGATGAGCACGGCGCGCACGGGCGAGATGATCGGCGTCATGGGCCCGGCCGCCCTCATGGCGGGGCTCTCGGCCGCCGGCTTCAAGAAGGACGACGTGCCGCGCCTCGGCCGCATCGTGACGGAATTCCTGCGCCCCTCCCTCGGCAACGACACGATCGACCGCTTCCTCGAGGGAGCGCCGGCCCTCAAAGGTTGAGCTTCCGGACGAGCGCGTCGAAGCGCGGCGATCCGCGCAACGGGTCCACGACCGCATTCACCTTGAAGTAGGCCAGCCAGCCCCGCCGATCGTCGTAGGCGCGCTCGACCCAATCGAGCGCCGTGTCCAGGTTCCCCAGGCCGATGTGAGCGATCGCGAAGGCCACGGGCGACACGTAGCCACGTTGGGCCTGCGCTTCGAGCGCACTCAGGATTTGAGTAGCCTCCTCGCGCTTGCCGGCTCGCCCGAAGACCCACGCCAAGGTCGCCTGCGTGTAGGCTCCGGCCCCGGGCAGCGCCACCGCCTCGCGCAGGATGCGCTCAGCGTCCGCCACGTTTCCCTGCAACGCAAGCGTCATGGCAAGAACGCGGTGGCTCTCGTCGGCCATCGGGTTCATCTCGATGGCGCGTGCCAGGTGGTCGCGGGCCTGGTCGTAGCGGCGCGCGTAGTAGTACAGCCAGCCCACCCCGCGACGGGCAGATACGGAGCCGGGATCGAGCTCGACGGCCGTGAGGCCTTCGAGCAGGGCCGCATCGTGCTCGCCGCGCGACGACAGCAGAAACGCAAACCACTGATGCGCGCTCCCGTAGCGCGGGTTGAGCTCGATGGCGCGACGGAATTCCCGCTCGGCGCCGTCCCAATCCCAGTCGTATACGAACAGGGTCCACGCGAGTGAAGCGTGCGCGGAGGGCACCGACTCGTCCAGCGCCAGAGCTTTGCGCGCGTAGTCCTTGGCGCGCGTGTACGCCTCGGCCACCGGAATGGAGCGGTAATCCACGTCCAGCGCATATGAGTCGGCCAGCCCGGCGTAGGCCGGTGCATAGTCCGGATCCTCGGCGATCGCCTGCTCGAAGAACCCAATGGCCTCGGCCACGCCTTCTTGCGTGCGCTTATTCCAGGCGTAGCGCCCCTTCAGGTACAGGCCGTACGCCTGGATGTTCTCCGTGTAACGCCGCGGCACGTGCTCAGCCAGGTCGGCAAAGGACGTCGCCCGCAGGGTAGTTACGATCGTCCCGGCGATGTCGTCCTGAATCGCGAACACATCCACGAGCTTGCGGTCGAAACGCTGCGACCAGAGCAGCCGGCCGTCGTCGGTCGAGGTGAGCTGGGCCGTGATGCGCAGGTTCTGGCCGGACTTGCGGACCGTGCCCTCGAGGACGACGGCGGCGCCGAGCAGCGCGCCCACCGCGCGCACGTCGAGCGGCTTGCCCTTGAGCGCGAACACCGATGTGCGGGACGAGACACGCAGCCCGGCGATCTTGGCCAGCGCGTCGATCAACTCGTCGGTGATGCCGTCGCTCAAGTACTCGTTCTCGGCGTCCGAGCTGGCGTTGACGAAGGGCAAGACCGCAATCGACCGTGTCGCGGGGCTGCGCGGCGGACCACCGGACGCCTGCGCCACCAGCGCCGAGATGAATTGGGCCGCGCTGCCGGTGCGCCGCGAAGGATCCTTCTCCAGCGCCTGCGCGATCGCATGCTCGACCGAGCTCGGCACTTCCGGCCGGACGCCGCGCACAGGGCGCGGCGCCTCGGTGACGTGCTTCGCCATCACCGCCTGCGCGCGAGGGGCCGTGAACGGCGGCTCGCCCGCAAGCATCTCGTAGAGAACACACGCCAGGCTGTAGACATCACTCGCAGGTCCAAGGTCCTGTGCGCCGCTCGCCTGCTCGGGACTCATGTACTCGGGCGTTCCGACCGCAAACCCGACCTCGGTCACGCTCTCGCGGCGGCGCTCGGCATCGTCGTCGGGGCAGCACGCCCGCGCCACGCCGAAGTCGGCCAGCACCGCATGGCCGTCCGCGAACAGGATGTTCTCCGGCTTGACGTCCCGATGCACGAAGCCCTGGCGGTGGGCGTAATCGAGACCGGCGCCAATTTCCTGCGCGATCCGGAGCGCGTCCTTGAGGGAGAGCTGCCGCGTCTGGGTGAGACGCTCGCGCAGCGATCCGCCGGGGACGTGGGGCTGCACATAGTAGAGCAGCCCGCCGGCGTCGCCGGAATCGATCAGCGGAACGATGTGCGGATGGGAGAGCTGCGCGGCGATGCCGATTTCGCGAAGGAACCGCTCGGTGCCCAGCGCCGCCGTGATTTCCGGGCGCAGGACTTTGATGGCGACCTTGCGACCGTGCTTCTTTTCTTCGGCGAGATAGACCGTCGCCATGCCGCCGCGGCCCAGTTCCCGCTCGACGGTGTAGCGATCGGCGAGTGCAGCAGCTATCGGCGAGGGTGCACGCTCCGGCGTGGGCACGGAGCGAAAAGCTAAGGGTTTGGCTGCGGCCCGCTCAATCCCCCACGGTGCGTCTTCCAGACCAGCGCCAGCAACAACAACACCGCGCCGATGGTGATGCCCATGTCGGCGACGTTGAACGTCCAGAACCGCACGTCGGCAACACCCACATCGATGAAGTCGACCACCCCCGCGGACGAGCGGATCCGGTCCACGAGGTTGCCCAGGGCGCCGCCCGCGACCAGCGCGACACCGATGACGCGCAGCCGCTCCGCGGGCTGGGTGCGGTGATACATCATGCCGAGCACGAGGAGCGCGGCGACCGTCAGGGCCGACAGCACCAGCCGGCGCGACTGCCCGCCGAGGTCGAGTCCCATCGCCGCGTTCTGGTTATACGAGAGGGTGAATCGCACGACGTTACCCACGACCGGCTGCGTTTCGCCGACCGCCAGGCGGTGCTCGACGGCGCGCTTGGTCGCGCAGTCGGCGACCAGGAGCGCGAGGACGAGAGGCCAGAACCAGCGGGACTTGCTCGTCACGCGATGCCCAGCACGCGGAAGACCCAGCGCGTCAGCAGGATCCCCAGCACGAGCAGTCCAAACACCAGCACCAGCACGCCAGAGAGCACGAGCCAGACGAAC
>Ga0137418_10005122_pt1 | contig 12008 bp, 11 predicted proteins | sample CZODoug3_1_2_16f_FD_122242 | JGI IMG/M metagenome (GOLD analysis project Ga0137418, IMG submission 122242) | Vadose zone soil fungal communities from Angelo Coast Range Reserve, California, USA - CZODoug3_1_2_16fungal (Hybrid Assembly) | ecosystem: Environmental > Terrestrial > Soil > Vadose... | reverse complement strand
CCCGGACCAGACATTTCGAAATAAGCGGCGCCGCGTCGCGCAAGCGATATGCGTTGTGGATTTGTCGATCTTGCTTGCGCGAGCTGCATGCCGAAATGAAAACTGATCTGCTCTAGTTCGATATGGAAATTCTTCCGACGTATTTCACACGACTTCATGTCGCGCACCAATGGTATATCCGCTAAGATTGTCCGTGATGATTTTTCAGTACTTCATGCGCACTTCGCTTCAAGTTGTACGGATAAAGGCAGCCCGGGTACTCGTAGACAAAAATGTCGCGGCCTGGAAATCGCTTTAGAAGCGCATCTCGCCCAGGCTCATCACACCATTTGAAATAGAGGCTATTGGCCGACGACAGCACTGGCGGATTTCGAGTGAGATCGCTCGCAGCTGTCCGGTAAGTCCCGGTCTTGAGCAGGAAGATCTTCTTTCCACCTCTGAGGTGCCGCGCCGTCCGGTCGAGGTCTCGTCGCCAGTACATTGTGTAGGCCTCTTCGACCGCGAACGCCAGACTGCACACAACCAGGCTAACGATGGCGAAGTTCCAGAGGTACCGGGCAGTGAGCCGTGAATCGTGAGAAATCTCTTGGTAAACCCCCACGACGGCTAGCACCAAAAATGGGAAGTACGCCAGAAAGTGGCGTGGACCTGGGCCACCGACACCTGTCGGATAGAAGAAGTAAGTCGCGACGCTCATCAAGAACAGTGCAACGTACATTTTTATCTTCGAGGATGCCTGGTAACGCCGCCAGAGGAAGACTAGCAGGAGCGTAGGCGGGAAAGCCCAGAGAAGATTTGCCAAGCGGACCATCGTCACCACGAACCCAGTCCATGAAACCGTGAGACGGTCCCCAGTCCCTGACGAGTGGTGAAGCATCACAGGAGCCTGAAATGGATCGCCTAGGAGCAGCGCGTCATATACTAGGTTGCCGCTGGCCAGCAGTCCGAATCCAATTGCGAAGAGGATCAGGTCAGATAACCTCTTGCGGCGTAGCAAGCTGACCCCGATCCAAAGAGCCAGAGGAACCCAATCGAGGTAACGAATCATCGCCGAATAGCCAAGAAAGGCTCCGGCGCCGAATAGCCAAAGCTTGGAATGCTGTGGATGCCTTTCCGAGTCATCATACAGCAGGAAGGCGATGAACACGAACACCGCGGTGGCGATATGAGCCCGGAAAGAGGCTGCGTAGTAACAGAGAAAAAAACAGAGCATTAACAAAAGCCACGTGACTCTCACCAGTTTCTTGTCCATCCGCCGCTCCGTGTAGGTCAGAATAAGAAAAACCAGCAGAGCTCCAAGAAGCGGGTTGACAAGCCAGGGGACCCGGAGCTTAACGCCTACAGCCAGAAGAGCCGGCCACCCTGGCGGATACTGGGAGAACCTGTGGCCTTGATCATCCCTAAAGCAATATGTTGCTAGGCAGTCGTAAAACGGAAGGTCTCGGTCGTAGAGAGGGTCCTCGGCGTACAGCTTGCCGGACGCAAACAGCTTTGCTTGGTACATATACGAGTAGTCGTCTCCAGAGATCGGGAACTGCTGGGTTAGAACGAAGTAAACAAGCAAAGTTGCGAGCAAGAAGACCGCAGACATCAATAATTTTCCCGTTAGGCCAGGATACCGCGGATGATTGATCTCTGTTGTCACGTGGAGCAACTCTCTTTCCACGTAATATACCCGAGATCGGATCAATCTCCTTCTTGTAGCGGAGGGAAACCGGTTTGAGCACCGAGACCACTTCGCTGGTTTTTTCCATTGGCTTAATGTCGTCTTTATCCTTTTCATTAGGCAGTTACAAAAAACAAATGGACACAGGCGAGGACACGTTGAGGGCCAAATCGGCACGAGGGATTTCAGCTGCGTAAAGTTTTTCTTTGGCCAATTACGACGAGCCAAACTATTTACCAGGTGACTTGAATGCAGAGGATCGAGTGTTGGATATAACCACTGGGTGGGAAAATGAAATACTTTATCACCGGCGCTGCGGGGTTCATCGGAAGTAACCTTGCCGACCACCTTCTCGACGAAGGTCATGAGGTCGTGGGTTGGGATAACTTTTCGACTGGCCAGGAGCGCTTCGTGGAAAATGCGCGCCGTCACAAGAGCTACCAACTCATGAAAGGCGATAATCTCGATCTGGAAGGCCTGAAGACTGCAATGAAAGGCTGCGAGCAAGTCTTTCACTTTGCCGCAAACGCTGACGTGCGTTTCGGGCTCGAGCATCCGTCCAAAGATATTCAGCAGAATATCTTAGCTACATTCCATGTGCTTGAGGCTATGCGGTCCAACGATATCAGGACGATCGCTTTCGCGTCGAGCGGATCCGTTTACGGCGAAACATCGGTAATACCGACACCAGAGGATGCGCCCTTTCCAATACAAACTTCGCTCTACGGCGCCAGCAAGGTAGCGGGCGAAGCGTTGATAGAAGCGTATTGTGAAGGTTACGGTTTCCGAGGGTTGGTTTTTCGTTTCGTCTCGATTTTGGGCGAGCGCTACACGCACGGACACATCTTCGATTTTTATCGGCAGCTGTTGGATCATCCGGAGCATCTAGAAGTGCTTGGTGACGGAAACCAGTGCAAGAGCTATTTGTATATAAGTGACTGTATTGCGGCGGTCCTGCATGTAATGCGATTGCAATTCAATGCTCGGAATAACGGCCGAATCGAGATTTACAACCTTGGCACAAACGATTACTGTCGAGTGGTTGACTCTATTGAATGGATCTGTGGCGAGCTCGGCCTCGCGCCACAGGTTTGCTTTACTGGGGGTCGACACGGTTGGATCGGTGATAATCCGTTCATTTTCTTGGATACCACCAAAATTCAGAAGACGGGTTGGCACACAAAAGTCAGTATTCATGATGGAGTGGTACGCACACTTCAGTGGCTCCGAGAAAATCACTGGGCACTTGCCCGCCGTCCTAATTGAGTGCTCGATTAGCAAAGTGGGGCAATTCTCGAATCTAGAACTACATTCATGAGTCTTACATCGGTCGCTTCTGCAGCGAGGAGCCAATCCGGCGAGGACGCATCCAACGCAAAACGTCTTCTTCGCCTCACGTGGTGTCCCGTCTGCGGCGGTGACCGCGTACATTATTCATTTTCGCTCCGAACGGCTCGAGTAGTGCAGTGTGCCGATTGTAGCTTCAGCTTTTCCGCCGAATCGCGCGGCGTGACTTCGATGAATGCAAACACGGCAGTTGAGTCGCTGGCGCGGCGATATGGCTCCATCTCGCGCATATTGGACAAAGTGATTGGAGATCTGGCGGTCAGCATTTCATCAGTTGAATTGGTGGATTGGGACATGGATGGAACCGTCCGCGTAACGCGATGGCCACGCGATTCGGTTAAGCCTTTAACTGATCAGTTGCAAGGCAGTCAGCAGCACCGAGTCATTGTTTCGGTGGGTCAGCTCGAAGCCTTTTCCAACCCGATCAAATCATTGGGGGCTCTTTACACCCAACTCAAGGAAGGCGATATCGTCATTTTCATTTTCTCAGATGTGCAGCATATCGGCGCGAATACAGGTACTCGAAAGTGGGAGCAACTTATCAACGAACGTACTGCGTATCTGGATACGCAGACGGCGATCAAGGTTCTTTTTCGAGCGGGGTTTCGTAGCAAGGGTGCGATTCGGCTACAACGCAGGGTATCACTTGTTTCCTGGCTGGAAGGCAAATCCAACGAACCAAAGACTTGGGGACGTCGGCTCCTGCGGCTATTGCCACGACCTCTCCTGCGGCATTTCCACGTCACGGTCACTTTGAGCGATGTAGCTATCGTCGCAACCCGGCGAACAGTGAAGGAGCCGTTGGTTTCCGTCATAATTCCGGTTTTCGACGAAGCCGCCACCGTTAGATCTGTAATCGACTCAGTTCTAGGCGTCCATTTTGAAGGCGCTCAAGTGGAACTTATTGTGGTAGAGAGCAATTCTACAGATGGTTCGCGGCAAATTGTTCAAGGTTACGCCAGTCATCCTCGAGTAACGTGCGTTTTCGAGGATTCCCCGCGAGGAAAGGGTCATGCGACTCGGCTCGGCTTCAATCATGCACATGGAGACGTGCTGATGATTCAGGACGCCGACCTGGAGTATGACTTCGAGGATTATCATTCGTTGCTTGATCCGATTCTCCGAGGGCGCGAAGCTTTTATCTTGGGTTCACGCCACGGCGGCCGCAATCATTGGAAACTGCGCCGCTTCACTAAGCCCCTGCTGGGTAAGGCGTATAATATCGCGCATGTCTTTGTCACATCCTACATCAACGTACTATTTGGTCTGCGCCTGCGAGATCCACAAACGATGTTCAAGGTGTTTCGGCGCGACTGCATAGAAGGCATCGACTTCCACGGCAATTATTTCAACTTTGATTACGAACTGCTACTTAAAATCGTCCGCAAAGGGTACGAGCCAGTGGAGATACCGGTGAATTATCGATCAAGGTCGCACGCTGAAGGAAAGAAGATTCGGATGTGGCGCGACGCACCGCTAGGAATTTGGATGATAACCAAATTACGTTTCACGCGGCTGTCCAGCTTTCTCGCATTTGGCGAGCGGGTCGAGTAATTGCGCGTTAATAACGTATGATTATCGCGCGCGCTCCATTGCGAATCTCGCTCGGCGGCGGCGGCACTGATCTCCCTTCCTATTATCGCGAGCACGGCGGCTTTCTCATCGCCGCTGCCATCGACAAGTACGTTTATATCAACATTCATCGCCGCTTTGTGGATGGTTTTCTCCTAAAGTATTCCCAGTTCGAGGAGGCAGCCACGATAGAGGAAATCAAGCACCCTATCATTAGGGAAGCGCTGAGGTTGGCAGGTGTGCAAGAGCGCAATTTGGAGATTACGAGCATGGCTGATATCCCGGCCGGAACCGGGCTCGGCTCATCGGGTAGTTTTACAACAGCATTGCTCAACGCCTTGCACGCGTTGCGCAAGAATCCTATTCATCCTGCTGACCTTGCTAAGCAGGCCTGTCACATTGAGCTGGAAAAACTTCGCGAACCAATTGGGAAACAGGATCAATACATTGCGGCCTACGGCGGCATAAACTGCTTCAATTTTATGCCGGATGGAAGAGTGGAAGCGTGGCCCCTGAAAATCTCAGAAGAGACTTTGTATAATCTGGAGGATAATCTCCTGCTATTCTTCACCGGCTATGCGCGCTCGGCGTCGAAGATCCTTAAGGAACAGGACGACAAGAGCAAACAAGCCGACAAATCGATGATCGAAAATCTTCATTTTGTGAAGGACCTGGGCAAGCAAAGCCAGCTGGCTCTCGAAAGGGATGACCTGAATGAGTTCGCGCGGCTGATGGATCTTCACTGGCAGCGCAAAAAAGAGCGTTCACGGAGCATCACTGCCCAGGACATTGATGCCTGGTACGATTACGCGATGGCGAATGGCGCGCTCGGCGGAAAAATAATCGGAGCAGGCGGCGGCGGCTTTCTCATGTTCTACGCCAACGATAAGGCTCGCCTGCGTCATGCCATGCGCGAGAGCGGATTGCGGGAAGTGCGTTTCCGATTCGACTTCGAAGGTACGAGGATTCTCATTCATTGACCGCGCAATCGAAAGAAATCGCCATGGCTGATTGGCCGGTTGCGATCCTGGCCGGCGGGCTTGCAAAACGACTGCACCCAATCACCGAGGCAATTCCCAAGGCTTTAGTAACCATCGCGGGGAGGCCGTTTATTGCGCATCAATTGCGGCTTCTGCATTCTCAAGGCCTGCGCAGGATAGTACTTTGCGTTGGCTACCTGGGCGAGATGATAAAAAAAGAGCTAGGCGATGGTACCAGCTTGGGTATGCAAATCGACTACTCGTTTGATGGCCCAACTCTCCTGGGGACCGGCGGCGCGCTGAGGCGTGCGCTACCGAAGCTCGGCGAACAATTTCTGGTGATTTACGGAGACTCATACATGCCGGTTAATTACCCTGCGATCATGGAAGCTTTCGTTCTGAGCAAGAAACCCGCCTTGATGACGATCTTGAGAAACGATGACTGCTGGGATGCAAGTAACGTCTGGTTTGAGGCCGGGGAAATTCATCGCTATGACAAGACACTGCGGACAGCAGAAATGCGCCACATTGATTACGGCATCGCTATTCTGAGTGCGCAAGTCTTTGCGCCATATCCTGATGACCTAGCCCTTGATTTGGCGGATGTTTACGCCCGTCTGGTCGCGGACAAACAGATGGCCGCGTATGAAGTGAAACAACGCTTCTACGAAATCGGATCGCCCAAAGGTCTTGCGGAACTCGATTCTCTGCTACGCGATAAACCAGCTATTGTCTCGCCATGAGTTATTCCGAAGAGCACTTGCAGGAGACGGCTGAAGTACTCTCTAAAATCGATGCCGCACTTTGCGAAAAAGCGGTGAAGCTATTGGCAACCGTGCGCACGCGCGGCGGCCGGCTTTTTATCCTCGGGGTTGGAGGCAGCGCGGCGAACGCATCTCACGCGGTCAACGATTTCCGAAAGATCGCAGGCATGGAATCCTACACACCCACCGATAATGTCTCGGAGCTGACCGCCCGTACCAACGACGAAGGATGGACTTCGGTTTTCTCCGAATGGCTTAAAGGAAGCCGCCTCGGCGAAAAAGACGCGCTCCTTGTTCTGTCCGTGGGCGGAGGCAGCTTGGAAAAGAATGTGAGTCCGAATTTGGTGGCGGCGCTACAACTGGCAAAGGACCGCGGCAGCGCCGTTCTTGGGATTGTCGGTCGAGATGGAGGTTATACTGCGCAGGTCGCAGATGTGGCGATTGTGATTCCGACGGTCAACCCGGCAAATGTCACACCGCACACGGAGGCGTTTCAAGCTGTCGTGTGGCACCTATGGATATCCCATCCCGCTCTGAAAGTGGCAGAGACAAAATGGGAGAGTACGAAGTAGCGCGGCGGGCTGTCTTCTTGGATCGCGATGGCGTAATTAACCGGCCCGTTGTCCGCAACGGTCAGCCCCATCCTCCGGCCCGCTTCGAGGATTTCGAACTGTACGACGACGTTGCTGAGGGCTGCGCGCGGCTTAAGGCAGCAGAATTTCTGCTCGTCGTGATCACCAACCAGCCCGACGTAGGCCGCGGCGGGCAGAGTCGCGAAGCGGTCGAGGCGATGCATGTAAAAATGCAATTGGCGCTCCCATCGCTTGATCGCATCGAGATTTGTTATCATGCAGGCGAGCGTTACGGCGAGTCGTGCGATTGCCGCAAGCCGCGACCAGGCATGATCCTGCGAGCAGCAGCCGAGCTGAAAATTGACCTTGGCACTAGTTATGTCATCGGCGATCGCTGGCGCGATATCGATTGTGCGCGTGCCGCAGGTTGTCGAGCGATTTTTATTGAACGCGGATACGAGGAGAGTCTTCGCAAAGCGCCCGATCTCACGGTTGGGAACTTCGGCGATGCCGTGAACGTTCTTCTCCGCGACGCGCGCGCCTGATACTGTTGCGTACGCCCCTGAGTCTCAATTAGCTTCCGAAGAATGAGTCACCGCGTTTTGGATTTGCCTGTGAAAATTTTTGCAGACGGCGCAGATCTCCAGGGAATCGCGGAGCTTTATCGCAAGCCCTATATCCAGGGTCTAACCACCAATCCGACTTTGATGCGAAAGGTCGGTCTGACCGACTACGAAACCTTCGCCCGAGCAGTCCTGAAAGACGTCAAATCGAAGCCGATCTCGTTTGAAGTTTTCTCCGATGATTTTCCCGAGATGCGCCGGCAAGCACTGAAGATCCACGATTGGCAGGACAACGTCTACGTCAAAATCCCAATCACAAACACGAGTGGTGAATCCTCTATTCCATTAATCGAGCAGCTAACTCGCGAGGGCGTAAAGTTAAATATTACAGCGCTGTTAACTTCGCGTCAGGTAAAGGCGGTCGCTGCCGCATTGAACCCGAGCGTCCCAGCTGTCGTTTCGGTTTTCGCTGGACGCATCGCCGATACCGGGGTCGATCCGTTGCCGATTATGAAGGAATCTTTGGAGATACTGCGCGGTTTGCCGAAGGCTGAACTTCTCTGGGCGAGTGTTCGCGAAGTGCTTAACGTCTTTCAAGCCGCCGCCTGCCGTTGCCATATCGTTACCGTTCCTCACGACATTCTCAAAAAACTGGTCGAACTCGGAGGCAAGGACCTCGACGACGTGTCGCTCGATACGGTTCGCCGGTTTCACCAGGACGCAGTCGCCGCCGGTTTCAAACTCTAAGCGGCGAATAAACCGGTTTTTTATTGTAAGCTCCGCCACAACTAGGATTAGTGGATTGATTTGAGAGTTATAGGTGCAGGTGACGAGTCGCAGCACGACAAGCGGAATGCGCTATAATCACCTGCTTGACTCCAATTTTACGTCGCTGGGCAAGTTTTACTTTGGGCCGTGCCGCGCCGCGAGATAATCGCGAGCGCCGTGGCCGTGGTCTGTTTCAGGGAACCGCTTCTGCGCTTCTGGGGAGAGTTATGGCGATTTCTGTCAGCGTTATCTCGGTCCCTCTCACCATCGGATATTTGGGCGGGGAACGTTACGGCGTGTGGGTGACCATTGTTAGCGTCGTCACATTTTTGAGCATCACCGATTTCGGCCTTGCTGCGAGCCTTACCAACGCGCTTGGGAAGGCGCAAGCTGAAGATGCACATGCTCTCGGCCAGCGGCTAGTCTCTTCCGCTTTGCTTATGCTGTCGTTGATTAGTTTTGCCATCTTGATTGCGGGAAATGCGCTTGCGCCGCGCATCGCAGCCCTGTTATTTCCAAATCTGCAATCGCCGGTTGCACGGGCTGAGATCGTGCCTGCGGTGATGATTGCGTTATCGATCTTTGCGCTTAATCTTCCACTGCTTGTCACGTCTCGCGTGCTAGCCGCATACCAGGAGAGCGCGGTGGCTAACCTTTGGAACATGGCAGGGAGCCTGGGCAATCTCGCGGCGCTTCTTGGGGTCATCTGGTTCCGGGGCGGGCTCCCTTGGCTGGTATTTGGGTGCTTCGGTGTCGGCTTAGTTGCGAATGTAGCCTGTGCCCTATGGTTGTTTGATTTTCACAAACCCTGGCTGCGCCCAACACTCTCCAATGTCGATCCCGCGTTTGTGCGAGTTTTGTTCGCCGATGGCTGGAAGTTTTTCGTGATCGGCGTTGGCTGGATGATCAACTGGCAAACCGACAACATGGTGATCGCGCATTTTCTTGGTGCTACGCACGTGACGCCTTACGCAGTCACTTTTAGCCTCTTCGCTATCGCCACGGGGCTCCAGACACTGGCGTATCCGAATCTGTGGCCAGCTTACACCGAAGCCTATGCGCAACGCGATTACGAATGGATCCGCAAAACTTTGCGGTCGAATTTCAAGTTTAGCTTTTTTACGACGACGGCGATTGTCGGTTTCCTGACGATTTTTGGCAGTGAGATCATCCGGCTCTGGGCAGGCGTCGCTGCGGTGCCGCCGTTTCCGGTCATCATCTGGATGGCACTTTGGCGGCTGATGTTATCGACTCTTCTGGTCGGCAGTTGTCTGCTCAATGCCACGGGACATCTCAAGGGCATGACCATCTACGGCACCATCACCGCGGTCTTGAATCTGACGCTGTCGATCCTGCTCGCAAAGCTCTACGGCATCACAGGCGTCATAGCGGCGACTGTGATTGCGTTCGCTGTAGCCAATTATCTTCCGACGTTTTTGGAAGTTCGAAACGTGCTGCGAAAATTCGCCCACTAGATATTGTCATGTCGAGTTCGAGTCGAGCCATCTCTGGATATCTCTTGCTCTTTTAGCATTAGAGATTCCTCGACTTCGCTCGGAATGACATCAGAGATGTAGAGCCAATGAGCATTTTCATTGACGTGACCAGTTCCTGTCGGTCGGTGCAAAACACAGGGATGCAACGGATGACCCGCAAAATCTTCGCGGAGTTGAACCGATTTACGCGCGTGCGTCCGATTTGCTGGAATACGGCAGGCAATTTTTACACAGAGCTTGGCGAGCGAGAACATCGTTTTCTAACGCGACCTTTTGAGGTGCGTTCACACGCAATGGCCCGACCCGACTGGCGCGGCCAGGACCCGCTCACTGAGTTCTGGCGTTTTCTTCGGCGACAGCGACTTGAACTGGAGAAAGAAATTGGGTCAGATGATGTTTTTTTCGTCCCCGACATCTACCGCGACTCTCGCCGGAGGACTCTGCCGGATTTTCTCAGGCAAACTCGAGCCCGCAAAGTAGCGATTTTTCACGATGCAACGGATTTGCGACTTACCTCAGTTTATGGTGATCGCAGCAGGAAATCGCGGCCTTATCTCGAATCGCTCGCGCTTTTCGACCTTGTCATTTGTGTTTCGGAGGAAGCGCGCGACGACCTGAACTATTTCTGGAAGAAGTACGGATCCACGCCTACGGCGACATATGTCGAACCGTGGCCCGGTGAATTTGAGGGTGCAGTTCGCCAGCCGAGTGGCAACGCGCAAGACGATGTCGTGGTTTATGTCAGCTCTTTTCATGGCCGGAAGAATCACCTTACCCTGTTGGGTGCGGCTGAAAAACTGTGGCAGCAAGGATTAGAATTTGAACTGCACCTCATTGGTAAGAATGTTGGTGCGCCGTTCAACAAAACGGTCCGACAAATCTGGAAACTACAGATGCGCGGCCGTCCCCTGCGCTGGCTGCGACATGTGAACGATCAAACGTTGCTGCGCGCTTATCGTGAGTGCCGGTTCACTGTTTACCCCTCCCTGATGGAAGGATTTGGTCTTCCGCTTGTCGAAAGCCTCTCCCACGGTAAACCATGCGTCTGCGGCGGAAATGGCGCGCTGGGTGAAGTGGCACGTGGCGGCGGATGCCTGATCATCGATCAAACCAGCGAGGACGCGATCGCAGTAGGAATCAAGACATTGCTGACCGACCAGGTAATCTATGCGCGTCTATGCACTGAAGCGCGGGCGCGAGAGTTCAGTTCTTGGTCGGATTACACTGAGAAACTTCTCGAACATTTGCGACCGTCACTGCAACAGAGCGCGATCGCGGTCGCCTCAAAAGGCTGAGATTGATGCACCGCGCGGGCGGCTCGCTGTGATCTGGCCGTCTTTCATTTCATGGACCCAATCGCAGGCTTCGGCAATGACGGGATTATGCGTGGCCAGGAGCAGAGCTTTGCCGCCTTCTTGGACGATCTTTTGCAGCAGCTCAAAGGCCCGCTCGGAATTCGCAGTATCGAGGTTGCCAGTTGGTTCATCGGCCAGAATGATACGCGGATCGTTGGCCAGCGCGCGCGCGATGGCGACCCGTTGTTGTTCGCCTCCGGAAAGGTGGCGGCTGGGCCTACGTAATTTGTCGCCCAAGCCTACCGCTCCCAGCAGACCGGCAGCGCGTTCGCGCATCTCACCGTCGGAAAGCTCCCCGAGCTTGCGCATCGGAATCATCACGTTCTCCTGCGCGGTGAAATCCTCCATCAAAAAATGGAATTGGAAAATGAAGCCGATGAACTTGCTCCGTTTATGCGCGAGCTCGTCATCACTCAGCTGCGACACTGGCTCCGATTCGATTGAGACGCGGCCAGCATCGGGCAAATCGAGCAGTCCAAGAATGTAGAGCAATGAGCTTTTGCCGCAGCCCGACGGGCCCACAACTGCGTGGACGCTACCGGGCTCGATATCGAGTGAGACGCCCCGAAGAGCGTGCACACGCTCTTCTTCTTCGCCCAAATACCGCTCGATCCCTTCGCAACTCAGACAGGTTTCTGAGTTCATCTGGAACCCCGAATCGTGACAACAGGTGGCAATTCAGCAGCGCGGCGCGCCGGGACGTAACTCGCGATAAAAACGGCGAGAATCGCCAGCAACGTTGCAAATACGTAGTGTCGCCAATCCCACGTCACTAAAAAGTAATTCGTGTACAACAAACCGCGGAGACGAATGGGAATGTGCGAGACACCCCAGGTCATTAACGCACCCAGCGAACAGCCGAGCAACGATCCCGCCGCAGCGATCAGCCCGCCCTGCCACAAGAAAATGGAGGCTATATCGATGC
>Ga0137418_10005121_pt1 | contig 12009 bp, 8 predicted proteins | sample CZODoug3_1_2_16f_FD_122242 | JGI IMG/M metagenome (GOLD analysis project Ga0137418, IMG submission 122242) | Vadose zone soil fungal communities from Angelo Coast Range Reserve, California, USA - CZODoug3_1_2_16fungal (Hybrid Assembly) | ecosystem: Environmental > Terrestrial > Soil > Vadose... | reverse complement strand
GTCGGTGGCCGCCACGCGGTTCCGGGCAATACGCCGTATCACGCGGCCAAGTGGGCGGTGGGCGGTTTCAGCGACTCGCTGGCGATGGAAGTCGCGCCCTTCGGAGTCAAGGTCTGCACACTGGAGCCGGGAGGTATTCGGACCAACTGGGCACGGCGCGCCGGTCAGAATGCGCCGGACCTGCTGCCCGAGTACGAGGCCACGGTCGGTTCGTTCCTGACGATGTTGCGAGGCCTCGAAGGGCGTCTGGAAGGCGATCCGCGAAAGATCGCGGATGTAATTCTGCAACTGGCAAATAGCGACGAAGTGCCGGTGCGGCTGATCCTCGGTGTCGATGCGGAAAAGCGTGTGCAACAAGCGGAAGCTGCGCGGGCGAGCGAGGCCGAGAAATGGCGACATCTCACTGTTTCAACGGTTTTTGAAGATGGGCGCTTCGACAGCCGATTGCATATGGCAAAGAGCGGAATCAATTCCTGAGTTGCTGAATCATGAGGAGCACGATTATGAAATACAGATTACTTGGCAAGAGCGGACTGCGGGTCTCCGAAGCGGCTCTAGGCACTATGACTTTCGGAGACGAGTGGGGATGGGGATCACCGAAGGCTGAAGCACAGAATGTTTATGAGATCTACCGCGAGGCAGGCGGAAACTTCATTGACACGGCGAATTTCTACACCAACGGCACCAGCGAGAGATTCATGGGTGAGTTCATTCAGGGCCATCGCGAGAGCGTCGTCTTAGCCACGAAATACTCCAACGCTGCGCCAGGCAATGATCCAAATGCGGCGGGCAATCACCGCAAGAGCATGATGCAAGCGGTGGAAGCAAGTCTGAAGCGATTGCGGACCAACTACATCGACCTGTACTGGGTGCACATCTGGGACGGCATCACACCTGTGGAAGAAGTCATGCGCGGACTGGATGATATCGTTCGCCAAGGCAAGGTTCTCCACGTCGGCATCTCGGACGCTCCCGCCTGGTGGGTCGCCCAGGCAAACACTCTGGCGGAGCTGCGAGGTTGGACACAGTTCATCGGGTTGCAAATCGAGTACAGCCTCATGGAGCGGACGGTCGAGCGCGAACTGATTCCCATGGCGAAAGCTTTGAACCTGGGGGTTCTGGCCTGGTCTCCCTTGGCGAAAGGCGTTTTGTCCGGCAAGTATCATGGTGAGGGTAAGGCAGACGGCGGTCGGATGAGCAATGAGGGAATGAAGGAATTCCTTCCCGAGGAACAACGCGCGACGCGGATCATCTCGGCGGTGAAGGCGGTCTCCGAACAAGTTGGTCGCAGCATGGCGCAAGTCGCACTCGCCTGGTTGCGCCATCAAACGGCGCCGGTAATCCCGATCATTGGAGCTCGGAAGGTATCTCAACTCCAGGACAATCTCGCCAGCTTGGATCTCGTGCTCTCCGCCGAACAATTGAAATCCCTCGATGGAGCAAGCCGAATCGAACCCGGATTCCCTCAGAGTATTTACGACAGAGAAATGGTTCGTGCAATTAGGTATGGCGGCACGTGGGATCGCTTGCTGCTCTAAGTTGGGCACTTCAGGCAGCAGGGCGCGGTTAATTTATATTCTTTCCTCCTGTTGCCGATGAGAGCCCGTTAGAGCTGTTATTTAGACCAGCTTTGTTAGATCGACTCCAGGGTCGGTTTTTTAGGCTGTTTGTCGCTCAAGGGAATTTGTGAATTGCCCGGGAAGGTGTGAAATCTCAACTCTTGGTTTGCAAATTCGGTCGACAAAAATACAACGGAGCCGTAAACCAAAAGGTCACGGCTCCGTTTGGGATGGAGGTACACTGAGCAGCCTTGGGGGGACGTCAGAAGTTGTATTTCAGCGCGAATTGAATTTGCCGGGCGCCTTGGGACGTTTGAATGAAACCGAAAGTGGTCCCTATGCCGCTATTTGGCGCCGAGAGAATCGGTGTGTTGGTAAAATTGATGAATTCGGCGCGGAACTCCAAGTTCTGATGTTCCGTGACGGTGATGAATTTAGAAACACTTAGGTCAGCGTCATGCAGGGCCGGCCCGCGAAATGTGCCAACGCCACAAGTACCGAAAGTTCCTGTGGCTGCGGGCGCGACCGTGGCTGGATCAAACCACGCAAAGCCGCCACCCAAAGCTGCACCCGCGTTCGTTCCCGGCGTCTCCTTGGGGGAAGCGATACAGTTGGCGCGGGGAAAACCCGTCACCACACCAGAATTGTTCGGTCCCTGAGCAGTAATCGGGAAGCCGCTGTGCAGGGTGTAGATGGAACTGATCTGCCAGCCGCCGGCGAGGGCGTTAACCACTCCCTTCCAGTCTTTGCCAAACATGCGGCCCCGGCCAAAGGGAAGTTCATAGGTTACGTATCCGTTGAACACGTGGCGCAGGTCGCTGTAGCAAGGTCCGTAGTCAGCCTTGGGGTTGTAAGTATTCTGGAAGAAAAAGTAGTTGTTGCCGGCCTGGCTTGGCGTGTTGAGAGCATCGCCGAATTCCGCGAAGAATCCCGACGAGTTGGTGAGACATTTCGACCAAGTGTAATTCGCCTGAAACTGCAGCCCGTAATGCATACGCTGCTGGGCAACAATCTGAAGCGCGTTGTAGTTCGAATAGCCGTTGGAGGCGCTAAGCCGCGATTGCCCCACCTCGTTGACCAGGGTTGGGTTTCCGGCGAAGTAGGGACTCGGGGAAGTAGTTCCGTCCGGATTCAGCACCAGTTGGTTGATCAGAGAGATCGAGGCCAGATGTTGTGTTCTTTGACCGACGTAGCTGGCTTGCAACGTGGTGGAGTTTCCCAGTTGATGCTGAACGCTCACGTTGTACTGTTGGGAGACGGCAGGACGGAAGTCGGGATCAAATGCGTGGATTCCCGCGCCAGAGAAACATGCCGCGGGGGCTGATGTGACATTAGCGACCGTGCAACCGCTTGCAGGAAAGGCCGAAAAACCTTGGTCAAGTGTGCTGCCTGGCTGCGCCGTTGTGGAAAGGTAAGTGACGTTGTGAGGAATGGTAAACGGCGGATTTTGAAATAGGAGATTGTTCGTGCCGGTGCTCTCCGAGAAGCTGGAGACTCCGTAGGCAGCGCGGACCACGGTATTCTTCCCCTCGGGTGACCATGCTAAGCCGAGCCGCGGCTGAAAATTGGTAATGCCGTTGTACTGGTTGATCAGGGCTGAGCTCTTGCCGCCCTGCCCTGCGAGCTCAATCTGGCCGGTTGTTTGGTTGTAGTTGGTCTGCAGGTTATTGACCTCGCCACGCGGAGTCACTAGCTCCCACCGCAAACCAAGATTGACAGTCAGTCGGCTGGTAATGTGCCAATCATCCTGGTAATAAGCGCCGAAAATGGTGTTGCGCAATCCTCGGGCACCTGTTCCAGCCCCAAGACCCACTTGAGTCGGGAGTCCAAGTACAAAGTCGGCGTCACCGGAACCTATAGAAGCTGGATTGGCAGCCGTGTTTCCGGTGTATTGGCCGGTAAAGAATAGTTGCCCCGCCAGTCCTTCATTGCCAGGATAAAAGATATCGGTGCGGTAGCGAAACACCTGGAAGCCGAAGTGACGAACATGTCTTCCACTCGTCCAGGTGACGGAGTCTTCTGCTTCAATCACAGTGTCATTGAATTCGTTCTTTGCGTCGTTATTTCCGAAGCCATCGTTCCCGCTGAGGTTTAGCAGGCCGTTGCTGATATTCATCTGCGGAAGAAGCGTGTCTGTGCTTCCCGCTATCCCAAACAACTGAGGTAGATTCTTGCCGGTTGAATTGGATACGCCCAGTGTTACGGGAAAATAGCTTACGCCGAAGCGCGCGTCATTCACGAGTGCGGGATTGATTACCCTGGTCCAATCAACGACGCCGTTGTGCAGGGGGAATGTGTTGGCGGAGTCCCCAGCAAGCGCCAAACTATTGATCGTTGGATTCTGGACATATTGCTGGGAATAGCGGCCCGAGATGTGATCCTTTTCCGAAAGGACATAGTCAATTTTAAGGTCGCCCTGATCGGAATCAGTGAATTGACTCACAACGTTGTTGGCATTGCCGGTCGGAAGACCATTAATCGGGGTCGGGTACAGTGAAGAAGCCAGGATGTTCTTCGCCGCCGTACTAAACATCGAGGTTGGGATTTGATTGCCGAGGAAAGGCGTCCGCGTCGCTGGATTGGCGCTTGAAAACGGGTTATAGAGTTGATCGGTCGGATTGTTGCACAGACCACCGACAAAAGAGGCGTGGGTCGTTGTTGATCCGGGCACAAAGGCGCTCGTACACAATACGGAAAAGTCGCCGCCGCGTTCCGCCGTTGTGTATACGTTCGTAGGATTAGTGGTACTTGGCTGATGGAAGCGCGATCCTTGGTAATCCGCAAAGAAGAAGAGCTTGTCCTTCTTGATTGGACCGCCGACCGAGGCGCCAAATTCATTCCAACGGAGCAGGGCACGCGGGATCTGGTTCGTTGGGTTGATCTTATTTGACCACTGATTAGCGTTCAATTTGTCATTTCTGATGAACTCAAACACGTTACCGTGATACTGGTTTCCTCCAGATTTCGTGCTGACGATGATCACCCCGCCAATGTAGTTGCCGAATTCAGCCGATGCGTTTTGTGAAATGATGTTGAATTCCTGAATCGCATCAACGCTGGGTGCAAAGGCAACGTCATTGTTGTCGATCTGGTTGTTGTCCATACCATCGAGAATGTAGTTGTTAGTCTGTTCGCGGTTCCCATTGATGTATGGGCGTCCCACCTGAAACGTCGCCTGCGCTCCGGTGAACGCTCCTACGTTCGTGCTGACAGCGCCCGGCGAGAGCAACGTCAATTGATTGTAGTTGCGAGTGGCCAGGGGAAGAGCCACATTCGTGCTCCCGTCAATGACCGTGTCCAACTGCACAGAATCCGTCTTCAGCAGGGGCGCTTCACTGCTCACTTCGACGCTCTGGGTCATGGCACCCACTATCATCTGAACATCCACGCGCGCCGTTTGATTAAGCACCAGTTCAAATTTTGGACGGACGCTGATTGCAAATCCTTTGGCCTCGAACCTCAATTCGTAATTCCCCACAGGGATTCGCGCCAGGTAATAGGCGCCATCCGCGTTCGTCTGCGTAGAATAAGGCACGTTGCGGGCGACATCCCTCGCGGTCACGGTGGCGGCAGAGATGGGGGCGCCACTAGGATCGGTGACCGTGCCGGTGACGGCGGCGGTTACTTCTTGCCCCCACGCAAGATGTGCGCCGCAGGCAAGCGCCAGCAACATCATCACAACGAGTGCTATTCCCACAGACTTGCTGTTCTTCATTGCAAATCCTCCGATTCACGAGCCGCAGATGCTCCACGATCCCGCGATCTATTCTTTTCTCCCCGACAACTGCCTGCACCCTGATCCGCTATATGGCTCAATTCCGTGTAGCTATATAGCACTAAATAACCGTTGTCAACAGAAAAATTATGATTTATAAAGGAGCAGGCTGTGGCGCACTATAGCGGCGTACTTTATTGCTCTATATCACCACAACCGGTGGAAAGGCGCGGTGCACGCTCTTTGCGCGGCAGCCGCAGGCCGCGAACAGGCGGAAACGGATGCGCGCACACGGCCGGTGTGGTTTTCCAGGGCACTTATGGCCTTGTTTTTTCATTTCTTTTAGTACGCTAGCCGCAATCGTCGGGGGGAGAGCATGCAGCGCAAGAGTCGAAACGCCTTGCCCGCTTACCAGCGGATTCAAAGCGTCATCCGTAAGCGCATTGACGCCGGCCACCTGCGGCCGGGCGATGTCGTTGCTTCGGAACGAGACCTCGCGAAGATCCACGAAGTCAGTTTGATGACCGCGCGGCACGCGCTGGCCTCGCTGGAACGCGAAGGCATCGTCGAGCGCCGCCGGGGCATCGGCACCTTCGTGGCCGCACCCAAAATCCACTTCAACAAGTTGATGAGCTACACCGAGCAGATGGCCAGCCGCAGCCTCACGGCCAGCACCAAAATCCTCTTCGCCAAAGTCATCGACCACGAGCAGGAAGCCACGGCCCGCCTGTCTCTTCCTCCGACAAGCGCCATCATCAAGATCGAACGTCTGCGCAGCGCAGTGGACGAGCCCTTTGCACTCGAAACTTGCTACCTCTCCCACGCGCAATTCCCCGATTTACTCTCGGCCCCGCTGGCTCGCGAGTCCTTGTTCGCCACGCTGGAGCGCGATTACAAAGTAGAGCTGGGCTATGCCGACGAAGAAATTGATGCCACCGCCGCGGACCCGCGGATTGCCGACCTCCTTGCCATCCCGCGGCGCGAACCGCTGCTTCGCATTCGTCAAGTCATTTATTCCACTCAAGGGAAAGCCGTGATTTATGCGCTGGGCTTCTACCGCTCGGACCGCCACAACCTGGTGATCCGCCGTTTCCGGTAGCTCCTCGCGATGCTAGACTCGCGCTTGTCTCGCGGGAGTTGCGGGCTCTATTTGCACGGCAAACTTCGGAAGGCTCTTACATGCTGGTGGTACTGAAGCGCGATCAGGAAGAGGTTGGCCGCCACGCCGCCCATTTCGTTGCGAATGCGATTCGCAGGAAGGCGTCGCTCACGCTCGGCTTGGCCACCGGCACTACCATGGTTGGCGTATACCGTGAGCTCGTGCGCTTGCATCGGGAGGAACATCTCGATTTTTCGCGCGTCACCACATTTAATTTGGACGAATATCTTGGACTGTCTCCGGAACACACCGAAAGCTTTCACCATGCCATGCACGAACACTTCTTCTCCCACGTAAACGTCAATCCGCACAACATTCATATCCCCGATGGCACAATCACCGGCGATTATGAAGAATACTGCGCCGCTTACGAGCAAGCCATCCGTGATGCGGGCGGAATCGATTTCCAGATTCTTGGTATCGGGCGCAATGGCCACATTGGCTTTAATGAACCAACCTCGAGCATCGGATCAAGAACACGCCTCAAAGTTCTGAGTAAGCAAACCATTGAAGACAATCGAAAACTCTTCGCCGCCGGAGAGGAGATTCCCCAGTGCGCCATCACTATGGGGATTGGAACCATTCTCGAGGCCCGCAGGATTCTCTTGCTGGCATCGGGAGAAGCCAAAGCGGCAGCGGTCGCAAAATCGATCGAGGGCCCAATCACTTCCTCGGTGACGGCCTCTGCGCTTCAGCTCCATCCGGATGTTACCTTTCTGCTGGATGAGGCTGCTTCCATGGATCTAACGCAGCGCGAGTACTACATGCAGGTTTTGAAAATGACGGCAATGCTCACCCCGAGTCGTCTCACGTGAGTTTTGCCAGGTATCATACATTTGTAATATATAAAGTTAGGTAAGGGGAATACCGATGAGTGCCCAGTCATCTCCTGGGCCTTTACCGGCATCAAAGATTTGAAGTTTATTCGCTTCAGAAAGATAGCTTGGCCCTCAATGATTCTGGCTGGCGACATCGGCGGTACAAAGTGCAACCTCGCTGTATTCGAGCAAGCGGGCACGGACCTGCGGCCGGTATTTCAAGCCCGCCATGCCACCAAGGATTTCTCCAATTTCGACCATTTGCTTGACTCTTTCGTTCAGGCGGCGCACAAACACCTCGGGAAAGCGGGGGGTATTTCCATCAGCGCGGCCGGATTCGGCATTGCTGGAACGGTAGTCGGCGGCCGTTTGCACGCCATCAATCTTCCCTGGCAACTTGAGCCCGCGTCGCTTGCCAGCACCCTGAATCTAGACAGCAAGAATCTTGTTTTCATGAATGATCTCGTGGCCACCGCTTGCGGAATCGATCGACTGGGACCACAGGATTTTTTCCTTCTGAATGAAGTCAGTCCCCAATTCCAAGCGAACAAAGCCCTTATTGCCGCCGGGACGGGATTGGGAGAGGCCATGCTCTTCTGGGACGGGCATCGACACGTCGCTGCGCCCTCCGAAGGCGGAGCCGCGGACTTCGCGCCCCGCACCCCTCGCGAAATCCACTTTTTGCAGTATCTCAAGCAAGACCTCGCCCGCGTCTCCTGCGAAGAGGTTTTCTCGGGAAGAGGCTTCCGAAAAATTCACGAGTTCCTGAATCCGGCCGCGCGCCACCCCGTATTTGATGAATCTTCCGGTGATTCCGCGAAAGAGATCACGCAGAACGCGATGTCCGGCGCTTGCGAAGTTTGCGTGGAAACACTCGATTTCTGGATCGATGCGTTTGGCGCCGAAACCGGGAACCTGGCCTTGCGGGTTCTTGCCTATGGCGGCGTGTACCTGGCAGGCGGCATCGCTCTGAAAATATTGCCAAAACTCAAGGAGGGCACTTTCTGCTACTCCTTTTCTGACAAAGCGCCGCTTAATGCTGTGCTTGCCCGCGTGCCGATCTTTGTCATCTTAAATGAGGATGCTCCCTTGCTGGGGGCTGCCTACCGAGCCTTCGAAACTCTGGGCTCTTGCCAGCATGCAAGAGCATAGGATCCTCCTCGCATTGAAATGCAGCCTGAGGGGGATTTGCATCTCTGTATCTGGCAAGAGTTCGACAGCACGTACGGCCCATCCGTTTCCAGACTGCAAAGAAAGGTGCGATGGCCAAGGATAGCGTGACGACCCGGATCCATCCGGCGGCATGGATTCCGACCATGTACTTCGCGGAGGGTCTCCCTTTCTTCGCGATTTCCCTCATCGCCGGAATTCTTTACAAACGTCTCGGCCTTCCCAACGACATCATTGCCCTGTACACCAGTTGGCTTCTCCTTCCCTGGTCGTTGAAGCCGATTTGGAGCCCGCTGCTGGAAATGTTCAAGACCAAGAAATTCTTCGTGGTCCTTTTCGAATTTGCCGGAGGATTGAGCCTGGCCTCGATCGCCCTCTGCTTGCCGCTGCCAAATTACTTCCGTTACACGGTCGCTCTTTTCGCCGTAGTCGCGTTTTGCTCCTCGACACATGACATTGCCGCTGACGGTTTGTACATCGCCAGTCTTTCCGCGAAACAGCAGGCTGCCTATGCAGGCTGGCAAGGCGGCTTCTACAATGTCGCGCGTTTCTTTTCGCAGGGAGCCCTGGTGATTCTGGCGGGTTTTCTGGAAGCGCGCTTCGATGTGCCGCACGCCTGGATGGCTATCTTTGCCGGCATGGGACTGCTCCTCGTGATGTTGAGTCTCTATCACCTGCGCGTGCTGCCCACGGGCGCAGAGCGGCGTTCCGAGAGTTTTCGCGAGATGGCAGCGACCTTCTGGGACGTCATCGCAAGTTTTTTCAAGAAGCCAAACATTATTTTGCTTCTCGTCTTCCTCCTTCTCTATCGCGCCGGCGAGGGTCAAATCGTAAGAATCGGGCCGCTCTTTCTGGTGGACAAACGGTCCCTTGGCGGCCTGGGCTTGACAACAGATCAGTTCGGCGCCATCTACGGCACATTCGGAACAGTCGCCTTCATCCTTGGCAGCATTCTCGGAGGCTACTTCACTTCCTGGCTGGGCCTGAAGCGTGCTTTGCTTCCGCTTATTTGCGTCATGAATCTCCCCGTGCTTGCTTACTACTACCTGAGCACGGCCCTCCCGACAAATCACGTCGCCGTGACTATCGCTATGAGTCTGGAGATGTTCGGATACGGCTTTGGTTTTGTGGGCGTAATTCTGCTCATGATGCAGGAAATTGCCCCAGGAAAATACCAAACCGCTCACTACGCCTTTGCCACCGCGTTGATGAACCTGGGCCTCATGCTTCCAGGCACCGTAAGCGGAAAAATTGAGCTGGCGCTCGGCTACAAGAGATTCTTCATTTGGGCGCTGCTCTCCGCAATCCCGGCCTTGCTTCTATCGCGGTTCGTCCCCATACGCGGAGGCGCGATGACGCCTCCAGAATCCCAGCCTTCCGAAGTCTAATCACAGCGATGGGCGCGCAGAATTCTTGAGGAGCTGCCGAACTTTAACAAATATCAGGAGTCACGACGCGCCGCGAGCGATAGCTTCCCGCCGCGCCATGTCCGCGATGATAGTGCGCGATCCCATGTAAAGCACAAACGCGAGCGCTATACAGAGTACCGGAATAATCAGCATGGCTTGCTGAAGGCCAGTGGCGCGGAAAGTTTCCGTGACCGTGGCTGAACCCGCCAGCGCCGCGGCGCGATGCGCAAACACATCGCTCAACTTGCCGGTGAGCAGCGGTCCGAAAGACGCGCCGCACATGTACATTGCCATAAAATAAATCGCCATCGCTGCACCGCGCTGGTTCGGGGCCACTATATCCTGTATCGCCGAGTAGACCAGCCCGTAGTACGTCGTGAGAGCAGAGTATGTCAGCGCCAGGAACGCCATTGCCGCGAACAAAGAGCCCGCGGGCTGAAGAATTCCCGCGCATGCAAACGGAATGGCCACTAAAGCCAGAACCGCGGCGCAAAGCATGCGGCCGTCTTTGCGACGCTGGACGATGAAATCGCCTAGATACCCCGCAAGAGTTCCCCCGCTGAGGCCTCCGGCTAGATAGACGACGCCCGTGGCGATGCCGGATTTCGCCAGCGACAGGCCGTGGACTCGGCTCAGAAACGCCGGCAAGAAAGTCCCGATGGCATACATGCTGAAATTCAGCAGCGCACCGGAGGCGATGATCCACCACAGCGTGGGGATGCGCAGCACACTCCACATCGAGCCAAATGCCTGCGGCGCGCGATGATTTTCGCTGGCGCCGCGCTCCGGTTCTTGGAGCATCAGTAAAGCGGGAACCAGCAGCAACGCCGGGACCGCCGCAAATACCATTGCGGCTCGCCAGCCATACGCCTGTGCTATCGGGCCGCTGAAGAAAAAACCGAGTGCGCCGCCGACTGGCACCCCGAGCATGAAAAGCGCGAGCACTCGAGAGCGTCTGGTCGGTGGAAACAGATCGCCGAGCCAGCTCGTTGCGGTCGGCGCGCAAGCTGCTTCGCCGACCCCAACGCCTACTCGGGATAGGAACAGCATCGGATAGGTGGTGGCGAGGCCTGCGGAAGCCGTCATCGCGGTCCATATGACGACTCCCCAGGCCAGGAGCTTTTTGCGGCTTGCAGAATCCGCGATGCGCCCGAGGGGCACGCCAAAAATGGCATAGATCCAAATGAAGGCGCTGCCGAGAAGGCCGATCTGGCTGTCGTTGAGATGGAACTCCTTGCGCATAGGTTCGACGAGCGCGCCGGGGACGTGGCGGTCGTAGAAATTGAGGATATTGATGGCGAAGAGCACCACCACGGAGAGCCACAGACTCTGCTGCTGGGATTTCTGTGACATAGCGCGAGGATGCTACCACAGGCGGCTTGAGTTGTGGTTCGGGACTGGTGGCTAGCCCAGCCCGGCAGCATCCTCTCTCTCGTCCTCCGCTGCGTAGGTAACCTGGCCGGCACTGTGTTCGGTTATTTCCAGGCTCCCAGCAGGCGCCGCAGCAGGAGCAGCTCTCCCAGGTGGTAAGCGTTGTGATCCGCTACCAATAGCGCCTCGCGGAGGACCGTTTGGCCGTCGCCGTGGGGCAGCGGGGCGAAGAAATCCGTCGATTTATCCTGCACGATCTTGATCATCGCTTTTAGGTCGGCGCGAAACGCATCCGCGCTTTTGCTCCAGGCTTTGCCGTCGGGGGGAGCTTGGGTCTTCGGCCAGTACCCAGCGGGAAATTCTGGGGAGACATGCCTGGGATTACGGGTGAATTCCAGGATGTCCCATTGGGCAAGGCGCATGTGCTCCAGCACTTCCCAGGGGGAATGCGCCGCTCCCTCCGGTCTCATTCCCTGCAAGTTTGCCGGCCAGTTCTTCACGGCGCCATCAAAGTCCACGTGGGCGTGGCCGCCGTTGAGAAGTTCCACCAGATGTTCCGGTAATGACTTTTGTTTTTTCATGCTTTCCATCCTCTATGCTTCGCCGCAAAAACCGTCAGCCCACAATGGACTGGCAACGTGTAGCCTCCACACAGGAGGCTACATCTTTTTGGCGTAGTGATCGCCGAAGAAGTCGTCCAACAATCGGAGAATATGCGGACGAAATCAGGAGGCGTCGGGCGGCTCAGGGTGGATGGTGACGCGCGAGATTTGCGGGAAGCGTTCCTTGACGCTGTCTTCCAGCGCGG
>Ga0137418_10005120_pt1 | contig 12010 bp, 8 predicted proteins | sample CZODoug3_1_2_16f_FD_122242 | JGI IMG/M metagenome (GOLD analysis project Ga0137418, IMG submission 122242) | Vadose zone soil fungal communities from Angelo Coast Range Reserve, California, USA - CZODoug3_1_2_16fungal (Hybrid Assembly) | ecosystem: Environmental > Terrestrial > Soil > Vadose... | reverse complement strand
CCCCTATCATTCCGCACCCACAGCCCGTACGCCAGCGCCAGCGCGGCCAGGCTCACGACCAGCCAGTTCCCAACATGCGCGTAAGGCGGCAGGCCTCTGAGAGGTACGATCCTTGAGACCAGCACCACCGGCTGGAATTCCGGGGCGCGCGCGATCACCTCGCCATGTGGCCCGATCACCGCCGAAATGCCGTCATTGGCGGCGCGCACCAGGTAGCGGCCCTCCTCCAGCGCTCGCATGCGCGCGATCTGGAAGTGCTGGTGCCGGGCGCTCGAGTGTCCGAACCAGGCGTCGTTGGTGACGTTGACCAGGGCGTCGGCGCGGGGCAACCCCCGCAGCATGGTGGCGCCGTAGGCGTCCTCATAGCACACCGTGGCGCCGAGCTGCAGGTGTGCCGCGGGCAGGGGCGGCTGGTCGGCGGCTCCGGGCGTGAAGTCCGAATACGGCAGGCTCATCAGGCGCATCCACGAGCGCACGAAGTGCGGCACCGGAAAGAATTCGGCGAACGGCACGAGGTGATGTTTGTCGTACCAGCTCACCTGCTGATCGAGCGCGAGCACGGAGTTGAAGTAGCGTGGCGCGGCGTCGTCGGCCGCACCGCCCTGCGCGCGCAGCACGCCCAGCACCAGCGCCGAGCCATGGCTGTAGGCCTCGCTGTACAGGCGACTGATGTAGGGGACGAGATCGTTGGCGAGCTCGGCGGGCGCGGACTCCGGCCACACGATGAGCTGGGTGCCGAGCGCCTTCTCGGTGAGCGTCTGATAGACGCTGAGCGTCGCCTCGCGGTTACTCTCGAGCCACTTCTCGTCCTGCGGGATCGCCCCCTGTATCACGGCCACCGACACCGGTGCACCGCCGGGCTGGGTCCAGGAGTGCCCATGCAGCGCCGCCCCGAGAGCCCACGGAACGATGAGCAGCAAGCCTGCCAGGATCCGCTCGCGCCGCCCGCCACCGGCGAGCGCCACCAGCGCACCCGCGCTCACCAGCAGCAGGGTACTGATGCCGTAAACGCCCACCACGGGGGCGAAACCGGCGAGCCAGGTGTCGGTCTGGGAGTAGCCGAGCGACAGCCAGGAGAACCCCGACAGGAACCAGCCGCGCCACCACTCGATGAGCAGCCAGCTCGCGGGGAGCGCCACCAGCCAGCGCAGCGCACCGCTCCGCGGCAGCCAGCGCGCCACCGTGTAGCCGAGCGCCGCGTGATACAGGCCCATGACGAGCACCAGCCCCAGCAGCAGGAGCAAGGCGAGCCACGCCGGTGCCGGGCCGTGGATGCGGATGCTGACGTACAGCCAGTAGGTGCCGGCGGCGAAGAGTGCGCAGTTGAAGCAGAACCCCAGCCGCGCCGCCTCCCCGGGCGTGGCGTCCTGCCACAGCCACATGAGCACGGCCGGACACAGCACTGCCAGCGGCCACAGATTCAGCGGCGCAAACGCGGCCGCGAGCGCCGCCCCGGCGGCCACAGCCAGCCCCGCCCGCAGCGCCGCGGACGGCGGCCGCGGCAGGCGGTAGCGGGCTTCCGCCGGCGTGACGGCGGTGTCGGGCGAGTCGCTCATGGCGGTGCGGGAGCTAAGCGCCCGCGGCCCGCTCATCCGGGGGCAGCACGTCGCGCGGCGCCACCACGCGCAGCGCATCGATGCGGCGCCGATCGGCGCGCAGCACGCGGAACTCAAAGCCGTCGATGCTGGCGCTCTCGCCGCGGCGCGGCAGCCGGCCGAACTGCTTCATGAGAAGGCCGGCGATGGTGTCAAAGCCCTCCGCCTGCGAGAGCCGCGCGCCGAAGTAGTCGTTGAACTCCGCGATGCGCGTGACGCCGCGCACCGTGAACTGCGCTGCCGCGTCGCGGCGGATGTTCTGGTCGTCCTCGACATCGAACTCGTCGTCGATCTCGCCGACGATCTGCTCGATGACGTCCTCGATGGTGCACAGTCCCGACACGCCGCCGTACTCATCGACCACGATCGCCATGTGGTTGCGGTTGCGGCGGAACTCGCGCAGCAGCACGTTCAGGCGCTTGGACTCCGGCACGAACACCGCCGGACGCATGTACTCGCGGATGTCGAAGCGCTCGCGCGCCTGCGCCGTCGTGAGGCGCAGCAGATCCTTCGCCAGCAGGATCCCGACGATGTCGTCCCGATCCTCGTCCATCACCGGGAAGCGCGAGTGGCCCGATTCCACCACCACCGGCAGGATGCGCGCCGCGGGCTGATCGCGTCGCACGAACACCATCTGCGCGCGCGGCACCATGATGTCGCGCACCTGCAGGTCGCCGACCTCCAGCACCCCTTCGAGCATGGTGAGCGCATCGCTGTCGACGAGTCCGCGCTCGCCCGCCTCGCGCAGCACCGCCAGCAGCTGCTTGCGGTCCTGCGGCTCGGGCGCCAGCCCCTGCGTGAGACGCTTCAGCCAGCGGCCGGTGGTGTTGAGATCCTTGGTCATCCGCTAATGCTCCGATAGGGATTGGCGAATCCCAGGCGGCGCAGCACCGCGATCTCGCGCCGCTCCATGCGCCGCGCATCCGCGGCGCGCTGGTGATCGTAGCCCAGCAGGTGCAGTGTGCCGTGCACCACCAGGTGCGCCCAGTGCGCTTTCAGGCTCTTGTCCTGCGCACGCGCCTCGGCGCGCAGCACGCGCGGGCAGATCACCAGCTCCCCGAGGGTGCGCGCCGCGCCCGCCGGCGCGGCGGGGAGCGCGACGGAGCTGAAGGACAGCACGTTGGTCGGCGCATCAAGGCCGCGGAAACGTGCATTGAGCCGGCGGCTCTCGGGCGCCCCCACCACGCACACCCCGAGCTCGCGTCCGCCGGCGCCGCTGCCTGCCGCCACGCTCGCCCAGCGCGCGAGGTCACGCCGTGTGGGCGACCAGCTGCGCACGCGCCGCTGAACCTCCACCCGCACGCCGCGCCGCCCGTGTCGCGCTGCGGCACGGGGCTTGCGCCGGCGACGCGCCGGGCTCATGAAGAGCCCCCGCGCGATTCGTACGCCTGCACGATGCGCTGCACCAGCGGATGGCGCACCACGTCCTGGGCGTCGAAGAAGGTGAACGCGACGCCCGGCACGTCGCGCAGCACCTCGACCACGTGACTCAGGCCCGATTGCCGGCCGGCGGGCAGATCGGTCTGAGTGATGTCCCCGGTCACGACCGCCTTGGAGCCGAAGCCGATGCGCGTCAGGAACATCTTCATCTGCTCGATGGTGGTGTTCTGGGCCTCATCCAGAATGATGAAGGAATCGTTGAGCGAGCGGCCGCGCATGAAGGCGAGCGGCGCCACCTCGATGACGTTGCGCTCCATGAAGCGCGCCACGCGATCGAACCCCATCATTTCGTACAACGCGTCGTACATCGGACGCAGGTACGGATCGACCTTCTGCGTCATGTCCCCGGGGAGAAACCCGAGGCGCTCCCCGGCCTCCACCGCCGGCCGCACCAGGATCAGTCTGCGCACCCGGTCCGCCTGCAGCGCTTCCACCGCGCACGCGACCGCGAGATAGGTCTTGCCGGTGCCGGCGGGGCCTACGCCGAAGGTCAGATCACGCGTGCGGATGTGATCGAGGTACTCGCGCTGGTGTGCGCCGCGCGCGCGTATGCCGCCGCGCGGCACGCTCACGCCGTGCTCGCTCGCGTCCGCATCCGGCGGCGGCGGGCCGGACTCGCGCTCGCGCAGGGCGAGGTGCACGCGCTCGGGGGTGACCTCATCGCTCTTGGTGAGGGCGAAGAGCTCACGCAGCAGTCCTTCCGCGCTCTCGGCCTGGGCGCCGCTCACGCGGAAGGTCCCGCCACGGCGACGAATGTGCACGTCCAGACGCGTCTCCAGCAGACGCAGGTTCTCATCCAGCGGCCCGCACAGATTCGCAAGCCGCGCATTGTCCGATGGACCGAGTGCGAATTCCCGCTGCGGTTCGGGCGGTGAGGCGGCCACTGGCGTTCAACCGCCGACCGCGACGGCCGACGCGGCGGGCGGCGCCGCATGCGCGCTACCGGGCGCGTCCGCCAGGCGCCCCCGCAGGCTGTGCGGGTGCGCCGCGGTGACGAGCACGTCGACGAAGCGGCCGATGAGGGTGGCGGGTCCGGCGAAGTTCACCCAGCGGTTGTTGGCGGTGCGCCCGGCGAGCTCGCGCGCGTTCCTCTTCGCCGGCCGCTCGATCAGCACGCGTTGGCGTGTGCCGACCATGCGCTCGCTGATGGCGCGCGCCTGGGACTCGAGCTGCTCCTGCAGGCGCGCCAGGCGCTGCTGCTTGACGGCCGGCTCGATCTCGTCCGGGAGGGATGCCGCCGGCGTGCCGGGCCGGCGGCTGTAGAGGAAGCTGAAGGACTGGTCGAAGCCCACCTCGCGCGCCAGCGCCAGCGTCGCCGCAAAGTCGCGCTCGCTCTCGCCGGGGAAACCGACGATGAAGTCCGAGGAGATCGCGATATCGGGCCGCACCGCGCGCAGCTTGCGCACCTTGTCCTTGAATTCGAGCGTGGTGTAGCCGCGCTTCATGAGCGCCAGCACCCGGTCCGAGCCGCTCTGCACCGGCAGATGCAGGTGGTTGGCGAGCTTGCCGACGCTGGCGAACGCCTCGATCAGGCTGTCGTTGAACTCGAGCGGGTGGGAGGTGGTGAAGCGGATACGCTCGATGCCCGCCACGCGCGCGACATGGTGAATGAGCGTGGCGAGATCCACCCGCGCGCCGTCGGCCATCGGTCCCGAGTAGGCATTGACGTTCTGACCGAGGAGGGTGATCTCGGCGACGCCCTGGGTCGCGAGTTGCCCCACCTCCTCCAGCACCGAATCGAAGGCGCGGCTCACTTCCTCGCCACGCGTATACGGCACGATGCAGAAACTGCAGTACTTGCTGCAGCCCTCCATGATGGACACGAAGGCCCGCGCGCCCTCGGCCCGCGGCGCCGGCAGGCGATCGAATTTCTCGATCTCCGGGAAGCTGACATCGATGACCGGCTTACCCGTGCGGCGCAGCTCATCCAGCATCTGCGGCAGGCGGTGCAGGGTCTGCGGACCAAACACCAGGTCCACGAACGGCGCGCGCTCGGTGATGCCCGAGCCTTCCTGGCTCGCCACGCAGCCGCCGACGCCGATGATCACCTGCGGCCGGCGCGCCTTCAGAAGCCGCCACTCTCCGAGCAGCGAGAACACCTTCTCCTGCGCCTTCTCGCGCACCGAGCAGGTATTCATGAGGAGCAGGTCCGCCTCGAGCGGGTCGTCGGTGGCCACCAGATCCGCGTCAGCGCGCAGCACGTCCGCCATCCGGGCGGAGTCGTACTCGTTCATCTGGCAGCCGAAGGTCTTGATGAAGTAGCGGCGGGACATAGGGCGTGCAATACGAAATTCTACCTTACGGGGACCTTCGCAAGGGCCCGCAGGCGCACGAGAAGCGCGTGGCCGCAGGCCACGCCCAATGCATAAAAATCAAGTACGCCCAGAGACTTACGCGTACCCGAGAGACGTCCTAGAAGGGAATGTCGTCGTCGAAATCCTCGCCCCGACCGGCGGCTGTGCCCCCTGCGGACTCCTCGGCATCGGACGGCGGAGCGCCGCCGCCACCGGGTCCGCCACTGCCACCCGGCCCGCCGCGGGTCGCGCTCTCCGCCCCGGCGCCCGCGGCAGCGCTGCCGCCCGCCCCGCCCCGCCCCCCGAGCATCTGCAGGTCGTTGCCGATGATCTCGGTCGAGTAGCGCTCGTTCCCCTGCTTGTCCTGCCACTTACGCGTGCGCAGGCTTCCCTCGATGTACACCTGCGAGCCCTTGCGCAGGTACTCGCCGGCGACTTCTGCCAGGCGCCCGAAGAACGCGACGCGGTGCCATTCGGTCCGCTCCTGCTGCTCACCGGTCTGCTTGTCGCGCCAGCTCTCGCTGGTGGCGACGCGCAGGTTGGCCACGGTCGTGCCGGAGGGCATGGCGCGGGTCTCGGGATCGGCTCCCAGGTTGCCAATGAGAATCACTTTGTTGATGCCACGCGCCATGAGAAAGCCCTCGGGGATTGTAATCAAGGCGGCGAGGGTCGCCGGCAGCGCCCGCCGTGTACTTGCACCCATTCTAGAGGAGCGGCGCAGCCCGCGCGAACCGCAAATCGGTACACAACGGGTGTAAATCGGCAGATGCTTCGCGGCTCCCCCGGCAGCAGGAATACAGTGTGCGCTGATGTCGACGGAGCCTGGCATGATCCACAACCTCTCCGAGGCGGATGTTGCCCGCGTGCTGAGCTACGAGCAGCTCATCCCGGCGATGGAGCGGGCGCTCATCGCTTTCTCCTCGGGTAAGGTGATTCAACCCGTGCGCACCATGCTCACGGTCGAGGAAGCGCAACGGTTCCTCGCCGTGATGCCGGCGGTGATGCAGGATGCGATGGGCGCGAAGCTCGTGTGCTACTACCCGAAGAACGCGGCCGCGGGACTGCCGACGCATCGGGCCAGCATCGCGCTGTTCGAGCCCGAAAGCGGGCGCCCGCTCGCCTTCCTCGACGGCCGTCTCATCACCGAGATGCGCACTGCCGCCGTCTCCGCGGCGCTCACCCGCTATCTCGCTCCACCGCAGGCCCGGGTTCTCACCCTGGTGGGGAGCGGCGTGCAGGCGCACGCCCATCTTCAGGCGCTGCGGCACGTGTGCAGCTTCGACGAAGTGCGGGTCTGGAGTCGCACGCCCGAGCACGCGCAGCGCTTCGCCGCACGCACCGGCGCCCGCGTCATGGAGCTCGAGGCGGCCGTGCGCGGGGCCGATGTGGTCGTCACGGCGACCAGCTCCCGCACACCGCTCCTGCGGGGGGCGTGGCTGAAGCCGGGGGCACACGTCAACGCCATCGGCGCCTGCCTGCCGAGCTGGCGTGAGCTCGATGACGAGGCGCTGATCGGCAGCTGCCTGATCGTGGACTCGCGCGAGGCCGCGCTCAAGGAATCGGGCGACGTGATCCTGTCGCGGGCACCGATCTTCGCCGAGGCGGGGGAGGTGTTCGCCGCTACCCGGCGGCCGGCGCCCACTGCGACCACCGTGTTCAAGTCCCTCGGTCTTGCGGTCGAGGACATCGCCACCGCGCGGCTGGTCTATGAGGCCCTGAGCCTGGGGTAAGGCGGCGCCGTACCGGGTGGTTGCCCCGGTTTGGGTCTGAGTGGCGCGCACGCGTACTATTGATGGTTCAATGCAGCAGATTCGCGTGCGCGGAGCGCGCACCCACAACCTCAAGAACCTGAGCCTCGATCTGCCGCGCGAGCGGCTGATCGTGGTGACGGGCCTGTCGGGCTCGGGAAAGTCCTCGCTCACCTTCGACACGCTGTACGCCGAAGGCCAGCGGCGCTACGTCGAGTCCCTCTCCGCCTATGCGCGGCAGTTCCTCTCGACCATGGACAAGCCGGACGTCGACAGCATCGAGGGCCTCTCGCCGGCGATCGCCATCGAGCAGAAAGCGAGCTCCCACAACCCGCGCTCGACCGTGGGCACGGTCACCGAGATCTACGACTACCTGCGCCTGTTGTACGCGCGCGCCGGCACGCCGCGCTGTCCTGAGCACGGCATCGATCTCGCCGCGCAGACCGTGAGCCAGATGGTCGACCAGGCGCTGCGGCTGCCGGAGGGCCTGGCCGCGGCGCTGCTCGCACCGGTGGTGAGCGAGCGCAAGGGCGAGCAGCTCGAGCTCCTGGAGGATCTCGCCGCGCAGGGCTTCGTGCGCGTGCGCATCGACGGGCGCATCCACGAAATGGAGGCGCTGCCGCAGCTCGACGGCAAGAAGAAACACACCATCGAGGCGGTGGTCGACCGCATGCGCATCAGGCCCGATGCCGCGCAGCGCCTGGCGGAATCGTTCGAAACCGCCCTGCGCTTGTCCGGCGGGCTCGCGCGGCTCGCGTTTCTCGATGAGCCCACGCGCGAGGAGCTGGTGTTCTCCAGCCGGCACGCCTGCCCGGTGTGCGGCTACAGCGTGCCGCCGCTCGAGCCGAAACTGTTCTCGTTCAACAATCCCACCGGCGCCTGCCCGAGCTGCGATGGACTCGGGGTGCAGGAATTCTTCGATCCGCTGCGGGTCGTGCTGCACCCGCATCTGTCACTGGCCGGCGGTGCGGTGCGTGGCTGGGATCGGCGCAATGATCATTACTTCAATCTGATCCAGTCGCTCGCGCGTCACTACGGCTTCGACATCGAGACGCCCTGGACGGAGCTGCCCGAGCACGTGCGCCACGTGCTGCTGCACGGCAGCGGCACGGAGGCGATCGAATTCAGCTACCGCGAGGAAGCCGGACGCAGGTCGCGCAAGCGTCACGCTTTCGAGGGGATTCTGCCCAACCTGACGCGTCGCTATCGCGAGACCGAGTCACCGATGGTGCGCGAGGAGCTGGCGCGCTATCTGGGGGTGCGCCCGTGCCCGGAGTGCCAGGGCACGCGCCTGAACCGCGCGGCGCGCTTCGTGTTCGTCGCCGGGCGCAGTCTTCCGGAGCTTACCGCTCTCACGGTCGGACGGGCGCTCGAGTTCCTGGGTCAGCTGAATCTGGCCGGCTGGCGCGGTGAAGTGGCAGCCAAGATCGTCAAGGGGATGGTGGAGCGCCTGCGCTTCCTCAGTGACGTCGGCCTCGACTATCTGACACTCGATCGCAGCGCCGAGACGCTCTCGGGCGGTGAATCGCAGCGCATTCGCCTTGCCAGCCAGGTCGGATCCGGGCTCACCGGCGTCATGTACATCCTCGATGAGCCCTCGATCGGCCTGCACCAGCGCGACAACCGGCGCCTGCTGGCGACGCTCAAACAGCTGCGCGACCTCGGCAATACGGTGATCGTGGTCGAGCACGACGAGGAGGCGATCCGGGAGGCCGACCACGTCGTGGACTTAGGTCCCGGCGCCGGTGCGCACGGCGGTCACCTGGTGGCGCAGGGCACACCGCGCGACATCGCCGCCAGCCCCGCCTCGGTCACCGGCCAGTACCTCGCGGGCCGGCGCCGCATCGCAGTGCCCGGCTTGCGTATCCGCCCGGATCCGGCGCGGCAGATCCGCATCGTCGGCGCGCACGGCAACAACCTCGCGCAGGTGACCACGCAGATCCCGCTGGGCCTGTTCACCTGCGTCACCGGAGTCTCCGGCTCGGGCAAGTCGACGCTCATCGTCGACACGCTGTTCGGCCACACCGCCGCGCGCCTGAACGGCGCGCGCGTCGAAGCCGCGCCCTGCGAGCGCATCGAGGGCCTGGAGCAGATCGACCGCGTCATCGACATCGACCAGAGTCCGATCGGGCGCACGCCGCGCTCCAACCCTGCGACCTACACCGGGCTGTTCGCGCCGCTGCGCGAGTTGTTCGCGGCCGTGCCCGAGGCGCGCGCCCGCGGCTACGATTCCGGCCGTTTCAGCTTCAACGTCAAGGGCGGGCGCTGCGAGGCCTGCCAGGGAGACGGCGTGATCCGCGTGGAAATGCACTTCCTGCCGGACGTGTACGTGCCGTGTGACGTGTGCGGCGGCAAGCGTTATAACCGCGAGACGCTCGAGATCCGCTACCGCGGCAAGAACATCCACGAAGTGCTCGACATGACCGTCGAGGATGCCGCGCGGTTCTTCCAAAACGTACCGGCCGCGGCCGGGAAGCTCCAGACACTCACCGACGTCGGCCTGTCGTACGTGCGCCTCGGACAGAATGCCACCACGCTCTCGGGCGGTGAGGCGCAGCGCGTGAAGCTGTCACGCGAGCTCGCCAAGCGTGCCACCGGCAAGACCCTGTACATCCTGGACGAGCCCACCACCGGGCTGCATTTCCACGACGTCGAGCAGCTGCTGCACGTCCTGCACCGCCTGCGCGACGAGGGCAACACGGTCGTGGTGATCGAGCACAACCTCGATGTCATCAAGACCGCCGACTGGGTGATAGACCTGGGTCCCGAGGGTGGTGAAGGGGGCGGCGAGATCGTCGCCACGGGCACACCCGAGGACATCGCCGCCAGCGAGGCCTCCTGGACCGGAAAATACCTGCGGCCGTTGCTGACTCCCGAGCGCCGTTCTGCCGTAAGCGCTTGATTACATTGGGTCTCGTACCTGGATGTTAATGCGATTGCAAATGCGAACCGTTCTCATCCATAATCACTTGCATGGACGCCGTCGTCGCACCTGAGGGGCTTGCTCTCGATCCGGGCTTCGTGAGCCTCGCTGCCCTGCCTCCGGGCACCACCGCACGGGTGGTGGGTGTCGGCTCGATCGCGTCCGCCCTGTCGGCACTGGAGCGCCGGCTGCTCGAGTTCGGCTTCGTGAACGGCGAGCAGATCGAAATCCTCGCCGAGGCGCGCCCGGGGCGTGATCCGTTCGTGGTGCGCGTCGGTAACACGACGCTTGCGCTGCGCCGGCGTGAGGCGCAGAGCGTGTGGGTAGAAATTCAGCACCCCGGGTCTAGCGCACCACCCCGCGAGGCACCTGGCGGCCTCAGCGAGAGGGTCGAGATTCAGCGATGAACGCCCCCGCGGCCGCGGCGTTGGCCGCGCCGCAGCTCACCCTCTCGCTCATCGGCGTCCCCAACTGCGGCAAGACCGCGCTCTTCAACCGTCTGACGGGCAGCCGCCAGAAGGTCGCCAATTACCCGGGCGTCACGGTCGAACGCAAGGAAGGCCGACTGAGCGGACCACGCAGCGGGCGTACCTTCCGCGTCATCGACCTGCCCGGCGCCTACAGCCTCGAGCCCGCGACGCTCGATGAGGCCATCGCCCGCGACGTAGTGCTCGGCCGGCACGCGACCGAGCCCGCGCCCGACCTGCTGGTGTGCGTGGTCGACGCGACCAATCTGCGCCTCAACCTGCGCCTGGTCCTGGAGCTGAAGCGCTTAGGTAAGCCCATCATCGTCGCCCTCAACATGAGCGACCTCGCCGCGCAGCGCGGTTACACGCTCGACCGCGCGGCGCTCGAGCGTGCCCTCGGTGTGCCGGTGGTGCCGACGGTCGCGGTGCGCTCCGGCGGCGAGCGCGCGCTGGTGGAGGCCATCGACACCTACGGTTTCGCTGCTGAAACGGTCGCGCGCGCCCACGAGCGCATCGAGCCTGCGCGGCCGCCGAGCGGCGCCGACATCGAAGCCACCCAGCGCGAAGTGCGCCGCGTGTTGCACGAGGCCGGCTATCGCGTACCCGCACGCCTCGCGGTGCTGTCGCGGCTCGATGCGGTGGTGCTCAATCCCATCGCGGGACCCGCGCTGCTCGCGATCGTGCTGTTCTGCATGTTCCAGGCGGTGTTCAGCTGGGCCAAGGCACCGCAGAACCTCATCAACACCGGCGTCCAGGGCGTGAACGCCTGGCTGAGCGGCGTGCTGCCCCCGGGACCGCTGCGCGGCCTGTTACTCGACGGCGTGGTCGCCGGAACCGGCAGTGTGCTGGTGTTCCTGCCGCAGATCCTCATCCTGTTCCTGTTCATCCTCGCCCTGGAGGATTCCGGCTACCTGCCGCGGGCCGCCTTCATGCTGGATCGGCTCATGGGACGGGTGGGGCTCTCGGGCCGCGCGTTCATTCCGCTGCTGTCGAGCTTCGCGTGCGCCATTCCCGGCATCATGGCGGCGCGCACCATCCCCTCCGCGCGCGACCGCCTCGCGACCATCATGATCGCGCCCCTCATGACCTGCTCGGCGCGCCTGCCGGTGTACGCACTGCTCATCGGCGCGTTCATTCCGCAGCGCACCATCGGCATTTTCAACCTGCGGGGACTGGTGCTGTTCGCCCTGTATCTGGCGGGCGTCGCGAGTGCCCTGGCGGTGGCCTTCGTATTGAAGCGCACCATGATGCGCGGCGAATACCGGCCACTGCTGCTGGAGCTGCCCGAGTATCGCTGGCCGCACCTGCAGAACCTGGCGCTCGGCCTGTGGGAGCGCACGCGCATTTTCCTGACTCGCGTCGGCACCATCATCCTCACACTGATGGTGGTGCTGTGGTTCCTGGCGAGCTTCCCTGCACCGCCCGCGGGCGCGACCGGCCCCGCCATCCAGTACAGCGTCGCGGGCCTTCTCGGCCGCGGGCTCGAGTTCCTGTTCGCGCCCATCGGCTTCAACTGGCAGATCTCGATCGCGCTGGTGCCGGG
>Ga0137418_10005119_pt1 | contig 12013 bp, 8 predicted proteins | sample CZODoug3_1_2_16f_FD_122242 | JGI IMG/M metagenome (GOLD analysis project Ga0137418, IMG submission 122242) | Vadose zone soil fungal communities from Angelo Coast Range Reserve, California, USA - CZODoug3_1_2_16fungal (Hybrid Assembly) | ecosystem: Environmental > Terrestrial > Soil > Vadose... | reverse complement strand
CGGCCATGGGCGGAATGGCGGCGCAGATCCCGATCAAGAATGACCCCGCGGCCAACGAAGCCGCGCTCGCGAAGGTTCGCGAGGACAAGCTTCGCGAAGTGAGCGACGGATGCGACGGAACCTGGGTTGCGCACCCGGGCCTGGTGGCGATCGCGAAAGCCGTGTTCGATGAGCACATGCCGCGACCGAACCAATACGACAGGCAGCGTCCGGATGTCAGCGTCACGGCAAAGGACCTGCTCGACTTCCGGCCCGAGGGGCCGATCACCGAGGCCGGCCTGCGCAACAATATCTCGGTCGGAATCCAGTATTTGGGGGCGTGGCTCGCCGGTAACGGTTGCGTGCCGGTATTCAATCTGATGGAGGATGCGGCCACCGCCGAGATCTCACGCTCTCAGATCTGGCAGTGGATGCGTTCTCCCAAAGGAAAACTCCAAGACGGCCGTAAGGTTACCCAGGAGCTGTTCAGAAAGCTCCTCGCCGAAGAATTGCCCAAAGTGAAGACTTACCTCGGCGACGAAGCATGGAATGCGGGCAAATACGAAGAAGGCGCCAAGCTCTTCGACGGTATCACCACTGACGATCGCTACGTGGAATTTCTTACCCTTCCGGCCTACAATTACGTCGACTGACTGATCGCCGCGGCAATCTTCTCGTAGGTAAGCGGGAGTTCGCGCACGCGCAAACCGAGCGCGTGCGCAACCGCGTTGGCGATCGCCGCTGCAGTGGGTCCCTGAGCGGCCTCGCCCGCACCGGCAGCGGGAAGCTCGGGGTGGTCGATCAGCTCGACTTCGACGGCGGGTACCTCGCTGAATTTCAGGATGGGGTAATGTTCCCAGTCGAGGCTCGCGATACCGCGGGCGTCGAACTTCACCTCTTCTTTCAACGTCCAGCTGGTCGATTGAATCGCTCCGCCCTCGATCTGGTTGATCACACCGTCGGGGTTGATGACCAGGCCGACATCGACCGCAAGAACCAGCCGATTCACGCGCACCTCACGCCCGACCTCTACTTCGGCGATCGCTGCGCAGTAAGCGCCAAGGTTCTTGTATTTCGCAAATCCGATGCCGTGGCCGCGTCCTTCAACGGGTTTCCAGTTACTCCACCCGGCGCGTCGTGCTGCAGCGTCGATGACCGCCCGGCCCCGCGGATCCTTCAGATGCCGCAGGCGAAAGGCGATCGCATCGATTTCCGCCGCCTGAGCGAGCTCGTCCATGAAGGACTCGATCGCAAACACGTTGGCATAGGCGCCCAGCGAGCGCAGCGCTGAAGTGCGCACGGGCATTTCGTGCACGTAATGATTGACGACGCGCTGATTCGGGAAATCGTATATCGGGATCGCGTTTCGATCCGCGGCGCCTGCCGGAAGCGGCATATTGATCGCCGAAGGCCGCTCATGCGGTGTCGACAAGTGCCAGGCCGCCGCGAGCGCCGGACCCTGCGAGCGTCCGGGTCTGCTGCTGTGCCCGTTGCTCCAAAGCTCGTGCCGCCAATCGACGATATTGCCCTGAGGGTCGAGTGCCGCCCGCAAGCTCAAGGCCATGGCCGGACCGCAAGGAGCCCACGCGAACTCGTCGTCGCGCATCCACTGCACCTGCACCGGGCGCCCGCCTGCCGCTCGCGCGAGCAGGGCCGCATCGAGCGCGGCATCGTCGGCGCCGTTGTGCCCGTAGCAGCCCGCTCCTTCCACGTGCCGCACTACGATCGCGTCTTCGCGCATCGCGAGCGCGAGCGCCAGGTCGCGGCGCAGGTTGAATATCCCCTGGCTGTGGCTCCACACCATGAGCTTACCGTCGTCGATCTGGGCGGTCGCACAGGACGGCCCGATCGAGGCGTGCGATATATAGGGTTTGGTATAGGACGCTTCGAGCATCGTCACTCCGCGCGACTTCACGTCGGCGTTTTCTTTCTCACTGATGACGCGGTGCTCGGCCGCGTGCTCTTTGAGCCATGCGTGCACGTCCTGGGGCATCGGATCGATCTCCTTCCAGGACGCCGCCAGTCGAAGGGCGCGCTGGGCTGAGATCGCCACATCTTCGCGCTCGGCAAGGACTCCGACAAAGCCGCCGTCGCGCACGATCGCTGTAAGCCCCTGCATCGACTTGACCTTGCTGTCGTCGAGCGAGATCAGCCCTGCGAAATTGTGCGGCGGACGAACTATGCGGCCGTAGAGCATTCCCGGCAGCATCATGTCCTGAATGAAGTGAGGACGGCCGGCGATCTTGTCGGGCAGGTCGCGCCGCGCGGCGGGCTTGCCGACCACGCGGTAGTCGCGCGGCGATCTCAATTCCGCTGTCTCGTCGATCTCGCAGTCGAACAATGCGTCGTCCGCGCATTCCCAGAAGGTCGTGCTCAGGCCTGCCGCCCGTACCGCGCCGTCCTTTACCTGCAAATCACCGGGCGATACGCCGAGGTGCGCCGCGGCGCGCTCGAGGAGCAACGTGCGGGCCTGCGCGCAGGCCCGGCGCAGCGCGGCACCGGAATCCTGGATCGAGAGGCTGCCCGAAGTGACGCCCTCGTCGGGACTCACCGATGTATCGGCGGCAATCATGCGGATGCGTTCCAGCGCGATCCCGAGCTCTTCCGCAGCGATCTGCGCAAGAGCCGTCAGGATGCCCTGGCCTATCTCGACCTTTCCACTGTAAATGGAGACCGCGCCGTCGCGGAGCACACGCAGCCACTGGGAAAGTCTCGGGTTCTTCTCGAGGCTTCCCTTCCGCTTGAGCCGGCTTTCGGCAACGGCGTTCATGGCGCTATTTCCCGAGCCGCGCGCAACACCGCACGCACCATGCGGTTGTGCGAGCCGCAGCGGCACAGATTGCGGTCGAGCGAGGCGCGCACTTCGCCTTCGGTCGGCCTGGGGTTTTTCGCCAGGAGCGCAGCGGCGGCGATCAGGACGCCGCTCGTGCAGTATCCGCACTGGGCCGCCTGCTCGGCGAGGAAGGCGTTCTGAAGGGGATGCAGCCCACCGCCCGTGCCCAGCCCTTCGACGGTGGTAATGCTCTTGCCGGCTGCGGACCACAAAGGGGTGTCGCATGCGGGGGCCGGATGGCCGTCGATCAGAACGAAGCATGCGCCGCACTGGCCGGTGCCGCAGCCGAAGCGCGTGCCTTTCAGCTCAAGGTCGTTGCGCAGCGCGTAGAGAAGTGGCGTGTGCGGATCGACATCGAGCGCGGTTTCGGCCCCGTTGACAATGAGCCGGAGGGGTTCGGTCACGGGCTTTGACGTTCTTTGGGCAAGAAGATCGCGCTCCCGTGCGCGCGTCCTAGTCGACCTTCGCCCCCGAAAATGCCACGACCTTCGCCCACTTCTGGATGTCCTGCTCCATGAATTTTCCGAATTCGGCCGGCGTCATGCGCATCGGGACGGCACCCTGCTTGGCCCAGATTTCCTTCACATCGGGCAAGTTGGCGATTTTCTGGATCTCGGAATTCAGCATGTCGACGATCGGTTTGGGGGTGGCGACAGGCGCCATCATCCCCAGCCAGATGACCGCGTCGTAGCCGGGCAGGCCGGCTTCGTCCAGGGTCGGCACGTCGGGGGTGATAGAGGAACGCGTCTTGCCGGAGGTGGCGATTGCACGAACCTTGCCCGCCTGCGCGAGCTGCGCCATCGTGGTGATCGCATCGAACATCATCTGCACGTTGCCCGCCAGGACGCTGGTGCGCGCTTCGGCGCTCCCCTTGTGCGGGACGTGCACGACGTCGATGCCGGCCATCGCCTTGAACAGCTCTCCGGCCATGTGGTAGGGAGTGCCCGGTCCGGAGGAGGCGTAATTGAGAGCACCCGGCTTCGATTTGGCGAGCGCGATCAGTTCCTTCAGCGTTTGCGCCGGCACCGACGGGTGGACGACCAGAAGCAAATCGGAATAGTTGATCGGCGAAATGGGGGCGAGATCCCGCATCAGGTTGTAGGGTTTCTTCGCGAACAGCGATTCGTTCACCGTGTGCGTATTCGACATCATCAGCAGCGTGTACCCGTCGGGGCCGGATTTCGCCACCGCGTCGGTGCCGATGATCGCGCCGGCGCCGGGCCTGTTCTCGATCACGAAAGGGTGTCCGAGAGTTTTTTGCAGGCGGTCGCCGACAAAGCGCGCGTAGATGTCCGCCGGCCCACCGGCGGAGTAAGGCACGATGATTTTCACCGGCTTCGTCGGGTACGCGGTCTGCGCGAAGACGCCGGCCGCGAGGCAAGCCGCCGCAACCGACCCGGCGATTTGGCGCAGCAACTTGTTGAAAGGCATGATTCCTTCCTCCTGATTGGATACCGCGATTGCTTCCGAGCTCGGCGCGATTATTTTTCGCCCGCGGCTGATCCGATTATAGCGACTAAAGCTCCAGATCGGCCATCACCGGCGCATGGTCCGATGGACGCTCCAGTCGCCGTGGCTCGATGTCGATGGAACATGCGCGACAACGCAAGGCGAGCTCGGAGCTGATCAAGATATGGTCGATGCGCAGGCCGAGGTTGCGTTTGAACCCGTTCATCCGGTAGTCCCACCAGGTGAACGATTTCTCCGGCTGGGCAAACATCCTGAAGCTGTCTCTCAATCCCAGAGCAAGGAGCTCCCCGAAGGCTTCCCGTTCCCGGGAGCTGCACAGGATCTGACCTTCCCATAACTTCGGGTCGTAGACGTCCTCATCGGCGGGAGCGATGTTGTAGTCGCCCAGCACCGCGAGCCGAGGGTTTCTTTTTAGCTCTTCCTCAAGCCAGCGCCGGAAAGCCGCGAGCCATTTGAGCTTGTACTCGTATTTCTCGGAGCCGACTGCCTGTCCGTTGGGTACATAGGCGCACACGACGCGGATCGCATCGGCGCCTTCCCCCACGGTTGCGGCGACGACACGCTTTTGCTCGTCCGGAAATGCAGGCATTCCCGCCGCGACGTCGGCGAGCGTGTCCCGGGACAAGATCGCGACGCCGTTATAGGTTTTTTGCCCGGACCAGGCGCAGTGGTACCCCGCCGCCCGGATCTCCTCCACCGGGAACTTTGCGTCCTCGAGCTTGATCTCCTGCAGACAAACGATTTGCGGGACTTGCCGCGCGAGCCATTCGAGCAGATGAGGCAAGCGCACTTTGAGCGAATTGACATTCCACGACGCAAACTTCATCGACGCTCTGCTCAGAAAGACGACGCCCCCGATCTATCTGGCTGCGGCATCGGTTGCCGGCTCCGCGCCCGCGCCGTGCTGTGCCTCGCCCGACGCCGGAACTTCAGGATCCATCTTTCGCAGCCTTTCGATCCGCGCGGGAGGTGCAGAAGACGGATAGGCGGCTGAATCGAGGAGGCTATTCATCAGGCCTTCCTGAAATCCGGTTTGCATCTGGGTGCCTACGACCAGCAACGGCAGATCGCTCTTGCCGGAAAGCCTCTTCATCTCGTCGGCGTCCTTTTGAGTGACCACGCTGACTTCCCTGAAGGGTACCGCGCGCTTGACGAGCAACGCACGGGCCTGGTCGCAAGCGGTCCCACAGTCCGGCTGGGTGTAGAGAGTCACGGGAAAGTTCTTCGCCGCGAGCTGCGTGGCGTAAGGCAGATCGACGGTCCCCACCGGCCCGTGTCGGAAGCTCTTTCGTTGCACCCCCTTGGCATCGGGTGGCGGGGGTGTCTGCGTATAGTGGACCCTGCCGTCCTGATCCACCCAGCGATAGGCCTGCCCAAAGGCGTCTGCGCAGACGGCAGAGAGGATTGCTGCAGCGACAAACAGTATGCGCACGCGGTAGTCTTCCTCAGGGCGCGATCATACCATTGTGACGCAACAGAGCGTCGATTCTCGGCTCGCGGCCGCGAAACGCCTTGAACGATTCGAGCGCCGGGCGGCTGCCGCCGACCGCGAGAATCTCATCGCGGAAGCGCGCACCGGTGCCCGGGTCGAGCACGCCGTTCTGCTCGAACAGGCTGTAGGCGTCGGCGGAGAGCACTTCGGCCCATTTGTAGCTGTAGTATCCCGCCGCGTAGCCCCCTGCGAAGACGTGCGAGAAGTTGTTGAGGAAGCGGCTGTACTCGGGCGGCATGACCACAGCGACCTTCGCCTGGATTTCGTTGAGCAACTGCAGTGGCGCCTTTGCTCCCGCCGGATCGTAGTCGTGGTGCAGGTGCATGTCGACCAGTGCGAATTCGATCTGGCGCACGGTCTGCATGCCGCTCTGAAAGTTCTTTGCCGCCAGCATCTTGTCGTACAAGGTGTGCGGCAAGGGTTCCCCGCTGTCGACGTGCGCGGTCATGCGAGCGAGCACATCCCGCTCCCAGCAGAAGTTCTCCATGAACTGGGAAGGCAGCTCGACCGCGTCCCATTCGACACCGCGTATTCCGGAGACGCCCAGATCGTCGACTCGCGAGAGCAGATGGTGCAACCCATGACCGAATTCGTGAAACAGGGTTATCACCTCGTCGTGCGTAAACAGCGCGGGCTTGTTCCCGACCGGCGCGGGAAAGTTGCAGACGAGATGCGCGACCGGGGTCCGGAGACCGCCGGGGATTCGCTGCCGAGTGATCGCCTCATCCATCCATGCGCCGCCCCGCTTGGTTTCACGCGAATACGGATCCAGATAGAACTGGCCGATGAGGCCGCCGTGCGAGTCGGTAATCCGGAAAAAACGCACCTGTGGATGCCAGGTTTGAGCCTCGTCCGCGACAATGCGAATGCCATAGAGGGTCTCGACAAGCCGGAACATGCCCTCGAGGACCTTGGGTTCGGAGAAATACCGCTTCACCTCCTGATCGGAAAACGCATAGCGTTTCCCCCGCAATTTTTCCGATGCGAACGCGACGTCCCAGGCTCCGAGTTCCTTCAGTCCGAGCTCGGCGCGCGCGAACTCCTCCAGTTCTGCATAGTCCCTGCGCGCGTGGGGCAGCGCCCTCGCTGCAAGGTCGTGGAGGAAGTCGAGCGCGGCCTCGGGTGATTCGGCCATTTTCGGCACGAGCGAAAATTCCGAGAAGCTTTTGTACCCGAGCAGACGCGCCTTTTCTTTTCGCAGGCGAAGCTCCCGGACGATGATCGGGGTATTGTCGAGCTCAGGATTTCCGAATTCGCTCGCCCGCGTGACGTGCGCGCGATACAGCCTTTCCCGCAGGTCGCGATTCTCCGCGTACTGCATCAGAGGGCCGTAGGACGGCGCGTGCAAGGTAAGCTTCCACCCTTCTTTGCCTTCCTTGCGCGCGGCTTCTTTGGCAGCTTCCACCACGTCCTCCGGCACACCGAGCAGGTCCTCGGGGTCGGTGATAAGAAGCGAAAACGCATTGGTCGCGTCGAGAAGATTCTCGGAAAACTTGGCCTCGAGCGCAGCAAGTTCCTCCTGGATCTCGGTGAAGCGGCGCTTTTCATCCGGTGCCAGCTCCGCCCCTCCGAGACGGTAATCGCGCAAGTCGTTGTCGACGCTTTTGCGCTTCGCCCGGGACAGCTTCTCGAACCCGCTCGAGGCGCGCAAAGCCTTGAACTTTTCATACAGGCCGAGGTTTTGCGCGAGTTGGGTCCGGTACAGCGTGACTTTGGACAGGTTGGCGTTGTAGGCATCGCGGATCGCGGCGTTGTCGTCTACCGCGTGCAGGTGAGCGACCGCGCCCCAGGCGCGCCCCAGCCGCTCATTGGCGCTTTCCAGGGGCTCGGCGAACTCGTCCCAGGATGCAGCCGTGCCTTCCGCTGTGAGCCGGGCGATCAGGGCGCGGTTCTCGGCGAGCAGCTGGTCGATTGCGGGCCCGACATGTTCCGCCCGGATCAGGCCGTAGCGCGGCAAGCCGGAAAAATCGAGCAGCGGATTGACAGTCATTTTCGGGTTCAACGCCAAAGTTCTCCGGCTGAGATCGCAGATCTCGCTCCACCAGCTCAGAGGCCGTTGCGGGTGGCCGAGACGCGCTCGGCGGACATTACCGTGTTCTCCAGCAACATTGCGATCGTCATGGGCCCGACTCCGCCCGGCACTGGCGTGATGCGCGAAGCGACTCCCAGTACGCTCTGGAAATCCACGTCGCCGGCGAGTTTTCCGTCCGCGAGCCGGTTGATGCCGACGTCGATGACAGCCGCACCGGGTTTCACCATGCCGGCCGCGACGAGCTTGGGTTTCCCCGCAGCCACGACCAGAATGTCCGCCTGGAGCGTCATCGCGCCCAGATCGGTCGTTCCGGAATGACAGATGGTGACCGTCGCGCCTTTTTGCAAGAGCAGCAAGGCCACCGGTTTGCCGACGATGTTGCTGCGGCCGATCACCACGGCATGCCGACCCTGCGGATCCACCCCTTCGTGCTCGAGGATCTTCATCACGCCAAGGGGCGTGCAGGGCACAAAACGCTGCTTGCCGACCGTGAGCAGGCCCATGTTCGTCGGATGCAATCCGTCTACGTCTTTCGCCGGAGCTATGGCTTCGAGCACTCGCTCTGCCGCAAATTGCGGCGGCAGCGGGAGCTGCACCAGTACGCCGTGGATGCGGGCGTCGTTGTTGAAGGTCCGAATATGCCCGAGGAGCGTCGGCTCATCCGCGTCGGCGGGCAATTCGATGTGCTCTGAATAGAGCCCCGCTTCGCCGCATGCCTTGATCTTGTTCCGCACATAGACTCTCGAAGCCGGGCGATCCCCGACTTGTACCACCGCGAGGCCGGGACGCACGCCCCTCGCGGCGAGCGCCGCGACACGTCGAATCAGCCCCACGCGCAACTCTCGCGCGATGGCGTTGCCGTCAATGGTGCGGGTCTGCACGGGAAATCGCGCGGCGAACACGGAAGGCGCGCATTCTAGCATCCGCAGTTCCCTCGCCCGGGTTCAGCCAGACTCGTTCCATCTCTCTGATTGCGCCGGGCGCGTTTTCGTATAATGCGAAATACTCTTTCATGATATGGGACAAGGTGCAATTGATCCTGTAAGGCCGGCAGGGTAAGCTTCAAGCGATTCTCAAGCAAGTCACGCCCCCGTCCATACCTTCGCGCCGAGAGGGAAACGTCATGTCCGCGCTGCCTGAATTCTCCGCCGCCAACGATCCGGACAGCCTGGAGACGCAGGAATGGCTCGACGCGCTGGACGCGGTGCTGGATCGCGAAGGTCCGGAGCGCGCCCACTACCTGCTCGAGAAGCTGGTCGACAAGGCGCGCCGCTCGGGCGCCTACATTCCTTTTTCGCTCAACACGGCGTACCTGAACACGATTCCCCCGCACCTGGAGGAACGCTCGCCAGGGGATCATGCGCTGGAGGAACGCATCCGTTCTTTTTGCCGCTGGAACGCCATGGTCATGGTCGTGAAGGCGAACAAGTCCGACGACGAGCTCGGCGGCCACATCGCGAGTTTCGCTTCGGTAGGGACGCTGTTCGGTATCGGCTTCAACCATTTCTGGCATGCGCCGCACCAAGGACACGGGGGAGATCTCGTTTACTTCCAGGGACATTCTTCCCCCGGCATCTACGCGCGGGCCTTTCTTGAAGGCCGGTTCACAGAAGAGCAGCTGCTCAACTTCCGCCGCGAGGTCGACGGCAGGGGAATTTCTTCTTACCCGCACCCGTGGCTGATGCCCGATTTCTGGCAGTTCCCGACGGTCTCGATGGGTCTTGGGCCGATCCAGGGCATCTACATGGCGCGGTTTCTGAAATACCTTCACGCACGGGGCCTCGCCGATACCGAAAACCGCAAGGTATGGGTGTTCTGCGGCGACGGCGAGATGGACGAGCCCGAATCGCTCGGTGCGATCGGTTTGGCGGTGCGCGAAAAGCTCGACAACCTCGTCTTCGTCGTCAACTGCAACCTGCAGCGGCTCGACGGACCGGTGCGCGGCAACGGCAAGATCATCCAGGAGCTCGAAGCCGATTTCCGCGGCGCCGGCTGGAACGTCATCAAGCTGATCTGGGGCTCGTACTGGGATCCGCTGTTTGCGCGCGACAAGGAAGGACGGCTGCTGCGCGTGATGGAAGAGACGGTCGACGGCGAATACCAGAACTACAAGGCGAATGACGGCGCCTTCGTGCGCAAGCATTTTTTCGGCAAGGATCCGAAGCTCCTGGAGATGGTCTCGCGCATGACCGACGAAGACATCTGGCGCCTGAACCGTGGCGGCCATGACCCGCACAAGATCTACGCCGCTTACGCGGCAGCGGTGAAGCACAAGGACCAGCCCACGGTGATCCTTGCCAAGACCATCAAGGGCTATGGCCTGGGCAAGCAGGGCCAGGCGAAAAACCCCACTCACCAATTGAAGAAGATTGACCTTGCGACGATCCGCGAGATGCGCGATCGCTTCAACGTGCCGATTCCCGATGACAAGCTCGAGGACCTCCCGTTCTATAAGCCTAAAGAGGACGATCCGGTGATGGTGTACCTGCAGGAGCGCAGAAAGGCGCTCGGCGGCTACTTGCCACAGCGCCGGCGCAAGGCCGACAGCGTGCCGGCGGTGCCGCCGCTCTTGGCGTTCGAGGCGGTGTTAAAGGGCTCCGAGGGACGCGAAATCTCCACTACCATGGCGTTCGTGCGTCTTCTGACCGCGCTGGTGCGCGACAAGAACATCGGCAAGCACGTCGTGCCCATCGTCCCGGACGAAGCGCGCACCTTCGGCATGGAGGGGATGTTCCGGCAGCTCGGCATCTATTCCTCGGAAGGACAGAAGTACGATCCTGTGGACCGCGAACAGGTGATGTACTACCGCGAGGACAAGGGCGGGCAGGTCCTCGAGGAAGGCATCAACGAGGCGGGAGCCTTCTCTTCGTGGATTGCAGCGGCGACCTCCTACAGCACCACCAACGTCGTCACGGTACCGTTCTACATTTTTTATTCGATGTTCGGCATGCAAAGGATCGGCGATCTTGCTTGGGCAGCGGGCGACCAGCGCGCGCGCGGTTTCCTGCTCGGTGGCACGGCCGGACGCACCACGCTGAACGGCGAAGGACTGCAGCACGAGGACGGCCACAGCCACGTGCTGTCCTCGGTGATCCCGAACTGCGTCTCCTACGACCCGACTTTCGGCTACGAACTGGCCGTGATCATCCACGACGGCCTGCGCCGCATGGTGACCAACCAAGACGACGTTTTCTACTACATCACGGTGATGAACGAGAACTACGAGCACCCGGCGATCCCGGCGGGAGCCGAGGAGGGAATTCTCAAGGGCATGTACTTGTGGCGGGAGTCGAAATCAAAATCCAAGAGCCGTGCGCAGCTCATGGGCTCGGGCACGATTCTGCGCGAAGTCATCGCCGCGGGCGAACTGCTCGAAGCGGACTGGAACGTCGCGGCCGACATCTGGAGCGCGACCAGCTTCACGGAACTGCGCCGCGAAGGGCTCGCGGTGGAGCGCTGGAACCTGTTGCACCCGGAAGGCAAGCCGCGCACGCCGCAATTCGACCGGATCCCCACCTCAAGGTTCCAGGTATTCCCGCTGATCGTGAAGTTCGCCATCGCCGGACGCTCGGTGGCCGTTTTCACCGAGGCCCTTGGAGCCCAGCGTCATCACGGGCAGGCTGTAATGCTGGTGAACGAGCACTCGGCGAGCGCTGCGGAGATGGTTGCGGGGTTCGCTTCAGAGTACAAACTGGCAACACTCGTTGGGACCAAAACAGCAGGACGTCTGATGGCGATGAGTGCCTTCAAGGTGGGATTCGGCTACCGCGTCGTCATGCCTGTCGCCCAGTACTTCACCTGGATGGGTACCAATCTCGAGGGACGTGGCCTCGTGCCAGACGTCGAAGTCGCCTTTTCACCCGAAGCAAGCTGGGACGGCAGAGACAATCAGCTTGAACGGGCCCTGGACGTGGCCCGCGCCGCGGAGCTGGCGTCTTTGGCTCAGTGAATAAGATTGGCCGCGATGCAGGGGATGGGCAGACCAATAAACGGACCAGCCCGCCCAGCCTACCGCAATACCGCCGGGAACATCTGCCACTCCCCGGCGCTCCGTCGCAAAGCGAGCTGATACCTGCCCGGGGCTATCGAGCGCAGGTCGATGGTCGTCTCGAGCGTGGTGACGTGGTCGCGGATTGCCGCCGATCCCGTTGAGGAGGCGCGCAGCGCAAGATCCTGATCCAGAAGCCGGATCTCGTAGTCGCCAGGC
>Ga0137418_10005118_pt1 | contig 12015 bp, 10 predicted proteins | sample CZODoug3_1_2_16f_FD_122242 | JGI IMG/M metagenome (GOLD analysis project Ga0137418, IMG submission 122242) | Vadose zone soil fungal communities from Angelo Coast Range Reserve, California, USA - CZODoug3_1_2_16fungal (Hybrid Assembly) | ecosystem: Environmental > Terrestrial > Soil > Vadose... | reverse complement strand
CTGGTGGTGGACGATGCGATCGTGGTGATCGAGAACGTCGAGCGGCACATTGTGGAAGGCATCACCGAGCCGCACAATGCGGCTTCGGTAGCGATGAAGGAAGTGGCCGGAGCGGTAGTTGCGACGTCGTTGGTGTTGGTGGCAGTGTTTGTGCCGGTCGCGCTGTTTCCCGGAACCACCGGGATCTTGTTTCGTCAGTTTGCACTGACCATTGCATTTTCCGTGGCGATTTCCGCATTCAACGCGCTGACACTTACTCCCGCACTCTCGGCGATTTTCCTGGGGCATCACCGAGAGCGAGTGCAGGGGCGCTTCTTTCGTACGTTCAACCACGCGGTCACCACCGGAACCAACTGGTATCAAGCGACGGTTCGCGGTGTGCTAAGAGGCGCGGGGAGATATGCGGCTTTCGCAGCTTTCCTCCTGGCCCTGGTTGGCACGTATTTTCTGTACCAGAAAGTTCCTCGATCCTTTATTCCCGAGGATGACGAAGGGTATTTGATCGTGGTGGTGCAGGCACCGCAGGGCGCGTCGTTGGAGTACACGCTGGAAGCGATGCGCAAGGTGGAAGCCGCTGCAGCGACTATCCCGGAAGTTGAGGGAGTATTCTCTGTCGGAGGGTTCAGTTTTTCCGGCTCGGCGCCTAATCGCGCGATTGTCTTTATTCCCTTAAAACCATTTCGAGAGCGCGCAGGCACGCAGCATACGGCTGCGGCGGTGCTGGCACGTCTGCGCGGGCCGCTGATGGGAATCCCGGAAGCGCTGGTGATTCCGTTCAACCCTCCAGCCGTCCAGGGCTTGGGACAGTTTGGCGGATTTCAGTTTGTGTTAGAGGACCAGGGGCGTAACACGCTGCAGGCCCTTGCGAATACCGCTAATCAGCTTGCGGCACAGAGCCGGACGAATCCGGACCTCGCGGGGCTTTTCACGAGCTTCACGGCGAACGACCCGCAGTATCTGGTGCACATCGATCGGGAAAAGGCGAAAAGCCTGCAGGTGCCGCTTAACCAGATCACGAACGCGCTGCAAGTGTACATGGGCTCGGTGTACGTGAATGACTTTGACTTCAATAATCGCGCGTATCGGGTTTATGTGCAGGCGGACCAGAAGTTTCGCGCCAAAGCCAAAGATATCGCGCAGTATTATTTGCGCTCCGACACCGGGAAGATGATTCCGCTGGACAATCTGGTGAGCATCGAGCAAACGTCGAACCCGCAGGTAATCAGCCATTACAATTTGTTTCGGTCGGCGGAAATCGATGGGTCGGCCGCGCCGGGCCGCAGCTCGGGAGAAGCGATGGCCGCGATGGAAGCGCTGGCCAAGAAGGTGCTGCCGAACGGCATGACTTATGAGTGGACGGGGCTTTCGCTGGAAGAGGTGGAATCCGGCGGCAAAGCAGCGGCGCTCTTTGGTTTGGGCTTGACGTTCGTTTATCTGACGCTGGCGGCGCAATACGAAAGCTTTGTGTTGCCGTTCATCGTGCTGCTGGCCGTGCCAGTGGCGTTGCTGGGCGCGATTGGGGGCCAGGCGCTGCGCGGACTGCAGAATGACGTGTACTGCCAGATCGGGCTGGTGATGCTGATCGGACTCTCGAGCAAGAACGCCATTCTGATTGTGGAGTTCGCGGAACAATTGCGGGAACGAGGGATGAGCATCGTGGACGCCGCGATTGAGGCGGCGCGCATCCGGCTGCGCCCCATTCTGATGACTTCGTTGGCATTCATCTTAGGCGTGGTGCCGCTGGTGATCGCCACCGGGGCGGGTGCGGCCGGCCGCGTTTCGGTAGGCACGACCGTTTTCGGCGGGATGATCGCGGCGACTACGCTGAACTTGATATTTATCCCGGTTCTTTACGTGCTGGTGCGCAGCTTGGTGCCGAGCCGTAGAACGCATACTGTTCCCGCCGCTGAGCCTGCGGACTGAGCAGCCGCGCTCGGAATTAGGTGCGCGTTGCCGCCGCGGGCTGCTCTCAATTGTAAACAGCATGTCACCGCGCCGTCATTTATTGGTCTCCTTCAGGCGCAGAGCTACTTTTCGCGCTAAAGTCCTTGCTTGGAACCATTTAGGTCCTAGGGATTGCGGGACCCGGCGAATTGCAGACTCTTAGCAGAATTTTTACAAAAAGCCTATACAAGCTGGCCCCAGTCTCATCTAACGAGCGCAACAGCGGGTTTAGGTTGCGGAGATTCTGAGGACGACAGGATTCCTGGCCGAGCGGCTTCGGCTTGGTGCGGCATTCGAGGAGGTAAAGGCATGATGTCTCTATGGCGTAACAGTTGCGTCACGGGCCTTTGCTTGACGATTGTCACGCTAGTCAGCAGCCGGAGTTGTTTCGGGCAGAGCGCGCCGGAGACTTCTTCCGCTTCGATGCCGAATGGGCAAGCGGTTAGCGGTCAGGAGCTGAATGGGAAGATTGAGACCCTTACGCGGTCGCTGGAGCAGACACAGACGGAGCTGGCGCGGTCGCGTAGTGAGATCGAGCAACTGCGCGCTATGTTGGGAGAAGTGTTGAAGCGCATGGACAGCGCTCAGGCGGTTGCGCCGCAAGGAAATAAGGCCATCGCGAGTGCCTCTGGAGGTGTCGCACCTTCGCAGGACGCAGCGCCACCAGCGGCGCAGATTTCGCCGGACGACTGGGATTTGCTCAACGCGCGGGTCGAAGAACAACGTCAAACTAAAGTGGAGAGTGGCTCTAAGTTTCGGCTGCGGCTTTCGGGCCTGGCGCTCCTCAACTTGTTCGATACAGCGGGGAACGTGGACAACCTGGATGTGCCGTCGATTGCGTTGCCGAAATTTGCGGGATATCCGACGGGCGGAGTCGGCGCCTCGGTGCGGCAATCGATCGTCGGGCTGACTGGAATTGGGCCGCAGCTCTTTGGCGCGCGAACCAGTGCGGACTTGCAGATGGGATTTTACGGCGGGCTGCCCAGTGGTTACAACGCGACTACCTCAGGGATCGCTAATCTGCGGATTGCGCGCGTTCGGTTCGATTGGGAGAAGACGTCGGTGATCGGGGGGCTGGACACGCCGTTTTTCTCGCCTAACATGCCGACTACCTATATGTCGGTGGCGGTGGCGGGGTTCGCGTCGGCTGGAAATTTGTGGACGTGGACGCCGACCGTTCGCGTTGAGCAGCGATTCGGCGGGCCGGGATCACCGTTCAAGCTGGAAGCGGGCCTGCTCGATCCGTCCGCGAACATCAACTACACGACAAACAATAATTTGCGCGCGGCGAGCCCTACGGAAAGTTCGCGGATTCCCACTTTTGCGACTCGCTTTTCGTATAACCGGAAATCGGAGGAGCGCCCGGTATCTTTCGGAGTGTCCGGCGTGTACTCACCGCAAGAGTTCTTTGGGATTTATCACCAGACGGGTTGGGCGGCGGTGGCGGATTGGAAGTTTGCGTTGCTGCCGAGAACCGAACTGAGCGGCCAATTCTTTACGGGGCGCGGCATCGATGGATTTGGCGGGTTGCCGGAAAATCCTTATCCGCTGCAAAACCAGTTCCTGTACACGGCATTTACGGCGCGCCTATTGGCGGATGTGGGAGTGATCGGCGGATGGTCGCAACTTAAAGTTAGATGGAGCGCGCAGCACGAGTTCAATGTTGCGGCGGGGACCGGCGGACGGAATTCGGCGGCGCTCCGGCGGGCGCTAATTTACAACTTCCAGCCGCAGCTTGTTCCCGCCCGCAATCAGATGATGTTCGCGAATTACATTTTCCGGCCGCGGTCGGACTTATTGTTCTCCGCGGAATACCGGCGTCTGCGCACGTATGAGATTACGGGATCGCCTGACAGCGCCGGCCAATTTGGACTCGCGATCGGATTTTTGTTTTAGGTGCTTATGAACGTTGGACACAAATTTGTTATTGCCTTGGCGATTGCGGCGGCGACCTCGTGCGTTTTCGCCAGGCCGGCAAGCGACGCGAGTCCGGCTGGAGTTACCGTGAGCGGAACGGCCGGGCTTATGGCCGCAGCCCCGGAGGCTTCCGTCAAGGATGCATCGAAAATTGTTGTCTGGCTCTCTCCGGTCGATGCGGTGCGCCCTATTAGCGCCGCTGCGGGACGGACACGCTACCGGCTTGTGCAGCACCATAAGCGATTTGAGCCTGGGTTGCTGGTGGTGCCGGTGGGCAGTGTTGTCGATTTCCCGAACGAAGACCCCTGGTTCCACAATGTTTTTTCGCTATACCGGGGAAAGCGGTTTGATTTGGGGCTGTATCAAGCAGGCTCGCACAGATCAGTGACATTCGACCGCATCGGACCGTCGTACCTTTTCTGCAACATTCATCCGGAAATGACGGGAGTGGTGCTGGCCATCGACTCCGACCTGTTCAGCGTGAGCGACAAGAACGGACGTTACACGATCTCGGGAGTGGCGCCCGGGCGCTATGTTCTTCACGTTTGGTACGAAAATGCGACGGCGGAATCATTGCAAGCGCTGCAGCGGCAAGTAAGCATACAGAACCCGGGTCAAGCTCTGCCGGCTATCCTGGTAAAGGCAACAAAACCCGCGCCGGCGAACCACAAGAATAAATATGGGCAGGATTACGATCCAGAAGCGGTCAAGACAGACTACTAGCGCGTGCGCTGGACGGCTTTTTGTCGCAAAGTTTTACAAATTTGAGACGCAAATAAAGGGCTTTGATAGAAAACTATGAAGCAAAATACAAAGGACGGAAAAGAAATGGAAACGGTACTGGTCGTCGAAGATAGCAGGGCCATGCAACGCACGCTGCAACGGCTGCTGGAAGCGGATTCCCTTCAGGTGCAAATTGCTTCGGACGGAATCGCCGGGCTGGAAACGTTTCGGAAGCAGCCGCCCAGCGCGGTGCTGCTCGATCTCAAGCTGCCGGGACTCTCGGGCAAGGAACTGTGCCGGGAGTTCAAGACCATCGCGGCGTCGGTGCCTATCGTGGTGCTCAGCGCAAACGCAGAGGTTGAGGACAAAGTGCTGCTGCTGGAACTGGGTGCGGATGACTATGTGACCAAGCCGTTCAGCCCACGAGAGCTGCTGGCGCGGGTTCGCCGGGCAATGCGTCGCGGGGGCGCGAAGGTTGCGGGTGTTTCTGGCGTGGCGGCAAAGAATGTCAGTCACGAAGTCCTGGAGTTTGGCGATGCCCACGTGGATTTCACCAGCATGGAGGCGCTGCTGGCCGGAAAAGCGGTGACGCTGACAGCGCAGGAATTCAAATTGCTTAAGTTTTTCGCGGGTTCGCCGGGACGAGTGCTCACGCGCGACGAACTTTTGAACGAAGTGTGGGGCTACCAGAATTACCCTTCGACTCGTACGGTGGACAATCACATTTTGCGGTTGCGGCAAAAACTCGAGCCAGACTCGGCCAATCCGCGATTTTTCCTCACCATCCATGGCGCCGGGTATAAGTTTGTTCCTGGAACCGGGGCTGCCAACGGCAACGCCTGAGTCGCTTCCTCCAATCTTATGGAATTGAAATGACCCATTTGCGCCTGCGCACACAACTCTTCATCGCCACGCTGCTGATCATTTGCGGCTTGACTGGCGCGCTGCTGCTAATTATCCGGCACACGGTGAGCGTGGAGACAGAGCAACAAGTGCGCGACGGCACGGAAAAGTCCGTGCGCGCGTTTGAAAGCGTGCAGCGGCAGCGCGAGCAGCAACTGTCTCGTACCGCGGCTATGCTGGCGGATCTCCCGATTGTGAAAGCGCAGATGACTACGGAGCACGCGCTAACGATTCAGGACGCATCTACGTCGTGGTGGAAGCTGGCCGGCAGCGATCTTTTCATCCTGGCGCTGCCCGACCGCCGCATCGTGGCCTTTCACGTGACCAAGACCGGGTTGCCTACGGAAGTGGTTGAGCGCGACCTCAAGCGGTCGATCGAACAAGGTGAAGATACTTCGTGGTGGTACGACAACGGCCGGCTATATGAGGTTTTTCTGCGCACGATAACGGCTGGCGAAGGGGCGAATTCGCAGGAGCTGGGATTCCTGGCTATCGGCTACCAAGTCGACTCTACGGTGGCGGAACACCTGGCGCTGGTGGCGGGAAATCAGATTGCGCTCGCGACTGGAGATACGCTGATCGCTTCAACGCTGCCGCCCAAGGATGAAGCGGCGATGCAACGGCAGCTTCGCGAGCTGAGCCCGGAATCGAAGCCGGAGGAACGCGAAATCACGCTGGCCACCGACGAGTATGCTTTTTCGTCGGTGCTGCTGCATGGCGCGCTGCCATCGCCGGTGCGCTGCTACGTGATGATGCCGCTGCGACCGGTGAACAGTTTCATGAGCCGGCTGAATCGAACAATTTTTATTCTGGGCGCATCGGCGGTCTTGTTCGGGGCGCTGCTGTTTGGTTTTGTTTCGCGCAGGATTACCAGGCCGCTGGACAATCTTGTTTCGGGAGTTCGCGCGCTGGCGACGGGAAACTATACGTACTCGATCACGCCGGAAGGGGCCACCGAAGTCGCGGAACTGAGCGGGGCGTTTGCGAAAATGCGGGGAGAATTGCTGGATTCGCAGCGGCAGCAGATTGAGACGGAGAGAATCGCGGCGTTGGGCCGCGCGGCTAGCTCGATTTCTCACGATTTGCGGCATTACCTTGCGGCGGTGGTGGCTAACGCGGAATTTTTGTACGAGGCGGAAGACCTCAAGCTCGATAGGAACGAAATTTATCAGGAGATTAAGACGGCTTCAACGCAGATGACCGACTTGATCGATTCGTTGCGCGAACTGGCGCACCAGCGCAGCGCGATTTCGCCGGAACCGACGGACCTTGAGCAAGTCATCGAGCGGGCCATCGAAGCAGTTAAGATGCGCCCTGAGTTTCGCAATCGCACCGTCGTGCTGCACTCGGAAACGGAGTTGGAGGGAGTATTCGATCCGCGCAAGCTGGAGCGCGCTTTTTTTAATTTGGTGCTGAATGCTTGCGAAGCTATGCCTGAAGGCGAAGGCCGAGTAACGGTGGATGTGCAGACGCGCAAGGATTCGTTCGAGGTTCGCGTGACGGATCAGGGCTGCGGCGTGCCGGAGAGTATCCGCGGGCGCGTATTCGATCCGTTCGTCAGTTCAGGGAAGCCTAATGGGACGGGATTGGGCCTGGCGATTGTCAGCAAGATTGTGGGCGATCATGGCGGATCGGTGAGTGTCGAGCGCACGTCCGAGAGCGGAACGGTAATCTTAGTGACGTTGCCGCGCGTGGCGAATCCGGTCCCTTCGCATTCAGACTCTGCCATAGCGTAAAGTCAAACTTGGAAAATTTGGAGGCGCGGGGCGGAATCGAACCGCCGATAAAGGTTTTGCAGACCTTTGCCTTACCACTTGGCGACCGCGCCTCGGTGCACAAAGCCAGGCTCAGTGAACCCGGCTCTGCGCAAACTTTTAGCGTGCTCTAATTCGCCCCGACGGCTTTGGGCTTCGAGGCTGTTTCGTTGACGATGGGCGAGCCGATCAGGTTGCCCCATTCGGTCCACGAACCATCGTAGTTGCGCACGTTGTTGTAGCCCAGCAAATACTTCAACACGAACCAGGTGTGCGAGCTGCGCTCGCCGATCCGGCAATAGGCGATGACTTCATCGCTGCCGCTGATTCCCTTCCCTTGGTACAAAGCCGCTAGCGCTTCGGCGGACTTGAACGTGCCATCTTCGTTGGCCGCTTGCGCCCACGGGATATTGGCGGCGCTGGGAATGTGTCCGGCGCGCTGTGCGGTTTCGGTCATGCCCGGAGGCGCGATAATCTTGCCGGTGAATTCGTCGACCGAGCGCACATCCACGAGCTGGCCACGCTTCTTTCCTTGCACCACCGCGAGTACGTCGTCGCGGAAGGCGCGGAGTGAGTCGTCAGTGCCGGAAACGCGATAGTTGGTCGGTGTGAGCTTTGCGGCTTCCTTGGTGAGCGGGCGCTTCTCTTCCAGCCACTTCTTGCGGCCGCCGTTGATCAGCTTCACGTTTTGGTGGCCGTAGTATTTCAATTGCCAGAAAGCGTAGGCGGCAAACCAGTTGTTGTTGTCGCCGTAGAGGAGAATCGTCGTGTCGTTGGAGATTCCCGACTCGCCGAGCAGTTTCTCCAGGGCGGATTTCTCGATCAGGTCGCGGCGGATGTTGTCTTGGAGTTGCGTTTGCCAGTTCCAACCTACGGCGCCGGGAATGTGTCCCTGATCGTACCCAGTGGTGTCCACATCGACTTCCACGAGTCGCGTATTCGGTGCATTGAGGTTCTGAGCTACCCATTCGGTAGTAACCAATACTTCCGGATGCTTGTATTCGGCCATCTCTTTTTCTCCTTTTCAACTTTTGCAGCAAATCTCGTTGGACCAAAAGCAAAAAACCCACCGGCCTCTGTCTGGCGGTGGGTTAGAAAATCCGGGCTAAACTTCAATCTCTAGATGCCCAGCCTCCCCGCGCCAGAAGACACACACATACAGCACAGACAGCAGCAACAAGTCTGCGCGGTCCTCCGTGGGTTAGCTTGCATGTAGAAAGCATACATAGAAAGCTCGGCCTGCGCAATAGTACCCGCTCGAGCGGGTTTTATCGCGGCATTGTCCCGCGTTTAGGCAGTTGCGCCCCTACCGCACGCGGCTAAACTTCGCGCTTGGATGACTGGGGATGCCTTAATCGCAAGCACCGACTGAAAATGGAGCCGAGGGCGAGAGTTGAACTCGCGACCTGCCGATTACGAATCGGCTGCTCTACCACTGAGCTACCTCGGCTTAGAACAGAAAACTACATTAGCATCCGCGGAAAATTGCTGTCAATTTATCAGCGAATTGAGCGTTCTTTCAGCCGATCGCAAATGACGGCGAAATGCCTGCGCGGATCTTAACGCGAGAACGGGTACATGGCCCAGCCGATCCCGATACCGAACAGCAGAAAGAGCAGCAGCGACCACGCAATGTATTTTACGCGATCCATTGGGCGGCGCCGGCTCAAGAAGCCGAACGCGATGGATATCAGGAGCGCGAACAGCAGCATGGCTTGCAAGTGGCTCAGGTGAAACTTCATCTTGGGTTAAGCCTTCCGGCCGCGCGCGGCTTCATAAGCGTGCAGCGCTGCCAGCAGATTGAGCACTCCAGCAGCAGCCAGAAATCGTGTGCCGTAATCGCCGTAGGCACGAGAAACGTCCGATCCGCCAACTTCAATGTATTTCGCGAGCCAATAAAAACTCCCTGTGCCCAGATCGGCGAAATATCCCAGCGCGGCGAATGCGTCTCCCCCTTCCGAACCAAATAAATTGCCGCGCATCCCCGCGCCCACGATGACCAGCACTCCTACTACGACAAAAAACGTTAGCGCGCGCCCCCACATCTTCTGGAGCGCGTGCCCGAGCCCCGGGACGGCCCAACCTGCGACGCCGATCGCAATGGCGCGAGCTTCCCGGCTCTTATCCGGTGCTGAAACGACGACACTTTCGGCTTGATCAGTCATTTTGTGGCTGCAACTCGCTTTGTCGCGCGCAGCTGCCTAGGCGAGCAGCGGCAAGATCTCCTGCTGCACAGCTCCGGTGACGCGTGCCTCACGCTCGCCAATGTAAACGTTGACTTCGCTGCGAATGCCAAACTCGCGCAAGTAAATTCCCGGCTCAATCGAAGTGCACGTGCGCGGGATCAACCGGCGCGTATCGCGCGTTTCCAGCCCGTCCATGTTGACACCATTGCCGTGCACGCTCTCGCCGATGCTGTGTCCGGTGCGATGAAAAAAATATTTGCCGTATCCGGCGTCGTCGATGACCGTGCGCGCCGCGTTATCCACCTGCCAGCCCTGCAGCGGCCTGCCCTTGGCGATCGCCGAGCGGATCAAGTCGGTCGCCTTGTCCCTCGCCTGGCGCACCACGCTAAAAACTTTCGCGTATTCCTCCGGTACCTTCGCGCCCAGAAAACCCGTCCACGTGACATCGTAATAGACGCTGCCCGGAATTTTCTTCTTAGCCCAGACGTCCAGCAGCAGCAACTCTCCTTCGCGGATCGGTGAAGCTGTTTTTTCTACCGGACCATAGTGAGGGTCGCTGGCATTCGGCCCCACCGCCACATCCGGCCCTTCGTCAGCCGATACCCCAGCCGCGTCGAACTCCTTCAAGATCCATTGCTTCAGCACGTACTCCGTCAACGGCTTCCCGTCCCGCGCGCCCTTGGCCGCGAGCTGAAATGCCTCGCGAATGATTCGGTCCACAATTTCACCGGCTTCGAGGTGCGATTGCAACTGCTCTGGCGTCCAACACGCCTCATATTTCTGTACTAAATCGGCGGATGTAAATATCTTTGGTCCCACGCTGCGCACCAATTCCACCGTGCCCGCGTCCACCATCGAGACATAGGGAATCGCGTTTCGCGGCGAATATTGCATTGCTATGCTTTGCGCGTTGCCCAACACCTCGGAGAGATTCTCATGCAGCTCGCTTTGATCTGCGTAGTAGAGCGTCTCCCCCGGAAGCGCAGCCAGCGATTCGGATTCGATCTTATGCACCAGCTTTCGCGGGGCGCCCTTTGTGGGCACAAAATAAAACCAGCGTCGCGTCCGCATGCCTGGAGGCAATTGTAGAATGCGGTGGGCAATAGGATCGCGTCCGCGAAAATCGTAAAACAGCCAGCCGTCGAGCTTCGCCGACTTCAAATCCTTTTGAATGGCTTGCACGTCGAAACTCATGGAAGGGCGCACTCCCGGCGCTTGACGGCTCGTTAAATCCTGCGACAACAAAACTGTGCGTGCGGCTTACGCGTCAAGAGTGACTAGCGCCAGAACCTGCTGCCGCGTCACCCCTCGCACTTCCACACGCTTGCTGCGGCTGTGATGACCGCTCAGGATTCTAACAGCCGCTTTCGACGTTTTCAAAAGTTCCGCCAGGAATTCGCACAGCGCCTCATTAGCACGATCTTCCAGCGCCGGCGCCCGCAAACGTATCTTTAGCGCGCCGCTCATCACTCCTGCAATCTCATCCTTGCTGGCGCGTGGCTGCACTCGAACCGCCAGAATCACAGCGCCGTCTCGTGTTTCCAGTTCGAGCATCTACTTGGCCGGGCGGCTGCCAAAGATCGCGGTGCCCACGCGCACTTCTGTCGCGCCTTCCTCGATGGCTACTTCAAAATCGTGCGACATCCCCATCGACAGCACTGGAAGGTCGCGTCCAATCTGGCGCGCCAGCGAGTCTCGCAACTCCCGCAATCGCCGGAAATATGGTCTTACCTTAGCTGGCTCTTCCAGAAACGGCGGAATGCACATAAGGCCGGCCAATTCGAGATGCGCCAACTCTGCCAGCTTCCCAGCAAGCGCAGCCGTCTCCTCGGGCTTTACGCCACTCTTGCTCTCCTCCTCCTCCACGCGCACCTCGATCAGAATTCGCAATTTCGGCCCATTCGCTTGCTCGTCGCGCGCGCGATCCAGTCGCTGAGCCAAAGCCAAATCGTCCACTGAATCCACGCTGTGAAATAATCCAGCAGCGCGCGCCGCCTTGTTGCTTTGCAAATGCCCGACCAGGTGCCAGTGTGCCTGCAAAGTGCCAAGCTCTACGCGCTTCCCTTCCCACTCCTGCACACGGTTCTCCCCAAAATGCCGCAAGCCTGCCTCATGAGCAGTGCGAATCGCGGCCGCCGGGTGGGTTTTTGACACGCCAATCAGAGTAATCTCATCGCTGCGCCGCCCAACCTTCCGGGCCGCCGCGTCAATGCGTTCCTGCACCCGCAACAAATTGTCTCGAATCCTCTGATGATCATCCACGAGCGGTCTCGCTTCCGATTCGCATCGTAGCACGCGCGGCGTTGCGACACCGAACACCTCCGGTTAGACTGGCCTAGCTGCAAGTTATCCCGGATTGAGGTTGGTTTGCGCCCAAACGAAAAGAGACGCGCTCTCGGCAGACTCATTGCCATCGAAGGTATCGATGGCAGCGGGAAACGCACTCAGATGGATATGCTGTACGGCGCTATCGCCGCTGGCGAAGGCAGTCATGGCGTTTACTCGACTGGATTTCCGCAATACGATTCCTGGTTCGGCAAAATGGTCGGCCAATTTCTTAACGGTGAACTGGGCGCGCTCGAAGCTGT
>Ga0137418_10005114_pt1 | contig 12018 bp, 14 predicted proteins | sample CZODoug3_1_2_16f_FD_122242 | JGI IMG/M metagenome (GOLD analysis project Ga0137418, IMG submission 122242) | Vadose zone soil fungal communities from Angelo Coast Range Reserve, California, USA - CZODoug3_1_2_16fungal (Hybrid Assembly) | ecosystem: Environmental > Terrestrial > Soil > Vadose... | reverse complement strand
GCGCTGCGCATCGCGCTGCGCTCGCTCAAGGTCAACAAGCTGCGCACGGCGCTGACGATGCTCGGCATCATGATCGGTGTCGCCGCCGTCATCGCGATGGTCTCGGTGGGCACGGGGGCCCAGGCCCGCGTGGCCGAGCAGATCCAGAGCCTCGGCTCCAACCTGATCATCGCGATGTCGGGCAGCAGCAACGCGGCGGGTGTGCGGCTCGGCCAGGGCAGCCAGCTCACGATCACCGAGGAGGACGCGTCCGCCATCGCCCGCGAGGTCCCGGCCGTGCAGGTGGCCGCGCCGAGCTCGCGCGGCAACGCGCAGGTCGTCTACGGCAACCTCAACTGGTCGACCGGCATCCAGGGCGTCACGGCGGACTACTTCGAGGCGCGCGACTGGCCGGTGGACGTCGGGCGGCCCATCTTGCAAGAGGACGTCGACGGCGCCACCAAGATCGCGCTGCTCGGCCAGACGACCGCGCAGAACCTCTTCGGCGACGCCGATCCCATCGGCCAGATCATCCGTATCAAGAAGGTCCCTTTCACCGTGATCGGGCTGCTCAGCCGCAAGGGCCAGAGCGCGTGGGGCCAGGACCAGGACGATGTGATCCTCATCCCGCTGTCGACGGCCAAGAAGAAGGTGCTCGGCGTCAGCCAGGCCAACGCCCGCTCGGTCGGCGCGATCTCGATCAAGATCCGCCCCGACGAGAACATGACCGAGGCGGAGACGCAGATCCGAGAGCTCCTGCGCCAGCGGCATCGGCTGCAGCCTGCCCAGGACGACGACTTCTGGCTGCGCAACCTCTCGGAGGTGCTGCAGACGCAGGAGGAGTCCTCGAAGGTGATGACCTATCTGCTGGCGGCGATCGCGTCCGTGTCGCTGCTCGTCGGCGGCATCGGGATCATGAACATCATGCTCGTGTCGGTCACCGAGCGGACGCGCGAGATCGGCCTGCGCATGGCCGTCGGCGCGCGCGCCCGCGACATCCTCACCCAGTTCCTCGTCGAGGCGGTGACGCTGTCGCTGATCGGCGGCGTCATCGGCATCGCCCTCGGCGTCGGCGGCAGCAACGCGATCAACGCCCTGGCGGAGTGGCGTACCGTGCTGGCGCCGGAGGCGATCCTGCTGGCCTTCGGCTTTTCTGCCGCCATCGGGATCTTCTTCGGCTTCTACCCGGCCCGCAAAGCCTCGCGGCTCGATCCGATCGAAGCGCTCCGCTACGAGTAGCCCGCGCGCTGCCCGGCGGGGCTTGACCGGTTCGCGCACCCGCTCACTTCAAGTGATTCTCGAGGTGGCGGGGTCGGCTGCGGCGGGGTCTGCTATCTTGGAGCGCGATGCCGCGCCGACGCCGCGTCGCGCCGCGCCCCGCTCGCCACGCACGCCGGCCGTCGCCGGCGACGCCGAGTGAGGCCGAGCGACGACTGCTGGCCCTCGCGCGTGAGCTCGGCGGGCTTGGTCGCGACGCGCTGCCGGGCGCACTGCGCGCGCTCGCCATCGCGTACGCCCCGGACGGCCCCCTGTCGCGCGCGGTCGCGCGCGCGTTCCTGGCCACGCGCGGCGACAAGACGGGCGCCCTCGCGCTGGCGTGGGCGCGCGAGCAGGTGCGGCTGGCGCTGCAAGAGCTGCTCGAGGCGACGCCGCCCTCGCCGCACCGTGGCCCGGAGGCGCCGCCGGAGGCGCTCGCATGGCTCCTGCTCGCCGGCGCCGAGGCGCTCGCCCAGGAGCCCGCTTCCGCGGTGGCCGATCGGCTGCGAGCGCTGAGTCTCCTCACCGGATGCGAGGCCGCGCCGTGAGCGCCGGCAGCACCCGCTTGGCGAAGCGCTCGAGCATCGTCGTGTCCGGAAAGTCCACGAAACCCACCATGAGATCCGTGGCTCCCGCCTCGCCATAGGCGAGCGCCCGCGCGACGACCGCCTCCGCGTCGCCGACGAGCGCCGCGTCGAGCAGCGGATGGTCGCGGGCGAGGCCACGATGCGCGCGGAACCGCTCGGCCGCTCCCGCCGCCTCGTGCGGCGCGTCCGCGAGCGCGGCGTCGACCTCGACGGAGCGCCGCACCACGTCGCCCGGCCGGCCGGCGGCGACGAGCGCGGCGTCGAAGCGCGCCACCGCGTCGGCGAACGCGGCCGGCGGAAGGAATGACGTCTCCCAGCCGTCGGCGCGGCGTGCGGCGAGCGCCATCGCTCGCGGGCCCACCGCGGCCACCCACACGGGCGGCCCGGGGCGCTGGATGGGCACCGGCTCGATGCGCGCATCGCGCAGGCCGAGCGACGGCGACGTGACCGCCTCACCCGCCCACAGCCGCCGGAGCGCGTCGATCGTGGCCTCGAGCCTCGCGAGCCGCTCGCGCGGCGGCGGATATGCGATGCCGTGGCGCGCCCACGACGCGGCGACGTCGCGCGCCTCGGCGCCGACGGCGAAGCGCAGGTCGAGCCGCCCCCCGGACAGGTGATCGATGGCGACCGCGCGCTTGGCGAGCCACGATGGATGATGCGCGGCGGCGGCGAACGCGTAGGTCACGGCGGGACCAATCCGACAGGTGCGCGTCTGCAGCGCCAGGGCGGCGAGCAACGTCCAGCCGTCGTGCGTGAAGTCCCAGAGCCCGTCGCCGTAGGTCACACGCGCGTAGCCCAGCGCGTCGGCGGCGGCCCAGTAGCGCCGCAGCGCCGCGACGTCCGTGCCCCACGTCTGCACGCCGACCGCGATCACGCCGCGAGGATCGTGGATGGGGTGATGGGCTGTCAACGTGCTAGAGTTCGCCCGATGCTCGCGCGTCTCGTGGCCCTCGCCGTGCTCTCGACCGCGGCCGCCACCGCTGCTCTCGCCCAGACGCCCGTGGAGGCGGCGCGCGCGCTGGTCGCGCAGTATCAGGAAGACCCCGCGAAGATCGACCGCGCGCGCGACCTGCTGGAGGCAGCGCTGGCGAAGGACCGGCAGGTCGAGACGATGATCATGCTGTCGTACGTGCACTTCCTCTGGGGCGACATCCGCGCGAAGACCGACGACGAGAAGCTCGCGGCCTACGACCAGGGCCGCCGGCTCGGCGAGCGCGCGGTGGAGCTGGCGCCGAAGAACGCCGAGGCCCACGTCTGGTACGCGATCAACACGGGCCGTTACGGCCAGACGAAGGGCATCATGCGCTCGCTCTTCCTGCTGCCGACCGTGAAGCGCGAGATCGACACGATCCTCTCGCTCGATCCCAAGAACGTCCGCGCGTACTCCCTGGCCGGCAACGTCTACATGGAGGTGCCGCGGCTCGCAGGCGGCGACCGCGCCCGCGCGGAGGACTATTTCAAGAAGGGCCTGGCCATCGACCCGCGCTTCACCGTGCTGCGCGTGGACCTCGCGCGGCTCTACATTGCCACCGCGCGCTATCCGGAGGCGCGGCAGGAATTGATGCGCGTGCTCGACGAGCGCGCGCCGAGGATCGTGGCGGATTGGACCGTCAAGGACGCCCCGCGCGCCCGCACGCTGCTCGAGTCCATCAAGGACAAGCGATAGACATCGCGGGCGTCATCCGCCGGCTCCGGCGGACGCGGCCGCGCTGGAACCGCACCGCGCTGGCGCTCATCGCCGAGCAGGAGCGCGACCCGTTCCGCGTGCTCGTGGCCTGCATCCTGTCGCTGCGCACCCAGGACACCACGACCGGCCCCGCCGCCGCGCGACTCTTTGCGGTCGCCGACACCCCCGCCGCCATGCTGCGGCTGCCCGCGCAGCGGATCGAGACGCTCATCTATCCGGTCGGCTTCTATCGCACGAAGGCGCGCGTCATCCTCGGGCTCTGCCGCGATCTGCTGGAGCGCTTCGGCGGGCGCGTGCCGGACGACCTCGACGCCCTGCTGACGCTCAAGGGCGTCGGGCGCAAGACGGCGAACCTCGTGGTGACCATGGGCTTCAACAAGCCCGGCATCTGCGTGGACACGCACGTGCACCGGATCAGCAACCGGCTCGGCTACGTCCGCACGCGCAACCCGCAGGAGACGGAGATGGCGCTGCGCGGGCGGCTGCCGCGGCGATTCTGGATCGGCTACAACGACCTGCTCGTCGCCTTCGGCCAGAACGTGTGCACGCCGCTCTCGCCACGCTGCTCGACGTGCCCGGTCAGCGCCCTCTGCCGTCGCGTCGGCGTAACCTCGTCGCGATAGGAGCCGGCCAGGGTGATCGAGGGGTGCCACGGCTTCGCCGGGGCGCCCCGAGCGGTTGGGGGGATTGGGGGGCCGGCTCGGGGCCCCCCATGTTCACAGCTCGGCGCAGCCGGCGCAGCGTCGCGAGGTTCTTCAGGTCGGCGGTCGGCTCGGGCTCCTTCGGCGTCTCGAGCACCTTCGGCACGCGCGCAAAGCGTGGATCGTTGAGCAGCAGGCGGAACGGACGCAGGCCGAGCCGGCCGCGCCCGATGTGCTCGTGGCGGTCGAGGCGGGAGCCGAGCGGGGCGCTGGCGTCGTTCAGATGGAACGCGAGCACGCGCGGCAGTCCGACCGTGCGCGCGCAGCGCTCGATGGCGGCGGCGTAGCCCGCGGGCGTGCGGATATCGTAGCCGGCGACGAACAGGTGGCAGGTGTCCAGGCACACGCCCACCCGCTCGGCGCGCCGCACGCGCCCGATGATCTCCGCCAGGTCCTCGAACGTTCCGCCGAGCGCGTGGCCCCCGCCGGCCGTGTTCTCGAGGGCCACGCGCACGCGGGCGCGCGGCGTGCGCGCCAGCGCCTCGTCCACCGCCCGCGCCACCGCGTCGAGGCCGGCCTCCCGCCCCGCGCCCATGTGCGAGCCGGGGTGCACGACCAGGCAGCCGAGACCCAGCGCTTCCGCGCGCTGCAGCTCGTCCGTGAACGTGTCGACAGCCTGCCGCCAGGCCGCGGGCACGGGCGTGGCCAGGTTGACGAGATAGCTGCCGTGCGCGAAGGCGTGCCGGATCCCCGCGCGGCGGCGCGCGGCGCGGAACGCGCAGGCGGCGGCGGGGTCGAGAGGCGGCGCCGCCCACTGGCGCTGGTTCTTGAGGAAGATCTGGATGGCGCCGCAGCCGAGATCGCGGCCCCGCACCGGCGCCAGGGCAAGGCCGCCCGCGACCGAGACGTGCGCGCCCAGCTCGTCGACCGCCCGCGTCACCGGCCCAGCCTATCACCTTGCGCGGCCGGGGCCGGCGGCGGCATAATGGGAACTGCTCAGTTCCCTGACGAAACTCATCGGTTTCCCGTGGAGGCGCAGATGGAGCACATGGAGCCGCGGCCGATCCCGACCACGATGACCACGATGTTCGAGTACGACTACGCCACCAACGAGACCGAGCTCCGCCGGCTCTACGAGAACGCCAAGCGCGACCAGTGGAACGCCTCCAAGGACATCCCCTGGAAGGAGCCCGGCACCGCCGACGGCCGCGTCATCGCCGACGAGCTGATCGACATCTACGGCTCGCCCCTGTGGGAGCGGCTGTCCGAGGCGCAGCGCGTGGAGCTCAACCGGCGCATCGCCGCCTGGCGGTTGTCCACCCTCATGTACGGCGAGCAGGGCGCGATGCTGGCGTGCAGCCAGCTCGTCGACGTCGTCGAGGGCGCCGATCACAAGTTCTTCCAGGCCACCCAGGTGATGGATGAGGCCCGACACAACGAGGTGCTCGATCGCTACCTCACCGAGCGTCTCGGGATCCGCTACGGCGTGCCCAAGAACGAGCGCGACCTGTTCGACTCGATCCTCACCGAGAGCCGCTGGTACCTGAAGACGATCGCGCTGCAGCTCGTCGCCGAGACGTTCGCCGTCGCCCTCTTCAAGATGATGGGCGAGAGCGCCAGGGATCCGGTGCTCGCCGAGGTGTGCAAGCGCGTGCTGCTGGACGAGTCGCGTCACATGGGCTTCGGCATGCTCTCGCTGCCGCGCGTGGTGGCCGAGGCCTCGGAGACCGAGCGTCGCGAGCTCGAGGACTACACGTGCTTCGCGCTTGAAAAAACCCTGACCGGCTTCTTTCCGGCTGAAGCCTATCAAGACATGGGGTTCAGTCCGGCTGAAATGGATGAGATTCGCCGTTACCGCCGCGAGACGGCGGCGTCCAACGACTTCGCCCCGTTCCGTAAGTACTTCCGCAAGGACATGCACTCCTCGATGGTGCAGAACCTCGCGCGCATCGGCCTGCTGAGCGACCGCGTGCGGCCACGGCTCGAGCGGCTGGGCATCACCCTGCCCGCGCGCTGACCGGCGCCAGCAGCTCGACCAGCCGCTCGCGGCGGTACGCCCACGCCGCGCGCAGCTGCCGTCCCACGATCAGGCGGTGGGCCGCCCGGCCGAGTGGACCACCGGGCAGCCGGTACGTCACGCGGTCCTCGATCCAGGTGCCGCCCCCATCCTCCAGCAGCCGGTGCCGATGCTCCCAGCGCGCATACGGCCCGTTGACCTGCACGTCCACGAAGCGATAGGGCGGGTCCCACTCGCGCACGAACATCCGCCAGCGCAGCGGCACGCCGAGCCAGACGATGCGGAACTCGAGCACGGCGCCCGCGGCCATCGTGACGCCCGGCGTGAGCAGGCGCACGTCGAGCGTCGGGGGCATCACGCGCGCGAGGTTGGAGGGATCGGCGAGGAACGCGAAGACATCGGACCGCGGCCGCGCGAGCCACAAGCGCGACTCCATGACGTGATCGGCCATGACGCGCGGGCTATCATAGGCGGGTGCCCCGGCTCAGTCAAACGCGCGCGTACGTCGCGCTGCTGCTGATCGCGGCGCTGTGGGGCACGTTTCCCGCCACGTCCAAGCTCGCGCTCGACGACCTGCCGCCGACGCTCCTCACCGCGCTGCGTGCCATCGTCGCCTCGACGTTCCTCGTGGTGCTGCTGTCGCGCTCGGGCGCCGACGCCGTGCGGGCTCCGGCGCCCGAGACGGTGCGCGCGTTCTTCGTGCTCGGCGTGGCCGGCGTGGTGCTGTCGATGCACATCGCCTACTGGGGGATCTACACGACGACGGCGGCGAACGCCGCCATCTTGCAGGCGGCGTCGCCGGTGATGATCGCGCTGGGCGCCCGGCTCTATCTCGGCGAGCGCCTGCACCGTATCCAGCAGGCGGGCGTGGCCCTCTCGGCGCTCGGTGTCCTCGTCGTCGTCACCGAGGGACAGCTGGCAGAGCTGGCGCCGTCGGAGTGGCGTCTGGGTGACTTCCTCACCCTGCTGGGGCTGACGGCGTGGACGGTCTACACGGTATACGGCAAGCGTCTCATCGCGACGGTGCCACCGGCGGTGGCGACCACGGGCGCCTACGTGTGCGGCACGCTCCTGCTCGTGCCGCTCGCCGTCGTCACGCTGCCGTTGATGCCGCGCCCGCGGCTGGCCTCACCGATCGCGTGGGCCGTGCTGCTCTACCACGCGATCCTCGGCGCGATCGCCCATCTCTGGTGGTACGCGGCGGTCGAGCGCGTGGGCCCGAGCCGCGCCGCGATCTTCCTGAACGTGACGCCGCTGGTGGGAATGGCGCTGGCGGCGGCGCTGCTCGGTGAGCCGATCGGTCCCTGGCAGATCGGCGGCGTCGCGCTCGTGATGGCTGGCGTGGCACTGACGACGCGCCGGGCGACACGACGGTCGCCGACTGCTCGAACCGGGGGGGAATTGGGGGGGTCGCCTCGACCCCCCCAATCTTCATAGCTGCCGCCGGATTACAGCTTCTTCACCTCGCCCAGGATCTTGTCCGGATCCGGCAGCTCACCCTTGCCGTACTTCTCGGCGAAGCGGACCTTGCCGGTCTTGTCGATGATGAAGGTGGCCCGGCTGTTGATGTTCATCTCCGCCATGTGGATGCCGTAGTCCTTCGCCACGCTGCGCTGCATGTCCGACAGCAGCGGATAGTTGCTGATGCCGACGGACTTCGCCCAGTTGTCGTGGCTGAAGGGGCTGTCGGTGGAGATACCCAGCACCTGGGTATTGGCCTTGTCGAAGTCGCCGATGCGCTTGTCGAAGGCCGGCATGCACTTGCTTCAGCCCGGCGTCCAGTCCAGCGGATAGAACAGCAGGACGACGTTCTTTCCCTTGTAGTCGCCCAGGCTCACGTCCTTCATGCCGATGGTCTTCAGCGTGAAGGCCGGCGCCTGGTCGCCCACGTTGAGCGTCTTTTGGTCCGTCACTGGGCGTTCCCCCTCCTGGCAAAAGTGCGTTTCGCGCGAGTCATGATAGCACCGCCGGTCTCGACCGGCCGCCGCATGGGCGCCGGCGGCTTGCGCGCGTCGCTCCACAGCGCGCGACGCTGCGCCTCCAGCGGCGTCGCCTCCAACCCGAGGTGGGCGGCGGCCGTGATCACGTGCCCGGTGCTCCAGAGCACGTCGAAGCGCGCGGCGAAGCTCGAGTCGCGCAGCGCGTGGTGGTCCATGATCGCGCGGCAGCCCGTCGCGTCGAGCACGCGCCGGAGATTGTCGATGCCGCGCTGCACCGCCCCCGCCGGCAGGTCGCGCTCGACGTAGGACGGCGGCCCCGAGAGATAGAGCAGCGTCGGCCGCTGCTGGATCAGCCACGCCGCCGCCACCGCCGAGAGCGGTCCCTGCACGTCGGAGGCGAACACGAAGCGCTCGCGCTGCACGAGGTCGCACACCGCCAGTCCCACGACGTGACCGAGTGCCGTGCCGTCGACGCCGTGGGGCAGCGGCGGCGACACCGACAGCTCGACGGCGCCATCCCGCCGACGCCAGCCGTCGGCCGACTCGACGGTCGCCTGGCCCTCGAGCGCCTTCCACAACGCCAGGCCGCGGCGCGCCTGGGCCCCGGCGATCATCCGCCGCGGGTCCTTCGCGAGCACGGTGTGGCCGGCGTAGGTGACCGGATCGCTGCGGAAGTGATCCTCGTGGTAATGGCTGACGAAGATCAGGCGCGCGCGCGTGGCGTACGCGGAGATGCGATCGTTGGCGCGCCGCAGCGCCTGCCACTCCGCCTCGGCCGGGGGCAGCCCCCAGCGCGTCGGCGCCAGCGTCGCGCCCGGGTCGATGAGGATCCCGAGATCGCCCGCCTCGACGTAGGTCGCCATCGAGCGGACGCCGAGCGACTCGGCGGCGAGAGGAATAACTCTCATGGGAGACGCGTCGTCCACCGACCTTCAGCTGTCCACCGACCTTCATATTTCCCGTCGGGGCACCTTCGCAGGGCTCCGGTGCCCGACGGTCGGCGAATCAGCGCGCTCATATGCATCTTCCCCCGTCGACTTCGAGCACGCTGCCGGTGATCATCGCGGCCTCGTCGGAGGCGAGGAAGACCGCGGCGTTCGCGATGTCCTCCGGCTGGTTGAGCCGGCCGAGGGGCACCGTCTTCTCGTACCGTGCCAGCCCCTCGGCATCCACTTGCTGCTTGCCCATGAAGGTCGGCAGCATCGGCGTGTGGGTGGCGACGGGCGCGATGGCCACGACGCGCACGCCGTGCGGCGCCACCTCGAGGGCCAGCGCCTTGGCCAGCGTGACCACGGCGCCCTTCGACGCGGCATAGATCTGGCCGCCCGGGCGCGGGCGGATGGCCGCCGTCGACGCGGTGATGAGGAAGACGCCGCGCCGGGCACGCTTCATCACGGGCAGCGCGTACTTCGCGCCGAGGTACACGCCCTTGACGTTGACGTCGAAGATCGTGTCGAAGGTCGTCTCGTCGACCTCCTCGACGTCCGTCTTCCACTGCGGCACGCCGGCGTTGGCGAAGAAGACGTCGAGCCGGCCCCACGCGGCCGTGGCGCGCTCGACCAGGGCCTGGTTGTCGGCGGCGCGCGTGACGTCGGCCGTCAGCGCGATGGCCTGGCCGCCGGCTCCTTCGATCCTCTGCACGGTCGTCTTCGCGCCGGCCTCGTTGACGTCCGCCACCAGCACGCGCGCGCCCTCCGCGGCCATCGCGACGGCCGCCGCCGCGCCGATCCCCGACCCCGCGCCCGTCACGATCGCGACCTTGTCCCGCAGTCTCATCGCGTCCTCCCGCGTCTAGAGCGCCAGCTCGGCCAGCGTGCGGACGGCGACCGCGTCGCCGGCGACCAGCAGCGTCGTCACGCCGGACCCCTTCCACTCGGCCACCTGCTCGCGGATGCGCTCCTTCGGCCCGCAGAGCGCTACCTCGTCCACCAGCGCGTCCGGCACGGCGGCCTCGGCCTCCGCCTTCCGGCCCGACAGGTACTGCTCCTGGATGGTCTTCGCCGCCTCCTCGTAGCCGTACCGGCGCGCGATGTCGTTGTAGAAGTTCCGGCCGCGCGCGCCCATGCCGCCCACGTAGAGCGCGAGGCGCGGCTTCACCACGGCGCGACACGCGGCGACATCGGGGCCGACGACGACTGACACCATCGGCATGATGTCGAAGGCCTGCGACGAGCGGCCGCCCGCCTTGAAGCCCTCGTCGAGCCACTCGCGGAACATCCGGCTGCGGCGCGCCGAGAACAACACGGGGATCCAGCCGTCGGCGATCTCCGCCGCGAGCGCGACGTTCTTGGGCCCGACCGCGGCCAGGTAGATCGGCAGCGAGGCGCGGCCGTGCAGGATCGACTTGAGCGGCTTGCCGAGGCCGGTGGCGCTCGGCCCGGCGTACGGGATCTGGTAGTACTCGCCGCGGAATTCGAGCGGCTTCTCGCGCTTGAGGATCGCGCGCACGACCTCGACGTACTCGCGTGTCTTCGCCAGCGGCTTGCCGAACGGCTGGCCGTGCCAGCCCTCGACGACCTGCGGCCCCGAGACACCGAGGCCGAGCCGGAAGCGGCCGCCGGAGAGCGCGTCGAGCGTCATCGCGGTCATCGCCGTCATGGCCGGTGTACGCGCGGGAATCTGCATGATGCCGGTGCCCACGTGGATGCGGGTGGTGCGGGCCGCCACCCACGCCGCCGGCGACACCGCGTCGGAGCCGTAGGCTTCGGCCGTCCAGATGGAGTCGTATCCGAGGCGTTCGGCCTCGAGGATCTTGTCGACGTCGAGCGAAAGGTTCGCGCCCGAGTAGTTCAGCGCCAGCGCCAGTCGCATCGTCCTATCCTTCCCAGCGGAACCGCTCGAGCATCACACGCCCGCGTCGCAGCGGGACGCCCTCCTGCTCGAGCCGGATGCGCTGCGTGAGCATTCCGGCCTCGCGCCGCCGGCGGCTGATGCGGCCCTGCGCGTTGACCACCCGGTGCCACGGCACGTCGTCGGGACAGTGCCGCATGGCGCCGCCGACCGCGCGCGCCGAGCGCGGCGCCCCGACGAGCGCCGCCACCTGGCCGTACGTCACCACGAACCCCCTCGGCACGCGCCGCACGAACCGGTACACGGCACGCCGGAACGTCAGCGCGCCGGCGCCGCGTTGCTCCCCGTTCCGTCCGGCGCCGCGAGGCCGAGCTCCCAGAGCCGCGCGTAGAGCCCGCCGCCGCGCACCAGCGCCGCGTGCGTCCCCTCCTCGTGCACGCGGCCGCGATGCAGGACGAGGATCCGGTCCGCGCGCTGGACCGTCGAGAGCCGGTGGGCGATCGTGATGCTGGTACGGCCGGCCAGGAGTCGCTGCATGGCTTCGCGGATTCTCCATTCCGATTCCGGATCGACGCTCGAGGTCGCTTCGTCGAGAACGAGGATTGCGGGATTGTACACGAGCGCCCGCGCGATGGCCAGCAGCTGGCGCTGCCCGTGCGAGAGATTCGCGCCGCGCTCGCCGAGCGGCTCCTCGACCCCGCGCGGCAGCGCCTCCACGAAGTCGCGCGCGCGTGCGGTGTCCAGCGCGCGGCCGAGCGCGCCGGGCGGCAGCGCGGCGCCGAGGGTCACGTTGTCGGCGACGGTGCCCGCGAAGAGGACCGTGTCCTGGAACACGGTCCCGACGCGGCGCCGCAGCCGCGCGAGATCCCACTCGCGCACGTCGACGCCGTCCACGAGCACGCGGCCGCGCGTGACGTCGTAGGCGCGGATCAGCAGTCGCGCGCACGTGGACTTGCCCTCGCCGGTGGCGCCGACGAGGGCCACGTGCTCGCCGGCCGCGACGCGGAACGAGCAGTCGCGCAGGACGTCGGCCGAGTCGTACGCAAACCAGACGGAGGAGAATTCGATCGCGGGGACGTTTGTTGTAGCGGGGGCCGCGTGCTCGGGTAAGGACGTGGGT
>Ga0137418_10005113_pt1 | contig 12018 bp, 6 predicted proteins | sample CZODoug3_1_2_16f_FD_122242 | JGI IMG/M metagenome (GOLD analysis project Ga0137418, IMG submission 122242) | Vadose zone soil fungal communities from Angelo Coast Range Reserve, California, USA - CZODoug3_1_2_16fungal (Hybrid Assembly) | ecosystem: Environmental > Terrestrial > Soil > Vadose... | reverse complement strand
GAACTGCTTGGCGCCATAAGAGCTTAGGCCTAAAAGGGTGCGCACTTGCAAATTTTCCGGGTCGGCTTTCAAGGCGGCGCGAAGGGGGATGAGCGCGGCCTCAAAATGCTGTTGCTTGAATTCGGCGAGTCCCCAATTGAGATGGAGGCCGGGGAGCTGCGGATTCAGGGAGTTGGCGCGCTTGTAGGCGGGAACCGCTTGCTCGTATTTGCCTTGCCGGGAGAGGACCAAGCCCAGGCTGGCGAATGCGGCGGCATCTTTGGGGTTGGCTTCGGTGATTTTGCGCCACGCTTGCTCGGCTTCGGGGAGATTGCCTTGTTGTTCCAGGGCTTGGGCTTGGGCGGGAGAGGGCGCCTGGCCGTCTGCCGGGCCAGCGGTGGCGAAGAAAAACATTAACGAGAGGCGGGCTAATTTCCGGAGATTCATAGGCGCAAACGTGAGTGCTGCGTGGCCAGTGTATCGCGTGAGCTTGCGGGGGTGCTACTCATCATAGGCAGAGAAGCGGGTCTACTCTGGTTTGATTTTGCCGCTCTTCACCAGGCCTTCGAGCCAGCGGCGGGCGGTTGGGGCTTGCGGGCGGTCCGCGTGATTCTTGAGGAAATCGCGCAGAGTATCAGCGGCAGCGTCATATTGGCCGACCGCGGTGAGCGACTGAGCGACCAGGAGTGCGATGTCTGGAGCTTTGCCATTGGATTCGGCCAAGGCTTGCTGTGATGTTTTCAGGGCCTGATCGTACTGCTGCTGATGATAATAGGCTTTGGCGAGGGTCCATTGGGTTTCCCAGCCGGTGGGTTGCAACTGCAAGGATTTCTCGAGCGGCGGGATGGCGGCTTCGTATTTGCCCTGGTTGGTGAAGGCCATACCCAATGCGGCAAAGGCGCGAGGGTTGTCGGGATCGAGTTGCGTGGATTTTTCGAGCACTGTTTGCGCCTCCGGCCAATGGTGCTGGCTTAGGTCCAACACTCCTTGCAGGAATAGGACGTCGGGGTGCCCGGGGGCCAACTTCAGGGCCTCGCCCACGTATTTTTGCGCCTCCGGAAGTTTGTTGGCGTTGATGGCTTGCAAGCCTTTGTCGAAGGCCTCCTTGGCCTTGGGAGCAAGGATCGGCTTACCGGGAACGCCCACGTTCTCGTTGGCAGAGTGTTCGCGTTGGAGATAAACATCGACCTCTGCTTTGAGGGCAACGGGCAGCGAGAGATCCTTTTGCGCAGCCTTATATCCGGTCGCTTCTACGAGCAGAGTGAAGTTTCCTATGGTGCGGGTTACGAAGAATGCTCGCCCGTGGGAGGTTGCGCCTTGATCCGCTGGGACTCCATCGTGGTACAGCTTTACGGTGGCGGGGGCGGAAATAGGCTCCCCGGAGCTGTCGCGGACCGTGACAGAAATTTCAAGGCGATCACCGCGGAACATAGTTCCGTCAGCGGCGCTGTCTTGGCCAAGCACGGGAAACGGCGAGACGAGGAGGCAAAAAATTACCGGTCTTAGATATTGAAGGATCGGCAGTAGCGTGTGTTGCTTGGACTGACCCATACTAAGCAATCGAGGCAGACTCGGCCAGTGTATCCCGGTTTGGCGGCGAATGCAGGTTCTTAAGCGAAACGCGGAGGAGCAGGTAAGAACCCACTCCTCCGCGGCTGGTGATACCAAGCGGCCCAAGGTGCCAAGCCGGAAGCAGTTCTTAGAAGTAGAGCTTCAACCCCAGCTGCATGATGCGCGGATCCCAGGCAGAGGTGAACTGCCCGAAATTGCTGGACCCGAAGTTGTTGCTGACATCATGGAACTGAGTGTGGTTGAAGGTGTTAAAGGTTTCCACGCGGAATTCCAGACGGCTGCCGCGTGTTTCGCTGAATACAAAGCTCTTGAACAGCGAGAGGTTCCAATTGTTGCGGCCCTTAGCTCGCGCTGCGTTGTGGGTCAGATTGCCGAAGGCGCCCAGGGCCGGAAGTGTGAAGTCCGCCGGATTGATGTATTGGATGCCTTGCTGTTTTCCCGGGACAGCGGCCTGCGGGTAGGAGATTGAGCCGACCCGGTCGGGACGGTTGGTCGCGTTAGGCAGGCCGTTGCCGCCCTGGCCGCCGCTTATTCCGATGTTGATCGGAACGCCGGACTCCTCGGTGACGATGCCGGAGACTTGCCAGCCGCCTAGCGTCGATTTCAGGAGCCGGCTCTGATTGCTGCGGAAGAGCGGGATGTCGTAGATGAAGTTGACGACAGCGACGTGCGTGCGGTCAAAGCCGCTCGGCCCCACGTCGTATTTCCAGCCCAGGTAAGGATTCGAGACGTTGTTTAAGTCTCCACCGCCGGTGCCCCCGTTGCTTGGATCTATCGCACGCGAAAGCGTGTAGAACGCGCGGAGTTGAAGGTCACGCCCGACCTGTGAATTTACGTCGATCTGGAGGCCATTGTAATGGGTGTTAGCCTCGGCGGCTGTTAGCCGAATTGAACGGAAACCGGTGAATGGGAGACCTGGAGCCAAACTGTATTTGGCACCGCCGATGAGAGAAGGCAGCGCGGCCTGATCCGGGAGATTGTATTCGCTGCGATCACTCTGATGGCGGTTCTGGTTTCCAACATAATTGATTGTCAGTACGGACTTGGAATTCAGCTGACGCTGGACGCCGATGCTGTACTGATAGCTGGCCGGAAGCTTGTAATTGTTGACCGCTAGGCCCGTTATGTCTGCGGTATTAATCGGACGATTCGCTAAATTACCAGTAGCGAGCGAGATGCCTGGGTTCGATAAAGTGACGCTTTGTAGACCGACGTTCAAGCTGAAGGGAATATTGGGACCGGCATCGTACATGTCGTTGCCTTGAATACGCTCGTACATGATGCCAAAGCCGCCACGGACCACGGTCTTGCCGCTGCCCGTTAGGTCATAGGCAAGCCCGATGCGAGGTCCGAAAGCGGCCCAGTGATTATTGACTAGACCCTTGGGCACGCCGTTCTTTTCGGGGATGCCGATTCCGTTCAAGTATAGAGGTACGCCCGCAAGAATCGGGTTCGGACTGGTACCGAGGCCTGGACTGGTTGGACTTATCGTGCCAAAGGCTGGGTCGCTGGGATTTGTGATCATGACGGCAGCATTTGCCGGATTGTAGAGTGATGGGTAGAAATTACCCATGCGGTCGTGGGCTTCATAGGTGTGCGGCACGCCATCCCAGCGCAGACCGAGGTTAACGGTCAGACGACGGTTCACGCGCCAGTTATCTTGAGCGTATGCGGCCCAAGATTGGTTGTTCCAGAAGCCGTGGTCTTGGACGGCGAGTTCGCCATAACTCTTGGCATTGCCAAGCAGGAAATCGGCGAAGTCACTTCCTGTGAATGTCCCGTCAAAGCCAAACGAGCCCTGTGTCTGGCCGAACAGATCCTGAACCTTCTTGTAGATGGCCCAGCTAGCGCCGAATTTGAGCTGGTGGGCTCCCTTGGTTATGGAAACGTCGTCGCGAATCTGGTAATCGTCAGCCTTGTTCACCCAAGGCCAACTGGAAATCTCGAAGTGGGTGTTGGTCTTGCCGTTCAGGTCAATATTGGGAATGCGGTTCAGGTTATTGGGCCCAGAAAATAGCCTGTTGCCAACGAAGCCGCTCGGGATCGCCAAGCTCTTCAAGCCCGCGCCGGCAAACGGGATAATGTTGATGCGGTTGCCGTTGTAATTGAACGAGGCCTCATTCAGAAGCGTGGGGCTGATTGTATACGTAGTGTGGATAACGGCGCTGTAGGAGGGGTTGCCAAACGTGTCTCCAACTGTCGGCACGTTTGCTCCGCTCCATTGGCTGATCGCGTATCCCTGCGTGACTTGCTCGGCTACGTAGTGACCGAACACAGAGAACTTGCTGGTGAAGTTATGGTCGATGCGAACGATCTCTTCCTTCAAATTAGTCGGTGTGGTGCTAGGGCCTTGGAACGTGTTACCCGCAGTGGGGGCCGGGAAGATGCCGGCAGTCAGCAACGCTGTGGAGTTTGGATTAATCATACACGGCGGAATCTTGTTACCCGGGAATTGCGCTCCCCGTACAACTCCGGGATTCGCGCCACCCGGGCAGTTAGCGAACAGAACATTGTCAGCGACTTGGGCGCTCGTCGGAACGGTGATTGCCGTCGAACTGGAGCTGAAATCGCCTCCATAAGTTGAAGGAACCGGTACGGTCTGGGCGGCGCCGAGGGTGCCCTGAATTAGTCTGCGCCACTCCATGTTGTAGAAGAAAAAGGTGCGCTTCTTGTCCGGGTTATAAAGCCTGCCGAAAGTCACCGGACCGCCGACGTTGAAGCCGAACACGTTCAGCCGCAACTTGGCAACCTTGTTATGGGTTCCGTCAAGATTGTTCGCAGGGTTGAAGAAGTTGCGGGCGTCCAACGCATCGTTGCGATTGAACTCCCATGCGGAAGCGTGCAGGGTGTTGGTGCCGGACTTGAGCACCATGGTCATCGTCGCCGCAGAAGAAAGACCATAATCAGCGCTGTAGTTTGAGGTTAGCGCGCGAAACTCAGCGATCGCGTCTGTAGAGGGAGCGATGCTCATTCCGCCCGCGCCGCCACGGTCATCGTCTTCGCCGCCATCCAACAAGTAGATGTTGTGGTTCTGGCGCATACCGTTAAATTCGACGTTGGAGTCTCCGCCGACTGGCGTGTTGACATAGCCGTTGATCTGGCTTGATGCGCCCGGGGTCAGCGCAGCCAGCTGGTAGATGCTGCGCCCATTCACCGCGAGCTGCGAAAGCTGCTGGTCAGTGATAACATTGCTGACCTCGCCGGACTCAGTTTGCACGCGGACTTCGTTGGCTTCTACGGTTATCGTCTCGCTGGCGCCACCAACAGGCATCTGGAAATCCAGGCGCGTACGATCGCCAACTTGCAGCACAACGCCCTTTTGCTCGGCGGTCTTGAATCCAGTGGCTTCGACCTTAATGTTGTAGTGCCCGATTGGCAGGTCGGGAGCTACATACTGGCCGTCACCGTTGCTGGTGAGGTGGTAAGCCTGACCGGTTTCCGTACGCGTGATCGTAATAGTTGCATTCGCAACCGCCGCGCCGGAGGGATCGGTGATGGTCCCGACGACGGTGGCATTCTGACCGAAGGCTTGACTGGAGATTCCCAAGAGCAGCAAGCAAAGGAGAAAACCTCGGGAGAGACTGAACTGTTTTACAGCAAGACTAGCTACACGAGAAGCTACAGAAAATACGACTTTCATCATTCGCCTCCACACCCCATTTTCCTTCTACGTCGACGATAGTTTCAGAAAGGGACGACAACCCCTACAAACCACAGGGACACAGACTGTTCCACCTGGACAGACATATAGCCCCGCGGCCGAAAGGTTGTCAAGCAAAAATATTGATATTCTGAAGAAAAATAATGATATTCTACCGGCACGTTAAATGTGCTTTGCCCCTTCTCTGGTTGCACTCTTTGGGAAAACGGGGGGTAGCAGGGTACCAAGTCGCTGGGTTTCCTGATTTTTTTGGTGCTAAGGCGTGTTTTTCAAGCGTCTTACGATTAGCGGGTTGTGCGCCGTATACTGATTCCCCGCACAGGGTATAGTTCGGGTCTCTTGGGAATTGAGCGGAATGCCGCCCGCGGTGATGGAACTTGGATGTCGAGGCAGCCGATGAAGACCCCGAATAAGCTTAGACCCGGCATTCAGAAGCCGCAACGCGTCACGCTGAAGACAATCGCCGAACACTTAAGCCTTACTCCCGGGACGGTGTCAGCGGCGCTGAATAATTCGTCGGCGGCACGCTCGATTCCAGAACATACCAAGCAACGAATTCTGGCGGCGGCGCGTGAGCTGAATTACCGCCCGAATTTTTTTGCGCGGTCCCTGCGACTGCAGCGCACCTATACGATAGGTGTTATCGCGGAAGAGATTGGCGACGCGTATGGGTCACTGATTATCAGCGGAATCGAGCAACACTTGCGGCAGAACAATTTTCTTTTTCTTACGGTGATTCACCGGCACGACAAGAAGCTGCTGCAAACCTATGCGCAGATGCTGCAATCGCGAGGAGTTGAGGGCTTTATCACCGTGGATACCTCCATTACTGAGGCACCCGCGCTGCCTACCGTGGCGGTAGCAGGCCATCAGACAGTGGCCGGCGTGACCAACATCGTGCTGGATCACAAGCGGGCGGCGCGGATGGCTTTGCAGCATTTGCAAGATCTCGGACATGAGGAAATCGCGTTCTTGAAAGGTCAAACGTTCAGCTCGGACTCAGTTGTGCGATGGGATGCGATTGTGGAAGTGGCCGAAGAACTTGGGGTGCGCATCCGGCCGGAATTGACGGTGCAGATTGAGGGCACAGACTCGACACCGGTAATTGGGTACCCGGTAGGAAAACAACTGCTGGCGAGGAAAAAGGCGTTCACTGCTGTGTTTGCTTATAACGATATTTCTGCGATCGGCGCGATTTGGGCTTTTCGTGAAGCAGGTTTGCGAGTGCCGGAAGATGTGTCGGTGGTCGGGTTCGACGATATCCCGGGGGCGGCTTTTGGGAATCCCGCGCTAACCACGGTGCGCCAGCCGCTCTTGAGGATGGGGCAGATCGCGGCGCAGACGGTGATTGAGCGGATCGAGGAACGCGGAACTTATCAACCGGAAATTGCGATTGAGCCTGAGTTTGTGGTCCGAGAATCTTCCGGACCGGCGCCGGGCAAGCACGTGCCGCGAAGGGTGGCCGAAGTGCGGGCGAGTGCTCAGGGCTAAGGCGAAGTGAGTAAGATTTATCGGTTTTAGTACTACAGACAAACTCCTCAACCGCCCTACCCACCTGTGTTTTCAGTACTTTGCAGCGCGCTCTGGACTCGACACATTTGGTTAGCCGACTGCATCCTAGTATTCTTCAAATTGTCGAGATCGCTGGGACGGGGGTTCCTATGCACCTAAGAATTTCGAGAATGCGGAAAACCGGGGTGTTGCTGGCGATTTTATGTGCCGTGGCATTGCGCGTTGCGGCCCAGAACAACGAAATATTGGGAGAGGTTCGCTTCCAGCCGGAGAATGGAGCTGCGAAGTCGGCCGGCGTGTGGGTGGACGGCAAGTATGTGGGATATATCAGCGAACTGAAAGGATCCAAGAAATTACTATTGCTGCCGGGGCCCCATGAAATATCCGTGCGCCAGGCTGGCTACCGATCGGTGGATCAGAAGATCGAGATCGAGCCGAACGCGGTGCAGACCCTGCGCGTGTCGTTGGCGAAGGATCCGCGGGCGCAGTACCCTACGGTAAGCGCGGAAATCCGGCTGTCGATTGATCCCGACCGAGCGGCGGTGTTCGTGGATGATCAGTTTGCCGGACACGCGCACGAGTTTGGAGGCGCGGGGCGCGCGATGCTGGTGAGTCCGGGAAAGCACCACATCAAGATCACTTTGCCGGGATATCAATCGTTTGAAACAGAAATCGAGGTACGCGCCAACCAGAAGTATGACATCAAGACGCAACTGCCCAAGGGGCATGAGACCGAGCACGGATCGCAAAACCAGCTGTAACCTCACTAACGGAGTTTCTTCAAGTCAAACGTTGCGCTGATTGTTTTTGAATCGGGAGTAGTGACCTCCACCACGGTTTCGTCTGAGGGTACATCCTTCGCGTCGTATTCGAGCCAAACTGTCGCGCCATCCAGCACGGAAGGGGTGTCTTTAGTTGGCGTGGAGTAGATGGGCTTATTGCGGATAAAACGCGTTGGAATGGTCTTGCCGTGTTGCTTGGTGGCGAAGCGAAAGTTCTGCCAGAAATTTTCCGGCCGCAGCGCAGCGCTAGGCGGGGGCGACTGTTGAGCAGGAGCCGGTCTTTCGTTGGGCGCGGCATCGGGTTTTGGGTAAACGGCAGGGAGCATGAGGAGTATGCGAACGACTACCGTGTCGCCACGTTCATGATATTCGCGAATCGCCTGCTCTTCGGAATAACCGCTAGTGAAGCGGCGAGAGAGATCCACCACTTGCGCGAAGGGCGTGAGAATTTGAATTTCGGCGATGTGCGGCTCCTGCGAGCCGGCGGTGATTTGCTTCAAGTATGGATTCAGAAAAGCCGCGGTGGCATGATCATTGCGCTGTCCCAATATGAAAGCCTCGTGCAGGGCCGCAGGGGTTAATGGCGCTTCGTAAGCGAAGGAAGAAGCGCTGTTGGTGATGCAGAACACGATTGCGAGGAGCGCGCGTGCGATGCGAAGTCTTGCGTCGCAAGTCATGAATTTTTCCTGTCAACTTAGATGCACAGCTTTCGTCAATCGCGAGGTGAGCGAACGTCTAAAGGCAACATTGTAGAGACCCTTAGAGCGCAGTGTCCGCAAGGCTGACACCCCGTCTGGACCTTCGATTCGCCCTATGAATAAGTTGCGAGAGGGGCGAAAAAAAAACAGAAGAAGCTGGAAGACTCGGTTTCGTAAACCTCGCACTTACAGAGGGTTACGCCGACAATCGCGTGGCCCCCGACGTGCATAAACCGTTGCGCCGGGCGAGCTAGTTGTTGCGACTGCAAAGGAAAGATTGGAATCAAGAGGAGCCCGCGAGATGACCGCAAATTCAAAGCCTGGCCCGCGCTGGCGCGAACGGCTTCAAGCGCTAAAAAATATTCCGCCGGTATTGCGCATGGTGTGGGAAGCGGCGCCTAAGGCGATCGTAGCGAGCGTAACGCTGCGAGTGCTGACGGCGCTTCTTCCGCTCGCGGTGTTGAAAGTCACGCAAGTCATTATCGATGACGTTTACAACCTGACCGCCCATCATCAGAGACTGCCGAATCATTTTTGGTGGCTGGTGGCGCTGGAATTTGGCCTTGCGAGTCTTGCGGCGATTCTGGTGCGACTGATTAATTACTGCGACGTGGTGCTCGCGGACAAGTACAGCCGCCACATCAGCACCAAGATCATGGAGCACGCGTCGAAGCTGGATTTAACTTCCTTCGAAGATCCTTCGTTTTATGACCGCATGGAGCGCGCGCGGGTGCAAGGGACGGATCGCATTGTTTTGATCCAGGCCACTGGGCTGCTCATTCAGCAGTTGGTTACTACGGTCAGCTTGGCGGCAGGGATTCTTTTCTTCTCGCCGTGGATCCTGGTCGCGCTGGTGGCTTGCGTGGTGCCGGCATTCTTGGGTGAAACGCATTTCGCATTCATGGGCTACTCGCTGAATTTCCGGCAGACACCTGCGAAGCGTGAGATGGAGTACTTGCGAGTGCTGGGGGGCAGCAAGGAAAGCGCGAAAGAGCTGAAGCTGTTCGGCCTGGCGCCATTCCTTGTGGGGCGATATCGAAAGCTCTCGAACGATTTGCACGAGCAAACAGTCGGGCTGGCCAAGCGTAAGCTACTTGTTGGCGGACTGTTGAGTTTGCTTGGAACCGTTGGTTATTACGGCAGCTATGCATTCGTTATCTACGAGACCGTCGCCGGGGCGCTCACGATTGGCGCTCTTTATTTCTTGACCGGAGCAATCGCGGGAGCTAGCACCAACATACAGGCGGTGTTTGCCACCTTCTCGACCATCGCGGATCAGGCGCTTTTTGTCACCGATTTGCTGGACTTCTTTGCGATGAAGCCGACAGTGTCGTCGAAGCCCAATGCATTGCCCGTGCCGCGGCCAATTCGGGAAGGCTTTGAGTTCCGCAATGTTTCTTTTACGTATCCGGGGCATACGCGACTGGTGCTCAGCGATGTGAGTTTTCATTTGAGGCGCGGAGAGCGCTTGGCACTAGTCGGAGAAAACGGGCAAGGCAAGACCACGATTGTGAAGCTGCTCACGCGGCTGTATGACCCGATCGCGGGACAGATTCTGTTGGACGGCCTGGACCTGCGGGAATACGACCTGGAAGATTTGTGGAAGGAAACCGGAGTGATCTTCCAGGATTTCATGCGCTACGACATGACGGCAGCGGAAAACATCGCCATCGGGAAAATCGAAGAGCGCGAGAACACGTTCCGGGTACGAGCGGCAGCGCAGAAGAGCTTGGCCGAGGGAGTGATCCGGAAACTTCCCAAGAGCTACGAGCAAATTCTCGGGCGCAGGTTCGAGGGCGGCGTGGACTTGTCAGGTGGCGAGTGGCAGAAGATGGCTCTGGCGCGGGCGTACTTGCGGGATGCTCAACTGCTGATTTTGGACGAGCCCACAGCAGCGCTGGATGCGAAATCGGAGCATGAAGTGTTTCAACGATTCGCGGAATTGACGCACGGCAAGATGGCGCTGCTGATTTCACATCGATTCTCAACCGTGAAGATGGCGGATCGAATTCTTGTCCTGGAAGCGGGACAAATTGCCGAGCAGGGCGACCATGAAGAATTGTTACTTCGTCGTGGCCGCTATGCGGAGATGTTCGAACTGCAGGCAGCAAGTTATCGGTAAAACGAGCAAGGACAGAGAAATGGCGACTCAACAGCAATTCCCCTTGGATCCCACTACGCCGCTGGCTCAATTGTGGGCGAGAAATGGCGGGCGCAAGCGGCAAAAAGACCAACTGCTATCAGTGCAGTCAGCGACCATGCAGCGCGAGCAGCTTCGCGCGTACGCACACATGGAAGCGCGTTCGTGGGAAGTCGTGGAGAGCAAAGAGCGTGCACTGCCGTTGGAAACGAAGTGGAAAGAAGCGAAGGAATCCATTGAAACCCGCAACCGAATCCTGCGAGAGGCTGCAGCGGCTGGGCACTCTCTGAATCAAGAAGCGAAGACTTTGACCGACAACATCGCGCTGCTGCGCGAGACCATGCAAGATGTCAGGGCAGCGATCCGCGATGCCAAGGGTCTTGCGCACGTCGAGACGGCGGGATTTAGGTGCGTGCCGCGCGCCTATGCAAGCGTGTCCAGCCACTTCCGGGCGATGAATTACGAGTTTAACGAGCAGACGTTCGAGCAATTCTTCAGCGCAGCCCAGGAAATCAAGGCTCTGGAGATGGCCGAGCTTTGGCAATTGCGGCCACTCGCCGAACTGGTGCTGTTGGAAGCCTTGGCAGAACGCGCAGACGAACTTGAAAACTCGCCGTATGCCGGCCGAGAAGAGCGGCAAGGTGAAGGCGAGTCGACCACCACGGGCGCGACTGATGTGCAGACGCTGGTGGCCAGCTTGCGAGCAATGTCTGATACGGATTGGAAGGAGTTACTCGAACGAATCAACGTGGTCGAGCAGATTTTGCACAAAGATCCGTGCGGCGCATACCCGCAGATGGATTACGAGAGCCGTGAGAGCTATCGCAAAGCAATTACAGAGATGGCGGAGCGGTCAAAGGCAAGCGAACAGTCGATTGCGCAAGCGGCGCTGGGATTCGCGAACCGCTTGCACTCGATGAACAATAAGAGAATTGGGGAAAGGCAATCGCACGTCGGCTACTACCTGGTGGGCGGCGGACGCAAGACTCTGCAACGGGAAATCGGATACTGGCCGACGTTTGCGGAACGGCTGCACGGCTTTGTCATGCGCTGGCCGGATTTTTCCTACATTTTGGCAATCGAGGTGGTCACATTTTTGTTGATCGCAGCGGCGGTCGTCGGGATTGGCTTGCGGCAGATGTCTGGTTTTGCGGTAGTGGCGTTGCTGCTGCTGCCTGCGGCCGAATGCGCGGTGGCGCTCATCAACCAAATCGCGACCACGCTGGTCTCGCCAAAGATTTTGGCTAAGCTGGATTTCGCAAAGGGCATCCCCGAGGAGTGCACCACGATCGTCGCGGTACCCACGCTGCTGACCAGCACAGAACAGATGAAACGCGCTGTGCGGGACCTGGAAATCCGATTTCTGGCAAACCGCGACAGCAACTTGCATTTTGCACTGCTTACCGATCCGCCGGACGCGGCGCAGCAGTTTGACGAACGTGATCCGCTCGCAAAAGTTTGCGCGGAATTGATCGACGCATTGAACGCCAAATATGTTCCTGAGGGCAAAGGCTCGTTCTTTCTGTTCCACCGGCATCGCTCCTACAACAAGTCGGAAGGAATCTGGATGGGATGGGAGCGTAAACGCGGGAAACTGCTGGACTTCAATAATTTGTTGCTGGGAGCGAGCGACAATTTTCCTGTGAAAGCGGGAAACCTGTCCATTCTGCCAAA
>Ga0137418_10005112_pt1 | contig 12019 bp, 9 predicted proteins | sample CZODoug3_1_2_16f_FD_122242 | JGI IMG/M metagenome (GOLD analysis project Ga0137418, IMG submission 122242) | Vadose zone soil fungal communities from Angelo Coast Range Reserve, California, USA - CZODoug3_1_2_16fungal (Hybrid Assembly) | ecosystem: Environmental > Terrestrial > Soil > Vadose... | reverse complement strand
TGCGCCCACAGCCAGATGCCGATCGCCGCCGTTGCGGTGAGGAGCGCCGCGTTCATCACCGAAAGCGAGAACATGAATTGGGAGATGAGTCGCATATGAGCGCCGATCGCGCCCTGGTGCTCGTCGATCACCTCGCGCACGTACGCGTCCTCGTCGGCGAGCCGCGCGAAGAGCTTGACCGTGAGGATGTTGGTGTAGCTGTCGACGACGCGCGCCATCACGTGTGAGCGCAACTCCGAGCTGGTCTTCGCCAGATCGCGCATGCGCGGCACGAAGTAGCGCAGGAACACGATGTAACCGAGGAACCACAATAGTGTCGGCAGGCCCAGGCGCAAGTCCGACGCGGCCATCAGCGCAAACGCGCTAACCCCGTAGACCGCGATGTACCAGACAGCGCGTATGCTCGCCATCACGCTCTCGCGCAATGCGTTGGCGGTCTGCATGACGCGGTTGGCGATGCGACCGGCGAAATCGTTCTGGAAAAACGGCCAGTTCTGCCGCACCACGTGCCAGTGGCTCTGCCACCGGATCATGCTGGTCACGCCCGGTATCAGCGCGTTCTGGCGGATCAACATGTCGGCCAGATTGGCAAGCGGGCGGACGATGAGCACCAGCGCCACCATGCCGAGCAGCAGGGGCCACTCGCGAGCGAGCGCCGCCTGGCGGTCGGGAGCTTCCATCAGGGACACCAATTTGCCGATAAACACCGGGATCACCGTGTCGATCAGCGCCACGACCAGGCTGGTCACGAACATTAGCCCGTACCAGCCCTTGGTCTGGCGCACGAAGTGCCAGTAGAAAGCGAGCAGTCCCGCGGGCGGCTCGCCCGGGCCAGTGCTCGCGGTTCCGCGAATGCGCGATTGGAGATACTTGAACATGGGGAATAGCCCTATCGCCCGCAGTGTTGACCTAGTTTGCCGCAGAATGCATTGTTGTTAAATAGAGCATTTCACCATCAAAAAGGAGGAGAGAAATGAGGACAGTCACACGCGTTTCCTTGGCAGCGACCGTCGCGCTGGCGCTGGGCTCGTGCGGAGGCATGCAGTCGCAGCAGGACGGCATGTCGTTTTTCGTGACCAGCGCCGGCTCCGGAAAGGGAGCCGACCTGGGGGGCCTCGACGGCGCCGACCGGCACTGCCAGTCGCTCGCGAAGTTCGCCGGCGCCGGAGGACGCAACTGGCGCGCTTACTTGAGCGCCAGCCCTTCCGGCGGGTATCTGGGCGTGAACGCCCGCGACCGCATCGGGCGCGGCCCGTGGCAGAACGCGAAGGGCGTCGTCGTCGCGAGCAACGTCGATCAGCTCCACGGCGCCAACAATCTCACCAAGGAAACCGCGCTGAACGAAAGAGGCGAGTTGGTCAACGGCCGCACCGACAAGCCGAACATGCACGACATCCTGACCGGCTCCACGCGCGATGGCCGGGCGATCGCGGGCAGCGAGGATTCGACCTGCAGCAACTGGACGACCAGCGGTGTGGGAGCCGCGATGGTCGGGCACCACGACCGCCAGGGCTTGCGCGACGACGACGCCTCCAAGTCCTGGAATTCCTCGCACCTGTCCCGGCCGACCAAGGAGGGCGCCCCGGGGTGCAGCCAGGCGGCCCTGCAAGGCACGGGCGGCAACGGCTTGTTCTACTGCTTCGTCGCGAACTAGCCCGACCGCAGGCGCGCCCGCGCCCATTCGATTGCGCGCCGTGTTTCGCGCGCCTTGACCGCAGCTTTCAAGCGGATCCAGTCGGCGCCCTTCTCCGCCTGGTACAGCGCGGTCGTATCTAGGTGGGCCTTGGTCAGCGCGATCAGCTCGTCCGCGCGCGCCGCATCGGTAAAGGCGGAAGCGGCATCGGGCAGAACGTATGGGCGTCCACGCGGCGAGGCCTTGGCGAGGACTGCCGGAAGATGCTCCAGCACGAACCGCCAGACGAGCTCGACCCGCCCGCTGTCCTCGCCGATGTGGGTGAGATTGAAAACCGCATCGCTCGGCGGAAGCTCGTCGGTCAGCAGCAGCTCTATCAGCCGCTGCAGCAGCCTCGGGTCGCGCACCTGTCGCAGCGCGGCTTGCACCTCCCACTTGTCGGTCATGTCGACGGCGCTGCGCATGCGCTCGAGCAGGGCCTCGAAGGTCGCCTCGTCGGCGTAGCGGCCGATGACGTTCAGCACCGCGGGCCGGATCGCCGGATCGATGGGCTTCTCCGCGCGCGCGGCAAAGCGGGACTGCGCTTCCCGCACGACCGCTTCGTGCCCCGCCCTGCCGAGCGCCTCGATCAGCGACCTGCGCAGCAGCGCTGCGTCGGCGGCTTCGCCCGGCCGCGCGTCCCAGCCGGCCCTCGCAAACGGCGCCTCCAGCAGTCGCGCGACGTAACGATCGAAGACTGCCTGGTCGCCCGGAGAATCGATCAGCTCGCGCAGAAAGCGCAGTGCGCCGGTGACCTGGTCCCAGATCGTGCGGTCGGTCTCGGCGCCGAGGCTCTCCACAAGCGCGAGATAGCGCGTCACGTCGACGCGGCCCGCCTGCGAGAGCGCGAAGGTGTCCGAGAGCAGGCGCAGACGATCCGGGGCCGGAAGCTCCTGCAAAACGAGCACCAGGCGGCCGAAGTTCCCGTCGTCGTACTGGCTCCGGTAATAGCCGGTGTCGCCCGCGTTCGCGAGCATCGCGCCGCAGCGTTCGAAACGCAGTTTCTGCGGGTTCCGTTCGAGAAGCACCGTGCGCCGCGTCCCTGCCGCGTCGGCGAGGATCACCGGCACATTCCACGCGAGCGGCGCCGCTCCCGGGTCGTTGAGCGTGAAGCGCTCCTGGGCGAGCGTTACGGCGGCGGACCCTTTTCCGCACTCCTGCGAGACTTTCACCACCGGGTACCCCGGCTGCTCGGTCCAGCCCGCGACCAGTTTGCCGATGTCTTGCCCCGATGCTCCCGACAGATGGTGCCAGAAGTCGGCCGTGGTCGTATTGGAAAAGCGATGCGCGCGCATGTAGCCCTGCACGCCCGCGCGGAAAACGCCTTCGCCGAGATAGCCCTCGAGCATGCGCAGAACCGCAGCTCCTTTCGCGTAGGTGATGGAATCGAAGACGTCCATCGCGCGCGTGTCGTTCTCGACCGGCGTCTGGATCGGATGGGTCATCCTGCGCGCGTCCTCCGACAGGGCCGACTCTTTCCAGAGCGCATCGCGCAGCGGCATGCCCCAGCGCGGGTTGAAGCGCTCCGAGGTCTTGCCCGCCATCCACGAGGCGAAGCCCTCGTTCAGCCACAAGTTGTCCCACCAGGCCATCGTGACGAGGTTGCCGAACCATTGGTGCGCGATCTCGTGCGCGATGATGCCGTAGACCACTTGCTGCTGGCGCAGAGAATCTTCGCCCGGGCTGTACAGGAAGCGGCCTTCGTTGTAGGCGATCGCCCCCCAGTTTTCCATCGCGCCGCTTATGCCGCCCGGAAGGGCGAGCTGGTCCAGCTTGACCAGAGGGTAGGGTTCGCCGAAGTAGGCGTTGAAATAGCGCACGATCTGCTTGGTCGCCTCCATCGCGTATCGCGCGCGCTCGCGCTTGCCTTTCACGGTATGGATGCCGAGCCGGATTCCATCGACGCTGTCTTCAAGGAGATCCATCTCTCCGACGAAAAGCGCCACCAGATACGTCGACATCGGCACCGACCTCGCGAAGCTCACTTCCTTCCTGCCGTCGGGCCGGAGCTCGACCTTGGACTGCGGCATGTTCGAGACCGCGGTCAGGGGCGCGTCGATCACCGTGACGATATCGAAGCTCGCGCGGAACACCGGCTCGTCCCATCCCGGAAAGAGCCGGCGCGCCTGCACCGGCTCCATCTGGGTGGCGAGCATCAGCTTGTCCACGAGCCGTCCGCGGTCGCGCTCCTTGTATGCGATCTGGTACAAGCCCTGGGGATGCTTCCCGATCTTCCCCGAGTATTCGATGCCGAGCCGGTAGCTGCCGGGCGCAATCGGTGCGGTCGAAGGCGTAAGCGTCACCGTTTCGCGCTGCGGATCGAAGCGGGGCGCAAGGCTCGTTTCGTCTCCAGTGCCCGCGCGCAGCTTCACCGACTTGAAGCTCAGCTCGGCGGCGTTGACGACGATCGCCGGCACGGGCCGGGTGACTTCGATGTCTATGACCGCCTCGGCGTCGAAGCGGTCGTAAGTCGGCGCGGGTACGATGCGCAGCGCGTAGTGCCTGGGCACCACGTCCTTGGGCAACTTCCCCGGCGTCATCGCAAACGAGAAACGCGGCTCGGCGCCCGCCGAAGCGATGCAGCAGAGCAGCAGCGCCGCCGCGAGGGCAAGCGAGCCGGCCGCGGTTCGATACACGGTTCGCAAGGAGAAATGGACCGTCTTCATGGTCGTCGCTCCGGGGTGATCAGGCGAAAGTCTGTGCGAAAGTCCACAATTATGCCGCTAAACGTGACCTGCGCCGTGAGGGCCTCGTCTACCATTCGGCACTTCAAGGGTGGTACAAAAGGAGGAACGACATGTCAAAGCCGATTCGTGTGATGGCGTTTGCGCTCGTTGCGATGCTGTTTTCTTCCGCTGCAGCCGGCCAGAATTTCGACCTGCGGAGACTCTACTTCGGCGCCGGGGTGAGCCAGAACAAGGTTTCAGGCTTGGATAACGGCACGGGCTTCCAGGTTCTCGGCGGCTACAATTTCCCGGCCCTGGCACGGAACTTCTATGTCGACGCCGAAGCCGGCTACATGGATACCGGGACATTGAAGGCGCCCGCATGCATCGGAGCGTTTTGCAATGCCTCGGCCAGCGGCCTGTGGGCGAGCGCCGTGGCGAGGTACATGGTCGCGCCCAACGTCGAGCTGCTCGGTCGAACCGGATACGATTTCGGCGATGACGACGGTTTCCTCTTCGGCGTTGGGGCCGGATACATCGTGAACAAGAATCTGAAGCTGCGCCTCGAGTTCGTCGCGCGCGACAACGTGGATTCGCTGCAGTTCAACGTCCTTTTCTACCCCTGGTGATCGCTGCGCCCGGCTAGCCCGGGCCGCGGGTTTCCAGGCGAAAAGAGGCACTGGGTGCGCCCAGTGCCTTTCTTTTTTGCGCCGGCTCGCAGCCTCGGGCTACCATGTCGCACGCGACACTCGAAGGAGCGCCGATCATGCCCGAGGGTTCGAAGGTCAAGGCCGAATCCGATTACGAGGTCCTGTACCGCATCATGACCACGCGCATGAGCGTGCGCCGCATCAGGCCCGATCCCATCCCAGAAGAGTACGTGGAGAAGATCCTCGAGGCGGGCCGCTGGGCGATGTCCGGCGCGAACGGCCAGCCCTGGGAGTATCTCGTCATCAAGGACCCGAAGAAGAAGAAGGATCTCTACGACGCCTTCCAGGACACCAACCAGGAGTTCTGTTTCTGGATGGAGCAGATGCGGCCTTTCGAGCTGCGCCACCCCGCGTTTCAGGTGAAGGGGGACGACCTCAAGGACGAGTGGCAGAAGATTCGCAACAGCACCGGCGGGCAGCAGCGCCGTCCCTGGCACGAGGCGCCGGTGGTGATCGTCGTGCTCGGCGACGGCCGCAGGCAGTGGGCGACGGTAAACGCCGCCTTCACCTTCGGGCGCCACGCGAGCCACTTCACCGACGGTCTGGCGAACACCTGCACGCACATGCAGCTCGCGATCGCCTCGCTAGGCCTGGGCTCGCACTGGGGAACGGTCCATATCCAGGAGCCGCTGAAGCGCGTTCTGGGCGTGCCCGATCTGATCGACGTCTACCTCATCATCTCCGTCGGCTATGCCGACATCGAGCGCAAGCCCGGCGTGAGGCGCGACCTGAAGGATCTCGTGCACCGTGAGAGCTACGACATGTCCAAGTTCATGTCGAACGAGGACATCATCGACTACCTGTACAAATTGCGCGGCAAGACGATGTTCCGCTATCATTTGAAAGACAGCCTTCTGCCTGGGGTGAGCGACAACGCGAAGAAACGTTGAGGCAGCTGATGACGTGCGATGGGAGAGTCGTGATTTTCGCGATCGGGGCAAGAAAACCCGCGTACGCGCTGTTGCTTCTGTCCAGCATATTGCTCGCCGCCTGCAGCGGTGGGGGGCGGGAATCCGCAAACGCCCCGATATCGATTCCGACTGCGGGCCCGGGCGACGTGGAAAAATTCTTCCAACTGACGCCCGGCAACCGCTGGGGGTTCAATGTCACGGTCAATGAGACCGGCTATCCGCCGACCAGCGGCTTCGAGACCGCTGCAGTAACCGGCACGAAAACAATCAGCGGTTATTCGACCGCCGTTCTCAGCTATTCCGGGCAAGACAAGGCCGAGGAATATTACCTGAAGAACAACGCCGGACTCTTCTACTTCGGCGATAACAGCGCAGACCCGGTCATTGCGGCCATCATTCCCTATCAAGTGTTCCGGTTCCCCTTACAGGCTAATGACTCGTTTGTGCAGGTCGACAAGGCCGGAATCGACTTCGGAGCCGACCTGGATGGCGATGGCCGCAATGAGACCATCGCGATTAGTTCAATAGTAACCGTCGTCGGATTCGAGACTGTCGTTGTCCCCGCGGGTACTTTCGACAATTGCGTGCGGCTGCAGACCAATATTACGGAAACGCTGACCCTTTCGCGCAATGGAGCGAAGACAACAGTCACCGGCGTAAGCACCGAGTGGTATGCCCCTCGAATAGGGCCGGTGAAGAAATTCGCTACGTATTCGGGTACCGGGTTTACGCAGGTTTTCGACTATGCGCTGGCCTTATACAATGTTGACGGCGAGAAAAGCGACACTACGCCTCCTACCGTAACATCGGTACAGCCCGGCCCGGGAGCGGTTCTTGTGAACGCGCAGATTCGGGCGATCTTCAGCGAAGAGATAGACCCACTCAGCCTAAATCCAGCGACTTTTTTCGTGCGCGATCCGGCTCACCAGCTGGTCGCCGGCACGATTTCCTACCTCAACAAGACTGCGACGTTCACTCTGGCGGCGCCACTAGCGCCCGGGATCTACTCCGTGACCCTGACCACGGGGATACAGGACGTAGTCGGTAATCCGCTACTGGCGGACTACCTCTGGAACTTTACCGTTGATCGCACGGCACCGACTGTCGTCTCGACCTCGCCGTCCAGCAACGCCATAAATGTCTCGCCCTCCGGGCCTGTTTCGGTCACGTTCAGCGAGGAAATGGATCCGGCGTCGCTCAATCCCTACTCCTCGTTTACGGTAACGGGCGGCGGATACCAAGTCTCTGGAAACGTCACGTACAGCAACAAGACGGCGACTTTCGTTCCCTACACAGCCCTGGATAGAAACACGCTCTATACCGTTATGCTCACGACGACAGTGAGCGACCTGGCGGGCAACCACCTTGCCGCCAATTACAGCTGGAGCTTTACCACCGATCCGGGTCTGTTCAAGAACTACGTCGCCTTCCCGACCGGATCGTGGCCGGAAGCGGTCGCCATAGGGGACGTCAACGGGGACGGCAGGAATGATGTGGTCATGACGACGTCGTTCTACTTCGACGCGGCGAACGACTACAAGGTCTTCGTCTTTCTGCAGAACGCCAACGGGACGCTCGCCCCGCCGGTGAAATACGCGACCGCCAGCACCTATGGCTGCATGGCCAAGACGGTTTCCATTGGCGATGTCAACCACGACGGGCGCAACGATGTGATCATCGGAGACTCCGGCTGCGGCATCGAAGTGTTCCTGCAGAACGGCGCTGGCTCGCTCGCTCCGGGCGTGTTCTATCCTTCGGTCGATTCCTACAAGGTGCGGATCGCTGATCTCAACAATGACGGTCTTCTGGATGTGGTGGGGATAGGCTGGGGAACCGACACCGCAAGCGTTTGGCTCCAGAATGCGAATGGCGCTCTCGATCTCCCTGTCAGCTATCCTGTTACACACGGCGGTTGGGAAGATCTCGAGGTGGCCGACGTAAACAACGACGGCCTGGCGGACATCGTCGTCATGAGCGGACAGGGCTCCCTGCGGGTCGGCGTTCTCGCTCAGCGAGCAGGCGGCGGCTTCGAGGCGCCGGCGTACTACAACATTCCCGACGTGTTCCCGGGCGGAATAGCCGTCGGGGATCTCAATGGGGACGGCGCAAACGATGTCGTCGTGGCCTATGGTGGCAATAGGCCTTCCTCGAAGATAGGCGTCTACTACCAGAACGCGTCACGTACGCTTGATCCGATAGCCGCTCACGATTCCTACGACAGTCCCGAAGCGGTGGAAATTGCCGACGTCACAGGCGACGGGCGCAAGGACGTCATTGTTCTTCATGGCGGGTGGGACGCAATGGGGGTCTACGAACAGTTGCCCGATGGCAGCCTGCGAAAGGAGGAGCTCTACGGGATTCCCTACGCCACCCATTACAATCCTCATGGCTTGGCGGTAGGCGACATAAACGGGGACGGTCAGAACGACGTCGTCATTGCCGACTATAACCACGGCTTGGTGGTCCTTTATCACAACAAGGGGGCGGGAGCGACGAGTGCTCAAGCGAACGCTGCGGCAGCAAAATCCGCCCGTGCATCGTCGCCTCTCTACTCCGGAACGAGATTGAGAAGATAGCCCGGGATGTCTGCTGCCGGGCGCAGGCGACAAGGAAAGCTGATGGGTGTCTGCCGCCTTGCGCTCTGCGTGACCGCAGCGCTCGCCGCCGGCTCGGTCTTGCCGCAGGCCTACCCCACCAAGCCGATCCTCGTAGTCAGCACCGCCTCGCCGGGCTCGAGCGGCGACGCCGCGCTGCGCCTGATGGCGGCGAAGATGAGCGCGAGCCTCGGTCAGCCTGTGGTGGTCGAGCTCAAGACCGCCGCCCGCGGAGCGCAGGCCGCGCAGGCTCTCGCGCGAGCCGGCGCAGACGGCTACACCATCACCTACGGCACCTCGGGCACCTACGTCAACGCGCGTTTCCTGTTCAAGAACCTCGCGTTCGACGTTCTCAAGGACTTCGCGCCGATCAGCCTCGCCGTCAGCTCGCCGAGCTACGTCGCGGTCCACGTGTCGGTGCCCGTGAATTCGCTGCAGGAGCTGATCGATTACGCGAAGCGCAATCCCGGCAAGCTCGAGTACTCCTCGAGCGGGGTCGGATCGGTGTTTCACCTTGCGGGTGAATCCCTGAAGCTCTACGCCGGAATCGACCTGCTCCACGTCCCCTACGCGCAGGCGAATTTTCCCCAGATGGTGAACGACTGGGCCTCCGGCCGGGTGGCCCTGTGGTTCCCGACCTATGCGTTTCTCGTTCCGAACATGCCGAAAGTCAGGCCGCTCGCGATCGTGGACAACCAGCGCAGCGCCCGCATGCCCGATATTCCCACCGTGGCCGAAACGCTTCCCAACTTCCGCGGTTTCCCCGCGTGGTGGGCTTTCTTCGGGCCAACGGGCCTGCCCGCTCCGATCGCCGAACGCTTGAGCGGCGAAGTGCGCGCCGCGCTCAAGCAGCCCGAAGTCGTCGCCAAGCTGGGCGATCTGGGACTCACCACCATCGGAAGCACGCCCGAAGAGCTCGCGGCGCACCTCAAGCGCGAAATCGACGCCGTTGGGACCTTGGCCAAGGCGATCGGGCTCGAGCCCGAATAGACCTAGCGCTTCGGGCTTCCGCCCGCGGCCAGCAGCTTGTTGCCGGGCAGGTTGCGCAGCTCGGCTTTCCTCCTCTTGTTGCACGTAACGCAGATAAACCTGACGGGCCCGATCCTGAGGAACTCGCTCGTCGTCCAGTGGCTGCCCGCGCTGCAATAGCGCTTCTTTTCCTCCCTGGCCGCTTTTTTCACAGCGGGTTGTCGGGGTAGATCAGCGAGCGCCACATATGGGCGACCGGGCTGGCGTCGAACCCCAGCCCTTCCTGGGGCTGCTTGAAGTGGCGGCCGATCACGTCGATAAAGGGCTCGAGCGTCGGATTCACGCCGGGCTCGAACGCGTAGAGGTCGTGCACGGTGATCATGCGCGCCTCCATGTACCACTTGTGCCTGCGCGCCTTCTCGTACGCCGCCTTGATGTAGGGCTCGGGCACGTAGCCTTCGCCGAAGATCTGGATGTAGCGTTCCGGATACTCGTATCCCACCGAGGGGTCCGGAAAGAACCGCAGCGCCTGGTGATGGCGGATCGCCCAGCTCACCTTTTCGGACACATAGGGCTCCACCATCTGCGCCGCCCACCAGCCGTGATCCACCTTGATGAGGTTCACCGCGATGTCGTGGAGCAGGCACGCGAGCACCGTCTCCTCGGACTCTCCCTTCTTCTGCGCATCGTTCGCGCTCTGCAACATGTGGTTTACGGTGTGCGGCATGAAACGCAGCTTGAAGAAATCGACGATCGTGGGTCTGGGCGGCATGGCGGCGAGCGCACCCAGGGGAAGCGGCAGCCCGCCCGGCGTCAGGCCCCCGAACAGCACGCCGGTGCCGCGCCGCACGCCCTGCGCCGGGGCTCTCTGTTCGAGCCGCCTCATCATGCTTTCCTCGAGGGCGTCGGCGCGCTCCTCGGAGGTCTTGCGCTCGACTTCCATGAATCGCTCCTCTCAATACCGTGCCACGGTATTCCGCGCCGGGGCGGGAGTCAACGACCAATTACTGCGGCTCGATCTTCGCCAGTTCCACGTAGCGCTTCCAGCGCTCCGCGTCGCTCTTCATGAGCGCCTGCATCTGTTCGGGCGCACCCGGGAACGGGTCGAACGCCGAGTTCGCGAGGAACTGCTTCGTGTCCTCGGCGGCGGTGATCTGGTTGAACCAGCCGGCGAGCTTGTCCACGATGGGTTTGGGCGTACCCGCGGCCACCACGACGCCCCACCAGGGCGAGACGTCGGTTCCGCCGTGCCCGAGCTCGGTGAGCGTGGGCACGTCGGGGAGCGCCGCCGAGCGCTTCGCGGAAGTGGCCGCGAGAATGCGCAGCTTTCCGCCTTTCGCCTGTACTACCCCCCAGGTCGCATCGAAGGAGATGAAGTCGAGCTGGCCCGAGAGCAGGTCGGTCAGGGCCTGAGCGTTCTGCTTGTACGGAACATAAGTCGCCTTCACGCCGGCAGCAGTCTTGAAGAGCTCCGCCGCAATCACGCCGGTGTTGCTCGTTGCGCCGTAGAAGCTCGGGGTCGGTTTCGCCTTGAGGTGTGCGACCAGCCCGCCGATGGATTTGATCGGACCCGCGGCGTCCACGAGGATTACGAAGGACACGGAAGCAATCGTCGCCACCGCGGAGAAATCCTTCGTGGTGTCGAAGGGCAGGTTCTTGAACAGATACGGCGCCGCGGCGATGGTGGAGCTCGCCGGAGTGATCATGATCGTGTAGCCGTCCGGCTTGGACTTGGCCAGGGCATCGGTTGCGATCATGCCGTTCGCGCCGACCCTGTTCTCGACGATCACCGGCCTCCCCGCGAGTTTCGAGAGCCGGTCGCTGTAGAAACGCACGATGAGATCGGCGCCCGAGCCCGGCGCGTAATTGCAGAGCGAGCGGATTTCCCGCGCCGGGTATTCCTGCGCGGGGGCGAAAGGCGCAGCGAGCGCGAAGAACGCCGCGGCGAAAAATGCGAGTGTCCGATCGGCTTTCATGAACCTTAGTCGATCGTCACGCCCAGTTCCCGGATGATCGGCCTGAATTGCGCGACCTGCCGGCGCAGCACCGCGTCCTGCTCGGCGGGCGTCGAGCCCACCGGCTCGGCCGCGAGATCGGTGAGGCGCTTCACCGAATCGGGATGGCGTACGGCGGCGGCGGTCTCGCGCTGCAGCCGCTCGATGATCTCGCGCGGCGTCTTGGCCGGCGCGAACAGGCCGTTCCACCCCTCCGCCTCGAGCTTGGGAAAGCCGAGCTCGCGCACCGTGGGCACCTGGGGAAGCACCGCGAGGCGCTGCGGCGCGTTCGTCGCGAGCGCCTTGAGGGAACCTCTCTTGATTTCCGCAAGCGAAGACGAAAGCTGGTCGCCGCCGAGCTGCAGGCGCCCCGCGAGCAGCTCCTGCTTGAGGGGCGCCGCGCCTTTCAGCGGGATGTGGGCCATTTCGATTTTCTCGTCGCGCTTCATCACCTCGCCGACGATGTTCATGTACGAGCCCGGCCCGGTCGAGCCGTAGTTGTA
>Ga0137418_10004217_pt1 | contig 12021 bp, 13 predicted proteins | sample CZODoug3_1_2_16f_FD_122242 | JGI IMG/M metagenome (GOLD analysis project Ga0137418, IMG submission 122242) | Vadose zone soil fungal communities from Angelo Coast Range Reserve, California, USA - CZODoug3_1_2_16fungal (Hybrid Assembly) | ecosystem: Environmental > Terrestrial > Soil > Vadose... | reverse complement strand
AAAAAAGGATTCCAGTCCACCAACACCTACCAGCATCCGAGCACACTGCGCCTGATTCTGACCGGCTCCGGAGTCAGTAGTCTTCCCGGCCTCTCGGCAGTCGCTCCCGACATGACCGAGTTTTTCTCCGCTCCGTAGATTCTTGCATCAAGCTGGAGATCAATGCGGCTGCTGAGGCTGCTGCGGCAGCGGGAGAATCTTGTAGCGCTCATCCACCCACGCCGGAAACCGTGGAGATCCCTGCGGAGGTTTCCCCATCGTGATCGCCCAATGATCCAGCCATCCCGTCCCTTCTTCCCCGACGAAAGTATCCGGAAGCCCGTAGGCCTGATCGCTCAGCGCATCTTCCAACGTGATGAACCGGTATCCGCGCTTGCGTATGACATCGACGAGCTCGTTGAAGTGCTCGGCCTCCATTTGATTTGCGTGCAAAAGCAAAATCTGTTTGGGCTGATAGCCAAGCAACTGCTTGGACAACTGTTCGGAATAGGCGAACTCCGCATCGGTATACGCCAGATACTCTTTCAGCAGTTCCTGCTGCGTTGCGGTATCTCCGCGTTTCTTGGCCTCTTCGTACACACCGCCAAAATTCCAGTCCCACGCGTCCACCGTCACCGGAGCAATTCTGTACCCCCGCTGCACTAAAAAAGCTTCTGCTTCGCGCCGGGTCAGTAGGTCGCGTCCAGTATCCAGGTACGGATGCCGGAAGTATCTGAGCTTCTTGCTGTGCTCGGCCAGCAGAAGCTTGAGCACGGATTCGCCCTGCACCACATCGTCTTCCCACGTCTTCAGCCCCGCCTGGTTCAGCGACATGTGACTATAAGTATGGTTGCCAAGATCAAAACCCGCATCCAGCCACATCTGGAGAGCCTTGATTCGTGCATCCACCTCGCCCCACTTGTAGACTTTTTTCTCGTTCACGAATCCCACAGCCGGAACTTTTTGCTGCTGCAAAGCGGCCAGCAACTTTGTCGTCATCTCGGTGATCGCCGCCGCAGGCATCCGGTCTGAGTTGGCCGCCGGCAGGTCATCGATGGTGATCGCAACCTGCCGGTCCGGCGCAGGCGACTGAGCTGCCCCCGAAGCCGGAAAAACCAGGCCTGCAAAAACGGCCCCCGTGACAACACACGACATCAATACGGATTGCAGCCAACGCGATGGTTCCATGAAAGCAGCCCTCCTGCGCGGCAAACCCGCCGAAGGTTGAAAAACAAAGCCGTCGACGAGCGGCTTTCCGCGGCTCGGACATTAAAGCATGAAACGATTGAATAGCGGCATCCGGCAGCTGATTTCTTCAGCCCCTTCTGCACAAGTTCGCGGGACGGGCTGGCGCCGCGGCCGCTATTGTTACCGGAACATGGTCTAGGGGGAAGGCGACGGCACGGCTGAAGCCGTGCCTTTCCACAGCCGTGGTTTCCCATCCCTACTGGCTCGTCCTCGCTTAACCCGCTGAAAGAGGGTTAAACGCTCAGGATGAGGGAAGTTGGGGGCGCCTCTGTGGCACGCCAACGCCGTGCCCTTCCGTTTGTGACCAGGTGGCAAAATTTCCGGGAAAAACGTTTCAATAAAGCCTTTTACTGATTGACATGCTCTTGATTTCGTTATAAACCTACAGCGCTTTTTAGCAAAAAGGTATCGCTCCGATGCCCAAGTCTTCCCCGCTCTCGATTCCGCATGCCGATACCGGTGCTTTGTCTTCAATCCTGCACCAGAGTCATGTGCCGACTTTGTTTTTGTGGTTGTGGCTGGCGTTTTCTTCGTCATTGCTGTCTTTGGTTATTGCTGCAGTCTTTTGGGTCAGAGGTTCCTATCCTTTCCTGCAAATCCCCCCTAAGGAGGCGGGTATGACACGCAAGGTGATGTTGGTAGTAGTCGCTGTGGCAGCAGTGCTGATTTTGGCTGGCTCTGCCGCGAACGCCCAGACGCAGATGCAAGTCTACGGACTATGGCATTGCTATTCTGACGCTTGCAGTTGGGCTTCGGTACCGAACATGACCACATTTGATACGGACAATCATTGGATCCTGGATCGCGGCAACGGATCTCCCTCGGCGAATTTAGTGGTGCTTAGCTTTGTTGACCCGGTGAAGCTGATGAATCTGACTAACGACTCCACCACGGTCAATGGAATCCCGATCGGTATGACGACCGCGGTGGTGAATTACTTTCAGAGCAAAGGCATCCGGGTGATGATGTCGGTCGGCGGATTCAGCTATACGAAGAATTGGGATAAGGCGCTGGCAACCAATCCGACCCAACTGGGAATTAACGCGGCCAACGCGGCTAGACAATTCAACGTCGGGATGGAGATTGATTACGAAAAGAGCAGCAATCCGAATTTGACGGGATTGCAGCAGTTTGTGAGCGCCTACCGCTCGGTCGCGGCCTATGACGCGACGGGGAGCAATTTTGCGGCGCGGCTGACCATTGACCTGGGAAACAACGATCAGTATCTGACCGCGATTGCGAATTATGCTGCGCTCAACTGGCTGACTACTGGCAGTCCGGTTCTGGACTATGCAAATGCCATGGTGGCGTCGCAGAAGACCACTATTTCCACGCTGGAAACGGGTTGGGCGCAGCACGTTGACGGCACCAGCTCAGTGCCTCCGACGGCTCCGGCCAAACTCACAGGAAGCCTGTGGCTGGTTGGAGGCCGGCCCAATTGCGCGACGTTCAACAGCTCGGATCAGAATGCCGCGGCTAATTTTGTCGAGACGCTTCCTCCGAAGGGCGCTGGAAGCACGTCGGGCATGCTGGGCTATATGTTTTGGGCAGCGGGCTGCCAGGGCAACGGCACGGGCTGTACATTTCCGCCCACCACTTGCCAGGGTGGCGTAGGCGTGGGGGCGACATCGTTGAATATTCCGATCCCCATGCCGGCTTTGCGGCAGAATTAGCAGCGCGTGCGCCAGGCTGTCGGCATCACGAAGTCGTTACTCACCACCGTCAACAAAAGATAAGGAGGCAGTGCATGCCACGGAGAGTGCTATTCCTAGTTATTTTGGGAGCGGCCTTAGTTTTAGTGGGTCGCTCCGCGAACGCGCAGACTCAAATTCAGATTTACGGTTCCTGGCATTGTGGCAGCGACTTCTGCACATGGGGCTCTGTGCGCGATATGACGGACTTCGATACCAACAATCACTGGATGATCGATCGCGGCGATGGATCGGGGCTCCCATCGGTGAATCTGGTGGTCCTCAGCTTTGTGCAGCCGCTCAAACTTCTGAACAAAACCAATGACTCGCAAACGGCGAACGGCGTGCCCGTGGGAATGAATTCAGCGATTGTGAGTTATTTCACCAGCCACAACATTCGTGTGATGCTCTCCATTGGCGGTCAGACTTACACCACGTATTGGGACCAGGCGCTTTCGCAGAACGCTACGCAGTTGGGCTTGAATGCGGCGGCGGTGGCGAAGAGTCTGGGCGTGGGTATCGAGATTGACTACGAGAACAGCTCGAGTCCGAACCTTGCCGGGTTGCAGGCCTTTATTAATGCATATCGCTCGCAGCTGCCCTACGACGCCACGGGAGCGAACCCCGCGGCGCGGTTGACCATCGACCTGGCTGCCGGAGACCGCTACCTGATTGGAATCTGCCAGAAGGCGAGCAGCAGCTGGCTGCTGACCGCAACGCCGGTGTTGGATTATGCCAATGCCATGGTGCCGAATAAGCAGCCCAGCACGTCCGGGGCGGAGTCCAACTGGCAGGAGCACATTGATGGCAAGCCGCAATACAGTCCTCCGATTCCGCCAATTGCGCCGGCGAAGTTCACGGGAAGCTTGTACATCGTGACTGGCCGGAACCCTGCGCCGGAGTGCACAAACTTCAGCGCTTCGCTGGAGAACAGCACGGGAAGCTATGTGAGGAGTGTGGTGCCGAATGGCGCTGGGAGTACGTCTGGGATGCTGGGCTATATGTTCTGGGCGGCCGAGTGTCAAGGTACGCGGTCGATTTGCACGACTCCACCGAACACCTGCGCGGGTGGAGTCGGAGTGGGAGCGAGAACTTATAACGTTGCGTTCCCTATGCCACCCCTGCGGCAAAACTAGGATCTGGGTGAGGGCGACGAGGGGCGCACGGAACGCTGAATCGCCGCCCCTCACCGCGAGCGGCGAATCTTCCGTCTTCTTGTGGGTGAGAGTAGAGAAGCTAGGTCTCGAGGGGTGCTTTTGTGAGTTCCTCCGACGCCGGTCATGGAGTGCCGGAAGGAGCTCCCGCGACCTGCCAGGCGAAGGCCAGGAATGACGAGGCTGACAAGTCGATGGCCGGCTCCACGGTGGAATAGGACTGCACGTTGTCCTGATAAACGGCGCCATTGCCATTGAACTTGGCGAATACGTCGACGCCATTCGGAGGACAGGCCACCATTCCAGTGAGCGTGCCCTTGGCGGCGAAGGAATTCGGGCCTTCGACCACAGCGCCGAGAAGAATTGGCGGCTTGCCATCGGTGGATCCGACAATGTTCGCCACTTGGTGCTGCATGCAGTCAGGGAAGGTGGAGCCATCTCCCACGATCAGAGAAGTGCCCCAGGCGTTGGCTCCGAGAATGTTGTTGAGCCAGCGCGTGCCATATGCTGCATACGTGGTGCCGGCGGTAAGGTTGTCGTACTCATTCGCCATCACGGCCAGCCCGCCTCCGTGTGACGTGGTGTCATAAACATTCCACGGGAAACCGAAGCCGAAGGGATCTTGGGCGGCCTGGGTGGTGGCTTTGGTCAATTGCTTATTTATGTCGGAGAGCAAAGCCGCTTTCGAAACTGCGAGGCCGTTGGGATTTCCGGCCAGCGTGATAGCGCGGTAGAGCTCAAAGTGGGCCAATCCGCTGACGTCATAAAGATTGAGTGTGTCGGCCGCGTCATTGGGTCCGGTGATATAGGCGTGGGCCCATTGCGCTGCAAGCGGCAGGTAGTACATGGGATCGCCGTGAGGAAGGCCACCCGGCAAATTCGTGGCACCCTGCAAGGCAAAATAAAGTTCGGTGGCGCCTAGTTCGAGATCGTCACGCCATTCGGTTTCAGGATAGAAATCGAAGGGCCCGACGGTGAGAAGTTTGCCGGAGGGCGCGGTGTTGGCGAGATCGAAGACGTGCTCGGCGGAAAGGAGGCATTGGTTGGCGTATGCCGAGTTGCTTACGACAAAAACTTTGTAGCACAGGGCGAAGTCGGCGGCGAGGCGTCCGGCGATGTTTGGGCTGATTTGTGCGCCGGCTCCTCCGGCGTTGGCAAAGACCGGGCGATGGCAGACGTACTGGTAGGGGGAGGTGCAATTTGAGTAGTTGTCATCGGCCTGGGGGAGGCGCCAGATATCGTGATCGCCGGCGTAGGCGCGGCCTCCGGAACTGACTCCGACCTGGTAGTAGAGAGTCTTGGTGCCGTCGGCCCACATCTTTTGCAGCCAGTCGAGGCCGAACTGGGCTTCGGCAGTGAAATTGGAGGAGCTTGCTCCGGCGCCCAGTTGAGTGGGGAAGTCGCGCACGCCGACGAGCATCATGGCGACGGTGTAGCTGTGGGTCTCGACAAACTTGAGGTAGTCGCCAGCATCCCACCAACCGCCGGAAGCGTCGATCACCGCGCCCGTGGGAGTAAGAGGCCCGGCGTTGTCTTTCTTATTGAAGGTAGGCGTGAAGTACACCTTCGCGCTTTGGTCGTTCAGGTGTCCGGGAGCGGTGCGCAGCGCGTTGGGAACGTAATTCGGGCCGTCGCGCGAGGTTTGGTAGTAGTACAGGGCGTTGGCCAGCGGCTTGGAATAAAGGTTCGCGGCTGTATCTATCTTGAATTGGGGAGAGCTGGCGGCGGTCGGCGTCGTCACCGAGAGGGTGTAAGTGCCTGCGGTCGTGACCGAATCAAAATCCACCGGATAGACGTTGGTGAAGCCACCCCAGGCGCCCAGAGAGGAGCCGATTGGCGCCGAATACACAGTGACCCCGCTGGAATTTTTTAACAGGAAAGTTGCGCCGGCTTCTGAGCCCACGGCCATCAGATAGGCGCGTTTCGATGAGCCGGAGACGTAGCCGACCTGGTTCACACGGATGAAAGCGCTTTGTGCCTGCGCCGCTGGTAACAGTGTGAGGAGGATTGTCGCAAGTATTGGGCGCGAGAGGAGAGAAGAAGGCGGGACAGCGTTGGAACGCAGCCCGGTGGAACGGGGAATCATCATGGGCTTGCCTCCTGCAGTAAACCCTTTCATTGAAACGAATGAATCCTGTTCCTGAACCGTATTCTTGTCAAGGGGGAAACACTGTATTGACAGGATTTTTATGGGGCGGCGGCGGATGGAAGTGAGAAGTGAAAGGCGCTGTTCCGGACCGGGGATGAAGACTCGATTCATGGGCTCGGACCTGGCCTCCCCGCCCGGCGGTTCCGGCTCTGACGCCCTTTGCTATTCTTCGTGGGTGCAGGGCGAGATCTCTATGGAACCGGGATATGCCGGGCTTTGTACAAACTGCCGCCATGCGCGGCGGGTGCAATCGGACCGCGGGTCGGTGTTTTTCAGGTGTGAGCTAGCGCTCACCGATGCGCGGTTTGAGAAATATCCGAGATTGCCGGTGTTGGTATGTGCGGGATATGAACGGAAAGATGATCCTTCTGCCTCTGCCGAGCCGGAATGATGTAAGAGAGATGGCGACGAAATCACACCGGCTGGAGTTCGTAGGCGGGATAGCTTTCGGTCAGATTCGCGAAGGCTTCGACCGGGGATCCGGCCGGGACGGGGAAATAGCGCTGGACTTCGCGGCGGAAGGTGTCGAGATAGGCTTTGAGGATTTCTGGTTTCTCGGCCGGCGTGAGAGGACGCAGGCGGTATTTCTGGCGAGTGCTTCCCTTCTTCAGCGTGACTTCTCCGGCGGCTTCGGCGTTGCGAACCCATTGTGTCCGGCCGCGAGGAGCGACCAGGAAGCGCTTGCCACGGAGTCCGAGGAGGTTAATGGGCGTTGAATAAATCTTTCCGCTCTTACGTCCGCGAACCTGGAGCAGGTAGTTGTAGGGAAATCCGAGGCCGAGTCCAACGAAGAATCCGAAGATGCAATTGAAGAGGCGTTCAACCGGAGAGGGCACGCGGAATTCGGGTGGGGTGGGCGGCATGGGTTAGTGATTCCTTAGGCAGGGGCATAGGTTCAAAAACTGTGCCCGCGGAGCAAAGTGTCGGGAAGCGAGCCAGACGCGCGATGATTGCGGCGCAAACAACGCGGCGCGGCGCGCGCCAAAAAGCGCCCCTCAGGATGACAATCGGTCTTTACCTCCGCCGCCAAAATTGCCATTGTTGGCTGCGTCATGGGATTGCTGGGCGCCGCTGCCGCCTCGCATTTGCTGCAGTCATTTCTGTTCGGCGCGAGTCCGTTTGACCCGCTGGTGATGGCTCTTGCCGCGGTCTTCGTGCTGATATTAGCTTTGGCGGCTTCGTTGCTGCCCGCCCGGCGTGCAGCTTCCGTCGACCCCATGAAGGCTCTGCGGGCGGATTGAAGTTTGTGAGGGCACCTTCGGAAACCTAGAAGTTGAGAACGCCGGCCCAGGATGCTGCTCTGCAACACCAGCTCAAGTTTGGAGCCTGCAAGCCTGCCCGGGAATCAATGTCCCGGACGCTACTCTCGTTGGCCGGTTTTCAGGTGATACTCATTGGCCGGTTTTGGTGATCGCTGAGGACGCGCATCGGATTCAAGCCAGAGTATATTTTGGACTTAGAGGTAGGGAATGAAGGTTGATAAGAAAAACTTCGATGCGGTCCTCGGCAAGCTCATCGAAGCCAGGCCAGACAAACGCTCCGAAGTGAGGCCAACGCCGAAGCCTAGAAAGGCTCAGAAGTCCTCGGCTCGTGGCGCACGAAAAGCGTGACCCTCTTGCTGCTCGACGAGCTTGCTGTACGGCATCTTCTTGACACCCACCATCCGGCCAATCGTCTGCTCGAAAAGGTCTTTGGTTTCCCGCCGATTGAAGCGATAACCGAACTCGTGCAGGTAGCGCTGTAGGTGCTTTATCGATACCTGGTGGAAGCTGCCTGTGATGCCACGCTTCCAAACTGAGAACGCCAACTCCACAGTGTTCGTGTGAATGTCCCCGCGCACGTAGATTCTATCCTTGTGCTTGATGGTTTCGTGTTTGGAGCCGTGCATGCCAGCGCCGATCATGACTGAAGGATAAGCTGTCAGTTCATCCGTGACGATCATTTTGACCTTGGGGTCAACGTGGCTCTTGATCTCGCGGGATAGGGTTTCCGCTGTAGAGTCCTCGACATGCTTCAGGCGCAGATCGCCGCCCCGCTCGCGGATACCCAATACGACTTCTTTGTTGAGCTTCTTGCGCCTCTGTCCACGCTGCTTTCCGCCGATGTAGGTTTCGTCTACTTCGACAACGCCCATCAGTTTCGGAACGTTGCTGTCCACCATCGCTTCCCGAATCCGATGCGCGAGATACCATGCCGTGCGATAGTTGCAGTCCAGGTGCCGCTTTAGCTGTAAAGCGCTCATGCTTTTCTTCGCGTCCACCAGCAGGGCTACCGCCATAAACCATTTATCGATGGGCAGGTGAGAGCCGTTAAAGATCGTTCCGGTAGTGGCGGAGAACTGCTGCTTACAGCTTGGCTCTAAGCACTGATAAAGCTGCGCCCGCTTGTTGTCGGTTTTCTTCGTCACCTTGCGCGTGATGCGGGAGATGTTCTTAGAGCCGCAAGCGACACAGCGGATGCCATCAGGCCAGCGTTTTGCTTCAAGGTAGGCTAGGCATTGTTCTTCGGTTGCGAAGGCTTTGGTGACTTCCATCAGTTTCACAATTTACCTCACTACAGCCCACAGAATGAGCGCACACACTACCAGCGCACCCCAGAATGCCACCCAGAAGGCTTTCTTGTGCTCGGCCGGAACTTGGAAGATCATGTTGAAATCTTACGCTTGCCATTCATCTGTGTCAAGTGCATAATCATGGATTCTTATTGACATTCGCCTTCCGTTCGCCAACAATGGCGGGCATGGCGATCACGCGCAGGCAGCGGCAAATTTACGACTTCATTTCACGCTTTGTGGCCGAGAATGGCTACTCCCCCTCGTTTGACGAGATTGGCAAGGGGATGAAGCTGAGCTCGCTGGCCACCGTGCACAAACACATCACGAACCTCGAGAAAAAGGGGCTCCTTACGCGGGACTACAACCGCAGCCGGTCGATTGACCTGCTACCGCCCAAGGGACGCCTGAAGCAGGCCATGAGCGTCAACACCGCCGTGGTGCTGCCACTGGTGGGACGTATCGCTGCCGGCCAGCCTATCGAGGCCATGCAGACGTCGGAGACGATTTCGTTGGCTGACTTCGTCCGGTCGAAAGAAGTTTTCGTATTGGAGGTGCGTGGCGATTCCATGCAGGATGAGCACATCCTGGACGGCGACTATGTGTTGGTGGAGAAGTCGAAGACGGCGCACAACGGCGACATCGTAGTCGCGCTGGTGGATTTGAGTGATGCCACGCTGAAGCGGTTTTACCGCGAAGGTGACAACATCCGCTTGCAGCCTTCGAACGTGAATATGAAGCCGATCATCGTGCCCGCGGCGTCGGTGGAGATTCAGGGGCGGGTGATTGGAGTGTTGAGAAAGTATTAGAGGAGCTTCTAGTCCCTGGCTCAACCTAACCGGGAGCCGACGATTGCGATGCTGCTTGCTTCGGCCGCGAGTGGGCGGGAGAACCTGGGCAGGGAAAAATAAAGCGATCGCGAACCCCGAACAGTCTGCGTGCGTTATGAGATTCAGAACTAAGAGGCAGCAGCTGCCTTTATCCCTTATACCGTCGCTTTGTCGGCCGACGCTGCATCGAGCCGGGTTCCACCAACGTGCTTATCGAGAGCCTGGGCGATAACCTCTTTGGCCTTGTAGCCGACAATTTGCTCGACCACTTGACCACCTTTGAAGACCAACAGTGTCGGGATACCGGTGACTTTGTAGCGCATCGGGGTGGCGCTATTGGAGTCGACATCCATTTTGCCGACTTTGAGTTTGCCCTGATAGTCCTTGGCCAGCTCGTCGACGATAGGGGCTAGAGCGCGGCAGGGGCCGCACCACGTTGCCCAGAAATCCACCAGCACGGGTGTATCTGATTTCAAAACATCCTGGTCGAAGTTTGCATCAGTCACTTCGACAATTCCGTTGCCTGCCATTTTGTTCCTCTCCTCGTTGCAACGTCGCGCTGTCGGCCGACGCTCACATCGAGCTTGCGTTGCCGGGACTGGCGATCTGCGTATAAATGCACACCCCGTTAGGGGGACAAACTATTATCGCACTGGTTTGATGCCGGGGGGGCGGAGAAGGTCGCAAAAGGCTGGGGGGAGAGATTTCGCCACCTGGCTCGCCCGGTAATTGCACAAGGCAGGCCCCTTCAGAGTTTGGAGTGCCGCTTCAGTTGGGAAAGGAATTGTTCGATTTCATACGAAACCGTGAAGCGAAAAAGGAAGCCGCTGCTGTTGCCGTTCAGCCCGAAGTTTGGGGAGAAGCGCAGCTCTGGGCCCCTGGGAAGGGCCCAGGTGACGACCGGTCCGGCGTAATGTGATGTGTGGTTGAGGCCAAAGCTGTCGCGATCACCGAGACCGCCGTACATTTCAGCGCCCACCGCGAAGTTCTGGCGGCAGAAGGTGCAGGGTTTCGCCGAGGAGGCTGTGGCCAAGATGCGGCTTCCGCCTAGGGCGTAGCCGAACTCCCAGGGTGCGTTGGCAAGGTTCTTTTCAGCGAGGAAGTTTTCCGAGATGTTCCAGCCTTTGAAGTTACTGGAGAGAATCAGCTTGAATTCGGCCTCTCGTTTCTTCTCCTGGCGGTCGTTACGACCGAGGAAATCGGCGCGGCTGTCGTGGCCTACGACCTCGAGCAGAGTTTTGTCTGCGCCGTTGATGTTGGCGAATTCGAAGTAGAGGACGGGATTGATCCAGTGCTCGCGGCGTAGCGTGCGGATGCGATTCTCCCAACGGAAACCAGTGAACAGCGTGCTCTGGCCTGATGTGGTCTGTCCTTCAAGGTAAAACTCGCTGGTCCACCAGGTTTTGATTCCGTATTCGAATTCCAGGGCGCTGGCTACGAACGCGTCGCCCCCTTTGGGGGAGCCGGTGATGTTCTTGGCGGAAATCTCAAGAGTGCCCGGATCTTCCAGTTCGTGGGAATAGGTCACGAAATAATTGTCCTGGGCGTGGACCGGAGGATGACCCAGCGCGAGAACGGCGAGCAAGGCCCAGCTGGCGGCCCGAGATGGGCGTACGAGGGACAGCCATGGTTTAGCAGAGAGAAGGGGCATCATTTAGTTGCAACACAGTCGCATCTAGGAATAACCTCAACCATGATGCGGGACTGGCCATCGAGCTGTCCAGCATTTGCGCCAAGATTTCGTCGCAGTGTACATGCGACCAGTTGCGACAACTGGAGCCATTCCATATGCCACTTCCTCAAACTGAAATACCGGGACGATTGCAGGCCCTTTGCGCCGAACGCGGCATCCGCATGACGCAACAGCGGCGCGCGATTCTCAGCGTTATGGAGATGGCTAAGAAGCATCTGGACGCGGCTCAACTACTGCGCAAAGCGCAGCGGCTGGATGCTTCGGTGGACCGCAGCACGGTTTATCGCACGCTGCAATTGCTCAAGCGACAGGGGCTGATTGATGAACTCGATCTGATGCACATCCACGGCGAGGGACATTATTACGAACGCAAGCTGAACCGCGACCACATTCACATGGCGTGTTTACGTTGCGGCAAGATTTCAGAGTTCGTCAGCGATATGTTTGAAAAGCTCAAACGGCAAGTCGCCAGCGACTGTCGCTTTCGGATCGTTGTATCGCGGCTGGAGATTGGCGGATATTGCAATACCTGCCAGAAGCGATAAGAGAGTTCTGTAGCCAGTTTCATGAACGATGTGGTACTGGCTTTTGTGTTTGCAGGCGATTGTGTTTCCCGGCTGGAAAAGACACGCGAATACGAGAAAGACGAGGCAATAAGAAATGACACAGGTGCCAAGGGATCGATGAACCCCTGGCATTTGGATAAGCCAGAGGCGGCTGGATCCA
>Ga0137418_10005107_pt1 | contig 12024 bp, 13 predicted proteins | sample CZODoug3_1_2_16f_FD_122242 | JGI IMG/M metagenome (GOLD analysis project Ga0137418, IMG submission 122242) | Vadose zone soil fungal communities from Angelo Coast Range Reserve, California, USA - CZODoug3_1_2_16fungal (Hybrid Assembly) | ecosystem: Environmental > Terrestrial > Soil > Vadose... | reverse complement strand
TGGCTATCTGCCGGAAACGCCTCCGCTCTATCCCGAAATGCGCACCGCCGAATATCTGCAGTTTGTCGGCAGCCTCAAGGGCCTCGCCAAAGCGGAGCTGGCCAAGCGCGTCGACTACGTTTGCGAGCGCTGCGCCATTTTGGACGTCAAAGATAAACTACTCGGCAAGCTCTCCAAGGGCTACCGCCAGCGCGTCGGCCTGGCGCAAGCCATCATCCACAATCCCGACGTCCTGATTCTCGACGAGCCGACCTCCGGCCTCGACCCCAAGCAAATCAATGAAACGCGCGAGCTCATCAAGAGCCTCGCCGGCGACCACACCATCATCCTGAGCACTCACATCCTGCCGGAGGTAGAGCAGACCTGTGAGCAGGTCATCATCATCAACAAAGGCAAGCTCGTCGCCACCGATTCCGTCAGTAATCTGCAGAATCGTGCGCGCGGTGCGGAATCTTTGTTGATCGAAGTCGGCGCGCGCAACGATCTGATGGATCCGCTGAAGGTGCAATCGCGCCTGGAGCTGGTTTCTGGCGTCAGCCGCGTCAATCTCAAGAACAAGCATGACAATCGCTCGACCTTCGAAATCGAAAGCCGCAAAGGGCTCGTGCGCGGCGATCTGGCCCGCGCGGTCGTCGAAGCCGGTTGGGACCTCAACGAACTTCGCCCCACCGCCGTCAGCCTCGAAGAAATTTTCTTGCAGCTCACCGGAGAACCGGCCGCGTCGCCGGCCGAAGAAGCTGTAGCCGCGGGAGTCAAGTAAATGCGAAACGTCTGGATCATTCTACGCAAAGAGCTGCGCAGCTATTTCGTTTCTCCCGTTGCGTATCTGTTGCTGGCCATGTTTGGCCTGATCTTTGGATTCTTTTTTTGGGTGCAACTGAGTGGCTTTGTGAACTACGCGATGGAAATGCAGATGCGCGGTCAGATGTCCCCAATGAACATCAATGAATCGCTCATTCGCCCGCTCCTCGCCAACGTTCGCGTCATCGGACTTTTCTTTATTCCCTTGATCACCATGCGGCTGTTCGCTGAAGAAAAACGAACCGGAACGATCGAGCTTCTGGCCACCTCTCCGATTCGCGATAGCGAAGTGATTGTCGGAAAGTGGCTGGCTGCAATGATGTTATACGGGTGCATTTTGCTCTTGACGGCGCTCAACTTTGTCTTTCTCTTCAAATATGGCCGGCCGGATTGGAAGCCCCTTGCCATCGGGTACCTTGGATTGCTGTTGGAGGCTGGTGCGATGTTGGCGATCGGAACGTTCATCTCGACGCTGACCAAGAACCAGATTATCGCCGGTGCCGTCACGTTCGCTGCTTGTCTAATTCTTTGGGTGTTTGAATGGGTCAGCGAGTTCGAGACGGCAACTTGGGCGCAAGTGCTTTCGTACATGTCGATAACCACGCATGCGCAATCGTTTGCCAAGGGCTTACTAAGCTTGAAAGACGCCATCTACTACGTTTCCGCGATTTTCCTTGGATTATTCCTGACGGCGCGTTCGATGGAGTCTCTGCGGTGGAGGTCGTAAGTGAACGCTCAATTCCTCAAAGCCAGACAGACGAAATACGCGGCCTACGCTGCGACGTACATTGCCGTGATAGTCGCCATCATCGCTACGGCTAATGTTCTGGCCAATCGCTACGAAAAATCGTACGACGCGACTTCCAACAAACGCTACAGTCTTTCCGACCAAACCGTAAAGATCGTCAAGGGCCTGAAGCAAGACGCCAACATCACCTACTATGATCAGGCCGGCCGGTTCCAAACCGCCAAGGACCAACTCGATCTCTACGCGAATCTCTCACACAAGGTGCATGTCGAGTACGTCGATCCCGACAAAAAGCCCCAACTGGCGCGAGAAGCCGGCATCAAAAACTATGGAACCGCGATCGTTCAGATCGGCGCGAACAAGCAGGAAGCCAAAGGCTTGAACGAAGAAGGCATCACCGGCGCGTTCATTCGCGATCTGAAGAACACCACGCGCACCGTTTGCTTTGTCACGGGAAGCGGCGAACATCAAATCGACGATTCCAGCCGCAGCGGCTATTCTCAATTTAAGGAATTGCTGGGCAAAGACGAGTACGTCGCGAAATCCATTAGCCTCCTGCAAAAAGCCGAAATCCCCGGTGACTGCACAGTCCTGGTTGTCGCCGGGCCCAGCGGCGATTATCAGCAGCCGGAAGTCGATGCCATCAAGAAATTCGTCGAAGACGGCGGCCGCGCGCTCCTTATGCTCGATCCCCCGCTCAAGATGGGCCGCTCCGAAATCGCAGACAACGACGCCCTGGCCGGCGTTCTGCAATCTTGGGGCGTCACGGTCGACAAAGATTTGATTCTGGACATGAATCCCATCGGTCAGCTCGCTGGCCTCGGCCCCCAAGTCGCTCTCGTCACCAGCTACGACTCCCATCCCATCGTCAGCGAAATGAAGGGCACCGCGACCGGTTTTCCGCTCTCCCGCTCGGTTGATGTAAAGAGCGGCGCCAAGACAACTGTGCAGAAGCTTTTCGGTTCTTCCGAATCCAGCCTGGCCACGGACAAGCTCAATTCGCCAGAGGTCAACCCTAACGACCCGAAAAATAAAAAGGGGCCGATGACCATTGCCGCGGCCGGCACCTACAACACCGGCAAAGAAAATTCGCAAGGCCGCTTTGTCGTCATCGGTAGTTCCGCATGGGCTGCCAATTCCTTCATCCGATTCAACGGCAATCGCGACCTCGCCCTCAATGCCATGAATTGGCTCTCCTCCGACGAAGACCTCATCTCCATTCGTCCCAAAGAGCCGGAAGATCGCCGCATCACCCTCACCCGCGCGCAAATGAGTTGGGTTCGTCTGATCAGCCAGTTCCTCCTGCCGCTCATCGTCATCTTTGCCGGAGTCTCCGTGTGGTGGCGGAGAAGGTAGCGGACGCGTAATGAAGTCGCTCTCGGGACCAAACTTATGAAAAACAGCGGATTGCTCATCGCCGCCGTCGTGCTTGCCGCTCTCAGCGGCGCGCTCTACTGGTCTAACCGTCACCCTGCGTTGGAGAACACCGCCAAAGCTTCCGTCGATGCGCCACCTAAAATTCTCGACCTGAAACAGGAAGATATTTCCAAAGTTGCAATCAAGAAGAAGGGCGGGGAAGAGTTAGCCCTTGCGAAAAGTGATGCCGGCAAGTGGCAGATCACCGCTCCCAAGCCTTTAGGCGCCGACCAGGAAGCCGTCTCGAGCCTGCTCTCCGGCCTATCGTCGCTGAATTCCGATCGCCTCGTGGACGACAAAGCCACAGACTTGAGCCAATACGGCCTTGCGCAACCTTCGCTTGAGCTCGACATCACCACCAAAGATTCCAAGCCGCAAAAGATTCTCCTCGGCGACGAGACTCCTGCGGGCAGCGCCGTTTTTGCCAAGCTCGAAGGCGACCCTCGCGTTTTCACCATCGCCAGCTACAACAAATCCAGCCTCGACAAATCTGCCAACGATCTTCGTGACAAGCGCTTGCTCACTCTCGATTTCGACAAGCTCAGCCAGGTCGAACTCGTCACCAAGAAACAAGACATCCAGTTCGGCCGCAACAAGCAGGAATGGCAGATCGTTAAGCCCAAGCCCTCCCGCGCCGATAATTTCCAGGTCGAAGAAATCGTTCGCAAGCTGCGCGAGGCTAAGATGGACACTGCGTCCAACGATGCCGACGCCAGGAAAGCCGCCGCCGCATTCGCCTCCGCAACGCAAGTTGCCACCGCAAAAGTAACCGATGCCGCCAGCACGCAAGAGCTGCAGATCCGAAAAAGCAAAGACGACTACTACGCAAAGTCCTCGGCAATCCCCGGCATCTACAAAGTCTCAAGTGACATGGGCACGGGGCTCGACAAAAATGTCGACGACTTCCGCAACAAGAAGCTTTTCGATTTCGGCTATGACGATCCCAACAAGGTCGAACTCCACGACGGGGCCAAGGCGTATTTTCTGACCAAGGGTGGGCAGGATTGGTGGTCCGGCGATAGCAAAAAGATGGACTCCACCACGGTTCAGACTTTGATCGATAAAATTCGCGAGCTTTCCGCCGCTAAATTTGTCGACTCTGGCTTCACCACGCCTGTCATTGAATTGACGGTCACTTCCAATGACGGCAAGCGCGTGGAAAAAGCTTCGATTTCAAAATCCGGCGACAACTACATCGCGAAACGCGAAAATGATCCCTCGTTGTACCAACTCGATCCCTCTGCGGTCACCGATCTACAAAAGCTCGCCGCAGATATAAAGCCCGCCCCGGCGCCCGCCAAGAAATAACCACTGCATTGTTTCGGCACGTTAGTTGAGGCGGGCTTTTCCCCACGACGCGATCGAGGGTACAAACTCTTTGGTCGCGCGAGCCCGGCGGGATCAAAGTCGACGTTCTTCCCGCGGCCTGATGGATGCACTACCTGAGCGGCGAACATCTTCACTGTCGCTCTAACTCCGGGCGTTCCTCCGCGCATCCAAGCTAACGGAAGGGGGTACGGTAGGATGGCCATCGCACCACCGGCTGAATCAAAATTAGCGCACAGCGCTCACGCGCACATGGTCACGCGCGGCTACTTCCGCATGCTCAATTTCTTTGATATTGCGGAAGCCATTGATTTGGAGAAGTTGCGCGCCCTTCTCGGCTCGAAAGCGGCACCTCGCTCTCCGGGTTTCGTCCATCTGACTCCCGAATACGCTCAGGCGCAGAATGCTCCTCTAGAGGAGGCGCTTGAGCCGGTAACTCTCTCCAGTGGTGAAAAGTTGGGCGGCAAAATCAAATATTACTGGTTCGGCGTAGCCAGCGTGGAATTGACCACACCGTTCCAGTGCGACCTGAATGCGCTGTGCGGAGATTCGTATCGCTGGATGAATGCGCCCGAAGTCGAAAAAGCCGCCGAAGATATGTTGCGCGCGCGCCTCCAGCGATTTCAGCCCGCGCTGATCAAGCCGTCAAGCAAGTGGCTCGATGAAGACTACCTCGTGATCGATATTCAATCCGCGAGCCACGAAGACGGCCGTCCCCCGACCGCGAAAGAATTGCTCACGCAATATGGCGATCAGATCACTGAACTTGTGCGCGGCGAACTCACGCCGCTCTCCGCCGCGGAGCGCGATGAAATTCTTCGTGACGCTCTTTCCTACTATCCGACAGACCTGATTGTGGTTGGTTGGGCCGCCGCGCTCGTCTATGACAAGCCGGACGCCACGTCCGCGATTATCGATTTGCTCGAATACGCGAACACGCAATTGCTGGAATTTCGCTACTACGACGAAGTCCTCACCAATCTTCTTTCAAACGTATACAGCTCACTGGAGGGCCACGAAAGTTTTCTCTCGCGCTGGCGCCTGCCGCGCCGCGCCGGCCGCGTAAACCGTCTCCGCCTCGACATCATGGATTTGGCGGAGCGGACCGAGTATGCGGTGAAGTTCATCAGCGACACTTACTACGCCCGCGTTTACCGGGTTATTTCTTCCAAGATTGGCGTGCAAGATTACAAGGCGCTGGTCAGCGAGAAGCTGAAGACGGCCGGCGAACTCTACGAATTCATGGTCGCGCAATTTAATGAGCGCCGCATGTTTGTGCTGGAACTTGTTGTCGCCGTGCTCGTCGCGCTCGACGTGATTCTCTTGCTGCGCGGCGGCCAGTAAGCTCGATTCTGGGTGATGGTTTCTTGCTGTCTGGATTGTTGCGCTGCTTTCATCAGGTATTTGTGCCTTTCGAATCGAGGCCGAGGCGCCTGCAAATCTCGCCGACAATCTCTTCGGGCGAAGCGCTAATGTCCACCGTGATCGCGTCAGTCGGCTCTTCCAGCGCGGCGAATTGCGACGCGAGGATTTGCTCGCCGGTAAAATGGCCGTGTCGCGCGCGCAGCCGGCCGGAAATCAAAGCGTATGTTCCCTTCAGATAGATGAGCTTCACTTCGCCGCTGCGCCAGAGCATTTCGCGATAACTTGCTTTGAGGGCCGAGCATGCCAGCACGACGTTTCGATTTTCCGCGAGCCATTTTTGGATCTGGCGGTGAATTTCCTTAAGCCAGGGAATGCGGTCGGCGTCGGTAAGCGCGATACCTTGATGCATCTTGGCCTTGTTGCCGGGGGAGTGAAAATCGTCGGCGTCGACGAATTCCCAGCCGAGCCGCTTCGCGAGGAGGATGCCGATGGTTGTTTTGCCGGAGCCGGTCGGCCCCATAACTACAATAATCATGGCTTGGGCGGCGCGGCGGTGGAACTGGTCTGTGTCACGGGGCCGAAGCGCTTGACTAGCCAGGCGCGTACTTCTTCCGGGTCGTACTTGAAGGGCCCCATGCCGCCGGCAAACGCGATGCGGCCGTGCTCGTCGATCACGTAGAGCCGTTCTGGCCATGCGGAGTAGGCGAGATCGGCGGCGTTGCTCATGTCATCGATCCCGAAGGGCAGGGGATAGTTCTGCCGCTGCACGAAATCGTTGGCGATGGCCACGCGCTGCTCCAGCGTTTTAGGCTGCGCGTAGCAGACGTCCTCTTTCACGTTTGATTTCATCTGCCACTCGTCGGTGGGATGCGCTTCGCGAACGTATACGGTGAGGAAGTCCGCGCGGTCTTTATAGTCGTTGTAAATCTTGACCACGTCGCCGACGTGGCGCCGGAACGGCGGTCAAGTGTAGCTGCCGAAGATCACCACGAGTGGGCGCGAGCCGGTGCGTTCACGCAAATGAAAGTGGCTCGCTCCGTCCAGCGCCAAAAGGCGTACGTCCGGCGCATCTTCGCCGACGCGCAATTTTCCCCGGTGCATGTGCGGAAACGCGTATCGCACCATTCCGTAGACATCTTTGGGACTGCCGGCCATGAACGACAGACCGGCGAACGCGGCCAGCACAAGGCCAACAAAAATGCCGAGCGTCCATTTCCAGAAGCGGCTCATTTTGTTTTGTTCCCCTGAGTTTTCGATTGGCCCAGGAAATTGTGCGCGAACCATAGCACTGAGCGCGTACCAGCAAAATAATATTTAACCATTAGACGCGCTCCGGAAGGTGGTCAGGCGCCTTCCTTGGAAAGCAGCCTTTCGCGTTCCTGCTGGTAACGCGCCAAGGCTCGCTCGATTACGGTTATCGCGGCGTATGCCGGCCGTATGTCCTCGACTTCGACGCGCTTGCCTTCGAGTTGCTTGTAATCCTGGAAAAAGCGCTTCACGACTAACATACGATGTGACGGTAGATCTCGCGCCTCCACGTATCCGCTAAACTCCGGATCGTTGGTGGCCACGGCGATTACTTTGTCGTCGCTCGCGCCGGAGTCGATCATGGTCATCAGGCCTATGGCGCGCGCCTGGATTAGCGCCAGCGGCTGCACGGGTTCCTGGCAGAGCACTAACACGTCGAGAGGGTCGTTGTCTTCCGCGTAGGTCTGCGGAATGAACCCATAGTTCGCCGGATAGAAGACCGCGGAATGGATAATGCGATCCACCCTCAGCAAACCGGTGGCTTTGTCGAGTTCATACTTTACGTTCGATCCCAACGGTATTTCGATGACCGCTTGAAAATCCCGAGGCAAATCTTTGCCGGGTGAGACGTCATGCCATGCATTAACCACGGTGAGCCTTTCTCATGCGCGCGCCTTCTCGATCATCTCTTCCCAAGTCCCTTTGCTCTTCAAAATAAGCTCCACCAGCTCGCGCGCGGCGCCTCTGCCGCCAATCGCTTTGGTAATGAAGTGCGCCGCCAATTTTACTTCGAGCACGGCGTCTCCGACCGCGACGGCTAATCCCACGCGCCGCATGACGGGCAAGTCCGGCAGGTCGTCGCCCAGGTAAGCGACGGCGGACTCAGGGACGCCTGTCTTCCGCAAGATTTCCTCGTAAGCGGCGATTTTTGTCGGCTGCTTCTCGTATACGAATTCGATTTGTAACTCTTTCGCGCGCCGCCGCATTGCTGGACTTTCGCGTCCGGTGATCACGCCGGTGCGAATGCCGGCGGTGTGCGCGAGCGAAATTCCCTGGCCGTCATGCGCGTCGAATATCTTTATCTCCAGCGCTGTTCCATCGGGCTGAGAGAGCAATGCAACGATGCCTGGTGTTATGGTTCCGTCCACGTCCATGAGCAGGACCTGTATCTGCTTGGCTCGTTTTCTTACGGATGGTGAAATCTTCTGTCGAGTCTTCAGCAATCTTGCTCCTTTTTTACATGAATGCGGGTGATAAAGGCGCTCGCGACGGTCAGTGGCCGTTACGTTTGCAGTGATCGAACTGCTCGATCAGGGGCTCTCCTTGAATTGCTTGGCCACGTACAGCCAAAGGCGGACAGCCAGAAATGGCTGTCCCACTAGATCAGTTCCAGGCCCCAGAGGTCGTGCAGATGCACTACGCCTAAGACTCCGCCAGCTTCATCCACGACCACGATGGACGTGATTTTGCGGAGCTCCATCACGTTTAATGCTTCGCTCGCCAGCACGTGCGGGCCGATTGTCTGCGGATTTCGCGTCATGCATGCGCCGGCATTCATCTCCAGCGTGGCACCGCGGTGCTTTTCCATCAGGCGGCGCAAATCCCCGTCGGTGATAATTCCGGCCAGCCGCCCGTCGTCTTTAAGGACCGTGGTCATCCCCAGGCCCTTGTTGCTCATCTCGTGAAAGGTTTCCGGCATGGAGGTGTTCTCGGCCACGCGGGGCAGAGCCTCGCCTGCGTGCATTAGGTGTTCGACGCGCAAAAGTTTTTTGCCAAGCCGCCCGGCCGGGTGCAGGGCGGCGAAATCATCGTGACGAAATCCGCGGCGCTCCAGCAGGGCGACCGCGAGGGCGTCGCCTACGGCCATTGCTACGGTTGTGCTCGCTGTGGGCGCTAAATTCAGCGAGCAAGCCTCTTCGCGCACGCTCACGTCCAAGATTACGTTGCTGGCTTCCGCCAGGGTTGAATCCATTTTACCTGTCAGCGTCACTAGCGGCATCTCCAGGCGCTTCAGCGCTTCCAGTAGCTCGATAATTTCTTCGGTCTCGCCACCGTAGGACACCGCGAGCATGACGTCGCCGCGTGCCAGCATTCCCAAATCGCCGTGCAGCGCTTCCGCCGGATGCAGGAAGAAGGATGGCGTCCCTGTGCTAGAGAGCGTGGCCGAAATTTTCCGCCCGATCAGGCCGGATTTGCCCATTCCGGTGACGGCGACGCGGCCCCTGCAAGCGAGGAGGATGTCGACGGCTTTTGCGAAGGTGGCATCAAGCCGGGCTTTGACCTCCTCGATGGCGCGGGCTTCGATTGCCAGCACTCTGCGCGCGGTTTCCAGACTCACTGCGGTCTCCGCATCATCATTTATGCTTTCTCAACTGGGGCGCAGCAATGCTGCGCCCCTACGAATTCCGCGGGTCGCTTCATGATTTTTCCCAACGCCGCACCAGCGACGACAATTCTTTCAGGCGGGACAACAAACCGGCTAATTGCGGTAGCGGCAAGGCATTCGCTCCGTCCGAAAGGGCGGCTGGCGGATTGTCGTGCGTCTCCAAGAAGATCCCGTCTACTCCGGCAGCTATGGCGGCGCGGGCCAGCGGCTCGATGAATTCCGGCTGGCCGCCGCTGGCGTGGCCTTGGCCACCGGGTAGCTGCACGGAATGCGTTACATCAAAGACGACGGGATAGCCGAGCTTCCGCAAAATCGGAAAGGAGCGTACATCCACGACTAGATTCTGATAGCCGAACGAAGCGCCGCGCTCGGTGACGACGATGTCCGTATTTCCGGCGCTGGCGATTTTCTCTACCACATTGCTCATGTCCCATGGCGAAAGAAACTGGCCCTTTTTCACGTTCACGACGCGGCCTGTTTTTGCCGCTGCGACCAGCAAGTCCGTCTGCCGCGAGAGAAAGGCTGGGATTTGCAGCACGTCGCAGACTTGCGCGGCCTCCGCCGCCTGCGATACGTCGTGAATGTCCGTCAAGACGGGAAGCTTGAGCTCGGCCTTTATTTTGCCGAGGATCCGCAACCCCTCTTTCACGCCAGGCCCGCGAAACCCTTTTACCGACGAGCGATTCGCCTTGTCGTAAGACGCTTTGAAGATATAGGGCACGCCGGCGTCGGCGGCGGTTCGCGCGACTTGCTCGGCCATTTTGCGCGCGTGGGCTTCGCTTTCGATTACGCACGGGCCAGCGATTAGAAATAAGGGGTTCCCACGTCCGAGCCGTAGTGCGCCGACAGCAATTTCACGTGTCCTATCCATAGCGGAGCAATGAAGATAGCACGGTCAGTTGGGCTTTTGCGATTTGGCGGGGTCCTCACTTTGGGTTGTGTCGTCGATGGCGGCGACTTCTTCTTGCGCGATGGGTTCGCCGCTGGGACTGGACCCGGGGTGGCCAGCTTTGGGGTAAAGATCGTTGTCGATTGCGGTTAGCGAGCGGAGAAGCAGGCTGCTGATGTAGGCGAGAACGCTAGCCCGGCGAGGCGAGATACGTCCCTGGGCTGCGAGCGTGTAGAGAGCGCCGAGGGAATGGTTAATGCCTTGAGCGTTTTGAAAGCGGCAGGCTCTCTCGGTCAAAGGGACCGAGAAGTCCTCGGAGTCGGCAGGCTCTGAGGCAGCGTGACGGGCACAGAAGGAGCTATCCGGGTCGACGGCGACGGAACAGCATTGACGGCCGGTGGCGGTGCGGTATTGGCAACGCTCCGGGGTGAAGTCTGAGCTGGATGATTTAGGTGTCATTTTGATCCTCGATTGAGGGGTGGGGCATACCCCACCCCGGGTGTTTTGGGAGAAGAGGCTGCAAAGCATTGAAAACAAACGAAAGGAGCTCGGAAAAGAGAGGCAAGAGAGTTCAAGAGGCGCCAAGCGATTGAGAGCACAGGAATTAGCAAAAGTTAAATAGAAAAAGGAGTCCCAGATGGTGGTTGTGGCGGACGACGGTGAAATGAGAGTTAGGTGAGTATCCACGGGCTATGGTACGAAAGGTTATCGAAATTGTCAATACATTAACTGAGTCCTAGTATTTAGGGATTGGGCACAAAGGCCACGATCAGCCGGGCACGTCGGCGCGCTAGGCCTAGCGGAAGCCTGACAAGAATCTGTACGCTAAATTTAGGAACCCAATTGCGGTACACGCCTATCTTTGACACGTGCGTCTTCATTGACGCAGTTGACGACGCCATAGCTTGGACAAAACTATGCGCGGCGCGACCGCGTCACGGGTGGCCCCTCAGCTGGGTTACTTGTCAACAGCTGCTGCATGGCTTGAGCAAGGCTGACGGCCGAGGCTTCTTGGATAGCCGCGAAGCTCTTAATAAAGCGTGCGAGCTGTGTAAAGGCAAAATCCTGGATCCGCCGATCTGTTTTGTTCGGAGAAGAATCTTGCAGCTTTCTCTGGCACCTTTCCCTTCGAAGAAAATTCGGGATTTTCTGAGAGGTGTCTGCGCAAGTGAGACGAGACTTGCACTCGATCCTCTCGTCAACGAGATTGCTCGATCATGCGAGACTCAATGCGAGTCCCACATTCGGAGTATGCGCTGGAACCTAGAAACTTTGAATCCAAAATGGGAAGAGACAAGGGCGCATGGCCGTTCGACGCTCACCGAAGATCAGATCACAGAGGCGAAGCGATCATGGGATAAGCAAGCCTTGAAGGGTGTCCTCGCCGAAGCCTTTCTTGAAGGGCTAGATGTTTCCGATAGAGTGTCTTCATCTGCGTGTCTTGCTCGTCGATTGGATGCCGCCCTTGAATTCGAGATTCGACGATTTGAGGACGCAACGTTCAGCACGTCGAAGTTCGAAAGAGCCCGAGGAGAGTTCTTGGACGGTATGCAACTGCACTATCTAGCGTGGGATTCTTTCTGCTTTGTCACCAGTGAGAAAAGACTCCCTAATGCCGTCCAGAACTCGTCGCAAAGTAATCGTGTTCTTAACATTGATCAGTATCTGGCAACGCTGAATGACTAGCACGAGGGTTTATCACGGACGGACCTCATGGTTTCGGCTGAGCTTCTGCGCTACTGGAGCACGGCGGCGCTGCGCCCCTAGGAATCAGAGCTTTTGACCCAGATTCAGGCGGGGACGTGGGGGCCTACGGCTACGGCTTGGGCGCGGGCTGGCTCTGCG
>Ga0137418_10005106_pt1 | contig 12028 bp, 21 predicted proteins | sample CZODoug3_1_2_16f_FD_122242 | JGI IMG/M metagenome (GOLD analysis project Ga0137418, IMG submission 122242) | Vadose zone soil fungal communities from Angelo Coast Range Reserve, California, USA - CZODoug3_1_2_16fungal (Hybrid Assembly) | ecosystem: Environmental > Terrestrial > Soil > Vadose... | reverse complement strand
TTGTATATGATTCCCCCGCTGGGTCACCCAAAATGACCCAAGGGGTCATATACAGCATTTTCCCTGTTGGAGATTTGTTCGGCGAACTGAGAATGGACATAACCGCAGGTCAACGGCCATTGAGCGCTAGCTGTGGGTGCGCTCAATGGGAGACCCCCACTCCACTACCCTGCCAATAGATCACTGCAACGCTGTGACCTGCAAGGATGCCGCGATACGATCTTGAAACAGGGCTGTCAGACCCACAGATACCACGCGCAAAACGCTCATCTCATAGTAGTCTAAGATAGCACTCCGTAATCGTCGCAGGTCAGAGCATGATCATTTAGTAGGCGGACGGTGAGCGGTATTTGAGCGTACGTGATCGTAGGATCGTAGGGTATAGTAGATCATGAGGGCGGCCGAACAGGACGTTTTCCCAGCTCAGGGGGGTTGTGACCACCCGGTCGTAATCTCAATAGCGAGGCCCGATGTCCGGCAAAATGAGCGTTTTGAGCGGAGAAGAGCGCCTTACACCATAAAGTCGCCGTTTTTCGCCAAAAAACGCATAAGCTATTCATCCGGCACCGCTCATCACTATCTATATGAAAGGTAAGTAGTAATGGCTAAGCCGCTAGACTCTCGAACAGTAGCGATAATGGATACGCTACAGGGCTATCCCTATCCGATGACTGCGGCCCAGTTGGCGGAGTCAACAGAGATCCCCTATACTACCATTTCTAGGCGTCTTGCTGTATTGGTAGCCGAAGGTAGTCTAGCAATAGATTCCATATCCGGCAGCAATGGCAGGACAATGTTTTACAAGCTGTCCGGCAGGCCCCCGAGCATCAAATGGATGAAGGGAGGAACAGATAAGCCAGAAAACGTGACGCTTACGCAGGCCATTGAGCTAATAAAGCAGTTCCCGGCCGTAGGTGCTATTGACAAGGCTATCGAAGATGTGCTGATAGACTTCGTGGAAGGTATGCAATCAGATACCCTTTCTATAGAAGTTCTAGCAGTACTGAAGAGAAGGCTAGAATCGCTATCTACAATGCTAACAGATCGAGTAGCTGTCATTACCTCCATTCAGTCCTCACCTATGTGGACTATACGCGCAGTAGAAGCTATCAAAGGTAGTAGACTATCATTTTAGGAGATACGTGATCGGTGATGTCAAGAAAAGCTAGTGATTGGGGAACAACTCACTCGGGTGTATGCTACGTATGCGGCAAACGCCTTTATGTCTCTAGGCGAATAGCAAGGAATGCCGCGAGACTGCTATACCCAGAGACGCATCTAAGGGCCTATCCCGCGTGTCTCGAAGGTTATTACCACATAGGTAACACTCCACAACGCATCAAGGAAGGAAAAAGGCGATGAGAATTAGTGAAAAGAAAGTAGCTCAGCTCATAGAAGGCAAGCGTAACGGCTCAGGTGGTATGGATAATGCCACGATCGTCATTGTTGACGAGAGTACCGGCAATGAAGTCGAGTTGACCGGGGATGAGCTGCTGGCCGTACTGCGGGCCGCTCGGATATTCGGCGTCATCAGGTTCTAGGCGCTAGGGCGCTCTGTGGGTGTACCTCCCCAAGGTTCCGAAAAAGATCTTGACGGGAATACACCCACAGGGCGCAGTGTTGTGATAGAGTGAAGGTATCAACCAGGCACCACAACCGGAAGGACAGTCAAGATGACTGAGACGGCCGAAGTCACCGGGGCTCTTCCCGTAGACTTCACAACGGACGCGTTCTTGTCGCGTGTCCACCCGCTGATCACTGCGGACATCGCCAAGCTCGAAGAGATTGCCGCGATGCTCAAGCGGTACTCCCCGCCCTCCGTCGTGACTCTCTACGCTCACGTCAAGGACAACCCCAACGGCAACGAGGCCATCACGGTACTCAACGAGCGTAAGACCGCTCTGCAAGCCGAGATCGACAAGTTGACCAAGCAGCTCCACGAAATCGCCAAGACGGAGCTGATGCCCGAGTCCTTGCCGGAAGCTGATCTAGCCAAGCTGCGCGCGCAATTCGACTCGACCAAGGGCGCAGCCACTGGCAAGATCAACTCGGCTAGCGACTACGCCAAGCTGATGCAGCGCGATGCCGCGCACGAGTACTTGCAGAACGTCAAGATCCCGCAGTTCCGTACCGGGGTTGCAGGTGCCAATGGTGAGGGTGGCCTTACCGCTCCTCAACTGGTCCGTAAGTGGGCCGAGAGCAATTGGGCAGGCACTCAGCCCGCCTCTCATGGCCGTATCCCGGCAGATGTGCAAGCGGCTTATGACGCCGCTCACAACGGCTCACCGGCCGCGTAACGATCATGGAAAAGGGGGGTGCGGGCCGCCGCACCCCCCTTGACCTGCGGAAACGTCGTCTAAAGAATCTTGAAAAAACCTCCGTGGGAGCTTGACACGGGGGTGGTCGGCGTGATAGGTTAGCAATAGACGCCGCACGCCTAAAAGGGGGCGAAAAAATGACTAAAGATAGCGTTTATAAGGGCCAAACGGATAAGGGTCCAAGGGCATTTACTAAGCCACTAAAGCCACGAGACTCAGTGACTAAGCCTATCCACCAATTCAACTGGCCGCAAGATAGGTCTTATGAAGTAGTCTATGAAGTAGTCGCTCTTGAGACTACCGAGCATCACGTAACTATAAAGGCCAATTCCTATGCACAAGCCGCGTGGAAAGTCCGCGACGAGTTGCAGATAGGAACGCCTTACTACAGTGTCAACCTTCTCGATGTAATCCGGTTGTCCTAATGGAACCTATGAAAAGGCGGCTGGAAGTCGAGAAGCTTCTCGATGAAGTATTCGGCACTGTAAGCGCTGTTCGCAATAACAGGTGTGTTGCTGAACCTATTGGTTGCGGACGAGAGATTCCCCTAAATGAGTTTGGTGGGGAGTATTGGTCTCCAGTAGAGCGGCAAGAGTACTCGCAGTCTGGCCTTTGCAACCAATGCCAGGATGCGCTATTCTCCAAGATCCTCAAGGAGGACTAATGGCCAGTTGTACCGCAGACAAGTGCATCTGTGGTCTCGATAACCTGATCCAGCAAGACCTAGAGAATTGGGATAATCCCAACTATGAAGACGCCGACTAAGCCCGCCTTTACTCCGGGCCGTAGCACTATCGTTAAGTCTATCCGTAACGGAGATAGGCGCATGGGGTGGGGCTTTTCCTGCCTCAACTGTGAGACCCATAAGCAGTTCCGTTGGGAATACTTCCCAGTCATGACGGACAGCGACGGCCGTACCATTGATGGCGCCTATGAGCTTGCTACTTATAGAGCTGTCAACCACACTTGCGCTCCCGGACAATGGAAGGTGGCAGACCTGTGAACCACGGAGCAGGCCGAGAGCTAACCGGCTTTAAGAGAGCATATCGCCTTGAGAAGCGTCAGGAAGCCGAAGAGCGCAATGCATTGACGCTCCCAGAGCGTCGCAGATCATATGCGCGTAGTCTAGGCGTGTCCCGGCTCTCTCAGTACAAACCGATCGTTGCCGAAAACGCCAAAATAAGCATTGATCCGTGCAAGACTACCGGCATCGCGATAACTAAATAGCTACAGGGCTCATCCCGTGTATAGGACGACCGTTAGACAGGGTTCGTCAGCCGCGCATTTGCGCTAGCGTGTATGGGATGAGAGGCCACAGAGCTAACTGCACTCGTGGTGGTCACAAAGAGTGGTAGGCTAATGGTAAGTCGCCTGGTTTGGGTCCAGGAAATCGGGGGTTCGATTCCCTCTCACTCTACGGGGGTATTCCCATTATCCTCATGCTAACCCCGGCTCATAGCTATCACATAGCAGGCGCATTGACAGGTGAGTATTTACCACAGTGCGTGAGAGAGGGAGAAGCATAAAAGGGAAGAGCCCCTGTGGGTGCTTGTGGAGTTGTAGGGACGACAAATGCCAGCATAAGGTTAGGGTTAATGCTTAGCGGCGCCTTATGCGCGTAGGACTAGGAAATCCTACAGCTAAATCGTTCGCCCGTCCTAGCGGGAAATCGGTTCGGAAGGATCGGCACACAAGCACCCACAGGGCCAGCTCTACTTATTAGAACTTCTAGCTCCTGATGGTCCCTAGTTAGGTTCCTATAAAGCGCCTCGCATCGCTTAAATAGGAAGGTGCATCCGCCATAATGTAAGTCACTGAAGCGTATAGGGATAGGTGTCTTACACCTTCCGAGATCGGCTAATTGGTAGGCCGCGAGGTTTTGGTCCTCGTAATCTAGGTTCGATTCCTAGTCTCGGAGCGTGAAAGGAGGTACAGTGTCTATACCACGCATAGAACGGCATCTTGTAACTTGTGCACATGACTTGCACTGGCAAGTCTTTTGTCACATATGCGGAGAGCAGCACTGCCAGCATTGGGAACACTCAAGCCATGCGTGTAAGCCTCATGCAGTAGAGCCCCAATGGCTAACAGACATGCGTGAAAGAGAAGTCCAATCATTGGACAATAGCGAGAAAGAAGATGACATGAGCAATGATGGTTCCACATTCTGCCCTGTATGTGGAAGAGTACGGGAAGATAGCAAGAGTCACCGGCTCTCAATGTTCATCAAAGATGAGCGGGTAGCTACTATCCCCAAGGGCACGCCCTTTACTACGGCAAAGAATATCGCTAAGGGCGTACCAGACGCCTACCTGATGGCGGAGACGATCGACCCCGAAACCGAACGTATCCTCTACTCCGTACAGGTCTATCCTCACAAGCCAAGGCCGCTCTATGAGTTCTCGGGCTAAGCTAAGTATGACCCCGGATGTATTTCTCAGGCTATACCATGAGATGCACCCACAGGGGCTGCGAATTACACTCTATGACCGTTCCGATACCACGTCATGGAAGGGCGTTATTCCGCTTCTAGTTGAGCTAGAAGACGGGGGATGCCATGTCGGTCACGTTGATTATGTGCATTATAAGCTACTAACGGAAGATGTCGATGGAAGATCTGGAGATCATTAAGGCTATACTCGCCGAAAAAGAAAAGGCATTGAACAGCAAGAGGGAAGAGCGGGAAGATGTTGCCCGCCAAGCTAATGCTGTGCATGCTAAAGTCCTCAAACTTCAAGGCCAACTGAACGTCTTGCAAGCGGCCGAAGAGACCATGAGGACAAAGAACTGGAATATCCGCACTGAGATGCGGGAAATAGAAAGGGTTATAGAGAGGAACCAGCGAGCGAGGACGCGCGTTGAGAAGGAACTATCAATCAAGAAGGATCTTGAAGCTAAGGGTAAGATCCTTGAGATCCTGACTGAGTCCCGGCTTTGGAATAAGGATGCCAAGCCACACCAGCGCAGCGGTGCTAAGCAGCTTGCCGTAGCAGGTCGAGGCATTCTAGGGGATAGCCGGGGTCTTGGTAAGACTCTGTCAGCTCTTATGTGGCTTGACATGCTGCTTATCAAAAAAGCTATCATCTTCCTCCCGAAGGAAACCGCTTCAGCTTTCAGGAAGCAAATGCCCCGTTGGGCTTCCCACAGGCCGCTATTTGATATGACCTCAAAGCCTCAGAACGAGAAGAACGCCTTGCTGGAAATTCTTCCGTATCTGGACGAGTACACACTATTGGTCAATGTCGAGTCGTGGCGTCGAGACTCTACCTTTATTCCTAAGCTACAAGCTCTGGGAGTACAGGCCGTAGTCATTGATGAAGCTCATGTGATGAAGGACCAAGGTACGTACGCCTTTAAGGGTGTGCGGGATGTGGTCTATCCGTTCGAGCAAGACGAACTTAACACAGTCAAGAATGTCCTGCCTATGACAGGAACTGTGTTCCTTAACTACCCAGATGAGATGTGGCCTTTGCTTCATCTTGTTGATAGGCATTCATGGCCAACACTGCGTGCATTCAAGGACGACTATCTTATCCAAGATGCTAACGGTCGCTGGCGCTTCAATGAGTTCAATGGTGCTCAGGAGACTCTTATTGAGCAGCTAGGACTCAGGCTGGTGAAGAGAGACCGCAAGGCTGCTGGCGTTGTTATTCCCCCACAGGAAGTCGTAGTACACGAGCTGGAATTCACAGCTGAGAAGTATCCGCGACAGTTCAACGCATACCAGCAGTTGGAAATCAAATCGGCTATGTTGCTTAGCAATATGGACGAGCAGAAGGCGATTGGTGTAGAGGGTCTAGCTCTTATGACTCGACTGCGCCAGATGATAACCTGGCCAATGGGCATTGAGTTGAAAGACCCGATGACTGGCGAGGTGCTGTTCAAGTGTGACATCAATGAATCAGTTAAGATGGACGCGGCAACGCGTATCATTAGTCAATTGGTTCTTATGGAAGATGAGAGAGTTGTTGTCTTCTCTAAGTTCAAGGCTCCGCTCAAGGAACTCTACCTCCGACTCGCGGCTCTTGGGATACGAACTGTCGTGTTGGACGGTGGAACAACAGACAAAGCCCGGGAAGCTATCAAAGAAGACTTTGACGCGGATCAGACCGACCCATCTAAAGCCAAATGGGACGTTGTACTGGCCAACTATCAAGTGGCTGGACAGAGCGTTGATTTCACTGGTGCTACTCAGGTTCTCATCGTTGACTCGGAATGGTCGCCAGGAAGAATGGCCCAAGCATATGGCCGCGTTGATCGTATGGGACAAGAACGGCCTACAACAGTACACGTTCTCCATACGCCCGATACTGTCGATGTAGACATGGCTAATCTTATCGACATCAAGGAAGAGCAGCAAGGCTTGTTTGAGACAGCTCTAAAGGCTGCTACTGACTACTTGAGAGAAAAGACCTCATGAGTCTGCTAGTAAACTGGTTGCTAGGCATATTCGGAGTGGGCCTTATGGCCTACTTCGTCTATGTCATCTATGACGGTATTCGCTATGCAGTAAGGGAGATGCGGTATGAAAGGAAAGCGCACGAAGCCCGTGCGGGAAAAGGGACGTGGGGCCAAGGTAGCGGCTCGCTTGGCAGCCCGATTGAAGGTCTACAACGACCACGGACAGAACCCCCGAGCACCGGCCAACCCGAGTAATGACAAGGGTCTAGGCCACGACATGCATAAGCCTGGATCACTCAACCCACGGAAGTAAAGACACCCACAGATGGCAACTAAGAAAGAATGCGACCGCTGTGGCAAGCAATGGACTCCTAGTGCCTTTTCTGCGGATACAGAGCTTGCCACAGTAGAGATTCGCGTACCGTATGCTCATGGCCGTCACTACGCCGACCGCGATTCAATAGTCAAGAACTATGAGCTGTGCCAGTCCTGTGCTAGGACTGCTTATAAGACGCTAGAGACTAATAGTATAGCTGGTGGACAGCATCAGCATACAGTAGCTGGTGTAGACTCTGACAAGTACACATTGCGAACTACATCCACAGCAGCCGAAGAGCTCAAGCGAATTGCGGAGGAACCCAATGAATAGGGAAAAAGCCGATATCGTTATTAACGCCATCAAGGTCGATGAAGAGCGTCACGACCAGACTCGTTGGACTAACATCACTGCTACTCCCGGTTATGAGTACTGTGACGGTACTATTGTTCCTGACTATGGCGAACCCAAGGTCAAGGAGACTGAGGGTCAGATCATCAACTGTGGTACCACGGCTTGCTTTGCCGGTCACACGGCATTCATCTTTGCCCCTGTAGGTACCAAGTTCTACAAGGACAACATGCGTCTCCCTGGAGAGTCTCTCGTCACTTATGATGACTTTGCCAATCAGGAGCTAGAACTGACACAAGGAGAGGTAAACTATCTCTTTGCGGGTCACCGTGATCTCGATGAGCTTGTAGAGTACGTCGAGGCCACGACTGAGGAGCGGGCATATATTCTTAATGGCGATAGCTACAACGAGTAGGAGGTAAGAGTATGGCCCTATCTGAACAAATAGAAGGGGCGATGCGGCCAGACATTAAGCCTATCATGGCAGCTACTTTCGATGATGCTGCCGTTCTAGCACCTATCTTTACTGACGATGATCTGCGTTATGCGCAGTACATGGCTCAGAAGTTGCTAGACCGGCAGCGTCGCGAAGAGCATGCCATAACTATGGAAGAGTTCAATCTCTTCTCTGAGATGCTTGGATTGGATGAGGCAGCATGAGTGGCGGTACTTGTCCTAGCTGTGCAAAAGACATGGGCGCTTGGGCCTACTGCGGCTACTGTGGGTGGCCTAACTAATGGGAAAGGGGTGTCTAGCGTGTGGGAGGTTCTTTCACAATGAGTGTCTGGACACCCGCGATAGTGTATGCTGCTGTAAAAGATCAGTCGCTGAAGCGACTACAGCCGCTATCCTGCTCAACCCTTACTCAGGAGTTGTTGCTAGAGCATCACAAGCACTTTCTGCTAAGGCAAGCAATGAATCACGATCTGGCAGCGGATCTGTTGGAAGTGAAGGAGACTCTGAAGAGTCGGCAGTTGATGTCCTCAACCGTGCCGTTTTGGAGTTTCCAATCGACGGGTCCGTTGCTTGTGACTGGAAAAGCCTTGCAGACTGCGGAGGAGGTAAGTATCCTATCGTTGGTTGTGCTAATGGATATCAGCTCAACCTTCATCACGGCCCGGTCCAAATACTTCCCGGACTCATGGACGACGATGGAATCGCTTACGACTTCAATAGTACAGGCAATATCCACAAGATATGTGGAAGATGCCACCTACTATGGCACTATTGGAATCAGGAGACATACGATCCCATTGAGGCGCTTCATCAGCCTCATCGTCCAAGACCAGCTACAGCCCACGAGCTAATCCTATGGAGTACCGGGGTCAGTCGGCCCAATGCTCCCGAACCATTCACCGGAACTTTCCGGAAAGACAGCGACTAAAGGAAACAGATGTCAGAGATGTACGATCCCAAGGAAGTTCTCGCAATAGAGAACGCCGACGGAGTGAGGATCACTCTCATCACCGTTGGCCCGGAGGCCGCTAAGGCGATGCTCTCCACCTACCACGTTGATTACCGTAAGTACCGCCGTAGCTATGGCGAGGGCCTTGCCCGCGATATGGCTGCCGGTAACTGGATATTCGACGGTTCGCCTATCCGCACTGATCGCAATGAGAATCTGATCGACGGTTCCCACCGTTTGAATGGCGTTGTCATCAGTGGTACGACTCAGCAGTTCTTGCACGTTAGTAGACTCCCTGTGGGTGCCTACGACACCATCGACACGGGCCTTGCCCGTAACTATGCCGACTCCCTACGTCGGCGCGGTTACAAGAACGCTAACATGCGTACGGCGCTTGTCAAGCTGATTGAGCGCTGGGAGAATGGCAAGAGTCTTGGCGATACCAAGCGCCTTACCATGAGTGAGATCGAGGCTATCCACGATAAGCATGTGGACAGTATCAGCCGTGCTCTTTCCCTTTCTGTGGGGTCTGTCAGTAGGTCCAACCTGCCAGGGGCCTTGCTTGCTTTCTCTTGGTGGCTGCTGTCTGAACACGATAGCCTGAAGGCTAAGATGTTCATGACTCAGTTCGTTGAGGGAGAGAACATCCGTAAGGGTATGCCTGCCTATGCCCTTCGCTCTCGTCTCTATGACATGCAAGAGACGGGTGCCCCGCGTAACGAGTACATGTACTTGGTGCTCCGTGCGTGGAAGGCATTTTGCGATGGGGAAGAGCAGTACCGTATCCAGCTTCCCACAGGTCTCATCACCCGGGAAATGCTTGATGAGATGATGCCGCGATGAAGATGCCAGAGAAGCTTGATAAGTGCCCGCGTACGCCAGAGTGTGTCGCTAAGACGCTTTATGTTGATGATGAGGGAGAGCTTTACCGCCTGGATGCTAAGGACGGTTTTGTTCTCCATGTGTGCCATGTGCGAGGTTCAGAGCAGCCAAAACTTGCTTATCTCGCAGAGTGGTACAGCAACAAGACGGGGCGTACTCGTTGGGTCGGCCCGGAGCGTATGCGTAAGACTGTAGAGCACTCTCCCGCTAGCCTTGGCTTCAAGAGGCGTGGAAAGGACCAGCAGACGGAGTGGACACTCAAGGCCGTGTATGTCACGGAAATGAAGTGGACACCCGTTGAGTAAGAGGAAAGGGTGGTTGTGGCTAGGAGGCGCGCTTAGTGTGTACCTCCTAGTCACCAACCCTCCATTGGCAGCCAGACTAGTTCATAATGGATTTGGCTTGTTGGCCCATCTTGGCGCCGCGCTCGGGAAATTCATGGGAGCTTTGTAACATTTGATAGTAGTAAGTAATTCCGAAGTCGAGGCGTACCAGCGGTGTCATAAGGCCCACTGGTACGCCTACGGCTTGAAGCTTACACAGCGTACGCAGAGTATGCCTCTAAGATGTGGCATACTAGGGCACAGCGTAATGGAAGCCTACTATAGAGCTAAGCAAGCTGAGTACACCCACACGGAGGCAGTAGAAGCAGGGATGGATGTCATAGCCGAGTATATTATATCGGACCATGACGAGACCACAGACGCAGAGGTACTGCCCATTGTCACGCAACGGTTCCTAGAGTACACCCTGTACTACAAGAACGAACCTTGGCGAATAATAGATGTTGAAGGTGTGTACAATATACCACTAGGTGGTGGCGTTACTTACGCCCTTACTCTGGACCTACTTGTAGAGATTATACGTGGACCCTTTGTTGGGGAACAAGCAATCATAGACCATAAGTGGACACACGATTTCTGGACACCCACAGCAATACAGATGGCAGCACAGATTCCTAAGTACCTCTGGACTCTGAACAAGCTAGGTAGCACAGCCAGAATTGGCTTCCTTAATCAGATACGCTATCGCAAAATGAAAGATGAGACACCTGATAAAATCTTCCGCCGCGTGCTCATAGACCCTACTCAGCAGCGCATGGACAACATCATGGCCGTTCAAAAGAAGATGGCTATAGAGATAGCCAACCTCAAGCTGCTAGGTAAGTCTCATCTGCTCGCAGAAGCGACACCTTCCTATAGCAAATCGACCTGCGACAAGTGCAACTTCGTAGCTCCGTGCAACATAGAGACAGACGGCAGAGATGCCACTGACACTCTTAGAACAATGTTCAAGCCCAACACTTACGACTACAACGAGATCAAGCTACGGAGGAACCTTGAGTAAGACTATAGCTATCGACTTCGATGGAGTTATCCACAATCAACGCAATAACTGGGGACGTATTCTAGGCTCGCCAGTAGACGGCGCCTTTGACTGCATCCGTACGCTAATACAGAAGCATCCCATCTATATATTCTGTGCAAGACCTTGGGATGACTACCCTGCCCTAACAGGACTCAACTATATACCACACTGGCTTGACATGCACCAGTTGGGTATTCCCTCCTTTGCAGATGTAGATCCCGGATCTGTTTGGGAAGACAAGACACGAATACTTGTAACCAATAGAAAGCTACTTGCCGCTGTATACATAGATGACCGAGGCATTCGCTTCGAGAGCTGGCCGCAAACAATGGGAGAGTTGGTGACTAGACTGTGAGTCCTTCATTTCAGTTTGGTAAGATACGTAGTGGTGGGGGTACACCAGATCCCGATATCGAAGGCACAGTTACAGTTAAATGCCGTAGTTGTGAAGAGCCTATGTGGGATGGCCCTTGTAACTGTAAGGGCTGGTGTAAGTCTCGCGTATGCAAGGCTTCTTTCATGGGCAAGATGGATGAGCTTATAGCTGAGGCACAAGCTAGCCCGGTGCTCACTATGGACCAGTGGTACGAGCGGACTCAGCAAGGGAGAAGGGAACGCGCTGTACGGGAAAGGGTAGAAGCTAGCCTAGTTCCTGATCGCTATCCGTACTGTAACTGTACATGGTGCAGAGAAATCGACCGTAGAATACCGGCTACCTGGCATAGTATGCGTACACGCTACTATGGAGTAGCCGGTAGGCGCGACGATGACAATAGTGTACCTCTAGTGCAAGAGCTACAACGTAATTCTCCTTATCCTGATGGAGATTACGATACATGAGTGCTGCTGGTGACAGACTAGCAGTCTTTTCAGCTCCTGTCTCCGCGAAGGAACGCGTACCTCACTATAGGAATCTACTTTATGGAGAGCACAAGGCTGGGAAGACTATTGCTGCTTGCCACTGCGGCCGTAGCCCTCTTCTATTTT
>Ga0137418_10005105_pt1 | contig 12028 bp, 11 predicted proteins | sample CZODoug3_1_2_16f_FD_122242 | JGI IMG/M metagenome (GOLD analysis project Ga0137418, IMG submission 122242) | Vadose zone soil fungal communities from Angelo Coast Range Reserve, California, USA - CZODoug3_1_2_16fungal (Hybrid Assembly) | ecosystem: Environmental > Terrestrial > Soil > Vadose... | reverse complement strand
CCTGGCCTTCCTCGACCAGTTGCTCCACACTCTCGGAGTCGGCGTCTGCGATGTTCGATAGTCCCTGGAGGTCTCCGGACTGCCCAGCCGCTGCGGGGCCCAGTCCCGGTTGTTCCGTGAGGTCTTCAGAAGACACCACGATCGGCTTTTTCTTCCTGTTTGCGTGCGCCATGAGTTTCCTCCAGAAGGTTGGAGTCCAGATTGGAGCCAATGCGGTTGTGGAAGGCAAAGAGATAAAACGCCGCGACTTTTGCGCTAGAGAGTTTCCAGGCTCGCAGGGTTTGCTTTAGGATTCACTCGATCTCAGCCAAATCTAGGGCTACCGGAAGAGAGGGCTCTTTTTCAGTCATGGAGTTCGAGAATTTCGTGCTGACTGTTCGGCTGGGTTGAAGCACGGGCGTTTGCATTTTCAGCATGGTCAGGGCAGCCTTGGTCTCGCGCCGCTTGTGCTTGATGATGTTTTGAATAGGACCGCTCGCGCAATATTCCAATATATTCGACCGCAAATCTGGAGTCAGGTGGGCGAACCGATTTTTCGCCAGCCTGCGAATTAACTTGCCATATGCTTCATCGCCCAGGCGATACTCCCCGGCACGCGCCACCTCCCCGGTATCGAGATTGCGATCGGGAAAAGACCGTTGCTCTGTTCCCGCCTGCTTCACCAACCGACGGTACTGTTCAACGACTTCATTCATGCTTTTGAAGTAGAGATCCTCGGTCCTGGGCGCGGGATTCTTGTATCCCAGCGTTTTGAGCGCCCCGAAGTTAGGAATCAGCTTCAGCAAAAATGCAAGGAAGCGAGCGAATATACCGGGCCGCCGGTATCTTGATCCGAAGTCTCTTTGATAGTCGGCGCGCGACAGATGGTAAAGAAACTGTCTCCGAGCAGGGTCGTCGCGCTCGCGAACGTTTTCGCTCTTATGGGTAGCCACTGCGACCTGTGTCATCTCAGGTATGACGCGGCTTACCGCGAAGCGAAAAGTTCCGATGGTCAGGTCCTCCGCGCGCAAGAGTTCGTCCATCTGGACGCCGTAGGTGTCGAGAAACGCGTTTTCTAAAAGACGCTGGGAGACTTCGAAGCCGATGAAGTCGTGGTACTGCTTGGAGACGTAGCGTTTCTTGGCGACCTGAACAACGTCAAAGCTGAATTCTGTCTTCAGGTGGGCCTCCCGGTTGTCCTCGTAGGTCACCGAGTCTCCGTATCGCCGTCGGAGTTGTGGGTACTGGATGGCTACTCCGGCGTTCACGGCTGGATGTCCCCAAATGTCTGCGGCGTAGTGAGCCAGGGCGCCTAGAGCGAATGCGTACTCTTTTATGTCTTGCGCATCGCGCACCAGGGCCGCCACAAAGTCTCCGGATCGGACGTAGTGCAGGAAATCGGTGAACTCATGATTGCCCAGTGGATAATAGCCAAGGTCTTGAACGATTGAACCGCCGTAAGCATAGGCGTGTGCTTCCGCGATTTCTTGTGGCGTCGCCGATGGAAAACGCTTCAGCAGTGCGGGGCGAATTTCGGAATCCCACGAGATGTCGACGAGTTCTTCGTGCGACAAAACCGAATAGGCGGCCAGCGGCGAAGGAATGAAAGAAGAAAAAAATAAAGCGCCGCACAGAAATGTGGACGCGAGTTTTGTGTTACGAGCCAAGTTGAAGCCAAACCCTGCCTGATATTTAGAAAACTAGCTAACCCGGCACAACGGTTCTCCACAGAACATAAACAACCATGAAAGCCATTGAGACTGATGTTACGCCGCTCGGCGCGTACGAGCGGCTTTGCGTGCCGCTTGGCTGAGGGTCGCCTTGCCTTTTGTCCGAACAGCCTGCAAAGCCGCGCCATGGCGTGCGGCAGGACCGCGTCGCCGGGCAGAGCTATGCGCTTGTCTGGATAATGACGCTGGGGAGGCAGCGCTACGTCCTTCCTTCTTCAAAGCAGCCGAAATGGCGCGCGAGCGTTTGCGCGACGGCTTGCTCTTCGCGCGACTCTGTCCCTTTCGATAATCGCGGCCAGCTTGTGCCTTGGTTTTCGCCGATGTCTTCCCTTTGCCAGGAGCCAGCTTGACGCCGGCACGTCGCGCCTTGGAGAGGCCGATTGCGATCGCTTGCTTGCTAGAACGCGCTCCATGTTTTCCTTCGCGAACGTGGTGCATCTCCTCCCGCACGAACTCACCTGCCTGCGTGCTCGGCGATTTTCCCTGCCTGGCGTCTTCTTGCGCTCGCTCGATGGTTTTCCTTTCAGGCATGTACCCTTACCTCCGAGCCGAGTGTAAGGAGCGCCCAGAGATTGAGAAATCGACTGCATGCTGTAGTCGCCCGAGGCTTCCACTGTACGGAAAACAATCACCAACAATTTGCTCGACTTATAGGTTGAGCCCTTAGAGGACCCGCGCGTCGCCGGTCGGCGCCATGAAGGTATTTCCAGTTCTCTCTACGGCAACGGCATAAATCCGCGGGGGTGGCCCAGGCCATCTCAGAGACATGACAATCACAGAATCACCTTGTAGACACGCCAGAAACCATCGCGGGCCCGACGGCAGCGTGATGCGAAACGGGATCCTTAACAGCGTTCCAGAGGAGGAGTTTCAGCACATCCGACCACGTCTGGAATTGATAAACCTTAGCCAAGGGACCACGGTAATGCGACAAGAGACGGAAGTCTCCCATGCGATTTTCCCCAATAGCGGACTGGTCTCGCTGCTAGTGATGATGAGCGAAGGCCGGAGTTCTGAGGCCAGCGTGGCGGGCTGCGAGGGCATGGTGGGGGTCGGGCTTCTCGGTGGACTGAATCGCAGTCTCCACAGCGCCGTGGTACAAGTCGCAGGCGAGGCAGTCCGCATTTCCGCGAACGATCTTCGAGATTTCCTCCAGACTGCCCCGCTGTTCCGGGAAGCGGTTACAAGATTTTGCACGATCCAGCTGATGCTTATTTCACAGACGGCAGCGTGCAACCGCCTTCACCCCCTGGAGAAGAGGCTAGCCCGCTGGTTGCTGCTCTGCCAGGACCGCTTGTCGTCGGCGACGATCAGCACCACCCATGATCTGCTCGCCACCCTGCCCGGGACCGACCGGCCGAGTGTCACCCTCGCCGCACAAAAGATGCAGAGTGAGGGGCTCGTGCGCACCACTCGAGGACATCTCACGGTGCTTTCGAGGCCGCAACTCGAACAGTTTTCTTGCGAGTGCTACGCCGCAGGGGCTCAATTCAATGGTCCGTTGGGACTTTCCCCACCCGACGAACCGTAGCACGCGTTGGCGGTTACCGAGCGTCGTATCCAGAGTGCGTCCAAAGCCGGCCCCGGTTTTGGGATTACTTCATTCATCCATCGCGCAACGCTTTCGTAGGCTGGCGAACCGACCCAGCGGCGATATTGCGCTAAATGTTTCAGAGTCCCACTGCCGGTTTCCGGTAGTTTTCCCTCAGAAATGACTGCGTTCGGGAGTCCCATGCGAGACGGTACGGAAGAGTGGAAGAGAATCTGTGCGCAAGCCGCCCATGAGCAGGACCCAGAGAAACTCGTGACACTGACACGAAGAATTCTTGAACTCCTGGAGCAGAGAATCCGCGATGCACGCGAGAGGACTGAGACACAGGATCTCAAAGCGTGAGCGTAGGCCAAAGGCGATGGAGTTAGCCGGGCCGAAAGGAACTGCTGGGCGCGAGCTCGCCCGTTAGTACGCCAGTCCCACCCTAAGGTTGCGGAACCATTTGCACGGGTTCGGACGGGGGGCCAATCGCTACTTGTATGATGTTGTTCCGTACCGCGTAAAGAACCAGCTCACTGACGGAATGCAATTTGAGCTTGCGCATGATGTTGCTGCGATGAGTCTCGGCAGTTTTCACGCTCAAGTCCAGGTGAGAAGCCACTTCTTTCGTGGACTTTCCTTCCGCCAATAGTTGCACGACCTGGCGTTCCCGAGGTGTCAGGGCCGGCAGGGTGGGCTGCCGTGAAGCGGTATGCCCACGGTCCAGATAGCCAGACAAAACCATCTCGGCCACACGCGCAGTGAAGAAGGTCTTGTTGTTCTGCAAAGCTTCCACCGCTGCCACGAGTTCCCGCGCGGCGTCAGACTTCAGCAGAAACCCTCGAGCCCCGGCATCCAGCACGGCGCGCACCGCCTGGTCGGTGTCGTTGATTGTCAGGATCAGCACTCGGACTCGCGGGTTGTCGCGCAAGATCAAACGGGTGGCTTCAAGACCATTGAGGGTCGGCATGCCGATGTCGAGGATGACGACGTCCGGCTTTAGCTCGCGGGCCTGCTCTACGGCTTGGCGTCCATTGTCTGCCTCTGCGCAAATCTCCCAGCCCTGATGGGATTTGATCAGCGAAACCAGCCCATGACGAACGATCTCATGATCGTCAGCAACCAAGATGCGCAGTTTGTTCATATGGCAGATCTCGTCCCTCTGAATTTTGTGGTGAAGTATTCCCGTTCTCATGCAATGGAGCAAGTCTGACCCCGAACCCGCCGTCGGGTATCAAGGCCAAGGACGAGCTACAGCGAGAGCACAGCCACCAAAACGGCACCGCAGCCGGCGATTGGCTTTTGGAAGGTCCAGATCTTCGGTCGTTCGCCAAAAAGTGGTACAGGCGACCTTCATGCAAGTACTTGAATTCTGCCCCACACGCAGGGTTTGCGCACCGCGATACCATGATGAACCCAATTCGAACAGAAAAGAACGGGCATTCCTCTTATCCGCCCCCCGCGGCATTGGGTCAATACAGACAACACTGTACAGTCCGGGCGCAAACTCTTCGCTTCATTCAATTGTCCCGGGTGGTAGCAAGCGACGACTGCCAACCGCAGAACGTCTCTCGCCGAAAACGTCCGGAACGAAGCGCTGCGTGAAAACCTGTGCGGCCTCAGCATCCAACCGCCACGGCGAGGAGAAGTCCGGACTGTTTCCGTCGTCGTCGCAGCGGGACGACATGCCTTCGGAAGAAAAAGCCGAGGGCTACTAACAACTGCCGGTAGCGAATGTCACAGACTCGCCGATCCAAAACCGCTGTACCGGTGCGATCTCCCCGTTCCGCACAGGACATTGCTCCACAGCCATCTCTCGGTCGGCCCCTCTGAGGGCGAGGCTTGGATCCCTTCTCCGAAAACTTGGTCCAGGATTGATCACCAGGGCTTCCGATGATGATCCCAGCGGCATCGCCACCTACTCACAGGTGGGAGCGCAATTCGGCTACGGGATGCTTTGGACCATGCCATCTCTTATCCCCTGATGGGGGCGATCGAGGAGATCAGCGCGCGTGTCGGACGTGTGACGGGACGTGGAATTGCGGCCAATCTCAGAAAGTATTATCCGCGCTGGGTGCTTTATCCGGTGGTCGCTCTGATCGTGGTTTGCAATATCTTTAACCTTGGCGCCGACATTGGAGCGATGGGCGCCGCGGCCCAAATGCTGGTACCGGCTTACACTGGAGGCTACATCCTGGCCTTTGGGATCCTTTCGCTCCTTCTGCAGTTGTTTGTGCCCTATTCGACCCATGTGAAGTATCTCGAGTGGCTCACGATGTCGCTTTTCGCCTACATCGCCGCGGCCTTTTTTGCGCACGTGCCCTGGCGTACGGCCCGCGCGGAAGGTTTGTGGCCGCACCTACGCTTCAGTAAGGAGTACTGGACCGGACTCACGGCCGTTCTCGGAACCACCATCAGCCCTTATCTTTTTTTCTGGCAGGCCTCGCAGGAGGTCGAGGAAGTCAGAAACACTCATGGTGAGAAAGCTCTCAAGCGAGCCCCTCGCCAAGCTCCTGATCAACTCGAGCGCATACGCATGGATACGTATGCGGGAATGGCGTTGTCCAACATCGTGGCGTTCTTCATTATTTTGACAGCAAGTGCCAGGCTGCATACGCACGGAATCACAGATATCACGAGCGCGGCGCAGGCGGCTCGCGCCTTGCAGCCGTTGGCAGGGCGTTGGGCCGCGGCGCCTTTTGCATCCGGCATCGTCGGAACCGGTCTGCTGGCGGTGCCGGTATTGGCCGGATCCGCGGCATATGCGGTCGGAGAAGCTTGCAATTGGCGAGTCAGCCTGGGGAGCACCCCGCCCCAAGCGGCTCGCTTCTATGCGACGATTACGGCTGCGACCGTCACCGGTCTTTCGTTGAATTTCTGCACATTGATCCCATGCGCGCCCTATTCTGGGCAGCCGTGCTCAACGGTCTTGCCGCAGCGCCGCTTGTGGCCCTGATCCTCACGGCGGCGTCGAATCGTGAAGTGATGGGAAGCTTCGTAATACCAAACCGTTGCAGATTCTGGGCTGGGGCGGCAACCTTCGTTATGTTGGCGGTCGGTGTCGCAGTTTTTTGCGACGTGGAGATAGCCCTAGCGCAGATGGCGGGCAAGACTCGCCAGGAGGTCCAAGCTGCTGTCCTGAGCGGTGGTACCAATTATCTCTGATTCAGTGGAAAGCTCACGCGTATAGTCGTGCCAGCGCCGTCGGAGCGAATGGCAAAGGCACCATCCAGTTCGCGGGTCCGTTCCCGCATGCCGCTTATGCCGACGCCCGCACCGACGCCAGAAGACAGCGAGAGTTGCTTCTCGGAAGAAATCCCGGTGCCGCAGTCGGAAACTTCTGCGAAAACCTCGGTGGACGACCGCCTGACACGAACGGCTGCCACATTGCATCCGGAGTGACGCTGGACGTTGGCCAGCGATTCCTGGACGATCCGAAAGATGGCGATCTCGATTTTGCGGGGAAGGCGGCCAAGATCTTTCTGAATGTCGAGCTGGACTTGAATGCGACAACGCTCGGCAAACTGTTCAACGTACCATTGCAGCGCCGAAGCGACGCCCATCACTTCGAGGGTGGGCGGGTGCAGCGTGTAAGAAAGTGCACGCACTTCGGTCAGAAGCCGCTGGACCAGCGAGCTGTTCTCGGAAATCAGATTCGCGTACTGGGAGGCGAATGAGTCCTTGTGACGCTCCAGGAGGCCCACATTGATGGCTAATGCTGCGAGCAACTGGCCGGTGCTATCGTGCAACTCGAAGGCGATACGGCGGCGCTCTTCATCCTGCATCTGGAGCAAGCGCCGTGACAGTCCGCGCAACTGATCCTGAGCTTGCTCGAATTCCCTTGTGCGCTGCTTGACTCTGTCGGCCAGGTCCTGTTGAAGTCGCTTGTGATCCGCTACTTCTCTGTCCAGGGCCCATGCCTTTTGTTGTAAAGCTGCGATCACTCTCACTCGCTCGTCTTCGGTGCGCAGTCCGGTATAAGTCTCATCCGGGATCAGAGTCGAATGCGCTGCGCAAACCTGAAGAAAAGAATCTGCATGTTCAGGTCGGTCAAAAAACCTGGTGGGATAGGCACAAGTGAGCGAGAAATTGTGCCGCTCGGCCAAGTCGTTCCAGAATTGTTCCAGGCGAATAGCGGCGTTGATCTTTCCGTCCGCGCAAAGCAGAGCGACCATTTCCCCGAACACGGTGAGACGCAGATCTCGTCGAGTCGCAGGCTGGTTGGCTCGAAGAAGGATTCGGTCCAGAACCTCGGTAAAGCGATGCTTATTGGGCTGATTTTCGACCATGAACGTAGAGAGAGTCTCGGCCGCATCCAGCGGGAAATATCGTCCCTCCTCGACTGCAAGGTCCAAGTTCATTCCCTGCTGCTTCAAGCAAGTGTTCAGCCGCTCACGATGCTCCTTGGTTGCTAAGACGATCGAGCTTTGCCCCGAGGCGAGAGAGTCGCCCACCAGTCGTGCAAGCTCGTTTAGAAGAAATTCCTCATCGGAGTAAAACTGAACCACGTGCCCACAGGTGTGGGCTGCGTGCTCCCGCGTTTCTGCCGTAAGGGAGGATACCGGGGCAAACCTGGCCTTCAAATCCATCGCATTAGTTTCTAAGCTGGTGCCGTCAATGGAGGAGCGAACTCGGCACCCATCGTGTGCCACCCTGACGAAACCCGGACACGGAGAGAGCTTGCGCTCTCGAATGCGGGAACGAAATACCATGATTGCTGTAGAAGCGTCACGGCGAGCTCGGGTTAGGCCGAGATCGCATGTATCCCTCAGCCCGCTCGACAGTCAAGACCCTACAAGACCGACCGGCCTAGGCCCGTAGCCCACCCAATCAGACACAAAATGGGACTTCGTACAGTAAACGCTCGATGGTCGTTTCTTCATGAGGCCAGTAGGTTCAGCCTGCACATCAAAGGGTTCTTACAGGACGAAACGGAGATCGAATATGGCCCTTAATCTTAAGTACGTTTGTCAGTCAATGGCGTGGATCATGCTCGCGGTCGGTTGTCTCGGAGCCGCTTCTGGGCAAAACAGCGCCAAAACGAGCCAGACTGCGCCCGACAATACACGCATGAATGACCGCGATAAGAGCGGCACGGAAGCGACCGCCGATCAGCAGAAAGAAAACTCCTCAGACCGCGCGATCACTCAGCAGATTCGAAAGGCCATCCTGCAGGACAAATCTCTTTCGGCCTACGCCCACAATGTGAAGATCGTTACGCAGGATGGAAACGTGATCTTGAAGGGGCCGGTACGATCGGTCGAGGAAAAGAAAGCCATTGAGGCGATGGCAATTGCAGTGGCTGGGGAAGACCGGGTCAGCAGTCAAATACAAGTTGCGTCGAAATAGGTTAGACCTCGATGAACAATCTTGAAAGGGACGAGTCAGCTTGCCCCGGAGCGTGTTAGCCATTCTGAAAATCGCGCTGCTCGCATACCTGACAGTCGCGACCGTGGCTGCTGCGGTTGGTCAGATTGACTCCGACACTTCCCCAAAAATTGTTGTGCAACGGGACGACACCGATTTCTTACAACTTGGCACACCGAACGATGTAGTGGCCCGGGGTGGCCAACCATCGTTTCCACCGACCGCGGATCAGGCGCACCACGGACTGATCTCTCGCAGTCTAAAGCGTGGCCTGCAAGACCAGAAACAGCTGTATCTTGCACCTTTCAAACGATCCAATCTTAAATGGGACGTTCTGTTCGTTTCCGGTACTGCAGCCCTGCTAGCCACCGACAGGCAATTCAGCAGGGCGCTGCCCACCAGCCACCTGGATGCGAGTCGAAACCTCTCCAACGTATGTCTCGATTCGACCAGTGCCGCCCTGATCGGCCTTTGGGCCTACGGAATCAAGACCAAGAACCGGCATGCGAAAGAGACAGGCGAACTGGAGCTCGAAACCCTCGCCAACACTTTCCTGGTTTACACTCCCATGCAATTTGCGGCCGGTCGCGAACGTCCGGAAGAAGGAACGGGCAACGGCCGCTTTTGGATTCATGGCGGCTTTAACACGTCCTTCCCAGCCGGACATCCCATGTTTACGTGGGCGATGGCATCCGTAGTAGCTCATGAATATCCCCGCACGTGGGTGAAGCTATTGGCCTATGGAGCCGCCACCTCGGTTTCGGCCGGACGTTTTCTTGGGCGGGAGCATTTCGCCTCCGATATCTTCGTGGGAAGTCTATTGGGGTACTGGGTTGGTGCGCATATCTTTCACACCCGTTGCGAACCGGGGCTGAGCGAAGCCTGTCGGCGCTAGACCGATGGGGGACGCAAGGTCCTGCCTCAGACCCGCGAAAATGGCTTGGAACCTCATTAGTTTGTGTCTCTTGCAAGAAGCGCGTCCCCCAAAGAGGGCCCGCCTTTGAGCATTCCTTAGGGGTGACTCCTTACCTACGAAGTCTTCCTTAAGCCCTTTAAGCCCTTTGAGAGCCGTAGATACCGAACTTTTGCGAAAAACCGTACGACCTAACCGCCTCATCTGACTTTCGAAGGTTGCGGTTTGGGGAAGGCGGACATGACAAAAACTGTCCTGGTAGTTGACGATTCAGTACCAGTCCGCCGGACGATCCGCAATCTGTTTGACGGGACGGACGGTTTTGAGGTGTGCGGAGAAGCTGCGGACGGCCGAGAGGGGGTCGAAAAAGCCGAGGAACTTCACCCGGACCTCATCATCTTGGATTTGTCCATGCCGGTCATGAACGGCATCGATGCGGCCCGCATCTTGCACCGAATCTTGCCGTCGGTGCCATTGATCCTGTTTAGCGGACACAGCGCCGTGTTGCCAGAAGAGGAAGCAAAATCGGTAGGTATTTCTGCCTTGGTTTCCAAAGACGAGGCAATAGGCACGCTGCTAGGAAGGGCTAGAAGTCTGCTTCATGCCGACTAGCTCCTTCGCCGTTGCTGTCCTGACCCGAGCAGCGGGCTGTGGTCTCTGGTTCTTCATAGACAGTGATCAAACGAACCCTTGTGGCAATCAACCCCTGCCTCTGCAATCATTTACCTGGGTTCCGGCCGTGCCAGTTGCTTGTCGGATACAGCAAAGACTGTAGGGCTTCCCTAGCGATTTCATGGTAGAGAAGCTACATAGCGGCACTTTTCGAGGGGACCTCCACCTGGCTAGCTTGCCGGTGCGGGCCGTGATGCGAGGAAAAGTCTGTCCGCGACTCCCCACCCCTACTCCTACGAGCGACGATCATGAAGAGAAGCACCCGTACCGCGACTGCCACTCCTGACCTCGGTCAGACAGCAATCCCCAAAAGCAACGGACGTCCCGAAGCGTCCGAATCGCCAGATCTGGCGGTGATTCTCGGGGCTCTACAGACCATGCGCAATGGTGATTTCTCGGTGAGACTGCCCAGTGCGTGGGTCGGAATTTCCGGCAAGGTCGCTGACACATTCAATGAGATCGTCGCTGCCAACCAGCAAATGGCACAGGAACTGAAGCGGGTGGGGAAGGCGGTGGGCAAGGAAGGCAAGACGCGCCAGCGGACACGCTTTCATGAGTCCCGCGGAGCATGGGCCGAAATGGAAGTCTCGGTCAACACGCTGGTGGAGGATCTGCTCCGTCCAACCGCAGAGGTGACCCGCGCGATTGCGGCTGTCGCGCAGGGAAATTTGACGCAGACGGTTCGACTGGACGTGGATGGGCGCCCGCTGGAAGGCGAATTCATGCGCTCCGCCAACATCGTCAACACCATGATTCAACAGCTCGGCGTGTTCACTGCCGAGGTGACGCGCGTCGCCCGCGAAGTCGGAACGGACGGCAAGCTGGGCGGACAGGCGCAGGTTCCGGGCGTGGCCGGTACGTGGAAAGATCTGACGGATTCCGTCAACTCGATGGCGAGCAATCTGACCGGACAGGTCCGCAACATCGCCGAAGTCGCGACGGCCGTGGCGAGTGGTGACCTTTCCCGCAAGATCACGGTTGACGTGCGCGGCGAAATTCTACAGCTCAAAGAAGCCATCAACACGATGGTGGATCAGCTACGGTCGTTTGCTTCGGAAGTGACCCGCGTGGCGCGCGAAGTGGGTTCGGACGGCAAGCTCGGTGGGCAGGCGGTTGTGCCCGGTGTCGCGGGCACTTGGAAAGATCTGACCGACTCCGTGAACGCCATGGCCGGAAACCTTACAGCCCAGGTCCGCAACATTGCCGAAGTGACGACCGCTGTGGCGCGAGGCGACCTGTCCCGCAAGATTACGGTGGATGTGAAGGGTGAGATTCTCGAACTCAAGAACACCATCAACACGATGGTGGATCAGCTGAACGGGTTCGCCGGCGAAGTGACCCGCGTGGCCCGCGAAGTGGGTACGGAAGGGAAGTTGGGCGGCCAGGCGCAGGTGCCGGGTGTGGCCGGTACCTGGAAGGACCTCACCGACAACGTCAACTTGATGGCCAGCAACCTCACTGGCCAGGTCCGCAACATCGCGGAAGTGGCGGCCGCGATTGCCAGCGGTGACCTGTCGCGCAAGATCACGGTCGACGTGCGCGGCGAGATTCTGCAGCTCAAAGAAACCTTGAACACAATGGTGGATCAGCTCAACCGCTTCGCGGGTGAAGTGACGCGCGTGGCGCGCGAAGTGGGTACGGAAGGACGCTTGGGCGGACAAGCGAACGTCCCAGGCGTGGCCGGCACGTGGAAGGATCTTACGGATTCAGTCAACTCGATGGCCGGAAACCTGACGGGCCAGGTGCGCAATATCGCCGAGGTGACGACGGCGGTGGCGCGCGGCGATTTGTCGCGCAAGATCACGGTCGACGTGAAAGGCGAAATTCTCGAACTCA
>Ga0137418_10005103_pt1 | contig 12034 bp, 10 predicted proteins | sample CZODoug3_1_2_16f_FD_122242 | JGI IMG/M metagenome (GOLD analysis project Ga0137418, IMG submission 122242) | Vadose zone soil fungal communities from Angelo Coast Range Reserve, California, USA - CZODoug3_1_2_16fungal (Hybrid Assembly) | ecosystem: Environmental > Terrestrial > Soil > Vadose... | reverse complement strand
AGTCTCGGGGGTCGCCGTACGGGAACGGAGCACTACGGGCGCGGAACCTTCCGGCTGGCGCGGCACCGGCAGGTGTTTCGATGTCATGCGGCGTCTTCACAGCAAGTCCGATACCGCGCGTCCATCGCGTGACGGCGCGATTCAATGCCGCAAATCAGTGCACGACGGCGCGCCCCCGGATGCAGGTTGGTGCAACACGCGCGCCAGATCTGACGGCGGTGGCACGCCGCAAATGATTGTCTTTCCTCATCATTCCAGTCCTGCTGCGAGCAAGCGACAGTGTGGCCCGATCCCTGCATTAGGCGGCGCCGGGAGGATTGCCATGTCGACACCGTTCGCATCGAACAACGCCGCAGACAACCCCGACTCGAGCCCCGTCAACGCCCTGTTGGCGCTCGGGCCGGAAGCCAAGGCCCGTATCCGCACGCTGGTCGTGGACGACGAGCACACGTTGCGCGACAGCTGCGCCAGCGTGCTCCGCACGGAGGGCTACGACGTGACGGTGTGTGGGCGGGGGCAGGAAGCCCTGGACGTGCTCAAGCGCCGGCCGTTCGACATCGTGCTCGTGGACCTGTACATGTCGCAGGTCGACGGGCTCGCGCTGCTTCGCGCCACCCTGGCGACGAACCCGGACACGATCGTGATCGTGATGACGGGAAACCCCAGCGTCGAGTCGAGCGTCGAGGCGCTGCGCCAGGGCGCATGGGACTATCTGCCGAAGCCCTTTTCGGCACAGCACCTCCAAATCATCATGGGACGCGCGACGCACACCGTGCTCGTCGGTCAGGAAACGCGCGACCAGCAAGAGCAGTCCGATCGAGACCAGGCCCCGGCCGACAAGGCCACCCTGCTCGGCACCTCCGCGGCATTCCGCAAGGCGATCGAGCTGGCACGGCGGGTCGCCCCGACCGACGCTTCGGTGTTCATCACCGGGGAGAGCGGCTCGGGCAAGGAGCTCATTGCCCAGTTCATCCACCAGCATAGCCGGCGTTCCAGCCGCCCCTTCGTCGCGGTCAATTGCGCGGCGCTCCCGGAGCCGCTGCTCGAATCCGAAATGTTCGGACACCGCAAGGGCGCGTTCACCGGCGCCGTGCGCGACAAACCCGGCCTGCTCGAGACGGCGAACGGCGGGACGCTGTTCCTGGACGAGCTGGTCGAGATGTCGAAGCCGATTCAGGCCAAGTTGCTGCGCGTGATCCAGGACGGCGTGGTGCGCCGCGTGGGCAGCGAGACCACCGACGCCGTCGTGAACGTGCGGTTCATCGCCGCGACGAACGGCGATCCGGAGGCCGCGGTGCAGGGCGGGACGATGCGGGAGGACTTGTACTACCGGTTGCGCGTCGTGCCGATTCACGTGCCGCCGCTGCGCGAACGGCCGGAGGACATCCCGCTGCTCGCCGAGTACTTCCTGTCGACCTACTGGGTGCGGCACCGCCGCAAGGGCGAGACCTTCCCCAAGTTGTCGGACGGCGCGATTCGGACGCTGTGCACGCACCCCTGGCGGGGCAACGTGCGCGAGCTGCAGAACGTGGTCGAGCACGTGGCAGTGCTCACCGAGCCGGGCGCGGTGATCCGTCCTGAGGATCTTCCGCTCACGGCAGAAGCGCGGCCGGCGGTCAGCACGAACCCGGCGTCGCTCATCTCGACGCTGCTCGAGGAGAGTTATCACGTGGCCCGCGATCGCGTGATCGCGCAGTTCGAGATGCAGTACCTGACGTGGCTGCTGAGCCGCGCCGGCGGCAACATGTCGAAGGCCGCCCGGATCGCCGGTGTCGACCGCACGACCCTGTACCGTCTGATGGAACGCCATGGCCTGCAGCGGAGCCCCAACGCCGCCTGGGTCGTGGAGCGCGAGAACGTCGAAGAACAACCCGAACCCACCCCGCAAACGGCGGCATGACCATGAACTCCAACGCCGCGCTGAAAGAGCCCCGCGACCTGGCCGCCTGCTTCGCCGGACAGAACGCCCAGGAGCTCGTGGTGGAGATGGCGCACGACCTGCGCTCGCCGCTCACGTCGATCATGTTCCTCGCCGAGGCGATGCAGCTCGGTCAAAGCGGGCCCATCAACGACACGCAGCGCCGGCAGTTGGGGTTGATTCGCAGCGCGGCGCTGTGCCTGTGCGCGGCGGCGAGCGACGTGTTGGAGCTGTCCCGCGGCGGTGAAAGCCTCACCGACCGGGAGCCCACGCCGTTCTCGATCACCGACGTGTTCCGCTCGGTGCGCGACCTGGCCAAGCCTCTCGCCGAGGAAAAGGGGCTCGACCTGCGCTTCCTCGCGCCGGAGCTGGAGGAGCGGGTCGGCCACTCCCGCGCCGTGGCGCGGGTGCTGCTCAACCTGACCACGAACGCCCTGAAGTTCACCGAAAAGGGCTTCGTCGAGGTCGCCGCCCGCGAAATCGGCGACAAGCGCGTCGAGTTCTCCGTCCGCGACACCGGTCCCGGCCTCGACGCCGATGAGCTCGGGCAGCTGTGCCAGCCGTTCCGGACAACGCCCACGCAGCGACAGGATTTCTCGAGCTCGGGGCTCGGGCTCGCCATCTGCAACAAGCTCGTCAACGCGATGGGCTCGCGGCTCGAGGTCACGACGCACCCCGATGGCGGGACGAAGTTCACGTTCCAGCTGGAGTTGCCCGCCGTGGCCGCGTGCGTCGAGCCCTGAAACCAACGTCGCACCCCCTCCACACGCAGCGCCGTAGCCACGCCACGTAGCAGCCGCACCGCAGCGAGCTAACCGCTTGCGCGGGCGGCAATTGCACTGAATTGGGGCGGTTGAAAACGGCACGCGCCTTGCAAGACTTCGCGGGCATGACGCTCCCATGGCCGCTGCCATTCCCACGGGCTCGCACCGCCTCGCCGCGGAAGAATCGCGACCAGGGCCGACGCATGCTCAACGTCGCCATCGCCACGCTGGGCCTCGTGCTCACGCTGCCGCTGATGATCGCGATCGCCGTGCTGATCAGGCTCACGTCGCGTGGTCCGGTGCTGTTCACGCAGCCGCGGGTCGGGCTCGACCGCCGCGCCCTCAGCCGGGCCGGCGGCAATACGCGGCGCCACTTCGATCGCGGCGGCCGGCCGTTCACCATGTACAAGTTCCGCACGATGCGAATGGACGACGGGACGTCGGGCCAGGTGTGGGCGCAGCGCGATGATCCGCGGGTCACCGCCGTGGGGCGCGTGTTGCGCAAGCTGCGACTCGACGAGCTGCCGCAGCTCTGGAACGTGCTCATGGGCGACATGAACGTCGTGGGGCCGCGACCCGAGCAGCCCTCGATCTTCGTGTATCTGCGCGAGCAGATTCAGGGGTACCAGCGGCGCCAGCGAGTGCTGCCGGGGATCACCGGGTGGGCCCAGATCAACCGGTCCTACGACAGCAGTGTGGACGACGTCCGGGAGAAGCTCAACTACGATCTCGAGTACATCCGCCATCGGTCGGCACTCGAGGATCTGAAGATCATGCTGCTCACCCCGGCGGTGATGCTCGGCCGCCGGTACGGCTGGTGAGCCGGCTCAGCTCACCACTCACCCTCCAGACGACTTAAGAACGCGTTTCCGTTCAGGAGGGCGTGCAGCACATCGGGTTGTTTCGAGTGCGCCAACGCCCAGTGGCCGATGTGCCGGAAGTAGCAATGCCGCGCCGACATCTCCTTGACCATCTTCGGTTCCAGGCGACCCGACAGCATGACGGTCCCGCCGCTCCAGGCATCGGCGAGGAGCGCGTCAAACACGGCCTCGGCCGCGCCCCTTCTCGCCAGCAGGTGGATCACCTCGCTCTCGGCGCCCGGTCCCAGATAATAGATGAACCAACCGACGATCTCGCCCCGCGGATCGCGCACCAGGCGCCGGCGCAGCACTCGGTCAGGCTCGTTCCGCTGCGCCACGGTTAACAACCACCGCAGCGATCGCTCGTCGTACTCCGGACGCAGCGCTCGATCGGCGCACAATGCCCCCAACTGCGTGGCCAGCACGTCGAGGGGCAGGTCGTCGGTGCTGTAGGCGGCCAGCGCGTCGCGGGACCGGCCCGTGCCCAACCGCGCCGCCACCGCATCGGCGATCGAGCCCAGCGGCCGCAGGCCCCCGGTGATCACACCGGGCACGCCGTGCGCGTGCAGCCAGGAGAGGGTGTGGCGCGCCGGCCGGATCGGCCGCTGCCACTGGAGACTGAACGGCAGCACCGTGACTCCGCCGAGTCCCTCCCAGATGCGGCGTCCGGCATCATTGCTCAAATCGGAAAGGAGAACGTCCTGCGGCCCGGCAAAGGCCCGGCTGAGAAGCCGGGCGGCCGCGACCGATCCCCGGGCGGCGGGTGCGACCATGAGCTTGGTGGCGACGGCCGCGCGCAGGCGATGCCCGCGCAGCAGCAGCCGCCTGGGCTGGACCCCCACGAAGCCGACGATCGACCCGCTGCCGTCGAGGTACACGAACGACGGCAAGTCTGCTTCGTTCATCGGGTTCTCGAAAAACACCCGCTCGAAGTACATGTCGAGCCCCGACGGGACACGCTTCCCGCCCTCTATGAATGCGGTCCCGAAGAGCTCCACGACCTGGGGGATGTCTTCGCGTTGGAACGCCCGAATTCCGGCCATCAGGCGGGCTTTGGCGCTCCGTGGACGGCGGCGACGTCGTGCTTGCCGCTCGGGAGCCGCGGCAACACGTCCCGCACCTCGAACCGAACCGGTTGCATGTGCCGGGGGAGCTCGACGCCCACGTACGCCTTCAGCCGCTCGAGCGATCCCCCGCCCGCCAGGACCACGAAGGCGACAATCCGCTCGCCGCGCGCTTCGTCCGGCTCGGAGGTGATGATGCACTCTGCCAGCTCGCCCGACGCGTACAGCGCGGTGCCGATCTCGTCCGGGCTCACCCGGTAGCCCAGCGTCTTGATCATGCGATCGCGCCGTCCGACGAAGTACAACCAGCCTTCGGCATCCTGCCGCACGAGATCCCCGGAGAAGACGACGCGCTCGGCGTCCGGAGCGCCGGCGGGTCGCAGTGGATGCGGGCGAAACACGCGGGCCGTGGCTTCGGCGTCGTTCCAATACCCGAGCGTCACCGTCGGCCCGCGATGCACCAGCTCGCCCACCTCCCCGCGGGCGCACGGCGTGCTATCGTCCCGCAGCACCAGCACTTCGGCCCCGGGGATGGCCCGGCCGATCGAATCCGGCCGCTGGTCCACCTGTTCCGGCGGGAGAAAGGTGCTGCGCAGCACTTCGGTCAACCCGTACATGAGGAAGAGGCGGGCGTGCGGCTGGGCGCGGCGCAGCGCGCGCACTACCGGTACCGGCAGATGCCCGCCGGCGTTCGTCGCGATGCGCAATGACGCGAGCGGTTCGTCGCGGAACGACGGGACGCGGAGCAGCTGCTGCCACAGCGGCGGCACCGCGGCCAGTACGGTGATCCGCTGCGCGCGCAGGCCCGCGACGAGCTGGGCGGCCAGCGGAGACCGCTCCACCACCAGCGTAGCCCCGCTGCCGACGGCGCACAGCACCTGGCTCATTCCGTACACGAAGCTGAAGGGCAGGACGCTCGCGATTCGATCGGTGCTCACGACGCCGAGGTACTCGATCACCGTCTGGGCCGCGGCCAACAGGTTGGCGTGCGTCACCGTGACGCCTCGGGGAAGACCAGTGGAGCCCGATGTGAAAACGATCTGGACCGGGTCCATCCCGCTGCACTGTACCGGCTCGAACGTCGCGCGCGAGGGGAGGTCCCGAACCGAGAGGACGCGGCTTGAAGTTTCCAGCGGACGCGGTTGCCGCGAGAGCATGTCCCCGGACGTAATCAGGGCGCCGGCCGCCGCGCCTTCCAGGATCTGCTCGACCTGGCGTGGCCGCATCGACTCATTGATGATCACCGCGATCCCCCCGGCGGCCGCTACGCCGAAGAACGCCGCCACGGCGTCCGCGCCGCCGTCCAGGAAGATCCCGACGCGGTCGTGGGCCTGGAGCCCTCCGTCCCGCAGCGCCGCTGCGAAGGCAGCGGCGCGGCGCTGGAGGGATGCGTAATCGGTGCTCCGCTCCGCTTCGACGACCGCGGGCCGCGCGGGACCCGCGGCCGCCGCGTTCCAGAGCAGCCGGGCAACGTTGGAGATCACAGTGCCCCAATTCATCGCATCACCTGTGCCACACTCCGGGTGAACGCACGGCTCCACATTCAGTGTTGCGCGCACGCAGCAAGTGAGGCTGCGGGAGGCGCGGTGCGTGCGACGGGCCCACGGCGCCATCCTTGCAATGGAAGCGTTGGAGGACCATCGACTCGAGGGCTGACGTGAGTTTGGCGCGTGTACCACATCTCAATCAGGCGGGGGCGACGGAGAGGATAGCCGCGACGCTTCGCCAGCAGGTTGGCGAGGTGTTGAATCGGCGCGGACTCGTCGTTGGCATGAGCGGCGGGATCGACAGCTCGGTCTGCGCCGCGTTGGCCGTGCGCGCCGTCGGGCCCGCCCGCGTATTCGGGCTGATGATGCCCGAGCAGGAATCCGATGGCCGGAGTCTCGACCTCGCCGCCCGCTGGGCGGACGAGCTCGGCATCGCCTACGCCGTCGAGGACATCACCCCGATGTTGGCCGCGGTGGGGTGTTATCAGCGTCGTAACGCCGCGATCCGCCGTGTCATGCCCGAATTCCAGGACGATTGGCGCTGCAAGGTCGTGTTGTCGGGCGGCCGGCTCGACTCCGATCGCCTGAACGTGTCATATCTCGCGGTAGAAATGCCTGAAGGAGGCGTGCGCCAGGTGCGGCTGCCCGCTGCCGAGTATCGGGAGATCGTCGCCGCGACGAACTTCAAGCAGCGCCTCCGGACGATGCTCGAGTACTTCCACGCCGACCGGCTGCACTACGCCGTCGTCGGGACGCCCAACCGGCTCGAGTACGATCAGGGGTTCTTCGTCAAAGGGGGCGACGGCCTTGCCGACGTCAAGCCCATCGCTCACCTGTACAAGTCTCAGGTGTACGAGCTGGCGGAATACCTCGACGTCCCGGCGGCGATCCGCTCCCGGCCGCCGACCACGGACACCTACTCCCTGCCCCAAACGCAGGAAGAATTCTACTTCGCCCTGCCGCCGGCGACGCTCGACCTGGTCCTCTATGCGCACAACCTCGGCCGCGATCCGGCGGCCGTCGCCCGAGACCTGGGACGGACGCCCGACGAGGCGGCGCGCGCCCTGCGCGACATCGAACAGAAGCGCGCGACGACGCGCTACCTGCACCTCTCCCCTCTCCTGGTCGAGCCCGTCCCCGAGGTCTCGACGGACCTGGCGCAGGAGCCGGCCTGATGTGCGGGCTTGCCGGGGTGGCGCGCCGGGAGCCGCGCGGCGTCACGGCCAACACCCTCGACCGCATGGCGGCCGCGCTGCAGCACCGCGGCCCGGACGGGTGCGGTCGCTACGCCGGACCGCGCGTGGGCCTCAGCCACGTGCGCCTCAGCATCATCGACGTCGCCGGTGGCGCGCAACCGCTCGGCAATGAAGACGGATCTGTCCTCGTCGTGTACAACGGCGAGGTCTACAACTACCTGGAGCTGCGCACCGAGCTGATAGCCGCCGGCCACCGCTTCCGCACCCGCAGTGACACCGAAGTGCTGGTGCACGCATACGAGCAGTGGGGCAGCGCCATGCTGGGTCGCCTGAATGGGCAGTTCGCCTTCGCGATCTACGATCGCCGCACGGAAACGGTGCTCCTGGCGCGGGACCGGTTCGGCGTGCGTCCCCTCTTCTATAGTATCGCGCACGGTGATCTGTTCTTCGCCTCCGAGGCGAAGGCCCTGTTCGCGAGCGGTGAGGTCGAGGCGGCACCCGATCCCGTCGGACTCGACCAGGTCTTCACCTTCTGGGCCGCTCGGCCGCCGCGGACCCCATTCCGCGGCGTCCACTCCCTCGAGCCGGGCTGCTTCGCGATCTGGCGGGACGGAGCCCTGCGTCATGGCCGCTACTACGAGCTCGACTATCCGGAGGCGACCGAGGAATCGCCGGAGGCCGTCGCCGCCCTCGGTCGCCTGCTGGGGAACAGTGTCGCGCTGCGCCTGCGGTCCGACGTTCCGGTCGGTGGGTACCTGAGCGGAGGCCTGGATTCGTCCATCAGCTGCGCGCTGGCGGCGCGCGAGTCGCCGTTCCCGCTGCGGACCTTCTCCGTCACGTTCGACGACCCCCAACTCGACGAGCGGGAGTTCCAGCTGCTGGTGGCCCGGCAGCTCAACAGTCACCATTTCGTGCGCGCCATCGGACCGGGCGACGTCGCGGCCGTGTTCCCCGACGTGGTGTGGCACGCCGAGTCGCCGCTGGTACGCACGGCGCCCGCGCCGATGTATCTGCTCGCCCGTCTCACGCGCGAGCATGACATCAAGGTCGTACTCACCGGCGAGGGCGCGGACGAGCTGTTTCTGGGATACGATCTGTTCAAGGAGACGGCGCTGCGGTTGTTCTGCTTGCGACAGCCGCAGTCCCGCTGGCGGCCACGGCTCTTCGATCGTCTCTATCCGTACCTCGACCCGCGCGGCCGGCGCGGTGACTTCTGGCGGCGCTCGTTCCTGGACGCCGGGAGCCCCGACGATCCTCTTTTCTCGCACCTGCCGCGCTTCCTCCTCACGTCGCGGATCAAGGACTTTTATTCAGGAGACCTGCGCGCGACCCTCGCCGAGTCCGATCCGCTGCAGGAGCTGCGGGCGAGCCTGCCGCCGCGGTTCGCCGCGTGGTCGCCGTTGCACCGTGCCGCCTACCTCGAGATGGTCACGCTGTTGTCGCCGTACCTCCTGAGCGCACAGGGCGACCGCATGTCCCTGGCGCACGGCGTGGAGAGCCGATACCCGTTCCTGGATCACCGCGTGTTTGAATTCGCGGCCGGCCTGCCGACGCAGAGCAAGCTGCGTGGCCTGCGGGAAAAGGCCATCTTGCGACGCTGGGCGCGCGATGTCGTTCCCCCGGCGGTGCAGCAGCGTCCCAAGCAGCCGTATCGCGCTCCCGACATTCCAGCGTTCTTCAGCCCCGAGCCGGTCGAGTACGTGCGCGAGCTCCTGGACGAACGCAATCTGGCGGGGACCGGGTGGTTCGACCCGCAGGCGGTCGCCGGTCTCGTGCGGCGCTGTCGGACGGGTGCCGCCACCGGGTTCCGCGAAAACCAGGCGTTGGTGGCGATCGTTTCCGCGCAGTTGTGGCACCGGCAGTTCTTCGACAGCGCGGCGCTCGCGCCGGTGCGGTCCGCGCCCCTCCCGCTGCCCGACGTCGCCCTCGACGACGGCGTCGCGGCCCTGAGTTGACCGTGCACTTATCGGAGACCGAACCTCGTATGGACGAACCGGCCATCCTGGCGCGTACGCGTGCCTATGTGCACGAGACCTTCCTGTACATGCGACCCGGGTTTGCTCTGGGTGACAGCGACCGATTGCTGCAGCGGGGGGTGATCGACTCCATGGGCGTAATGGAGCTGATCGGCTTCCTGCGCAGCGAGTTCGGGGTCGTCATCGCGGATGAGGACATCACGGAGCAGAACCTCGGCACGCTGGCGGACATCGCGCGCTACGTGGCCGTTAAGCTCCGCAATGGGGGGCCGGCGCGAGACTAGCTGGACGGCAGCGGACCGCGGCGGGTGGGCTCCCACACGGGAGCGCTGCGGCCCGCGAGCACCCGAAGCCACGCGTGCAGGACTGCGACGTTGCCCGCCGCGACGAAGGCCGGTAGCGCCAGCAGTCGCGGCATCGGCGCACCCTCGGGCCAGAACCATGCGATCCCGGCCAGCGCTCCCGGCGCCGCCAGCACGGCGAGCAGCACGCGAGCCCAGCCGGACGTAAGCGCCAGGGCTCCCAGGGCAGTGACGAACAACAGCAGGCCCCACGGCAATAGCCAGCGGCACACCTTGTGGCTGAACAGCATCCATGCAAATGTGCCGTACCGGAACGGGTTCAGGAGCGCGCGCTTGTGCGCCAGCGTGGCGAGTCCGCGTGTGATGGTTCGGACCTTGCGCCGATACTCCTGACGCAGCGACGTGGCGTGTGGCACATAACACACCGCCTCCGCGACCGACACCGCCCTGAGCCCGTGCTCGCGGGCGGTCAGCGCCGCCGCGAAGTCCCGGCTCAGCCCCTCGGGGACGGGTAGCATGTGCAGGTCCGCGCGGATCGCGTACAAGCAGCCGGAGGCGCCGACGATGCCGTCCACCGCGGTCTCCAGATCGCGGATCCACATCTCGTAGCCCGTGTACACCGCCTCCCCGCTGTTCGCCCGGTTCGCCTGTTTTGCCTCGTCGTGGACATTCGCCACGCTCACGTCGCGCCCCGACGCGACGCCCACGGAGCGATCCGCGAATGCCGCGACCAGATGCTTGAACGCATCGGGATGGATGCGCACCGAGGCGTCGGTGTTGATGATGATCTCGCCGGTGAGATGGCGGCGGGCAGCGTTCTCGGCCGCGGTCTTGCCCTGGCGCCGCGGCTGCCGTAGCAGCGTGACCCCGCGCCCGGCGAAGCCGGCGACGATCTGGTCGGTCCCGTCCGTGGATGCGTCCGACACCACGAGGATCTGGCGCCGATCGGCCGGATAGTCGACGGCGAGGATCCGCTCGAGCGTGGCGGCAATCACCGCCGCCTCGTTATAGACGGGGAGCGTGACGCTAATGCGGGGGGGAGGCATCGACTTCACAGCAGCTCTCCTCGGGCGCGGCGCCCGGCGGCCCACGCTCAGCAGTTTCAAGATCGCGGGATAGCCCGCGTACGGGTACGCGCACAGGCATCCCGCTGCGGCGAGCAGCACGCTGGGATGCATCAGACCGTGACCAGGCCATAGACGGCCTCGTAGCGGTCGAGCCACGGCGCCACGCCGAATTCGCGCTCCAGCCGGATACGCGCGGCGGCGGCGCGCCGCTCGGCCGCCGCACGGTCGTGGTACACCGCGCGAATCGCCGTCGCCAGGGCGAGCGGGTCATCGGGCGTGACGAGCGCGGCTTCGGCGGTTGAAACGACGTCGGGTACACCGCCCACGCGCGTCGCGACGATCGGGACGCCGGCCGCCATCGCCTCGAACAGCACCATCGGCGTACCCTCGGTACGCGAGCTCAGCACGAACACATCGAACGCCGCGAACAGGCGCATCGCTTCCGGGACCACGCCGTACCACCGCACCTGGCCGTTCAGGCCCTGCTCCCCGGCCCGTTGCTCCAGCACCGCGCGGGCGCGACCGCCGCCGAGCACCGCCACGGTGAGCGGCAGGTCGCGCAGGCGGCCCACGGCGTCCACCAGAACGTCGGGGCCCTTTTCGAAGCTCAACCGGCCCACCCACCCCACGACGAATTCCTCGTCCGGAAGGCCCAGAAGGCGGCGGGCCGCGATGCGATCGAGCGGTGTCACAGTCTCTCTCCATGCGTTGGGGACGACGAACACTCGGCGGGGCGGCACGCCGGACTCACGCAGGCGGCCGCCCACCGACTCGGCGACCGCGACCACGGCGTCGAAACGGCGATAGGCGTGCACCTGCAGCCACTCGTAACAGCGATTCTTCCAGTCGCCGCCGGTGAAGCCGTGCACCGTGCTCACCAGCACGTGCCCGCCGGGCGGCAGCGGCCCGGCCGCGGCGATCAAGTCGGGACGGTAGCCGTGCGTGTGTATCACATCGGCGACCAATCGTTTGGTCAGCGCGCCGATGGCGCGGCGCTCGCGCAGATAGCCGCGCGGCGGGACGAGAATCGGATGCACGCCCGCCACGCGCGCCGCGTGCGCCGCGGCGAGGAACGGATGGTCGAAGCCTCCGTCGGTGAGCACCGCCGCGATGTGCACGTCGCACCCGGCGTCCTGTTGCGCCGCCCCCAACAGCGTGACGACACGCTCCAACCCGCCGATCTCTCCCGGCGCTAGGACGTGTACCACCACCGGCCGCCGGCCGGTCATGCGTACTGCGCCGCGGCGGCGGGGACGACGGCGGCCGACGCGAGCAGCGCGTCGGCTACGATTCGTCCCACGACGGCCGCGCCACGCGGCGTGTAGTGAAACATGTCGAAGTAGTGGTCGAGGCTCGGCGTGAGCACCGGACGCAGGTCGACGTGCGGGATACCCAGTTCG
>Ga0137418_10005102_pt1 | contig 12034 bp, 10 predicted proteins | sample CZODoug3_1_2_16f_FD_122242 | JGI IMG/M metagenome (GOLD analysis project Ga0137418, IMG submission 122242) | Vadose zone soil fungal communities from Angelo Coast Range Reserve, California, USA - CZODoug3_1_2_16fungal (Hybrid Assembly) | ecosystem: Environmental > Terrestrial > Soil > Vadose... | reverse complement strand
GGCGGGGTGGGGTTTTGGACGCTTCGATTCAGTGTCCCGAGCAGTGTCCCGAAACTGCCGAATGGGATCACATGGCGTGAACTTTGGTGCGGACCCACGACTGTAATTGATTGGGATTGCTCGCCGTCGCATCGGAAGAGACAATTGCTAAACCGTTGTACGGTCAAAAGCTGTACCGGGGGTTCGAATCCCCCCCTCTCCGCCAGACTTTCCAGCCCCTCGTAGGTAGAGGCCGGAGCGTCCGGCTACCTAATCACTGGTCCATTGAGAAATCTCAGTATTGGCTCCTTCTTCAAGGAGGGAACCATGCCTAGAGCAAATCCAATCGCTTCCAAGTATCAGCTTCTATATCCGCATCACCGAAGCAAACAATCGTCGTTATGAGCGGATTCGCCGACGCAACCCGCAAGTGGTGGACCGCGGGATGTTTATCCCATTCACTTCTACCGGCAGGATAAGCGCAAAGGCTGAGCGTCGGCACCGACCTCAATACGGCTAACGCAGCTCGCGGCCGGAAAGAGTCCGAGCTTTACCTCAGTTCATCTCGTCAAATCGCCTCGCGAGGTGGAAACCTGGCCCGAAGATCCATAAACGGTTCCTGGAATATCCTGTGGAAATCAGACCCACATTGCGAATGGTTTGCCGTTTACCCGTATTGCAACAACTTCGGTGATCCTGCCTCTTGCGCGAGGCACCGTGAATCGTTGCCTGGCCCTCAATACCAGCAAGCCCAGTAGTACCCAAAACAGCAGTTGGACCGGTACGAAGGGATCGTAACTAACTACCATGTGCGTCCGTTCCATATTCGCGCTTGACATTTTGATCTTGTGAGAATAGTTTGAGCGCCAATCGACGCGGAAGAGTGACACTATTCTGAAGATCGTAAACTGTGGCGGAGAATGGGGGGAAGGCTGCAGATGACTTCTGTCCCCGCGGAGACGGTCCATGCTCAAGACTCTCGACATTCTTATTGGCGCGACCACGGTTGTGTTGCTGTTCAGCATGGCTGTGACGGTGATCACCCAGGCGGTGACGACCTTTTTCCAGAGGAGAGGGCGGCATCTGAAGGCTGGCTTGGCCAACCTGCTGCAACAACTGGGGATTCCCGCCAGAGCGTGTGCGGAGGACATTGCGGATCACGTCCTGCGTCATCCCATGATCGCGGATGGGAAGGGGAATCTGGGGACGGTGGTGAAGAGGGAGGAGTTTATCAAGCTGCTGCTGGATCTGGCGAGTGGCGAGGGAACGGCGAGCCTGGGTGAAGCATCCAAGAGTGCACTGGTGGCCGTGATCCAAAAAAACGGAATCAGCGATCCCTTGAGCGCGCTTAAGAACATTCGGGCGCTGGAGCTGCAACTGGAAGCTTCGGCTCCACACATGGCGAACAATGTACGGCAGGCGCTAGCCATTGTGCATGGGGCCGGAAGCGATCTGGTAGCGAGGATCAACTCATGGTATGACCAGACAATTGACCGCGTCAGTGAGCGGTTTACCAAATACACGCATTGGGTGACGATTGGAATTGCGGCGGTTGTTGTGCTGAGTGTGCAACTGGACACAATCGCGGTGCTGGACCGTCTCTCGATTGACGATCAATTTCGAAGCACTGTGGTGCAGGGTTGGGCGCAAAAACTCTTGTTAGACGGCAATGGACAGAACGGCAAAGGACAGCCAGCAAGTGTTCAGACGAATCCGAGGCCTTACTACGATCTGTTGAGCCAGGCTGGCCTGATCACGTTGCCCACCGCAGCAGGCTGGTTCGGGCAATTGAAGGAGACGCGCAAGATTCCGGGGATGCTACTCTCGGTATTTCTACTGAGTCTGGGGGCGCCGTTCTGGTACAGCGTTCTGAAGGATCTTTTGCAGTTGAGGTCCAGCCTGGCACAGAAAGATTCCAGCCAGCGAGAGCAGAGGGAAGTGGCGCAGACGGGCGGCACGGCGGGCAGTGATTCGGCTGCGAACGTGACACCCACGTGGCTGATCGGAGAGCGTGGCGATCTGACTGCGATCGGTTAAGCAGCTATGGGTTAGACGGCTATTGGTTCGGCGGCGGTGGTCAGAAACCTGGCGGTTAGGAACCCAGCATGGAACACAAGTGGATTGGCTGTCCGGAATCCAATTTCCGTAAGGGGCGGCCGTTCGGATTTCGTCCCGAGGCGATTGTTGTTCACATCATGGATGGGACATTCGCGGCGGGCGAGGGTGTCTTTCTCGGTGAGGGGACGCAGAAGTCAGCGCACTACGGAATCTCCAAGGACGGCGTGATCCACCAGTATGTCGATGAGCATGACACCGCGTTCCACGCCGGGGTGGTAGTGAATCCGAAGTGGGCGCTGCTAAAGAAAGGCGTCAACCCAAACCTATACACGATCGGGATCGAGCACGAAGGCCGGCCCGATGACGTTTGGCCCGAGGCGCAGCTCGCCGCGAGTGCCGGACTGATTGGCGAGATTGTGGCGCGATGGGAGATTCCGGTCGATGCGCTGCATTTAGTGCAGCATCACTTGATTCGGGCGTCCAAGACTTGCCCCGGCAACTGGCTGCAGATGGACGAACTTATTCGGCGAGTACCGGCTACCGAGGTAGCACGACCGGCGCCGGTTACCACGCTGAAGGTCCTGAAAAATGTGAACCTGCGCAAAGGGACTCCAAATACGACGGCTCCCATCGCCAGGGTCATTGTGGCCAACAGTGAAGTCACGGTAACGGGCTTCACTCTGGGTGAGCGGATCAACGGCAACGCGTTTTGGTATTTGGATGGGCAGAACAACTATCTGTGGAGTGGTGCGACCGACATCCCAAAGCCCCTGGCGGTGACGGCCATGTCTTCCGGCGACGCCGCCTGAGTTGAAGGCGGGAACGTTCGGACGGGGCTGAGCCAAAGTGCTATGGGTGCGTGTTTTCTTTGTGCCTTCCTCAGTAGCTTCCCAGGATCTTGCGTCCGGTGAAGCCGAGCGGACGCGAGAACGAACGGACGTCCTTGCATGGGGCGTCGAGGCGGCAGGCAAAAGCGATGGCTGCGCGGACCATTCTGTGGATGGATCTTCGGACGACTCTCTCGGAGCCGGACCTTTGCAGCAGCCTGCCCAAGTCCTACAGCGCGCAACGGGTGCGACAGCTCCGGGAATTGCTGCCTGCTGTACAAAGCCGTTGCCCGTGGGCGGTTTGCTTTGAGTACGACGTGCCGGATGATTCCGGTTTGGAGGCTTTGGCAGAGGTGAAGCGCCACCATCCTGCTCTGCCTATCGTGATGCTGACGGAACGGCATGCCAAGACATTGGCGAACTGGGCGTTTCGGCGGTGTGTCTGGGACTACGTGGTGAAACCGGTGTCGGTAAGGTACCTATGCAGGTGCCTGACGAGCATTGACAAGGCGGCGCCGCCGGCGGAGCGGCCTGGTCGCCAAGTGCTAACGGCGGCAGGTCCGATGCCTTCGTTGTCAGGTACATCGTTGTCGGTTCCATCATTATCGGGTACATCGCTGGCCGGGAAGCCCTACCAGGGGACGACGCTGGCTCCGGCGGTTTCTTATGTGGCCGCGAACTATCCGGAGAAACTGCGGCTAGCAACTGCCGCCAGCCTTTGCGATTTGAGTCCATTCCAATTCAGCCGGAACTTCAAGAAAGAGAATGGGTTCACGTTCCGGGACTTCGTTGTACGGGTGCGGATTCAGCGGGCGGCGGAATTGATGAGGCAGTCGGCGGTTTCGGTAACAGAAGCAGCCTTTGTGGTGGGGTTTAACGATCTCTCTTATTTCGCGCGCATGTTCCGGCGACAGCTGGGGGTTTCGCCGTCGCACTACCGGAACGAGAAAGAGGAGAGGAGTGAAGTGAGGAGTGCCCCGTGGAGCGACCCGAGGCAGTTGCCGCTATTTCCGCCGGAGGAGTAGCCTCCCTCCTGATGGCAAGAACCTGATTTGCAAGAAACTACCGGCGCGAAAGCAAGAAACTCCTAGCATTGGAATCGGGATGTGGAGTTGAATACCCAGCAACGCAACTTCCCCTCAAAGAGCTTCACTGCCGAAGGTTGACTGCTGTCAGCAATAAGTCCAAAAGACGGTGAGATCAGGAATGGTCTTGCCCGGGAGGATCTGCAATGCCCGTAGCAATTTCTTACCCCGGCGTTTATGTCGAAGAGATACCGAGCGGCGTACGCACGATCACGGGAGTGGCGACTTCCATTACGACGTTTATTGGTTGGGCGCCGAAAGGGCCGACCGATCACGCGCAACTGGTGTTGAGTTGGGCGGACTTCGTGCGGCAGTTTGGCGGATTTAATGCGAACAGCCTGCTGGGCTACGCCGTATCGCACTTTTTCCTGAATGGAGGGCAACAGGCGTACATTGTGCGGCTGGTGACGAGCGGCGATCCGACCCCAGCCAAGAATGCCGGCACCGCAACGCTAACGCTTGCGCCTCTCAATATCAAAGCCCAGAATCCCGGCGGTTGGGCGAATAAGTATGCCGTTGCGATCAAGAACAGTTCCACCCCTAACCGGTTCCAACTGCAAGTCGTATATATCGACCCAACGGACGCAACGAAACAGACGGTAGTGGAGTCGTTCGCGAACCTGTCGGCGCTGAACCCCGATCCGTTGGGGCGGTATGTGGGGGACATCCTGGCGAATCAGTCCAGCTACATCATTGTTAGTCCGGATGTGACGCAACCACCGGCTCCAGCGACTCCGGCCGATACCCCCGCTGTGGGGAGCTTGACCGCGACTCAGCAATTGACCGGCGGGGCCGACGGAGATCCGTTGCAGCCGAACACACCGGGGTTTGAGGCCGCCCTGGCGGCGCTGACCCTGCAAGGTGGACTGCTCGACCACATCGACTTATTCAATCTGCTGGTGGTACCAGGCGACACGGACAAGACTACCGTGGCCACGCTGGAAAAATACTGCCGGGATCGTCGGGCGTTCCTGATCGCGGACTGTGCGTCGGACGCAACGCTGACCTCGGTCCAAACGGCGCTGAATGGCATTACAGGCACGGACTCGATTAACGCGGCGCTTTATTTCCCCTACATCACAGCGCCTGATCCCCTGAGTCAAAACATGCCGTCACAATATCCGCCGAGCGGGTTTGTCGCTGGTATCTATGCACGAACCGATGCGACCCGTGGCGTGTGGAAAGCTCCGGCCGGAACGGACGCGTCGCTAACGGGAGCACTCGGTGTGGCAGTGCCGCTGAGCGATGGGGAGAACGGAATCCTGAACCCACGAGCGGTGAACTGCATTCGGAACTTCAACGTATACGGAACGATTGTCTGGGGCGCACGGACGTTGCAGGGGAACGATGAAGTTGGATCGGAGTGGAAGTACGTTCCGGTGCGGCGCACGGCGTTGTACATAGAGGAGAGCCTTTTCCGGGCGTTGAAGTGGGTAGTGTTCGAACCGAATGATGAGCCGCTGTGGGCGGAGATCCGGCTGAACGTTGGCGCTTTCATGCACAACCTGTTCCGGCAGCATGCCTTCCAGGGGCTGACGCCGTCGGACGCGTACTTTGTCAAATGCGACAAGGAAACGACGACGCAGAATGACATTAACCTTGGCATCGTCAATATCGTCGTTGGCTTTGCTCCCCTGAAGCCTGCGGAGTTTGTGGTTATTCAGATCCAGCAGATGGCCGGACAGATCGCGACATAGGAGGGATTCTCATGGCGCAGTTTACTGCCAACGCGCAACGCTTTGATCCGTACAAGAATTTCAAGTTCCGGGTCAAGTGGGACGGCAAGTACGTGGCCGGGGTGAGCAAGTGCGGGATGCTCAAACGCACAACGGAAGTGGTGAAGCACCGCGAGGGAGGCGATCCTTCGAGTAGCCGGAAATCACCCGGGCGCACGGAATTCGATGCGATCACGCTGGAGCGGGGCGTAACCCACGATGTGGAGTTCGAGAAGTGGGCCAACAAGGTGTGGCACATCGGGGCTGGCCTGGGAGCGGAGGTGTCGCTGAAGGACTTCCGCAAGGACATCACGATTGAGGCGTACAACGAGGCCGGCCAGCTGACGATCGCGTACAAGGTTTACCGTTGCTGGGTCTCGGAGTATCAGGCGATGCCGGATTTGGATGCGAATGCCAATGCGGTGGCGATCCAGCATATCAAGCTGGAGAACGAAGGGTGGGAACGGGACGAGAACGTTACGGAGCCGACTGAGCCTGCCTTTACGGTGCCAGCAGTTGGGTGATGAAAGATGCGGGCACTGTCGGCTCAAGAACTGATAAGCGTATGGGAGCGCGGCCTAGCCGCTCGCCCATTTGAACGGGCACTCGCGATTCTATCGGCCGCGTCTCCCGAAACTTCCCCTTCGGCTCTAGCCCGCCTTAGCATCGGCCGCCGAGACGCCAACTTACTGCAATTACGCGAATGGGCGTTCGGTTCCGAACTAACTCTATTGGCGAAGTGTCCCTTATGTCGTCAAGAGTTGGAGTCGACGATGCCTGTTTCCTTACTCCGCGTAACGACGAATCCTGTCGGCGTTCCGGATACGGAAGTCAGGGGCGATCTCAGGGGTTCTTTTCGGTTGCGGGATTACGAAGTGCACTATCGCCCGCCCAACACCGACGATGTCGCGAAGTGTGCCGAACTGGAAAGCGCCGCCAGCCGTCAAAAGCTGCTTGCTTCCTGTGTGACCGAGGCACGCTGCCAGGGCCGGTTCGTAACTGCCGAAGAACTGCCGGACGATGTAGTGCGGAAAGTGATTGAGCAGATTGCGGCGTCCGATCCGCAGGCGGATATGCGCCTGGACCTCGTTTGTCCGGAGTGCCACGGAAGTTGGAGAGAAGTGTTCGACATTGTTTCCTTCTTCTGGATTGAGATTGACGCGTGGGCACGGAGGATTCTGCGGGAAGTGAACGTTTTAGCTCGAGCTTATGGATGGCGCGAGAGCGACATCCTGGAGTTGAGCCCGATTCGGCGGCAAGTCTACCTGTCGATGATCCAGGCTCAGACATGAGTGACTTTCTAACCAGCCTGGCAGCGAGAAGTTTTGGCAGGGAAACGGCTGTCCGGCCGCGGCTGGCGTCGCTGTTTGAACCGATTGCCAAGGAGGGTGTCGGTCTGAGCGAGCTGCCTGAGGCGGAAGCGGCGGAGATGGTGATGGATTCGGCAGCTCCGGAAACGGAAGACGTGGGAAGGAGCGACCGCCGGACGATGGTACCGCGCGTCCAATTCCGCGAAAAAGACCCGCCTACGAAGGAGATGCCGGCTGCGGTTGTTGTGCCGCCGCGTGTTGATTCCACACGCGGAGCAATGGATCTCCTCGGCGAGAGACGGGAAGAGGAAAAAGAGGGGGCCGCGAGAGTTCGTCCGCGGAGAGAATCTCCTTCGCAGGAGGAGAATAGGAACCAACCCGATTTAGATCAGCCGTTCCGCTCGGTGGGCGTTGTGCGGATGGCTGCGCCGACCCGGGCAGCCGCCATTGCTCCTGACAAGGAAGAATCCTTTGAAAGAGACCGCAGACTTGCCCTGCCACCCAAGGTTGCAGCGGAGTTGGCGTCCAGTATAAAGAACGAAGGCTTGGGCAACGCCCCGCCGAGTTCAGCGAGGAGAGAAAGGACAGGGATTGCCTCACCTGCCGCGGTGGCGGCGTCGGAGCCCAGCGTGCACGTGACGATTGGGAGGATTGAAGTGCGCGCGACTGCAGAGGGCAAGCCGGTGAGCCAACGGCGCGCGGAATCGGCAGTGATGAGTCTGGACGAATACCTGCGCCGCCGGAAGCAGGGAGGCGAGCGGTGAGCAATCCGCTCGCGATTGCCGCGACCACGCTTACGCTGCAGGCGATCCTGCAAAGCGCCATTGTGAGCGATCCGGCCGATACCGACCTGACGGATACGACGGTCACGATCCTTCCGCCGGACAAAGCGCGCGGCAACGGCAATGCGAATCAGCTGAATCTTTTCCTCTACCAGATTCTTCCGAACGCAGCATGGCGGAATATGAATATCCCCAGCCTGGTGGCAGCGGGGGAAACGGGGCAGCCGCCGTTGGCTTTGACGCTGCACTATCTCCTTACGGCGTTTGGAAAAGATAACGACACGACTCTGCCCTATGGGCACCACCTCCTGGCTAAGGCCATGAGCATACTGTATGACCACGCGATGCTGGGTCCGGATGAAATTCGGGCGGCTACTTCGGCGACGTTTCCGGCGAGTGATTTGGATAAGCAGGTGGAGCGTATCCGAATTACTTTGCAGCCGATGTCATTGGAAGAGATTTCCAAATTGTGGACGGGGCTGGTGACGCAGTACCGGCTGTCTGTAGGTTACGAGGTTTCGGTGATGCTGATCGAGAGCGCCCAGCCGAAGAAGACTCCTCTGCCGGTGTTGACTCGCGGGGCTGGGGATAAGGGGGTATCGTCGCAGGCGAGCTTGATCCCACCGTTTCCAGCGCTCGACCAGATTCAATTTCCAAATTCGCAAACGTCGGCGCGTTTGGGAGACGCGCTGGTGCTTACAGGTAACCAGCTGGACGGATCGAGTGTTGGCCTGATCTTCAATCATCCGCTCTGGAGTGCGCCTGTCGAAATTGCGCCACTGGCGGGAGGGACCGCGAAGCAGGTATCCGTAACTGTTCCGAATTCTGCAGCGAGCTGGCCAGCGGGGTTCTACACAGTGAGCCTGATGGTGCAGCGTCCGACGGAAACGTACCGGCGGGCGACGAATCAACTTTCCTTTGGGCTGGCGCCGGTCATCACGATCGCTCCCACGACCGCAGCGGGTCCCAGCATTAACTACACCGTGACCTGCAGTCCGGAGGTGCGGCCCGAACAGTACGCGGCGCTACTACTGGGCGACCAAGAAATTGTGGCGCAACCGCACCCGGCGCAGAGTGCGTCGCTAAGTTTCAAAGCGCAGAACCAGAGCGCGGGAGATTACTTCGTGCGACTGCGAGTGGATGGTGTGGACAGCCAACTGGTGAATCGAGCGGTAACGCCGCCGGTGTTTGACCCAACCCAGAAGGTGACGGTGACATGACGAACGGAGCCGATTGGCAGAAGGGCAATGCGCGGTATCTCTCGGCGGCGATGGCATGGCTGCGCGCCTGTTTGGAGCAGCTTGCGGGTCAGCAGAAAGAAGAGCACCGGGAGAGTCAAAGCCTCCTTGAGTTGCCGGTTGTGGCGGCTCCCGAGGGGACGAAGTCGGTATGGCGCCAGTTCCTGCGAAAGCCACCGCAACTTTCGGCGAAAACGCCGAGTCTGCTGCTGCCCAGTTCAGCGCACGTTGGAATCCACGATCTACAGGTGGAACAAGCGGCTGCGGCGATGCAGGCGGCAGCGAGCGAGATGGATCCGCCGCCGGCACTCTTGCTCTTATCGCAGCGGCTAGGGCTTTCGCAGTTTGAGGGGCAGGTGCTCATTCTTTGCCTGGGAATGGAACTCGACACTGGCGTTGCGGGATTGTGTGCCCGCTGCCAGAAGGATCCGGGACGTGCGTTTCCGACGTTCGCGCTGGCGTTTTCATTATTCGAAGGAGCGACATGGGATGCTCTTTCACCGGAGCGTCCGCTCCGGTATTGGCGTCTTATCGAGATTACACAACCTGGCGGACAGCCGCTCACCACGAGCGCTCTCCGCGCGGACGAGCGCATCGTCAACTACAACAAGGGATTGAATTACCTCGATGACCGGCTGCTGCCTTTGTTGACTCCTATTGATTCGCCGACAAGCGGTGGGGAGTTACCGGCATCGCATCGCGACACGGCGGAGACGATCATTCGCAATTTGAAACTGGTGGATGCGAATCGCAGCCTGCCAATTGTGCAGTTGCTCGGCAGCGATGCCGGGAGCAAACAACTGGTGGCGGGAGAGGTGGCGAGTTCGATCGGCCTGCAGATGTACCGCCTGCCAGCTGTGCTTTTGCCGTCGCAGGCCGCAGACATTGAGACTCTGGCGCGGCTCTGGCAGAGGGAGAGCATGCTGCTGCCGCTGGCTTTGTATCTGGACACAATGGGATACGGCGCCGAGAGTGTTGCCGCTGGGTCGCCGTCTCCGGTGACCCGACTGCTGGAGCGAGTGGAGGGAGCGGTTTTTCTGGATGCGCGGGAGAGTTGGCCGGGGCTGCACAAATCGACAGTTACGGTGGACGTTGCGAAACCGAGCGCGGCGGAGCAAGTGGCTGCATGGCAGTCGGCGTTGGGTCTGGCCGCGAAGGATAGTGCGCCGCAACTGGCGGCGCAGTTCAATTTGGATTTCACGACGATTCGACAATTGGCACGGGATGGGCTGGCTCAGCAGGCTGAAGGAGCGCCGCTGCATGAACGGCTGTGGGAAGCGTGCCTGGCGAGCACGCGGCCCCAATTGGATGTCCTTGCGACACGAATTGATCCTAAAGCGACATGGGACGACATTGTGCTGCCCGACGCCGAAGCGGCTCTACTGCACCATATTGCGGAACAAGTGGCGCAGCGCACGACTGTCTACGAGAAATGGGGCTTCGGAGAAAAAATGAGCCGGGGTCTTGGCATCAGCGCATTGTTTTCGGGGGATAGCGGGACGGGAAAGACCATGGCCGCCGAGGTGATCGCGCACGAACTGCGTCTGAATTTGTATCGCATCGATTTGTCGGCGGTGGTGAGCAAGTACATCGGCGAGACGGAGAAAAATCTGCGGCGGATGTTTGACGCAGCAGAGAACGGTGGAGCGATTCTGTTCTTTGACGAGGCGGATGCCCTGTTTGGAAAACGGAGCGAAGTGAAGGACAGCCACGATCGCTACGCGAATATCGAGATCAATTACCTGTTGCAGAGGATGGAAGCCTATCGCGGACTGGCGATTCTGGCTACGAACATGAAGAGTGCGCTCGACACGGCGTTTTTACGACGGCTGCGGTTTATTGTGCGCTTCCCGTTCCCGGGGCCGGTGGAGCGGAAAAGAATCTGGCAGCGGGTGTTTCCGGCGGACACGCCGAAGAGTGTACTCGATTACGACAGGCTGGCGCGGCTGAACGTTACGGGCGGACACATCCACAATATTGCGATTAATGCGGCGTTTCTGGCGGCTCGGGCGGGATCGCGGGTGACGATGATGTTGATTCTGGAGGCGGCGCGGTCGGAGTTCAGCAAGATGGAGCGGCCGATCAACGAAGCGGACTTTCGCTGGCAAGAGCCTGGGGCGGTGGCATGAAGATCCGTCTGCATATCGAGAGGCTAGTGCTGGATGGCCTGGCGACGAGCGAGCCTCGTCTGTTGCATCAAGCTTTGGAACAGGAACTGCGGAGCCGGTTGCTGGAAGGTGGCTTGTCGCCGGAACTGCGTTCCGGGGGCGCCGTGCCTAAAATGAACGGGGGAGCGATCACAATTGGCGATCGCAATCGTCCAGCACAACTGGGGGAACAAATTGCAGGCGCGGTGTATAGCGGAATCGGGGCAAAAAAGTGAGCACACGAGCAGTAGCGCCGACCGTCGCCGCACCTGTTGCGGTGGTGACACCGCTGCAAAGGCCGATGCTGCAGAGGACGTGCGACTGCGGGGAGCACACGGGCGGCGGCGAGTGCGAGGAGTGCAAGAAGAAAAAGAAGATGCCACTGCAGCGCCACGGCAACGGTGTTCCAGGTGCGGCGGTCGCGCCACCGCTGGTGCGGGATGTCCTGCGTTCGTCCGGGCAGGCCCTGGATGAAGAGACGCAGACCTACTTCAGCTCCCGCTTTGGATATGACTTTAGCCAGGTGCGGGTGCACAGCGACGAGCGTGCTGCCGACTCCGCACAGGCGGTGAACGCTCATGCTTACACAGTGGGGCGTCACGTGGTGTTTGGCAGCGGACGGTATGCACCACACACACCATGGGGCCGGACGCTGCTGAGTCATGAACTGAGTCACGTGGTGCAGCAGACGGCCAGTCCTTATATAGGGGGGCCACTGGAAATCGGCGAGGCACACGATGCTGCGGAGCGAGAGGCGGAGCGAGCCGAGCGGACTGCGGTAGCGGAGCCGGTGCGGGTTCGGCAAGCGAGCCAACCTCGTCTGCAAGGGAAGTGGGATTGGGGAAGAGCGGGGTGGGGCACGCTGATTGGGGGCGCGATCGTTGCGGGCGGAG
>Ga0137418_10005101_pt1 | contig 12035 bp, 10 predicted proteins | sample CZODoug3_1_2_16f_FD_122242 | JGI IMG/M metagenome (GOLD analysis project Ga0137418, IMG submission 122242) | Vadose zone soil fungal communities from Angelo Coast Range Reserve, California, USA - CZODoug3_1_2_16fungal (Hybrid Assembly) | ecosystem: Environmental > Terrestrial > Soil > Vadose... | reverse complement strand
GTGCGCCGAGTTCGCGCCAGAGTAGGAACGGATTCTCGCTGCCGCCGGAGCGCATCAGGCCGGCGTTGATTTCCTCCTGGCGTTTGCGCTCGGACTCGAAGTGTCCGTTACTGGGCGCGTCTTGCAGATTTTTTGCGTACTGCACGGCGTTTGGCCCGGAGACGAAGCCTCCAAAGATGCACGATACCAGAGAGTTCGCGCCGAGGCGATTGGCACCGTGGTATTGGTATTCGGCCTCGCCTGCCGCGAATATGCCGTATGCCCCGGTCCTTCCCTCCCCATCGCAGACGACGCCATTGGACAATTTCAGTCCCGAGGACGCCAGCCATTCGACGTTGGGCAACGCCCCCAGTCCCGCGACCACGACATCCGCGTCCACCCGCTGGTTATCAGCCAGCACGACCTGCTGCACCGCGTGCGATGTTTCGATGCGGTCAACGGCAACGCCGCACATGAGCTTGACGCCCGCCTCCGCATGCAGGCTTGCGATCCGCGCAGCGATCTGCGTCCCGAGGATCCGCTCGAACGGAAGGTTGGCCGCCTCGATCACGACGACGTCGACGCCGCGACTGACGGCGCTTGAGGCCACTTCCGCCCCGATGAAACCGCCACCAATGACCACAAGACGTTTGCCGCGCTGCAGAAGAGCCCGCAACCGCATCGCGTCGTCCAGATCACGCAGTAAATGGACCGTGCCGGTGCACCGACGGTTAGGAAATGGACGCGCGTGTGCTCCCGTGGCGACGATGATGGCGTCGGCAGCTAACCGCCGGCCCGACTCAAGCAGCACCTCTCGCGCACGGACGTCGAGTTCTTGCGCGGCATCTCCGAGGTGCAAATCGATGTTGGCCTTGGCATAGTGGTCGCGATCATGAAAATGCACGGATGCCCCGGCATCTTCTCCCTGCAAAGCCGCCTTTGACAGCGGCGGCCGGTCGTACGGCAAATGGGTTTGTCCATCGACGAGTGCTATCCTGCCCGAGAAGCCGCATCGTCGCAGTTCGTTGACCGCGCCTACTCCCGCGACCGAGGCACCGACGATGAGCACGCTATCAGCCATGGCTTTCTGTTTTCTCGCACAAGACGTCGAACGAGCTCACAGCGTCTCGATGATGAAGGCGTTAGCGATCTTTCGCCGAAACGCGTAAGCAGCGATGACGGGATTGAAATATTCCCGGACGTGGTTGATCCGCCCGTCGCGGATCGAGAAGCGAAACACATATTTGTTGCGATATGGCCGCCCGTCCGGCAGAACCATGTTGCCCCGCTGCTCGATGAACACCCGGCTGCCATCACCCGTGATGGAAAGCTCCACTTCGTCCGCGCCCAGGCTTTTGGGGCCATTGGCGGTGGTTGCCATCCAGAAATCGACCACTTCCGCTGTCCCCACATAGCGGCGGAACCCTCCCGCCTCGGTCGAACCGGATTCGCTGAACGGTATCTCGTACACGGCGTCGCCGGTGATGCTGTCGGCGAGCGCCTTGGCGTCCCTTGCGGCAACCGCCCTGAAGAAACCACGAATGGCGTCCTTCGCCGCCCGGCGTGCGACCGGGGAATCGAGGGGATCTTCATCGTTTTTGAGCAGCGCGCCGAGGCCGACCGCAGGCTGGTTCATGGTCTTGGTTCTCCGTTGCAGCAGGATAGCGCCACGCTGGCGCGACCACGTTTCCTATTCGGCCAAGACGCCGGCGGCGTCGATCATGGTCTTGAGCGAAGCAGTTTCCTTTTGCACGACGGCCGCCAACTCTTCCGGCGTGCTTGCAACGGTCTCCAAACCCTTCGAGACGATCTGGCGCTCGATAAAATCCGGACGTCGGAGGATGGCCCGAAGGTCGCCTCCGACCTTGTCCACGATCTCCGCGGCCGTGCCGGGCGGAGCGAAAACCGCGTACCAGATTGAGGATTGCAGATAACCGAAGCCCGCCTCCTCGGTTGTCGGCACATCCGGAAACTGCGGCGATCGTTTCTTGCCGGCGATCGCGAGCGCCTTCAGTTTTCCCGCTCGCAGGAATTCGCCGGCGACGCCCGCACTTCCTGTCGTGAATGACACCTCTCCGGTAATCATCGCGATCAGAAGCGGTGAGATCCCGTTGTAGGGAATATGCTGGAGGTCGAGACCTTCCTTGCTGTTCAAATATTCAAACAGAAATTGCGGTTGTGAACCGCGTCCGAACGAACCGTAGTTCCATTTCTTCGGCTGCTTTTTGACGAGATCGACCAGTTCGCGAAGGCTGTTGGCCGGCACCGCCGGATGAGCCAGGACAAAGTTGTCGCTCTGCACCATCAGGGTTATCGGCGTGAACTTTGACGGATCGTATTGCAGGGACTTGAACAAATAGGGCGCCGTCGTGATGGTTTGATTGACTGTGGCCAGCAGGGTGTAGCCGTCGGGGGCTGCGCGAAACACCGCTTCCGTTCCAACCGTACCACCGGCGCCCACCCGATTTTCAACGATGACAGGCGTGCCCCATTTCGAGCTGAGCTCCTGTGCGGCAGCGCGAATGACGAGATCGACACCGCCACCGGCGGGAAACGGCACGACGAAACGCACGAGACGCGACGGATAGCTTTGTGCGTGAACGGCGCTGGCAAGGCCAGCGCTGATTGCCAGCGCGATGAATGCCCGCACCGCAAGCGTCGCGATAGTTCGCCGCTCGGTTCTCGACGAAATGTTGCGTTTCGATGCAACTGAATTTAACCGATGCAATTTCAACTACTCCTCGATGACGCATCAAAACGATGTCGTTCAGAACTCTTCAAGCAGCTGGAAGCAGAACGCTTCCTTCAAACAGCCGGCGGGCGGTTCGGAAGACGCCGGCCTCCGCTACCCGCCACGCGCCTTCGACGCGTTCGCAAGCCGCCGTCAGTTGCAGAACGCCGGACGGATGGCCGATCCGGAACTCCTCCCGGCCAAGGCCGGCCGGATTCGCGACGGCGTTGGCGACGGTGCCGGTGATCTTGCATGCCGCCGCCAGACACATGGCGCCAGTCAGAGGCGTTGCCTTGTGCGGCAAGCCCATGGACATCATTTGCGTGACGATATCGACCCTGCTCGCATCGACATCGGCCCCCGAACTCGTTTTGTAGCGGCACGATTTTCTGACGATGGCGACGAGCGGCAGATTGGTCATGCGCGTGCGAGCGGTATCCTCGTCAGCAACAAGGTTCATCGCCAGCGCGGCAGCAATCCTGACCTCTTCGAGCAATTTGCGCTGCTCGACCGATTGGAACCACACCGTATCGAACCCTTGCACCTCCGAACACACATCGTCCATGTTGATGATGGCGACGGGATTGGCGATATCGACAAGCGAGGCCTCGATCTTGCGACCTCTCCCGATATCCAGCACGTCGCGAACATTGCCGGTCGGCAAGAGCTTGCCGGTCGCCGCCCCCGCCGGGTCGACGAATGTCAGTTTGATCGGGGAGCCCGGCCGCGATACGCCGTCGATCCTGTAATCGCCGGCGACCTTGGCCTTGCCGCTCTCAACCGCAAACTCTGCGACCAGCTTCTTGTTCGTGTTGGTGTTAAAAATCCGCACCGTCGCCTGCCCATCCGCCGCGGAAATCAAACCTTCATCCAGGGCAAACGGCCCGACAGCTGAGCTGATGTTGCCGCAGTTTGCCCGATAGCTCACGACCGGTTTTTCGATACCAACCTGGGCGAAGGTGTAGTCGATATCGATTCCCTCTCGTGCGGACGGAGAGATGATCGCGATCTTCGAGAGCGAAGAGATCCCGCCCCCCATGCCGTCGAGCTGACGCTCGGCGCCATCGGGGCTGCCCATGAGCGACAGAAACAAGCGGTCCCATTCGGCGCAATTCTCCGGCGGCTCGCCAGGCGGCAGATCTTCCTTGCGAAAGATCACCGCCTTGCTGGTTCCGCCGCGATAGAATGCCGCCCTAAATCGTTGCTGGCTCAAGACTTTCTCCCGAATTGCGGCATCCCTCGTACCGCTTCGCCGTCACCGGAATTCCATCGTCTCAAATCGCCTGACTGCTGCGCAAGTCGCCGATCTCGGATTCGTCCATCCCAAGGAGATCATGCAAGATGGTGTCCGTGTGTTGCCCAAGCGTCGGCGGGCAACTGATCGGGGGTGTCGGCGATCCGCTCATCTTGACCGGCCAACCAGGCAGCACCACAGGACCGCGCGTCGGATGGATAATTTCCGTCAGCATGCCGGTAGCCCGGAAGGACGGATCGTTCATCAGGTCACCAGTATCGAATACCGCTCCCGCTGGAACGCCGGCGCCGTTCAACATCTCCATCGCGGTCCGTTTGTCCTGGCTCAACATCCAGGGACGAATGATCTCATCGACCTCTTCCTTGCGCTCGAAGCGGGCTTCCGGAGTTACAAACCTGATGTCGTCGAGCAGATCGGATCGCCCGATCGTCTTCAGCAGGGCGCGCCATTGGCGATTGCCGGTCAGTTCGTCCCGCGCCGTGTAGATGAAGCAATAGTCGTTGGGGCCCCCGCCCTTACACGGATAAAGTCCCGACGGCGCCGCGGTGCTGCTCGGCGAGCCATTACCTACACGCGTCACGGGCTTCCCGGTCAGTTGATGGCGAGCGAACGTGATCCGGCTGAAGTTCATGACGGCTTCCTGCATCGCGACCCGGATGCTTTGCCCCTTGCCGGTGAACTCCCGCTGATAGAGCGCGCCCAAAATGCCGATTGCCAGATGCAGCCCGGATCCCGTGTCGGCAAAAGTCGGACCAGGCTTGATCGGCGGTCCATCGGGCTCGCCGGTGAATGCGACGGCGCCACCGGCGGATTGTGCGATCGCATCGAAGCAGCGAAAGTCTCTGTACGGGCTTTCCTCGCTGAACCCGCGCACGGTGCCGTAAATGATCCGCGGATTGATCTTGCTGACGGCTTCATAACTGAGGCCGAGTTTATCTGTGGTGCCCGGCGCAAAATTTTCCAGAAAGACATCGCACTCGCGGATCAGCCGCGTCAGGACTTCCTTACCCTTATTGTTCTGCAAATCGATCGTGATGCTTCGCTTGTTCGAATTCAGCACCAGGAAATAGAGCGAGTCGGCGTCGGGCGAATCCGCCGAGGCAATCCGCGCGGGATCGCCAAGTTTCGGCCTTTCGACCTTGAAGACATCGGCGCCGAGAAAAGCGAGCGACTGCGCGCACGCCGATCCTGCCTCCCACTGTGTGAGGTCAAGGACCTTGACCCCCGTCAGCGCGCGGGGGTGCTCCGATGCGACGTCGGCCGCAATGGTCTTCTGATGTTGATTCATATGAACTCCCCACGCTCTCGCGGCCTACGCCGACGATTATTCGTCATGAACGGTGATAGCTTCGGACGGACAGACGCGCGCGGCGAGCCGCGCCGAGGCTTCGAATTCGGGCGCCGGATTTTCGGTCAGGAGGACCACGATGCCGTCCTGTTCGTCCTGGTCGAATACGTGGGGCGACTTGAGAACGCATTGCCCGGCGGCAATGCAACGTAATCTATTGACTGTAATACGCATGACATTGCTTTCGGTTGGTTCACCAGGCCAGGGGAAGCTCGTGCACTCCGTAGACAAACATGTCATGGCGGAAGCGGAGCTTCTCGAATGGGACGGCGAGGCGGAGGTTGGGCAGCCGGTTGAACAGCGATCCATAGACGATGCGCAACTCGGCGCGCGCGAGCACCTGGCCCAGGCATTGATGGATGCCGAAGCCGAATGCGACGTGGCGAGCCGCGTCCCGTTCCACATCGAGCCTGTCGGGATCCGGAAATAGATCGGGATCGCGGTTGGCGGCTGGAATCGAGCAAATGACGCCCTCCCCCGCCTTCACCAGTTTGCCGTTGACGTCGATATCCTCAAGCGCCACACGGCGCGCGCCGACGTGCAGCACGCTTGAGAACCGCAACAGCTCCTCGACCGCCCCCGGGATCATTTCAGGATTGCTCTTGATCAGGGCGAGCTGGTCTGGATGCTGCAGAAGGGTGAGCACGCCCAGCGCCGTCATGTTCTGGGTGGTCTGATGGCCGGCGCTCAGCAGCAGGCGGACGATGTTGATGAGCGTCAGCCGGTCGACGTGACCCGGCTTGAGCTGTTCGACGACCAGCCGCGAGACGATGTCGTCCTGCGGCTCGCGGTCCTTGCGGGTGATCAGCGCGTCGAGATAGTTGAAGAGGTCATCAAGTGACTTGCGGACTTCGGGCGGCGTCGATTTTGAGCCGAACTGGATTCGTGTCGCCTCATGGAAGAACTGGTGGTCTTCGTAGGGAATTCCCAACAGGAAGGTGATGATCTCGGTCGGCAGCGGCGCCGAAAAATGCTCGACGAAGTCGGCTCCTTGCGGCAATTGGGAGTACTGCGTGATCAACCTGTCCATACTCTCCTCGATGCGTGGGGTCAGCTGCTCGATCCGACGAACCGTGAATTCCTTCGTCACCATCCGGCGCAAGCGATCATGCTCGGGATTGTCCAGGCGAAGAAACGACCGGTCCGCCTTGTCCGCGACCATGCGCCCTTCAAATACGTGAGGGAAACCCTCCCGGTTCGGCTCGCAACTGAACTGCGGATTGCTGAGCACGGCACGGATGTCGTCGAATTTGGTCAGAAGATACGGATAGGTACCGTCCCATAGCCGCACCCGAGCAAAGGGTTCATGCTCGCGCAGATCGGCGTAGCCGTCGGGCGGATTGAACGGCTTGGTCCGGCTCATCGGGTAGGCGAGTTCGGCAACAGTCTGTGACATCTTGTTCTCCTTGATCTCAGGACGCAGCCGCCGACGGCGTCGCCTGCGTCAGTTTGCGTCGGGCCGCACGCATCCGGTCCAGCCAGTTTTCCCGGTCCGCCGCCCTGCGCTGCTCGTACTCGGCGACCTTCGGATGGGGCAGCACGAGGAAACGCCGCGCCTTGAGCGCATCGAGAATCTCCCGGGCGACGTCTTCCGGTTCGAGAAAATTGCTCGACACGCCCGCTTTGAGGCTGCTGGGCTTCGTCATGCCGGTGCGAACGCCCTCCGGGCAGACGCAGGAGATCGAAACGCCATCGTCGGCGTGGGTGATCGAGAGCCATTCAGCGAGTGCGACCGCCGCATGCTTGCTGGCCGCGTAGGGGGCGCAGCGAAAATCCGTCAGCAGGCCGGCCGCAGAGGCGGTGACGACAAAGTGTCCGTTTCCGCATCGGGCCATGCGTGGGATGACGGCTCGCGCGGCGTTGACGTGACCCATCAGGTTGATATCGAGCGACATCCGCCAATCGCTGGTTTCGCCAAGACCGTCGCCGGCGTGAATTCCGGCGTTCGAGCACCAGAGATCAATCGGACCGATCTCGCCTTCGACCTTCGCCACCGCCGCTTCGACGGATCGGCTTTCGGCCACATCGAATTCAAGCGCCAGCGCGGGGCCGCCGGAACATGTCTCATTGATCGCAGCCGCTACGCGCCGGGCTGCTTCGATATTGCGATCGGCCACGACCACGCTGCGAATGCCGCATTGCGCTAGCGACCGGCAGAGCGCCTGCCCGATGCCGCTCCCACCACCGGTAACGACAGCTACCTGTCCTGCCGCGTCGAAGCCGTCAGCCATCCTTGGTCCTCGTTTGCCATTGGTCCAACCATAGACCCATCATTCCCAAAAGGTCAACCCAATCGCCGTGATGCATTGGAGCGATGCTGAAAATGCATTGAGGGCGAGCAACCTGCAGCGCGAGACAATCCGTGCGGGCAAAACACCCGTCCGGTTTAGTGAGTGTTCCTGCAAGGAACCGAGACCGCCTTATGGAGGGCTCATGGCCGGCGCTTTTTTCCAGACAGGATGCGCGCCGTCCTTTCCCTGGTTTACATCCAGCGTCATCTCGCCGACGCCTGCGATCCGGATGGCGACCCGGTCTCCGGCTTTTAACGGCCCGACACCGGCGGGGGTCCCGCTTGCAATGACGTCACCCGGATAGAGCGTCATGACCGAGGAGGCCATCGCAATCATCTCGGGGACATCGACGATGAGGTCGCGCGTGTTGGCTTTTTGTCGCCGATCACCGTTCACACTGAGTTCGAGATCAACGTCGTCGTAGTGAGGAACTTCGTCCGCTGTCGTCAGGGAGGGACCCATCGGACAAAACGAATCAAATGATTTCCGCATCACCCGCTCCTCCTTGCCGCGAACGACAACATCGATCAGGCACGAATAGCCAAAGACGTGCTCAAGCGCGTGCTCGCGCGAAATGCTGCGGCCGCCCTTGCCGATGATGATCGCGAGTTCGCATTCATGATGAATTTCGCGGCCAGGCAACGCCGGCAGCACGATGGGATCATTCGGCCCGCTGAGGCTCGAGTTCGACTTAAGGAAAAACCCCTGCCCGCTCGCATCGAATTTCGATATCAACCCGGTGCCCGTTTTCATCTCGTCGATATGGGCATGATAGTTGGCGGGATAGGCGATGACCTTGTTGGGCCAAGCCACCGGACAATTGAGTTGGGCCTTGGCGAGCGGGATCCGTTCGGCGGTCCGCAACCTCTCGAGAATTCGCGGCTTGAGGTGATCGTACGATGCGATGAGCCGCAGCATGCCCGTGGGCGGCCATGAGACCGGATCGTAGCCGACGAGATCGGATATGTCGGCGATGGTTGCGTCCTCGACAATTCCGATACGCCCCTGGCTGAAGCTTGCGATTTTCATATGGCTGTTCCTTGTGACATCGCGCCGTCAGGCGGCTTCTTCCCGGTAGAGGCCGAGCGATTTCAGCACCGGGATGTCATTGACCTGGAACAGGATAGCCTCTGCCGTCTTTGAGCGATTTTCATGGGCGTGCACGGCCCAGGGCGGAAGCGCTAGAAAATCGCCCTTCGACCAGTCGAAGCGCTGTCCGTCGATCACCGTCGTCCCCTCGCCGCGGACGACGTAATAAACAGCGCTACCAGTGTGCCGATGCGACTTGCCTTTGACGCCCGGGCGAAGCGACTGGATCGCGGTGCCGATGGTCGGCAGCGCCGGTCCGCCCGTCAGCGGATTCTGGTATTCGAGCAGCGTGCCGTCGAACGGATCCGGATCGAGCCCGCCCGCCTGACGCAACGCCTCCTCTGCGCGTGTCCAGGTGTAGGCAAGTACAGGGCTCGGGCCGCCCGTTCGCGTCGCATGCATGGGACGCAGCAAGCCGCTGCCGAATTCGCGATAGGAACGATCCGAGATACGATTGACGTTCTGGCGCGGCTCATCCTTACCTTCGAAGAAAGTCGCGTGCAGCGAACGGACCAGTGAGATATCGAGCACGTCAAGCCAGATCATCGGCTTGGCGCCCTTGTGTTCGTGATCATGCCAGGTCCAACTCGGCGTCAAAACGAGATCGCCCTCATTGATGACGTATTGCTCACCATCGACGATGGTATCGGCGCCCTCGCCTTCCATGATGAAGCGCAACGCGGTGGCGGCGTGGCGGTGGGCGCTCGCGATCTCTCCCGGAAGGATATACTGGATCGAGGCCCAGAACGTCGGTGTCGTCCCGTATGGCAACCCGGGATTGGTCAGCCGCAGTGTGCGCCGCTGTCCACCTTTTTCCAGCTTGAGCGACGCGCCGATCTTCTCCAGCAGACGCGCCAAATCGGCCGCCTTCCAGTGGAACGGCTGCATGGTGCTTTTCGGTTCCTTCGTAAACAGCGGCTGATCGTCCGGTTGCGCAACACGAACGCCGTATTTTGCCAGTTCGTCGGCGAGTTCCTGACGCTGCCTTGCGTCACTCATGACTTCGGAGCCCATGTTTTCTCCCTTTCGTCTTGGGCTTCAGATGAAGCCGAAGCTGTTGTCGCGGCTACTCAGCCGCAACTCCGCGCATTGCATCCGTGACGACGGTTTTCTTGAGCGAGCTGTCGAGTGCCTCATGGTCCGCATAGCCGATCAGATCGTAGAGTTCCGCGCGTGTCTGCATGCTGCCGAGCATTCCGTCGGCTCGATCGTGTTGCCGGAGCTGCGCGTAGAAAGTCGCTTGCGCCTTGGCAGCGATGCGGAGTGCGCTAACCGGCCAGATGATCATCTTGTAGCCGAGCGCCTCGAAGGCGCTTGCGGAGAGATAGGGTGTCTTGCCGAACTCGGTCATGTTCGCAAGCAGCGGGGCCTTCATCTGTTTGGCGAAGTCGCGAAACATGTCCTCCGTGGTCAAGGCTTCCGGAAAAATTGCATCCGCACCAGCCTCGAGGTACAGCTTCGCCCGGCGGACTGCCGCCTCAAATCCCTCGCTGGCCGCCGCGTCCGTTCTGGCGATGATGTAGAGATGTTTGCGCGCACGGGACGCAGCTGCAATCTTGGCGGCCATCTCGTCCGGTGAGATCAGTTTCTTGTCGTTGAGATGTCCGCACTTTTTCGGCAGTTCCTGGTCCTCGATCTGAACCGCGGCAGCGCCCGCTTCTTCGAAGCTGCGTACCATGTCCATGGCATTCAAGATGCCGCCGAACCCGGTGTCGCCATCGACGACGAGCGGAAGGTCGGCCGCACGGCAGATTTGCCGCACAAAGAAACAGACGTCTTCCTTGCTGATGATCCCGAGGTCAGGCAGCCCCATCGAAGCCGACATCGCAGCGCCTGACAGATAGAGCGCCTTGAAACCGGCTAGCTTCGCCTGCAATGCCGCCAAGCCATTAAAGGCTCCCGGGACCCTCAGGATACCCGGCCCCGTCAACAGTTCGCGAAAGCGATCTCCCGCCGGTCGTGAATCTCGCGATGTTGCGACAAGATAGGTCATTGAGCGCTCCCGGCCGGGACGGCTTGTTCCTTGCCAACGGGATGATCGGCCCCTGCGAGGCGCGTTCCTGCGCGCCGAGCCGCCAAGCCGCGTACGACGTCGATCACGTGCCCGGCGCTTTCAGGTTGCGCGTTATCTCGCCAGGCGACATGTCCATCGGGTCGAACCAGGACGTAGTTCGCGCCGTAAAGTTCGTGGATCCTGGCTTCGTCGCTGAGATCAATGACCAGCAAAGGAAAGCCGCGTACTCTTGCCGCCGCAGCAAGGCTCTGGCCCACGGAACCAGCCGCTGAGAAGCAGAGCAGCACGAAGCCGCGGCCGAACAGGTCAAGAGTCGATCTGCCATCCTTTAGCCAGGCATGCGGCGCGCGATGACCAGGCCGCGCGGTCTGGACGTAGTTCGAGATTTCATCGGGTGGCGCCGGCGTATTGTCGGGGCAGACGACGGGAGAGTGATAATAATCAAATCCGAGATGGATGCCGGTCGAGTACCATTCCCGCTTCATGGTCTCGGTGTACCAGTCGCCATACTCTTTCCGCGCCGCGTCGCCCTCCGGACCGGGCTGGAAGGCGATCTCCGGTGGACCCTTCCTGCGCGCCGCGAGCATGCGTCCCAAATTGCCGCTTGCTTCCTTCACGGCCCGCTCCGCAACCGGCTTGCGCTCGATGCCGTAGGACCGCAGCAGCCCCTCGCCGCCCCACCCTCCGACGACGGCTTCGAGCTTCCACGACAGATCGACGGCATCGGCGATGCCGGTATTCATGCCGAAGCCCCCGGTCGGCGACATCAGGTGACAGGCGTCGCCGGCCAGAAAAACGCGGTCGGTACCATAAGTTTCAGCCATCAGTTCGCGCCGTACCCAGGGCATGATCGATTCGATCTCAAAGTCGAACGGCTTGCCCATGGCGCGGACGATCAATGCGCGAATCTCGCTTTCCGGAATTTCCCGCTTCGACTTGTCGCCGATGATCGACATTCGCCACCGGTCGGCGCCGTCGATCGCGACGATCGTTAGCCAGGTCCCCTCGCGGCCGATGAAAATGAAGCGATACGCCTTGCCCTTGTCGTGCAGCGACGGAAGGTCACGACACCGGAAAATCACATTGGTAGTGTAAGTGAGAACCGGCTCCCCCCGCATGGGGATACCGAGCTTCTCGCGAACAACGCTCGCCGCACCGTCGGTTCCAACCACATAGTCGGCGACGACCTTGTCTTCCCTCCTCGTATCGAGATCGCGAAGCGTTGCCACAACGCTTGTGCGGCCTTCCTCAAGATCGATCAGTTCTGTTCGATAGCGGAATTCGACCGCGTTGAACTGACCGGCGAAGCGGCGAAGGATGGGATCGAA
>Ga0137418_10005100_pt1 | contig 12036 bp, 10 predicted proteins | sample CZODoug3_1_2_16f_FD_122242 | JGI IMG/M metagenome (GOLD analysis project Ga0137418, IMG submission 122242) | Vadose zone soil fungal communities from Angelo Coast Range Reserve, California, USA - CZODoug3_1_2_16fungal (Hybrid Assembly) | ecosystem: Environmental > Terrestrial > Soil > Vadose... | reverse complement strand
CTTCACGGAAGAATTATATTCGCGGCGAAGTGAACGAGGAGGATGTGGGTGAAGTGAAGCCGGGGATGAAAGCAAAAGTGCAGCTATACGCTTATCGAACCCGAACGTTTACCGCGCGCGTGACCTCAGTTCAGCCCGCTGCCGATCCAACCACGCAGCGTTACACCGTTGTGCTGGAAATGGAAAATCCGCCAGACAATTTGATGGTAGGAATGACCGGGGAGATGAACATCATCACGGGCACACACGAAAATGTTCTGCTGGTGCCAACGCGCGCACTGCTTGTCGATCAAGCCTTGATCGTGAAACACGGCATCGTGCATTCTCGCACTGTCCAGGTTGGGTTTCGGACGCTCGATTTCACGGAAGCCGTCAATGGCCTCACAGAAGGCGATCACGTGGTTCTTTCCGACCAGGATAAATTGCGACCCGGACGGCCGGTCCGCCAAAGAATGGTCAGCTCGCCGCGGGCGCCAAGTGAACCATGACGCCGCCCCTTCACATTGCACTGCGCTTTTTAGCCCATCGCAAACGGGCACTGCTCCTTAGCCTGAGCGGTGTCGTTTTCGGCGTCGCCATTTTCATCTGCACGCAGGCCCAGACGCAAGGCTTCGCGCGGCACTTCATCGATTCAACCATCGGTAGCAACGGTGCGCTCATAATCCGGTCGCGTTTCCGCCCGCGCTACGAGCCACTCATGGTCTCCTCCAAGAATTCAAACGGGAAAGCGCCACGACGCCTCTACTTTGAGGGGATTACCGACGCGAACGAAATCATGCGGGTGAGCAGGCAATTCTCCAACGTCGTTTCCTGTTCGCCGGTCTTGCGCGGTGATGTGAGTGCGCGCGCCGGATTTGAGACTACAACCGTCGATCTGTATGGAATCGAACCCGCGCTCCACGCGCAAACGACCGATCTTCTCCACCAACTGGTCGAGGGCAGCTTTGATGATTTTCGAAATAATACGAGCTCGATCATCATTGGCTCCCGGCTGGCAGAAACACTTCGAGCCGGCATCGGCGACACCGTGCAACTGCTTGCGCCCGGCGGCGAATACTGGCGATTCACCGTCGCGGCGATTGCACGGGCCGGTATCGGATCGATTGATTCGACGCGCGTTTATTCGCACGCCCGGGTCGCACAAACTCTGCTGCAACGACCGTTTGGTGCGTCAATGATCATCTACAAACTGCGTGATCCAGATCGCGCACCGGCTCTGGCCAGTCATTTCGAAAAGCTGTTTCAGCACGAAGCGTCAGGCTGGCAGGAACGTGAGGAAAGCACGTTGCAACTTTTTATGACGTTAAGAATGTCCGTCGCAATTACCGTCTCACTCATCATCCTGCTTGCTGGATTCGGCATTTTCAATGTCCTGACGATGTCTGTCCTGGCGAAGATAAAAGAAATCGCAATTTTGCGCTCAATGGGCTACCGACGGATTGACATCAGCGCGATTTTCTTGTGGCAGGGCGCGCTGATCGCCGTGGCCGGCTCCGTGCTCGGCTGTTTGCTTGGCGCGTTAATGACCTGGGGCGTGTCGCACATTCCCATTCGGATCCGCGGCTTGCTTTACGCCAATTACTTTTTGGTGACATGGGACTGGCGACATTACCTGTTCGCGACGGTGCTAGCCATCCTCGCCGTGTTCATCGCAAGTTATGTCCCGGCGCGGCGCGCTGCTGGGCTGCCACCGGTCGTGACACTGCGCGGCTCGAGCGTATGAATCGGGAAATCTGCCTCAGTTGCGAAGCGATCGAACGCTATTTGGGCGAAGAGGAGGAGCGCGTCCACGCGCTGCGGGGAGTCTCGCTCGGCCTTGAATCACGCAGCATCCACGCTGTTGTCGGCCCGTCGGGATGCGGAAAAAGCACGTTGCTCTATATTCTTGGTCTGCTCGATCCACCCGATGCTGGGCGGGTTTCAATTGAATCAGAGCCAATGTTGCATCTGAGCGATGACGAGTTGGCGCATAAACGCAACGAGTTCATCGGCTTCATTTTTCAGTTCCATTTCTTGATGGAAGACTTCAGCGCGCAGGAGAACGTTATGATACCGATGCGCCGGCTCGGGCGCCTCTCCGATGCGGAGATGCGCGAGCGAGCGGCTGGCTTGCTGGAAGCGGTTGGGTTGGGCGACAAATTGCGAAGACCCAGCCGTCACCTTTCCGGGGGCGAGCAACAGCGTGTGGCCATCGCGCGCTCTTTGGCGAACGATCCGCGGGTGATTTTAGCCGACGAACCGACCGGCAATCTCGATACCGCCAATTCCGAGCGCGCCTTCGAGCTGTTGCAAAATATCGTGCAACAAGGCGGGAAAGCTTTGCTTCTGGCAACCCATAATCCTGTCATCGCCGAGTCTTGCGATTGGATCCACGAGATGAAAGACGGCCGCATCACCGCCAGCAATCCGCGGGGCACGCGAAATTCATTCTTTAAGTAACGTTAGATCGACCATCGCAGAGTCAAGCTCTTTTCACGACGCAGTTCACGCAATTTTATTTCTGGAAAGTGTAGCGGATTTGCAAAGCGCGGAATATATGGACCGCGGCGGTCGCCATTCCCCACAAGCAGAGCAAGATGAAACCGGTGGCTGGTCTTCCGGTCAACAAACAAAAGGTAAATAGCCAGGTGTAAATGTTGCGGCGACCCGCGACATAGCGCACGAATCGATCGAATCCAGAAACATCATCGATACTTCGGCCAACTCGCAACTTCACGGACCATTTCGCGAGGCGTTCCAGCGAATCGCAAGCAAAGAAAATGAGCCAAATCACATAAGCATAACGAACCTGGCCGGTAGCGTGAAAATGATATGCCAGAGCTGCCCACCACGACATCTCAACAAAATAATCGAGCAGATGCTCGCCTTTGCCGATCCTGGTCGTCTGAACCTTCAGTCGCGCCAACTTGCCATCGACCCCATCCAGAATTCCTACCAGCAACGCGAGCAATGCTCCAACCGAGAGATGTCCGAAAGCGTAAAGGAGCGTCACGCTTAGCCCGAGGATTCCTGTTCCAACCGTGATCTGATTAGGAGTGATGGACGTTCGACAGAGGTGCGAAACAATCCATTTTTCAATCGGCGCATGGACGAGAGCCGGAAAATCGAGCACGCCGCTTTGCGTCGCCTCGCGCAGGAAACGTTCAGCCAGCAGCCGGCGTTCCGGCGAAGGAGCAGGAAAGAAAACCGGCCGCAAATTCCTGCGCATGCTCTCGACGTATGCCGGCTCCTGAGCAGCATCAACGGAGGCTATTTGGCCCCTCATCGTATCCAAAGCAATCTCTTGCGCGAGGGCAGCGGCGCGATTTTTTCCCGAAAACCATTCGCTCGAGAGCAAAGTCCCGCAAAGAAGTCGGCCGACAGAATGGGCGTCTGAATTTTCCAAAAGCGGTGCAATAACCGAGGGTGGATCTGAATCGATAAGAGCGGAGCTGGTCTGTGTCTGGGCGAGCGAGCGGAACAGGCGTCCATCGCAATAAAAACCGGCGAATACGATGAGGATCCGCCCGTCCGACGGGACCCTCATTGCAGCCAGGCAATCTAGAATGTCGTCTACCGTAACCTTCGCGGCCCTGCGCTCCCGAAACATGAGCGAGAGATCTGAACGATGCCACGACTGTTTGGCGACATGCTCCGCCATAGCTTCGACAGAGTTCGACAAAACCATCGCCTCGCGAAAACCGAGATGCAGTGCGACGCGACGCGTCCGTTCCACCAAAGAGATGCCGCACAACTCCGTCAGCGCCTCTGGCGAATCTGCGACGATCAGTAATGGCGGACGAGAAGGTTTTGTCATATTAGCTGCTGAACGTGTCTTTGGCAGTTTGCATCAAGCCGGAACGCACGTCGCTCGAACACTCGGGGACACGTCAGCAGAACACTTTACGAAAAAATTTTGGCGGTCCGAGCGCTCGATTGTAGCGTCGAGACAATATGAGCGCGAATGTTAGTTTACGCTGCTGTTACATTGATGCATTTCGGCGAAAGGAATGAATCAAGGCCCTATTTCTCCATGATATATGTAATACAGAAAATCGCCCACGCGCGTGACCGGATTCGCGAGATACCGGACAAACGGATTGGGTCAACGCATTCGCGTCAAATCAATTCGCTGGAGAGTGGCAGCAGCCCAAGTCAGTGAGCACGCTTGAGAGCACGCTGCGCGCCGCGCCGTCGCCCGATGTAGCGCTACCTGTTGACGAGACGGGTTCAGAGCTAAAACGCGGCGCCTTTTTCAACACGATTGCGCTCCTCGCATCGAACCTCCGCGGCGTCTTCACATTTCTGGTGGCGCGACTGCTGGGACCCGCGGTCCTCGGCACCTTCGCGGTTGCCTGGGCGATGACTGACCTTATCAGCAAGATCGGCGTGTTTGGCCTCGATGACGCCATCACCACATTTATCGCACGGTCGCAGGCGGTCGGCGATCACGCCCGGAGCCGTGTGCTGTTTCGCCTGGCCGTCCTCCTAGCGCTGGTCCAATCCACACTGACGGCCGCGATTCTGATCGCCGCGATCCAGTTGTTTGGCGACCACCTTGGCTTGCCGCGGGAAATGGTTTCCGCGCTTGCGGTCGTTCTCTGCGCGCTGCCCGGTATCGCCTTGTATCGTGTGAGCACTTCGATCTCGCGAGGGATGAAGGTGATGAAACACGACATCTACTCGCGCGGCATGACGGAGCCAACGGCAACGACACTCGCACTGCTGATTGCTCTTGCCATCGGGTTCAAAAACTTCGCGCCGGAAGTAGCGGCGATTGTCGGAACTGCGGTATCCGGCACTGTCGCACTCATACTCGCTTCAAGACTGTTTAAGCACATGCCCAAGAGACACAGCACAGTCTCGTTTTACCGGGAAGCAAAAGGCTTGCTCGGTTACGCGGCTCCAATCAGTGCCTGTCAGTTGCTTAACACTTTCATTTTGCGTTTGGATGTCTTCATGCTGGGATGGTTTATTGGTCGCGCTCCGGGGGTGACGCTCGCGACGGTGGGTGTTTATAGCGTAGTGGTCGATATCGCTAGCGGCCTGCGCAAGGTCAATCAGGCTTTCAATCCGATTTTCGCGCCAGTCGTCGCCGGAATGACGGCGACGGGCGATCACGAACGTGCCGCACACACTTACGCGCGACTCGCTCAATGGATGCTCTGGATCTTACTGCCGCTGGTTGGCGCGCTGGCGCTCTCCGGAGGAATAATACTCATGATTTACGGTCCCGCCTTCCACCAGGGCGCCGCCTGGCTCGGCATCGTCGGTATCGCATGTGCGACGACCGCCTTCGTCTCGTTAGGCGAGACGGTCATCATGGTCCAGCGCCCGCGTCTGAACCTTCTCAATTCTTCGATTACTTGCGTTGTCGCGGTGGGCGCAAACCTGTGGCTGATTCCGCGTTTTGGAGTAATGGGCGCGGCCTTCGGCATTCTGATCCCCTATGTCGTGCAAGGTGTTCTGCGCTACTTCGTCCTTCGCCTTGTCTTCGGATGGCAGAACCCATGGCGAAGCATCCATCCACCTGTCCTTACGGCCATCGTCGCCTTTATCCCGGCACTGCCCTGCCGTCTGTTTTTGCCCGGAATGGCAGGCCAGTTGACCGCCGGTCTGGTGTTTCTCGCGATCTTTGGCGTTGGATGGTTGCATCACCGACGATCGAGCAACTTGGCCTGATGAAACATGTCTTTCTCACCGGTGCGAGCTCCGGCATTGGTCTGGCCATTGCGAAGTTGCTCGCCGCCCAAGGTCATGAAGTGTGGGGCACCTCACGCAATCTGGAACGACTTCCCAAGGTGCCGCAATTCCATCCGGTGCGCCTCGACCTGAGCGATCCGCATTCTGTTGAGAAGGCATTCAGCGCCGCACTCGCGGATGCTGGTCATTTCGACGTGTTGATCAATAATGCCGGGAGCGGACATTTTGGGCCGGCTGAAAACCTTTCCGAAAAAGAAATCGCAACCCAGTTTCAAATTCTTGTTTTCGGGCAAATGCAGTTGATGCAGCTCGCATTGCGCATGATGCGAGCGCGAGGAGAAGGGTTCATCATCAACGTCACTTCGCTGGCTGGCCGTCTTCCCGTGCCGTTCATGGCGGCTTACAACGCTGCGAAGGCAGCTATGGCGTCATTCACCATGTCGATCCAATTAGAGCTGCCAGATTCGCGAGTTCGCATTGTGGATCTCCAACCCGGCGATATCCGCACCGACTTCAACGATGCAGTGATCAAGAGCGAGCTGCCCGACCAGCGATATGAAGCAAAAGTCGCCAAAACTTGGGACAAAGTGGAACGCAACATGAAGAATGCGCCTAAACCCGATCTGGTTGCGCGTTGCGTTTGCGAACTTATCGATCAGACGAGTCCGCCGCCGCGCATAACTGTTGGCGACGCGTTTCAAACCAAAATCGCGCCGCTGATTTTCAGATTTCTTCCGCAGCGCGTCAGGCTTTGGGGTCTCAAGAGATATTACGGCATATGACTGCCATCTCCGAAGCAGTGATCTTAATGGCCGGCCAAGGCTCGCGTCTGCGCGGTTCTGACAAAACGCCCTTGAAGCCGTTCGTCCCGGTGCTTGGTCGCCCCTTAATTTGTTACACGATCGAGGCCCTGATCCGCGCGGGAATTGGAAAGGCTAGCTTTATCGTTGGTTACCAAAGCGATCGGATGACTATGGGAATCAAACAGTTGATTCCGTCCGGGCTTGAGGCCGCTTTCATCGAAAATTGTGAGTGGCAGAAGCAAAACGGTATCTCAGTCCTCGCCGCGGCCAATCACATCACGTCGCCGTTTCTTTTGACGATGAGCGACCATTTGTTTGACCAATCAATCCTCGATCTACTGCTTCATAATCCTGCCCTCGACGAACTCAACCTCGCGATCGACCGGAAGGTGGATTCAATCTTCGATAGCGATGATGCCATGAAAGTTCAGACGCGGGGTAACCGAATCTTAGAGATCGGCAAGGATTTAGTGAACTACGATGCGATCGATACAGGTTTTTTTGTCTGCCCGCTGAACATTTTCAACCATCTTGAACGCGTAAAACGCGACGCAGATTGCAGTCTTGCGGATGGAGTGCGATCGATGGCGTCGGAGGGCAAAGCTCGTGCGGTCGATATCGGAAATGCCTGGTGGCAGGACGTCGACACGCCGGAAATGCTGGCCCAAGCGGAAAAGCATTTACGGGCACGCGTCCCACGGACTGAGCGGATCCTAAAGACCAGCTAGCTAGCAGTGACAGCCGGCTGGCGACGCCAGTTGTCGAACAGACTAGCCGAGCGCGAGCAGTTCAGCGTGCAGGTGGCGTTACAGGTTTTGTAGTTGTAAAACTGCTCCCGCAAATCGTTTAACGTGTAATCCAACAGCGGCTTGGACCAGACGTTTCGCGTCTGTGAGCACCAATTCACGTTCCCATATTCATCCACGTAAAGATAGCGGCTGCCGGAGCGACATTTGAACGGCGCGGGACGGCCCCGTACCAGCTCTCTGCGGTATCCCGAGAATTCCGGCCATCTCCTTGGCAGCTTGTCTACGATGTTCTCGAATGCCTTCAAGTCTTCGCTGCTCAACTTGAGTTGCCCCTGGCTGTCGTGCACGAGAAGCACGCGAGCGCCAAAGCCGAGCTGACGAACAAAGGAGACAACTTCATCAGCTTCCTCTGGAGGACAGGCGCCGATGACCGCACTGATAACCACTTCAAACCGGGCATGGTCCCGCAACCATTGCAGGCGCTTCTTCAGGTTGTTCAAAACCTTTTGCGTTGTTTCGTTCGCCTTAACCCCGTCGATGGAAAGCTGCATCCTTTGCAGTCCGGCCTTATTGAGCGTCTCGATCAGTTCCGGCTGCAAAAAGAATCCGTTCGAGATCATGCTCGTGCGGTAGAAGCGAAGCTCGCGGCAGGTCCGAATGATGCGGGGAAGGTCCGGATGCATGGTGGGTTCGCCGCCCGTAAGAGAAATCCCAAACGTTCCAAGTGCCTTGAGTTTCCGGAGGCGTTCCTCCAGTATTTCCACCGGCACGGGCTCGCTGACCTTGTCATACTCGGAGCAATATCCGCAGGATAGATTGCAGCGCCGAATCACGACCATCTGGGCGAGAAACGGGCTGTAGCGGAGGCGAAAAAACATGCTTGGAGTGGTCCAAGATGCCGCCGGAGAGAACCTTTCTTGGGCGATCACAGAAGCTTTCGCATACCACTGAGTCGCCGTGGGAGCAAGCGGCCCGGGTCGAAAACAGCAGGACTTGCGGAGTAAGAGCGCGGTGTTTACTAGTGACGAGGGCCGGAGCGGACCCTTCTCTGCGGCTAGGTATCAAGCAAATCACGATGGCTCATGAGTGCGTTATCCTGGCCGATTGCCCCGGTGCGTTGATCGAGTTGTGCGGAATCTCGACGCTCGAGCGCCTGTTGCGGACGCTGCAACGTTGCGGAATTGAGCACGCGACAATTCTTTCGAGCACGTCTGAGCGAATCGCCGACGAACTGGCTCGCCCATCATGGCCGCGGGCGCAGTTGGCATTGACGCTTCGCACTCGACCGAATGGCGCGCTGAGGATCGAACAGATCGTCGACATTTGGCCGGACGCCGCTCAGCTTCTTCTCGTCATCCGAGGCGATGCCGTCTTCGACAGTCGCTTATTGCAGTTGCTCGCGACGCAAAAGTCACCCGCAGTCCTGGTCGATTCGGCTGTGCCGTCGAAACTTCAACCGCTGGTGACTCAGGCCCCAAACGCACTGCACGCGAAGGTCTGCGGTGCGGCACTGCTGCAACGCGACTGGGTTTCGACCAAGAGTGGTCCTCTCGAAAACGCGATTAACAACGGCTTGGAACAAAACGCAATTGCGGCAGTCGATGTCACCGACCAACCCTCCTACTCACCGACCCTGCGGCGAAGGCTCAGGCCGTTTTGGTTTCCGGCGCCGCCTCCGACACGTGTCAAACTAGCGGAGCGCATTTTGCTTAACTCAGTGCAAAAAGGGACCCAGGATTTTCCCGCGCGCATTCACGCCCCCCTCGAAACCTTTCTCATTTCAAAACTTTGCAAAACCGCCATCACGTCTGGTCAGCTCACCGTGTCATGGATAATCTTAGCTTTTGGAACTACGATTCTTTTCGCGACAGGTTATCTCGTTTGGGGAATTCTGCTCGCCTTAATTATCGGCATCCTCGATGGTCTCGACGGCAAGCAGGCGCGAATCAAGGTCGAGACATCTAAGACTGGAAAGATTGAGCATTGGTTCGATTCATTCTTCGAGGTGGTCTGGCCGACGGCACTGGCTTATCACTTCTATGTCTCAGGCCAACTGCCTAATGCTTTTTTCTACCTGGCTCTGCTCATCGTGGCAGAGGCGCTCGATGGCATTGGCAAACTAGGGGTTTACGTGCCAGCGGAGAAATCGCTGGTTGGACCCGGTCTTTTCGATCGAATCGTCCGTTTGGTCGGCGGGCGGCGCAATATTTATGTCTGGGTGCTTGTGGCTTGCGTTGTTTTGGCCATGCCGGAAAAGGCGCTCATTGTCATGGCATTCTGGGAAGTCGCAACCGCAGCCGTTGATCTCCTGCACTCCGGCTGGATACGTTATGTTGCCCGACGCCAGAGTTCCACTGATCTGCCGTTAGGTTAACATTCGCTGCCGAACTTTCGGATGCGTTTTAATAATCGCTCGCGCCCGGCTTGTTGTTGGTCAAGTTCCGATTGGTAAAAGGCAGACTGCATGGGCAAGCATCTTTTCTACCGTTGAACCGGCGAAGACGCCATGTCGCCGAGATGCAGACAGGATTTTTTACGCTGGAGGTTCGCCATAACTTTCGCCGAAAAATGAACGAAAATTTTTTTCGATCGACAATCCCAATAGCGGCGGCAGGTTCTTCGCACACCGGTCGTTCTTCTATCTAAACGAAGTGACGGAAGGGAATGTTGGTGAGCATATTTTAAGCAGATTACGTCGCGCGACGGTGGACTTGAGAATCTAAGAGCGAAATCATCGGCGGCGATACAGATGGTGGATAAGCAAGATCATAATTTGCGACAATTCCAGTGGGCCGCGCTCGGCGTCGTCTTACTGACCATCGCGATCCGGCTTCCGTCACTTCTACATCCACAGCCAATTGACAGTGAATCAATGTATTCTGTCGTGGCCAACGAAATTGTGGACGGCGGTCGACTATACCTCGACGCGGTCGAACGCAAACCGCCACTCCTCTTCTGGACATATGCCGCGGTGTTCGAGCTGGCGGGAAAGTACAACTGGAAGGTGCTCCACGTGGTCGCCTTGGTCTGGACGCTGGCTACGATGGCCGGTCTTTATTTGATTGGCACACGCTTGTTCGATCGCAACACCGGATTGATCGCGGCGCTATTCTACAGTGTTTTCCAACCCTGTGGGAGAGCCCAAAATATAGCCTTGGACGGCGAACTGTTGATGAATCTTCCTATCGTGTGGGCATGGGCGATCGGCTTCCGGCGGAGCTCGTCACGAATACGGCCCGAGCTTCTGTTGTCGGGCGCGCTTCTGGGCGTCGCATTTTTACTTAAACAACCGGCTGCGATCGCCGCGGTTCCTCTAGGCATCTATCTACTTCTCCCAAGCTATCGCGCGAGCCGCAGGTTGCTGCCAAGCGCCTCCGTCACTCATGCCGCCATGCTGACAACAGGATTTTTTGGGACTCTCGCGCTTGTGGCTTCCGTGCTTCACGGGCAGGGCATCCTCCGCGAGGCAATCTATTGGACGATCACCGACCATACGATCCCGTATGTCTTCTGGAAAAAGGGAATCTTGGTCACACTGGCGTACGTCGTAGGGTTCTTACCACTGTTGGTTGGCGCGGTGATCGCAATTCGAGATAAGCACGCTATCTGGGCGGGCAAGAACGCCGAACGAACAGCGCTTCTCGGACTACTTGTCGCGTCGGCGGTGGGCGCAGCGGCGGGCGCCCGGTTTTATGAACACTACTACATTCAGCTCGTTCCACCCCTTGCCCTTCTCGCCGCGCCCTACTATGCACAGCTTTGGGCTGGGAGAATACAATCCCATCACTGGTTATTGCGGCCGGTTGTCACCTACGCTTGGTTGGCGCTCACTGCTGTCGCCGTCTCAACCTGGGACTGGCTAGAGCTGTCTGGCCGACGCGAGCCATTGGAGACGGGACGCTATTTGCTCGAGCATTCCGCTCCGAACGACAGGATTTTCGTCTGGGGTCAAACGTCGAAGATCTATCTTGATGCGCGACGACATCCCGCCTGTCGCTACATCGCGACATTCCCGCTCACAGGCTTTGTTTTCGGCGGGCTGCCGCCGGGTATCGACACTCGGAACCGGATTTTGCCGGGCCGGCGGGCCTGTCTCCGGAAGGCCACGCTGCCGCGTTCGCACAAAACATCGCCAGCATCAGCAAGCGGCCGAGAATACCCTTCAAACTCATCGCGACCTCCCCAGCGGTAAAGCGAAGCGGTAGGCAATCCCAGCGCTCCAGAGATTGAAGCTGCCAGTGGAACTGAACCGACGGCCGTAGCTGGTGGTGGCTTTGAATCCGTCGGTAAAGTAGTAGTTCAAGCCCAAGTCTGCCTCCCGCGCGTCGCGAACCGGCAGACCATACTCAGCGGCGTCACCCGGTCCCAGTTGGCCGGCGAAGAAGTGCTGCGTGCGCCCCACAATTTCGGTGTGGCGCAGGACGCCCCGCCAATGCGGGACCTGGCTGAGGCGATAGGCTCCTTCAATCCAGTAACCACTTCCCTTGCTGCCGTCCCAGGCAAATTCCGATCGCAGGTTCAGGTGGAACTCGAGTCGGCTGCCAGGCAAAATGCATTCCCACCGAGCGAGCCCGTTGTTCCTGCAGCAGCTGTTGCAAGGATGCGCCGACCTCGATTCGCGGTCCCGGCAGAAAAAAGCCAATGCGTCCGCCGACCAGCGGGTCCGACTCCAGCTTGTTCACCGTGCTGAGCGCGGAGAAGTAAACGGTGTAGTTCACATTCACCTTATCATTGGCGGGAAGTCCGCCGCGCAGCATCACGCCGTCGCTCGAGCCGGTTCCGATTGGGAAAATCAATGGTGT
>Ga0137418_10004893_pt1 | contig 12039 bp, 8 predicted proteins | sample CZODoug3_1_2_16f_FD_122242 | JGI IMG/M metagenome (GOLD analysis project Ga0137418, IMG submission 122242) | Vadose zone soil fungal communities from Angelo Coast Range Reserve, California, USA - CZODoug3_1_2_16fungal (Hybrid Assembly) | ecosystem: Environmental > Terrestrial > Soil > Vadose... | reverse complement strand
GCGCAGCACGGTCGCAATGGTCATCTGCAACTCAGGTTCGGGTCAGATTCAGCTCAAGATGGAATCAAGATCGACCTTGGACTGCGCCAACATTGGGCTCGCTGTCCAGCATCGCGCGGCTTTGAACCGTTGCGCTACGTCGCACGCATAGTTCAGCGACGCGACTTTAGGCGCTCGCTCGAACGACGGGCTGCGCGCGCTGCGCGCTCCGAAAGTGTAAGCAGACCGAGCAGAGCTTCGTTGACCGCTTTCGCAGAGGGGAATGCCTTGGCGACTTTCTCGTCCAGCAGAACGAGATTTGATCCCTGGACACGCGACCGTAGTACTTGCCTCGCACTCCCTTGCCAAGATCTTCGCGCCGATATTCAGCACGCATTCCGTTTCTAGCCTTGCTCATAAATGTCTCGTTCGTGACGAGTCGCTTTACGCGCGCTGATGATTCGCAAAGTACCCGCGCGCTCGGTTGAAATGACAGCCAGAAGCTGACCGGTGCTTGCAGTTCCGAAGGAGAGTTGACGCTCTTCTCCGACCGAATGATCCGGGTCTGGAAACGTGTATGCAAGCGGATCGTCGAACACGGACGCCGCGTCCTCAAAAGAGACTCCGAGCCTGGTGAGATTCGCTGCCGCCTTTCGCGCATCCCACTCAAACCGGAACGTCACTGTTTGCCCGAATCACGACGCGCTACACAAAGCGATGGCAGCAGCCTAGTTGAACCGCACATATTCAAATTCCAGCGGCTGCTTGTTGATGCCCAGCGCCGGCGGCGCAATCCAGTTTGCATATTGTCCGGGGGCCGCGACGCGCCCCATCAACGCCGCGACAAAGGCGCGGTCCTCGTCGCTCGGCAGCCACTCATATTGACGCTCGTTCCACTCGCTGGCGCCCAAGACTCGCCCGTCCGGATCGACACGCACGCTGGCGAGCGAACCGATGCGCCGACGCAGCTTCGACGAGATTTCCTTCTCTCTTGCCGCGAACTCGACTTCAGTTTGAGTACCTATAAGGACTGGCCCACCTGACCTCAGGTATTGATACGAAACCCGCCACTGAAGCCATCATGGCCCAAGGATAGGCTTCGCAAGCAAACCGCTATCTCAGACGGTATGACTAGTTGGACTTGTCTGAATGTGATGTCGATGAAAGTACAACTCATTTGTCTGTGCACAGAAATGTAAGTACAACAAGTTGGGAAAGTTGATTCGCCTTACACGGATCGGATAATTCCGTGATAAAGGGGGATGAGGACAACGAGACACCCGATGCCAATACTGTCGAAGCCGAAGCACGAAATCGTCGCCAATGCCCTTGCTTCAGGCCGGCGGGTGAGGGTGGGCATGCCGCATATGGTGCGCCTGTCTGCCGTCCGCGCATCAAGCGCGTGCTGACCCGCTAGGGCATGATCCGGAAAAGTGGGTACCGGTGTTCCGAAAAGATCATGCTCAAACAAAAAGATAGAGCGGGATGACGATTCGAAGAAAAGTCATCCCGCTCTAGCCACCTATAGGTTGAGCTTGGAACGGAGGCGAGCCACTGCCGGTTGCGGATGTTGATAAGTTCAGCCGCATGCACTTTATTTTGGCCTCGGTTGGAGCGCTCGTCATGTCTGGCGTGGATGGCTTTCAGGTTGAGAACATTCTGTTTCGAGTATTTCGGAACGAGTCGGGATTAATAAAAGTCCGCCATTACGCTGCTTCAAAATGTCACGAGAGTTGCCCCTGACGAAAGCGAATTAGCGGTTTATCTTTGGCGTCGCTCAGTAATAACGAACAAATAACTGCAACCAATGAGCAAACAGGGAGGCGTTAATGGCGATCCTTTTTGGCGATACGAGCAATTCTTTAAGCGGAAAACAGCACGGCGGAAATCAGAACCTGATAGGTTTAGATCCGACGAATACGATATTTGGAGATGCAGGCTTAAATTTGCTCAATCATGCCGTCGGCGGCGATGACACTCTCACGGCATTGACCCCCTTTGGAAATAACCATTTTTACGGCGATGCCGGCGGAAACATGTCTGATCGCGCTGTCGGCGGCGATGACATCTTCACCGGCGGCACGAACTCGACCAACTTTTTCTTTGGCGATGCTGGCGGAAACCTGTCCAATCGCGCTGTCGGCGGCAATGACATCTTCACAGGTGGTGCGGGCTCGACCGATACTTTCATCGGCGACGCTGGCGGAAACATGTTTGATCACTCTGTCGGCGGTAACGATAGCTTCACCCGCGGCGGCGATGTGTTTCCATACACCAATTCATTTACCGCATACGGCGACGCCTCTGGAAATATGTCCGATCGGGCGCAGGGTGGCAACGACACCTTCCTGGCCACAACGCGTTTTCAGCTGGGAAGTAATGCCTTTTACGGCGACGCTGGCGGCAACATGTCCGATCACGCAAACGGCGGAAACGACGCCTTCGCGGCAAGTGCGATTGGTTCGAACTTCACGTTCAATGGTGACGCCGGCGGCAACATGTCCAACTTCGCACAAGGCGGCGATGACGTCTTAACGGCGGGCGGCGTTCAGAATACTTTTTATTTTTACGGTGACGCCGGTGGCAGCATGTCCGGCCGCGCGCACGGCGGCAATGACGTATTGACGGCGACTGACAGTGAAAACAACAATCACTTTTACGGTGATGCCGGTGGCAACATGTCTGGCCACGCTGTGGGTGGCGACGACATTCTGAGTTGTAAAAATGTTGGCCATGACGACCACAACACTTTCTTCGGCGACGCTGGCGGCGATATGCTGGATTTTGCTCGTGGCGGCAACGACACGCTGGACGGCACCAATAATGTTGCCGGCAATTCTAACTTCTTTGGCGACGCCGGCGGAAATATGGGGGGGCATTCAGTCGGCGGTGATGACACATTTTTGAGCAGCAGCCAGTTCGGAAAATGCTTGGCTTATGGCGACGCACTGACGATGTCGGACAAGGCGCATGGGGGCAATGACACGCTTAAGGGCACCGATGGCAGCGGGTCTCCTTTCGTTAGCGTCCTTGTTGGTGATGCTCAGACAATGTCCGGCAATGCTCGCGGCGGCTGTGACACGCTGATCAGCGGCACTGGAAACGACGACATGTGGGGCGATGCGCAAGTCATGCTCGGCAACGCCAAAGGCGGCAATGACGCATTTGTTTTCAACTTCAATAGCGGACATGACGTGATCGAAGACTTTGGTCAAGGCGTAGCCAGCATCGAGGGATCAAATTGGGGAACCGACCATATTGATCTCTTGGCTCTGGGTATCCATGATTTCAGTCAGCTCAGCATCTCTGCCTTTGATCCAACTACCCACGAAAGCACGATCACGTTCAGTTCAGGCAACGACGTCGTTGTGCATAGCCAAGTCGCACTCACCCAACACGATTTCCTGTTTGCCTGAAATCCCAGCCATAAACCGCAGCACGAAGATGGGTGGAGCGACTTGTCCGCCGTAGCTCGCAGAGCGAAGGCGGAAGCGATACCCATCAATTGCATCTTAAGAAGATGATGGGTTTCGCAGGCTCAACCCATCCTACGTACTGCGTACTACGCACGAGGATCGGACGCGACGATCTGATCGATGCCTGTGCGTGCGCCGTTGCCGCTCGCGAGCACTCCGCGTTTTTGAGGCGATGAAGTCGATATCAGCGGATTGCAAATGGAGATCAATTGCTGGCGAGGGCAGGGGCTCTACGCGCAAACAGCCCGGCGGGCAAATCAGTGTCTAGCCTTGATCCGAAAAATATTTCGCTTCTCGGTTTGGTAGAAACAGCTTTATAGATTCCAACCGTCTCGCCCCACAGAGGGGCGTATCGCGATCGTCACGGACGCGGGGCGGGATGCGGTGGACGCGGCAGCGTCAGGCGTGAAACGTGATGCAGGGCGGGTCCGACAAGGATCTGTGAGCGATCAAACGGCGCGCTGACGAACGATGTTGCAGCGTACGGCGAAGTCGTGTGGTCCTGACGCCCCGACGCTGGCGTCAAGTTCGCGGAGTCGCGTCGGCCCAACCGGGCTTAGACAAGACATATCCGCTGATGACGGTGGCAAAAGAGCCCGATCACCGGGGAGCACGAAGGAAACCGTTAAAACCATTGCGTGCGGGAACGTCGGGTGATTCCGGGGTACTCGTTTACTCGTGTGCATTTCTACCAATGCAAAGCGCACACGAGGCTGCGGGTGCCACGGGCACCCGGCGTTCCCCACGCCCTCTATTTCAAGGGCGGAATGTTTCTGGCAAAATCCCGGGCGCGCCGCGCCGCGGGGTGCTAATGCACGTCTGTAACAGGTCGTGTGCTCGCAATGACGGTCTGCCAGCCACTCGACGCAAGTTGCCTTGCGCGAATCCGGCCATCGTATTCGACAACAAAGCATATGGGAGCGAAGCGAATGGCAAGTCCATTCTACACCACCGAACACGAGGCCTATCGTGACGTGGTGCGCCGCTTTGTCGAGAAGGAGATCGAGCCTTACGCCCATGAATGGGATGAGGCGGGCGGGTTTCCGAGGCAGCTCTATGAGAAGGCCGCCGCAATCGGGCTGCTGGGCCTGGGCTTTCCGGAGGAGTATGGCGGCACCGAAGTCGATAATTTCATGTGGATCGTGGCCGTGCAGGAACTGGCGCGGGCCGGCGCCGGCGGCGTCAGCGCCAGCCTGAAGAGCAATTCGATCGGCGCGCCGCCGATTGCCCGCGCCGGCAGCCCTGAATTCAAGGCGCGCGTGCTGCCGCAGATCCTCTCCGGCAAGAAGATCTCGGCGCTCGCGATCACCGAGCCGAGCGGCGGATCCGACGTTGCCAATCTGCGCACGTCGGCGCGACGTAACGGCGATTGCTATGTGGTGAACGGGGAGAAGACTTTTATTACCTCCGGCATGCGCGCCGATTACATCACGACCGCGGTGCGCACCGGCGGTCCGGGCGCCGGCGGCGTCAGCCTGCTGGTGATCGAAGGCGATACGCCAGGCCTTTCCCGAACTCCCTTGAAGAAAATGGGATGGTGGGCTTCCGACACCGCGACGCTGCATTTCGACGACTGCCGCGTGCCCGCCGCAAACCTGCTCGGCGAGGAAGGCAAAGGCTTCAAGATCATCATGCACAATTTCAACAGCGAGCGGCTGACCATGGCGGCCGGCTGCACCGCGGCGGCGCGGGTTTGTCTCGACGATGCGATGGAATATGCCAAGCAGCGGCACACCTTTGGCAAGCCGTTGGCGCAGCATCAGGTGATCCGGCACAAGCTGGTCGACATGGCGCAGCGGGTCGCGGCGTCGCAGGCGATGCTGGAAATGCTGGCGTGGCGGCTCGATCAGGGCGAAAGTCCGGTCGCCGAGATCTGCATGCTGAAGAACCAGGCGACGCAGACCATGGCGTTCTGCGCCTCCGAAGCGGTGCAGATTTTCGGCGGCGCCGGCTATATGCGCGGCATCAAGGTCGAGCGCATCTACCGCGAGGTCAAGGTCAACGCGATCGGCGGCGGCAGCGAGGAAATCATGAAGGACCTCGCCAGCCGGCAGATGGGGCTTTAGCGATGCCTACCAAACTTGCGTCATTCCGGGGACGTCCTCATCCTGAGAGGGCGCTCTTGCGCCGTCTCGAAGGATGAGTGTTGTGTTGCGAATGGTTCGAGACGCGCGCCAGGAGCGCGCTCCTCACCATGAGGACAACAGAAGGGACGGAAAATGATCACGCTTTATCATTGCCACGCGGCGCGCTCGTTCCGGCCGCTCTGGATGCTGGAAGAGCTCGGGCTGGCCTACGAGTTGAAAATGCTGCCGTTCCCGCCGCGGGTGTTCGCCAAGGAATACCTCGCGCTCAATCCGCTCGGCACCATTCCCCTGATGATCGACGGCGAAACCAGGATGACGGAGTCCTCCGGCATCTGTCACTATCTCGGTACAAAATACGGACCAACGCCGCTGATCGTCGGCGTCGATGAGCCGGCCTATGGCGCATTCCTGAACTGGATGTATTTCAGCGATGCGACCCTGACTTTCCCGCAAACGCTGGTGCTGCGCTACAGCCAGCTCGAGCCTGAGGAACGGCGCAATCCGCAGGTCGCCGGCGACTACGCCAAATGGTTCCTCGGTCGGCTGCGGGCTGTCGAAGCCGCCACTGGCAAGGCCGAGACGTTGTGCGCCGATCGGTTCACCGCGGCCGATATCGTCATCGGCTACGCGCTGCGGCTCGCCGAAAACATCGGGCTATCAAAGGACTTCGGGCCGAACGTCGCCGCCTACTGGCAGCGCTTGCAGGCGCGCGATGGATTTAACCGAGCCGTGTCAGCGGAAAATCTCGCCGGCGAACAGCAAAAGGTGGCACCGCGCGCCCGCTGATCCCCCGCGATTCCCTCGGGAATTCAGGCCTCTCGTCAATGACAGGTGCCGGATTTGCGCTATGGTTGGCGCCAGCTCTTAAAGGGTTCCGCAGCGGCCGAAGAGCCGCGCGAGGAGGAGCAACCATGGACGCCAAAGTCTGCGAATCCGGTCATTTGATGCTGATTATGCCCGAGCGCGTATTTTACGCCGGCCTGCTCGGCCGCCCGCGCGAACGTTGCCCGGGTGCGCTTCATGTCTATGTGTCGATCAAGGGCGGCCTGCGCCTTATGACCGCGGACGGCGGCGATGCTTGCGGCGAACTGTTCGTCGTGCCGCCGAACCGGCGGCACACCATCACCAGCGACTTTCGTTCTGCGATTTGCGTCGTGATCGAACCGGAAAGCGTCGATGCCGGCGCCTTCGACGCGCTTGCAGGGCGGCTGTCGGGACCAGAAGGACAGCTTGTCGCGGGCCGCATTCGCGCTGCGTATGAACAGTTGCGTGATCTGCAATATCGCGACGGCATCACCAGCGCCGAACTCGATATCATGTGCTTTGGCGAGCCGCTGCCGCCACGCTCACTCGATCCGCGCGTGGTCAGGTCGATTGCGCAGATCGACACGTTTTCCGGCGGGCCGGTGACGGCGGCAGGCTGTGCTGCAGCCGCTGGGTTGTCCTCGTCGCGCTTCCTGCACCTGTTCAAGCAGGAGACTGGCATCTCGTTCCGTGCCTTCCGCGCCTGGAAGCGCGCGCGGCATTTGCTGCACTTCGCCAATCAGGACCTCAACCTTGCGCATCTGGCGCAGGATATCGGCTATCCCGACTCGACGCATTTCAGCCATTCGATCCGCCGGTTCTATGGATTGAAACCGCGCGCGATTTTCTCGGGCTCAAGAGATCTCGCGATCTACCGCAGCGATCCTGGCGTGCTTGGCGCCAACCGCCAGGGACGGGCCTGACGGCGGTTGGAACCGGCGATAGCGCGTGGACGCAAGAAAGCCGGACGGCGCGGGACGCATGATCCGCCGCGAACATTGCGAGCGCACCCGAAGACCTGAACCGATTGAAAGCATTCCATGAGCGACAAGGCTGTGATCACCTGCGCGCTGAACGGCGTGCTGACCGACCCGAAACAGCATCACGTTCCGGTAACCCCGGAGGAAATGGCGCGCGAGGCCAGGGCGGCCTTCAACGCCGGCGCCAGCGTGATGCATATCCATCTGCGCCAGCAGGCGCCGAACAAGGGACATCTGCCGTCGTGGGAGGTCAGCGTATCCCGCGAGATCCAGCAGGCGATCCGCGAGGCCTGCCCGGGCGTTCTCATCAATCACACCACGGGCACCTCGGGCCCGAATTATTCCGGCGCGCTCGATTGCGTGCGCGAGACCAGGCCCGAGATGGCGGCCTGCAACGCCGGCTCGCTGAATTATCTCAAGGTGAAGAGCGACAACACCTGGGCGTGGCCGCCGATGATGTTCGATAACGCGGTCGAGAAGGTGCAGGACTATCTCGACGTCATGAAGGTCGCGCAGACGATTCCTGAGTTCGAATGCTTCGACGTCGGTATCGTGCGCTGCGTCGGAATGTACTGGCAGACCGGGATGTATTCCGGACCGCTGGAATACAATTTCGTCATGGGTGTCGCCTCCGGCATGCCGGCCGATCCGGAATTGCTGCCGATCCTGTTGAGGCTGAAATTGCCGGAAGCCCATTGGCAGGTCACCGCGATCGGTCGGGCGGAGATCTGGCCGCTGCATCAGCGCTGCGCCGAGCTCGGCGGTCACCTGCGCACCGGGCTCGAAGATACGTTCTATCAGCCCGATGGCGCCAAGGTGACATCGAACGGCCAGTTGATCGAGACCATCGCCGCATGCGCCCGCCGCGCCGGCCGCGAGATCGCGAGCCCCGCGGAAGCACGGCAGATTTTCGGGATCAGGCATTGAGTTGTCATTCCGGGGCGCGCGTAGCGCGAACCCGGAATCCATACTCCCGGTCGTGGTTATGGATTCCGGGCCTGCGCCTCACGGCGCATCCCGGAATGACGAGTAGGATAGGTTCATGGCAATCATTGAAACGACGATCGCCCCAAGCAGCGACGCCTTCAAAACCAATCGCACCGGCATGCTGGCGCTGATTTCGCGGATGCGCGGCCTGGAAGAAAGGGCGCGCGCGGCATCCGCCGCCGCCAAGGATCGGTTCCACAAGCGCGGGCAATTGCTGCCGCGTGAGCGTGTGGCGCTGGTGCTCGATCCCGGCTCACCCTTCATCGAACTGTCGACGCTGGCGGGTTACATGTTCGATGTTCCCGACGCCGACAAGAGCGTCCCCGGCGGCGGGTTGATCGCCGGCATTGGATTTGTGTCCGGCGTCCGCTGCATGGTCAGCGCCAATGATTCCGGCATTGATGCCGGCGCGCTGCAGCCTTACGGCCTCGACAAGACACTGCGGGTACAGGAGCTCGCGCTCGAGAACAAGCTGCCCTATGTGCAGCTGGTCGAAAGCGCCGGCGCCAATCTGTTGCGCTACCGCGTCGAGGATTTCGTGCGTGGCGGCAACATCTTTCGCAATCTGGCGCTGCTGTCGGCGGCGGGATTGCCTGTGGTCACGGTGACCCATGGGTCGTCGACGGCGGGCGGCGCCTACCAGACCGGGCTATCCGATTACATCGTCATGGTGCGTGGCCGGACCCGCGCCTTTCTTGCAGGGCCGCCGCTCCTGAAGGCCGCGACCGGCGAAATCGCCACCGAAGAAGAACTCGGCGGCGCCGAGATGCACACCAGCATTTCCGGGCTTGGCGACTATCTCGCCGAGGACGACCGCGATGCGCTGCGCATCGCGCGCGACATCATGGCCAATCTGGAATGGGACCGGCCAGGCACGGATGAAACGCCGCATCGCCCGCCGCGTCATGATCCCGAGGAATTGCTGGGCATCATGCCGATGGATCACAAGCGGCCGGTCGACATGCGTCAGGCGATCGCGCGGATCACAGACGATTCCGATTTCACCGAGTTCGGCGCCAATTACGGTCCCGCCACCGTGTGCGGACACGCCCGCATCGAAGGCCAGGCGATCGGCATCATCACCAACAATGGTCCGCTCGATCCGGATGGAGCCAACAAGGCGACGCATTTCATTCAGGCCTGCTGCCAGTCGCGCACGCCGCTGCTCTATCTCAACAACACCACCGGCTACATGGTCGGCAAAGCCTATGAAGAAGCCGGCATGATCAAGCATGGCTCGAAAATGATCCAGGCGGTGACGAGCGCCACCGTGCCGCAGATCACGATCTACTGCGGCGCATCATTCGGCGCCGGCAATTACGGCATGTGCGGACGTGGATTTCACCCGCGCTTCTGTTTTTCATGGCCCAATGCCAAGACCGCCGTGATGGGCGGCGAACAGGCCGCCGAAACCATGGCGATCGTGACCGAGGCTGCCGCCGTCAGACGTGGCAAGCCGGTCGAAAGAGAAAAGCTGGACCAGATGAAGGCGCAGATCATCGGTGTGTTCGACGGCCAGATCGACGTATTCTCCACCAGCGCGCGCGTGCTCGACGATGGCGTGATCGATCCGCGCGACACCCGTAGCGTCCTCGCCGAGGTGCTTGCGATCTGCCGCGAGGCCGAGGCACGCCATCCGCAAGCCATGCAGTTTTCGGTCGCGCGGCCATGAGTTCCGAGGTGATCCGACGCACGCCGTTCTTCAAGATCCTGATCGCCAATCGCGGCGAGGTCGCGCTGCGCGTCATGCGCACCGCCCGCCGGCTCGGCTACGGCGTGGTCGCTGTCTATTCGGACGCCGATCGCGAGGCCTTGCATGTGCGCCAGGCGGATAAGGCGGTGCGCATCGGCGCGGCGCCGCCGTCGCAATCCTATCTGAACATCGATGCGATCATCGCGGCGGCAAAGGCGAGTGGCGCCGATGCGGTCCACCCCGGCTATGGCTTTCTCGCGGAGAACGCGACGTTTGCGCAAGCCTGCAAGGACGCGGGCCTCGTGTTCATCGGTCCGTCGCCCGAGGCGATCAAGGCGATGGGCAACAAGGCTGGCGCCAAGGCGATCATGCGGGATGCCGGCGTGCCCGGCGTGCCCGGCTACCAGGGCGAGGATCAGAGCGACGTGACGATGCGCGCGGAAGCCGAGCGGCTCGGCTTTCCCGTCATGATCAAGGCGGTCGCGGGCGGCGGCGGACGCGGCATGCGGCTGGTGACGGACGGAACCGCCTTTGCCGACGCGTTGCGCAGCGCGCGGTCGGAAGCGCAAGCCGCGTTCGGCGACGGAACGGTGATTCTCGAACGCGCGATCGAGGACCCGCGTCACATCGAGATCCAGGTGTTCGGCGATCGCCATGGCAACGCCATCCATCTCGGCGAGCGCGATTGCTCGGTGCAACGGCGGCACCAGAAGCTGATCGAGGAAGCGCCCTCGCCGGCCGTCACACCGGCCTTGCGGGAGACGATGGGCGCCGTCGCCGTCACGGCCGTCAAGTCGCTGGCCTATGAGGGCGCCGGCACGCTGGAGTTTCTGCTCGACCCGAACGGCGCATTCTATTTCATGGAGATGAACACCCGCCTGCAGGTCGAGCATCCCGTGACCGAGGCGATCACCGGGCTCGACCTCGTCGAATTGCAATTGCGCGTGGCGCGCGGCGAACCGCTCGGGTTACGCCAGGAGGATATCAAGTTCTCAGGCCATGCCATCGAGGCCCGGCTGTGTTCGGAAGATGAGAATCACGATTTCATGCCGCAATCGGGCCGGATGGCATCGTGGCGGATGCCCGAAGATATCCGCGTCGAGCACGCGCTGCAGTCCGGTTCGGAGATTCCCCCGTTCTACGATTCCATGATCGCCAAGCTCGTCGGCCACGGCACAAGCCGCGATGAGGCGCGGAGCAGATTGATCTGCGGATTGGAGCAGGCGGTCGCGTTCGGCGTCACCACCAACCAGGCTTTTCTGATGTCCTGCCTGCGGCATCCCGCGTTTGCCAGAGGCGAGGCCACGACCGCGTTCATCGATCAGCATCGCGAGAGCCTGCTTGCGCAGGGCAAGGACAGGTCGTCAAGCATAGCGCTCGCTGCACTGTTGCTCCACGCCAGCGATCCGCATGCGCGACAATGGCGGCGCGGGCGAACGCTGGCGGCGACGTTTCCGATCCCTCTCCGTTTCGAGATCGATCGCGTCACGCATGAGGCGGACATCCTGCGCGAGCGCGAGGGCGGCTATGTCGTCGTCTTCGACGGCGCCGGCCACGGCTTCGAGATCGACGAATTGAGCAGCGACACCCTGCGCTTTCGCTATGCCGGCGTGATGGAAAGCGTGACGTTTTTGCGCGATGGCGACCGGCTCCATTTTCTGCACCGGGGCCGCGCGCATACCGTTCGGGATCTCACGCTGGCAGCACCCGAGACCGCCGCGGCAAGCGGCGGCGACGGCAAGGTCCGCGCCGCCATGAACGGCCGCGTGGTCGCCGTGCTGGTGAAAAAGGGCGATCATGTCGCGGCCGGCCAACCCGTGATGACGCTGGAAGCCATGAAGATGGAGCATGTTCATCTGGCCGGGATCGCCGGCACGATTGCCGCGGTCGACGTGGCCGATGGCGAGCAGGTCATCACGGGAAAGGTCGTGATCGAGATCGAGGCGGACGAAACCAGAGCATGATAAGTTGAGGTTGATTCGAAGTTTGTCGTCATTGCGAGAAGCGAAGCGACGAAGCAATCCAGGTCGTCG
>Ga0137418_10005097_pt1 | contig 12041 bp, 12 predicted proteins | sample CZODoug3_1_2_16f_FD_122242 | JGI IMG/M metagenome (GOLD analysis project Ga0137418, IMG submission 122242) | Vadose zone soil fungal communities from Angelo Coast Range Reserve, California, USA - CZODoug3_1_2_16fungal (Hybrid Assembly) | ecosystem: Environmental > Terrestrial > Soil > Vadose... | reverse complement strand
TCACACCCTTCTTGGTGGCGATCACGGGGTCGCCGTCGAAGTAGGCGGCGCGCTGCTCGAATTCGGTGAAGTCCTCGACGGTCTTGAGCGCCCGCTGCGAGCCGAAGAGCCGCTGGACGTTCACGCCTCGCAGGGTCGGCGTCTCGATTCGATGGCGAAACTGCTGCGGACGGATGTCCCCCACCAGATGCGTCGCGCCATTGGTGCTGCCGTTCTGATGGCAGTCGAAGCAGGAGACGCCGAGGCTCGGATGCTCGCTGCGCCGGTCGGCGGTGAGGTTGAACTGCTGCTGTGGGAACGGTGTCAGGAGCAGCCGTAGACCTTCGAGCTGCTTGGGGTTCAGGATGCCGTTGAAGAGCTCGTAGTAGTTGTCGGTCGTGACGAGGCGGCCTCGGGAGACGTCGCCGAGGTCGGGGCGCGTCGTGAGGTAGATCGGCGCCGGGAACTCCGGCAGGAACGCATCCGGCAGGTCGAAGTCGAGGTCGAAGCGTGTAAGGTCTCGGCCGGTCTGCTTCTTGACCTCGTTGATGTGGAACGCGGGGAACACCATGCCGCCCTCGGGATGATTCGGATGGGGCAGCGGCATGAACCCCGCCGGGAAGACGCCCTTCTCGCGGATATCGTCAGGCGTCATCTTCGCGAGTGCGTCCCACGTCGCCTCGGCCGGCAGCTTCACCCGGACGCCGCCCTGAATCGCCTTGCCACGGCTCATGCTGGCGCCCGCGACGGGACGATCGCTCAGGTCGTAACGAGCGGCGAGCAGGTCCCGCTGGCGCTTCTCGATCTCGGCCTTCGCGGCACGCATGCGCGCGAACACCGTCTGGAAGTCTTCCTCGTTCACAGACATGTAGCTCGACGCCGGCGAATTGCCCGTCCCCGCCCCGGGGGCTTGCATGGCGCGGGCACCGGCCACTACCCCTAGGAGCACCAGTCCCAACGCCATCGCAGCCGGCTTCCGATGTCGACGCATCACGCGCACCTCCCCCGCCGAGTCAACGCTCGTACTTTTCTAGATGCTGAGTGCATGCGGGGTCGTGGGTGGCGCCGAGCGATTTCAGCAAGAACCCGCAACCATCGGCACGATCCTTGGTTGCCGATTCTTGCTCAAACTGTTAGCATCGCGTTCTTGCGGTTGCCCTCGGGTCTCCAAAGGCAACGAGTATGTGGATCGTCCGACTCGCGCTGCGCCGGCCCTACACCTTCGTCGTCCTGGCCCTGTTGATCGCCGTCCTGGGCCTCGCGGCCATCCTGACGATGTCGGTGGACATCTTCCCCGCCATCAACATTCCGGTCGTGACCGTCATCTGGAACTACTCGGGGCTGTCCCCGACCGAGATGCAGGATCGGATCGTCACCACGAGCGAGCGGGCGTTCACCACGACGGTGAACGGGATCGAGCACATCGAGTCGGTGTCGCTCCGCGGGGTGGCCGTCACACGGCTCTACTTCCATCCCAATGTGCCGATCGAGGCGGCGATCGCCCAGGTGAACGCCCAGGCGCAGCAGATCGTGCGGGCGCTACCGCCGGGCATCTTCCCGCCGCTCATCATCCAGTACAACGCCGCGAGCGTCCCGGTGCTGCTCGCGAGCCTGAGCAGCGACCAACTACCCGAGCAGCAGCTCAACGACCTCGGCAACAACTTCATCCGCACGCAGCTCGTGACCGTTCAGGGCGCGTCCGTCCCGCTGCCCTACGGCGGGAAAGTGCGCGCGGTCAACGTCGACATCGACCCCGACGCGCTCTACGCGCGGGGGCTGTCACCGCAGGACGTGAGCAACGCCATCCTGACCCAGAACGTGATCCTGCCAGCCGGCACGGCGAAGATCGGGGCGCGCGAGTACGACATCGCGACCAACAGCAGCCCGGAGATCCTGGGTGACTTGAACAAGATCCCCATCCGCTACGTGAACGGGGCCGCGGTGTACGTCGGGGATGTCGCGTTGGTGCACGACGGGTTCAATCCCCAGACGAACCTGGTGCGGCGCGACGGGCGTCACTCTGCCCTGCTGCCCATCCTGAGCAACGGCAGCGCCTCGACCCTGACGGTCGTGAGCCAGGCGCGTCAGCTGATGCCGAAGATTCTGGCGGGCCTGCCGTCGAGCCTCAAGGTGGACTTCCTGTTCGACCAGAGCGTGTTCGTCCGGGCGGCCGTCACCGGCGTGCTCCACGAAGGACTGATCGCCGGTTGCCTGACGGGGCTGATGATCCTGCTGTTCCTTGGCTCCTGGCGGAGCACACTGATCGTCATCACATCGATCCCGCTGTCGATCCTGACCTCGATCATCATGCTCAAGATCCTGCACCAGACCCTCAACGTGATGACGCTGGGTGGGTTGGCGCTCGCGGTGGGCATCCTCGTCGACGACGCCACGGTCGAGATCGAAAACAATCACCGCCAGCTGGACCTGGGCAAGCCGCTGCGGACAGCGATCCTCGACGGAGCGGCGGAGGTCGCGACGCCCGCGTTCGTCGCGACCCTGTCGATCTGTATCGTCTTCGTGCCGATCCTGTTCCTCGCCGGAGTGGGCGGGGCGCTGTTCGCGCCGCTGGCGATGTCCGTCGTCTTTGCGATGCTCGCCAGCTACTTGCTCTCGCGGACACTCGTCCCGACCATGGTCCTCTACCTGCTGGCGCCGGAGGCGCGTGCACGGGAGAGCCGCGACGCCGGCCACGCCGCTCCGAGGCGGTCGATCTTCGGGCGCATCTCCGATTCCTTCGAAGCCGGCTTCCTCAAGCTGACGCGAGCCCACGAGGGCGCGCTCGACTGGGCGCTGACGCACTCGGGCGTGGTGATCACGGTGTTCCTCACGTTCGCGGCCGCTTCGCTGTTCCTGTACCCGATCGTCGGGCGGGATTTCTTCCCGACCGTCGACGCCGGGCAGCTCCGGCTTCACGTCAGGACGCCGCCGGGGACGAGGATCGAGGAAACAGAGGTCTACTTCCAACGGGTCGAGGACTATATCCGCCAGGTGATTCCCGCCGACGAGCTCAACGTGATCATCGACAACATCGGCGTGCCGAACGCGATCAACCTGGCCCTCAGCGACAGTGTCACGGTCGGCCCGGCCGACGGCGAAATTTTGGTAGCGCTCAACGCGACGCACCGCCCGACCGCCCAATACTTGAAGACGCTCCGTGACGAGCTGCCGCACCGGTTCCCGGATCTCGAGTTCTTCACCCAGCCGGCCGACATCGTCAGCCAGATCCTCAACTTCGGCCTGCCCGCTCCGATCGACATCCAGGTCACGGGCCCGCTGGCGGAATCTGACACGAACTTCCGCGTCGCCCAGCGGATCGCCGCGGAACTCCGGGGCGTCCCCGGCGCCGTGGATGTGCACGTGCAGCAGGTCCTCGACGCACCGCGGATCATGGTCGACACCGATCGAGCGCTCGCCCAGCAGGTGGGCCTGACACAGCGGGACGTCGCCAACAGCCTGCTGATCTCACTGACCGGCAGCGGCGCGACGACGACCAACTTCTGGCTCAACTACAAAAACGGCGTGAGCTATCAGGTCGTGGTCCAGACACCCCAGCACCGGGTGGCGTCGCTCGACGAGCTGCATCGCACCCCGGTGGCGGTCGCGGGCCAGTCGTCGCCCCAGCTGCTGAGCAATCTGGCCGATTTTCATCGGACGACCACACCGCTATCCCTCAACCACTACAACGTGCAGCCGGTGTTCGACGTGTACGCCAGCGTCCAGGCCACGGATCTCGGCTCCGTCTCGAGCCATGTCAACCAGATCATCGCGAAGCACACGAGCCAGATCTCCAAAGCCAGCTCGATCGTCGTCCGCGGGCAGGTCCAGAGCATGAACGAGTCGTTCGTCCAGCTCGCGCTGGGGATCTGCTTCGCCGTCCTGTTCGTCTACTTCCTGATGGTTGTGAACTTCCAGTCGTGGCTCGATCCGATGATCATCCTGATGGCGCTCCCCGGCGCTCTGGCGGGAATCCTCTGGGCGCTGTTCGTCACCGGGACGACCATCAGCGTACCCGCGCTGATGGGCTGCATCATGGCGATCGGGGTGGCGACGTCGAACAGCATCCTGATGATCACGTTCGCCAACGAGCAGCGTCGGCCGGAGTTCGGCGGCCACGACGCCCGCGCCGCCGCCCTCGGCGCGGGCCGCACGCGGCTTCGCCCGGTCCTCATGACGGCGCTGGCGATGCTCCTCGGCATGCTGCCGATGAGCCTGGGCCTCGGCGAAGGCGGCGAGCAGAACGCTCCGCTGGCCCGGGCCGTCATCGGCGGGCTCATGGTCGCCACGTTCTACACGCTGTTCTTCGTCCCCGTGACCTACAGCCGGCTGCGCCGGAGGCCGCCGAAGGACTTCGGCAGCGAGGATGGGACATGAGCCCGGCCGATCATTCTGCGCCACGCACCCGAACGCGAACCATCGTCCTCGTCGGGATTGGGCTCCTGTGCGTGCTCCTCATTCTCCTCGCGGTCGGCGTGGTGCCCCGGGTGCGCAATCAACGGGAGCTGGCCAGCGCCGCGAAGAAGGTCCAGACCACCTCGGCGGAGGTGTACGTCATCCGCCCGGAGCCGGCGGCCGCAGCGGATCTGTCACTGGCCGCCACGACCCAGGCCATTCAAGACGCGATCATCTACGCCCGGACCAGCGGCTACGTCCGGAAGCGTTACGTCGACATCGGCGACCAGGTCACAGCCGGCCAGCTCCTCGCGGAGATCGCGTCGCCCGAGATCGACCAGCAGATGAGGCAGGCCCGGGCCGACCTCCTGCAGTCCGAGAAGAACCGCGATCTTCAGGAGGCCAACCTCGATCTCGCGCGCACCACGATGGCACGCTACCAGGCAGCCGACGCGGAAGGAGCGGTCTCCAAGCAAGCGCTCGACCAGAGCGTCTCGGGTCACCGAACCGCTCAAGCGGCCGTGGCCGCGGCCGAGGCCAATGTCGAGTCGAACCGAGCCAACGTCCAGCGGCTCCAAGAGCTGATTTCATTCCAGCGCGTCCTCGCCCCGTTCAGCGGCACGGTGATCCAGCGAAACGTGGATGTCGGCGCACTGATCACCGCTGGCAGCCCCGTCAACAACACCGCCGTCGCGCCCTCCAGCGTCACCGGCGGCGCGAACGGACTGTTCGAGGTTGCCCAACTCGACGCGCTGCGCGTGTTCGTCAACGTCCCCCAGGTCTACGCAGCGAACATGACCGTCGGTCTGCCGGTCCAGGTGACCGTCCGCGGGCAGCTCATGGAACCGGTCACGGGCAAGGTCACCCGCACGGCCGGCGCGCTCGATCCCGGCACGCGGACCCTCCTGACGCAGGTCGACATCCCCAACCAATCGCGCCGGCTGTTCCCCGGAATGTTCGTCTACGTCAGCTTCAAGATCGCGCCCACCGGAGCGCACTGGCGGGTTCCGGCCACCGCCGTCGTCTTCAACGCGCAGGGCGCCCAGGTCGTGATCGTGGGGTCGGGAAACAAACTGCACTTTCAAGAGGTGGTGGTCGGCCGCGACTTCGGGACGGCAATCGACATCCAGGCCGGACTTCAGGGTAACGAGACGATCGTGAAGCAGCCCACGGTGTCGCTCCAGGAGGGCCAACGTGTTACGCCCGTCGAGCCCAAGAACCCGTCCGGTGGCTGACCGCCGCGCGCGATCCCGCCAGCCTCTCGGACGACCATACCTCGTCCCGGCCGCCCTCGCGATCGTGAGTGTGATGGCGGGCGGCTGTATGGTCGGACCTGACTACGTGCGGCCGGAGGTCGAGCAGCCGGAGCGCTTCAAGTCGCAGGCGGACAGCGGGCTGGCTCCGGCCGTCCCGACGGAGTGGTGGCGACTCTATCTCGATCCTCAGCTCGATCGGCTCATCGCGAGCGCCAATGAATCGAATCAGACCCTCCGACAGGCCGTGGCCCGCGTCGACGAGGCTCGCGCCCTCGCCCGCGTTGCCGGCAGTTTTCTCTACCCGACCGTCTCGGCCAATCCCGGCTACACGCGCCTGCGCACGTCAGGGAACCGCCAGAGCACGGTGACGGGCAACAGGGTGCAGCGGGGTGTCAACGTCGACGACTGGCTGATCCCGTTCGATCTCACGTACGAGATCGACGTGTGGGGCCGCGTTCGCCGGTCGTTCGAATCCGCCAGGGCCCAGGCCGCGGCCACCGCCGTTGACGTCGGAGTGGTCCGGCTCACGGTCGCGACGGACGTGGCCCAGTTCTACTACACGCTTCGCTCGCTGGACGCCCAGGTGCAGATCCTGACGGAAAACGTCGCGGCATACCAGGAGCAGGTCCGTGTGCTCTCGGTGCAGCTCAAGACTGGGCTCGTGAGCGCGATCGTTTTGAATCAAGCCCAGGCGCAACTGCAGGCCACACTGGCCCAGCGACGGGACGTGGAGCGCGCCCGTGCGAACATGGAGCACGCGCTGGCGATTCTCTGCGGACGGCCGGCACCGTCGTTCGGCATCGGCGCCAATCCCCTGCACGAGGCGTCGCTCCCCGCCGTGCCGCCGGGCCTACCAGCGCAGCTCTTGGCGCGCCGGCCGGACGTCGCCGAGGCGGAGCAGGTCGTCGTCGCCGCCAACGCACAGATCGGTGTGGCCACGGCGGAGTTCTATCCCCGGTTCCTGTTGCTGAGCTCCGCCGGATTCGAGAGCGCCAACGTCGAGACGCTGTTCAGCTGGCAGAGCCGCGTCGCGTCCATCGCCCCCAGCATCTCGTTTCCGATCTTCCAGGGGGGCCGACTCCGGGCCAATCTCGAGGCAACCAAGGCCCGGTATCAGCAGGCCGTCGCCGCGTACGTGAACCAAGTGCTGGTCGCCTACGGCGACGTCGAGGACGCCCTGACCGACCTGCATGCGCTCACCGATGAGGCCGGAACCCTGCGCGACGCGGTAGGTGCATCTCGGAACTACCTTCGCCTGGCCGACGTGCAGTACAAGCAGGGCTTGGCCGATTACCTGATCGTCATCGACGCGGAGCGGACGCTCCTCACCAACCAGCTGTCGCTGGCCCAAGTCGTCAATCGGCAGATGGGCGCCAGCATTCGTCTGATCAAGGCGCTCGGCGGCGGGTGGAACCCATCCGAGGAGAACTCGGACTCCAAGTGAGCCTCGCTTCCGCCGAGGGCTAGGGAGCCTGGCCCAGCGATACGAGGTCGAACGAGACGACCGCGATCCGGTAGGTGGCCGCTCCGGGCATGGTCTCGATGACGAATGACGTTTCGCCGCCTGGAACGATGTCACCGAGTGCCCAGGTGAACTGCTGGCCCACCGGATGGCTCTCGGCATTGAGACCCTCGACCCGCAGCCGCACGTCCGTCACCCGGTAAGACGAGTCGTTATGGACGTACACCTCGATCCTGGGAGTCGGAGTCAAACCATCCGCCTGCGGTGCCCAGCTCACGCGAAACCAATCGCTCCCCGGCTGAGCGCGGTCCTGTCCCCGCGCCGCAGTCGTCAGCAGAACGAGGACCAGACCGAGCGCGAGGGAGACTCTCACCACCAGCCGCCCCCCCAGAGCCCCGAGTTCGTCGCGGCGTCCTCGGCCCATCGCCGCCCCTGTGCGGTCAGGCGCTCCGTCACCAGACGCCGATACTCCGAGTATTCCTTCGGTCCCCCGACGTAGAAGCAGTGGCAGTTCTCAGGATCCGCAAAGGTGTACGCGACCTCGCCGTCCTGGCTCCGCGCGACGATCTTGAACGGTGGCATCGTCGTGAGGTTCCGGAGCTGCTCGGGACTGTTCGCCGGTCGCATCTGGAACCCCGCCGCCGCCAGAAGCTGTGCGGTACTGGCCACGTCTTGTCGGCGTATCGCCGCGCAGCCGGACAGTGCCAGCAACGCGACAGCGAAGAGAGCCGCCGCGGAGAGGACAACGAGGCCAGCTCGGCGTTCGCGATCCATGGTGCCTGTGGTCGTCATGGTCTGGTCCTCACTCCCTCGCCGCCGGCGTCGCCGGCTGGACCGGGCTCGTCGGCCGAGAGCTTCTTCATCGTCTCCTCGCCGTCGCCATCCGCGATCAGCAGCAGGATGTAGATCCGGTCCCCGAGGATTCGCGCGTTCTGTACCGTCACGACGGTCGGGACGAACCCGATCGCGTGGTTGAGCACGTCGTCGATCGCCGACCTGATCGCGTGACTGAGCTGCGCGTCGTCTCCGGCGCTCGTCACGGGGATCGACGTGGCGACCTCGACCACGTACGCCATCGCAGGATTGGCGGACGCCACGACGGCAAGGCCGGCGATGGCCGCCAGTAGGCTCTTCATGCTGTTCTCCTCGTCGCGGTCGTGCGGCGGTGGTGGTGCGCCAACGGGTGCTCCGGAAGCCGTATCGCTGGCCCCGTCTGCACCTGCTCGCGACGCTGTCGGAACGCGCGGGCAATCCGCGATCGCCTCGACTCGAGCCAGTCGAGCGCGGCCATCGTGGCGATGATGACCACGGCATACAGCGCAAGGTGACTCGTGGTCAGCTCGCTCATGATCGGCTCTCCACGAGCGGCTCGTCGAAGCCGCGGACTCCTCTGCGTCTCTTGATCATGGCGCTTCGCCTTCGGCGCGGCGCCGACGCGTGCAGCAGACCGCGAGATCTGCCGCACGCGCCGGCCCCGTGCGGGCTCACAACGTTACGGGGCCTGGGTGATGGTCTCGTCGCCCTTCAGGTCCGCGTAGGCTACGCCCGCCAGCGGGACCAGAACGGCCGCGAGCATCAGTGCAAGGACGATTGCACGCTTCATCTGCTATCCCTCCCTTCTTTTCTGTTCTCACCTCTTTGGATGGCGGACACACGCGTGGCGTTTCACGCGATGTGCGAAATTCCCGTCGCCCTGCGCGGTAACACGCCGGTCTTGCGGCGTTCTTGCGGGCGCCGGCCCCGCCCGTGCGGCGAGTTGTCAGCGCTTGCGCGCGCCAGAATCTGGACTATCGGGCGAATCGATGCGGGTGTTCGTCGCACTCGAAAGGAGAGAGATGAAACTGGCAGGCGGGATTCTGGCCTTCCTGTTCGCGGCGGCTGTCCTGATTGCCGTGCTCCTGAGCGCCAATCGGGCGCGGCCGTGGCCCGACTGCATCAGTCGGGTCGTGATCGTCAAGGGCCCGGCCGGCGAACCGGTCGAGTGCGTCTGCATAGGGGGAACCCTGTCGACGTGCTTCGACCCCGGGCCCTAGCGTCGCCAATCATCCGCGATCCTCGGACGGGGCGCCCGCCTCGAGCCAGCGTTGAAAGTCGGCGGAGGCGGCAGCGAGCCGCCACTCCTCGAGCACATCTCGCGCCATGGCGCGCATCGCCCCGATCGGGACACTTTCGGCTCTCGTGAGACAGCGTCCCAGGAGCCAGGTGTCGAAAGCCTCAGGATCGGGATCGTCGTCGATCGCCTCGGCGAGGAGCTGGCGTTTGAGCGACATCCCGATGGCATCGGGCGTGGTGTCGCGCTTGCGGCGCCGGCGTCGGCCCTCCGAGGCATCGAGCGCCGCGAGCAGTGCGCGACAGATGAGCGCGGGCCGCGGCGGTGTCACGACCGAAGCCGGCGCAGCGCGCCTAGCAGGTGCCGGGGCCGGGCGACGACGTTGACCGTGAGCGGTCCTCTCGGGCTCGGGCGGCGGTACCCTTTCTCGAGCGTCGCCACGTCCAGGACGAGAGTGGCGAGATCCTGCAGCACCACATACTCGGACGGGATCGGGACAAGCGTGGTGATCGTCTTGAGGTAACCACCGCAGCCCTCGCAGACTTCGACCTTCTGCCGCTCGAGCTTGTGCGGCGACACCAGGGAGCCGAGGTTTTCATGGTCGCGCTCGCCGCAGAAGGGACAGCGCAGCCATTCGGTCTCCCAGTCCCCACCACAGTCTCCGCACCGAAGATGCCGGCTGCTATCGAGCCCGCGAATCTCGGCGAGCACAGGCCAGCCGCCACAGATCGGGCAATGGCCGTACGCCCAGCCGGTGGGCACGTGGTCAGCCCACGCCCGCCGGCACGCGTGGAGCATCGGCATCACGATCATCGGCGCCAGGACCCTCAGCACGCCGCGGTCGTCCCCCGCGACCTGCGCGAGGTCATCGAGGCGATCGACATCCCGGGACACCGCGGCCTCGAAGAGGGCGAGCGTGTCGAGCCGTCCGGCTGTCACCGCGGCAACGAAAGGCTCCTCCGTCACCCCGGCGGCCGCGATCGCCATGACCCGACGGATCCAGCGCTCGACCAATCGTGGGGCGACATTGATCACGGCGCCCGAGAGTAGCGGCTCGGGATCGGAACGGGAACGCTCGAGCGACGGCACCGATTGTGTCCAGGCTGGACGCTCGATTTCCGGGAGCGCCTCCTCGATGAGCGCGAGCAGCGGTCTCCACTCTGCATGCTCGGCGTTCAGAACGGTGAGCAGAGCTCGGCCGGATGCCTCTGGGAACATATCTTTATCGTGTCTCGCCTTCCGCGACGCCGCCGATCAAGGCGTGCTGGCCAATCGCGTCGCCGTCAATGCGGGTCCCGTAGTACATGCGGGCACCGGCGTGGAGCTGGACTGGCCCCCGCGGGTGATTGCCGACATCGGCCCCGGGCCCGCCCGCACGAGTCCGGGTGGCCTCGGGGCTGGTGCACCCGAGGGTGGTCCCGGCAACGACGAGAACGACGAGGGACCGCCGCCAGCGCCTGGTCACAGCCCGTCCGAAGAGAAGACGACCACCACACGAAGGATCAGCCCACCGAGGAGGACCAGCGCCGGACCGATCCACCACCCGGAGTCCCTGGTCGGCCGTCGCCAGTGCAGCAACAGAGGAAGCCCGATCCCCCCCAGCAGCATGGCGGCGAGGAGGAGGCCCCAGCCATTCAACCAGACCATGGCGACTCGCCCCAGGGACGCGATCAGCGCCGCGATCGCCAGGACTTCGAGGACCAGCACGGATGCGTCGAGGCGCTCGAGCGCGCGTATGCCTTCCCGCGGCCCACCCCAGAAGGAACCGAGCAGGATCAGAAGCGCCGCCGACGTGGACGCCGCCGAGATCAGGAAGGTCAGTCCGAGCAGCGTTGTGTCCGCCCAGATCGGGCGGTTCGTGACGGCGAGGAGCACCCCGGTGTAGCCCGCCAGATAGAAACCGAGGAGCGCGCCGACCGCTGTCACAAGCCGGCCCAGGGGAGCCGGTGGGCTCAGCCGGCGAAGGGCCGGCCACGGGAGCCAGCCGCGCTCGGCGAGCACCGCGACGAACGACAGGAAGGCGCACCCGCCGAACAGAAGCAGCGCCCATGAGCCGATCGACATCGGAGAGTACGCCTTGACCATCGGCCGGAAGGTCTGGGCCTGCACCAGCATGTGCCAGAAGCGCTCAGGCCGTCCGAGGTCGGCGGTCAGAAGAAGCCCGCAAACGCAGACGGCCGGGAAGGCGATCAGATACGCAAGGCGGACGAGGGGTCGATCCTCGCGGTTTCCGAAGAGATCCATCAGGGTGGCGAGGAAGTAGCTGCCGCCGGCGAGACCGCCCAGGAAAAAGTAGGCGACGATCAGCCAACGCCAGTGGGGGGTGGCGGTGAAGAAGGTGCTAGGCATCGCGACCTCCGCGGTTCCGGAAGCTGAACACGCTCATGAGGCTCACGACGACAGCGCCGACCACGGACCACGCGGCGGACGGCTTGAGGTTCCGTGACGGGAGCTTTGGATCCGGCGGTAGCCCGTAGACTTCCGGCTTGTCCACCAGCAGATAGAAGGAGTTGAGCCCGCCGAGCATGTTCTCGTCGTCGCCGTACAGGTAGGCTCGGCTCTCCCCCGCCTGTTGCAGCTGACCCAACCGGGCCTGTGCCAGCTTCTTGAGATCGACGATAGTGCCGAAGTTGATGGACTTGGTCGGGCAGGCTTTGGCGCACGCGGGCTCGAGCCCCACCTTCATCCGGTCGTAGCAGAGCGTGCACTTCTGGGCTGTGCCCGACACCGGGTTGACGCCGATCACTCCGAACGGGCAGGCGCCGATACAGTCGCGGCAGCCGTTGCACATGTCCGACTGGATCACGACCGTGTCGAACTCGGTTCGGATGATGGCGCCCGTCGGACACACCTCGAGGCATCCGGCCTGGACGCAGTGCTTGCAGACGTCGCTCATCATCAG
>Ga0137418_10005096_pt1 | contig 12042 bp, 9 predicted proteins | sample CZODoug3_1_2_16f_FD_122242 | JGI IMG/M metagenome (GOLD analysis project Ga0137418, IMG submission 122242) | Vadose zone soil fungal communities from Angelo Coast Range Reserve, California, USA - CZODoug3_1_2_16fungal (Hybrid Assembly) | ecosystem: Environmental > Terrestrial > Soil > Vadose... | reverse complement strand
GTCTACAAGCAGCGAGAGATCTTTCCATAAGCGTCCTTTTCATAAGGCTGCCTTTAGACTGCCCAAAAGGACCCGACCCACGGTCTACCGGTCGATAGCGGTTGACAGCCGGCCGAAGACGCGGTGATTCTTCCCGCGCCTTTCGCCGTTGGTAACCGAGCGCCATGAGTCCAACCCCCGAGGAAGTCGCGACCGAGTTCGACACCGCTCGAAAGCTCGTCGAAGAGGTCGTGGCGAAGCTCGGCCTCGATCCGCAGCGAGCCGGGAAATACCTCTCGTTCTATTGGGGCGGCGCGATGGTCGGTCGCTTCGTGGGTTCTTGGCTCCTGAAACACCTGAACCCCGGCGCGCTTCTCGCGGGATTTGCGGCCACGGCGGGGGGTCTGGTGCTGCTCTCGATGGTGGCAACGGGCGGCGTCGCCGGTTGGTCGCTGATCGCGGTGGGCCTCTTCAACTCGATCATGTTTCCCACCATCTTCTCGCTGGCCCTGGAGGGACTCGGCCCGCACACGCCACAGGGCTCGGGTGTGCTTTGCATGGCCATCGTGGGCGGAGCGCTGGTGCCGCTGGTCACCGGGGGCCTTGCCGATGCGTCCTCGGCCGCCACTGCGCTCATGGTGCCGGTCCTCTGCTACGCGGCGGTCGTGCTCTTCGGACTCTTCGCGCGCAGCGCTCGCCCGTCGGGCGTCGTGTGATGGTGGCTCAATACATCGACGGAACGAACAGCTCTTTGGCAATCGGCCCGCGAATGTAATTCGGATTGTGCACCCGCTCGGGCAGTGCGATCGGATCGAATGTCACCTCGCCCGCGTGGGCGAGTCGATCAAGAAGCCGGGGATCAGTGACAAACGACATGCGGTGACCTTCGGCAGTGAGGGAACGTCCCGCGTACGGAGCGAGCGCTCGCCGGTCGCCTGTTCTCAAATACGTATCCACAGCATTCCAGTACTTTGCGAGTCTCGAGGCGGCTCGTGAGCTCGTGACGTCGAGTATGACGAGCCCGCGTTCCGTCAGCACGCGCATCGGACGTCGCAACTCATCGAGCGGCACTGCGGAGTACCGACCCTCACGCTTACGCAGTGCCTGTCGCGCCTTCGCCAAAACCGTACGCGGCGCAACACCCGCTCGGCTGGCTGCGGCTTCCAGAGACCGGCCTTCGCGTCGCATGACCGCCACAGCGTGGAGGGCGCGAAGACGAGCGTCTTCACGTCCAGGAACACTTCGACGGCGAACGGCACTCCCGAGATCCCCGCTCCGGGCGAAATGTGCGCGATCGTCGGTGGGGGCAGTGGCTGGGACGGCGTCGTTGGCTTGGTGCCCGAGGCGCTCGAGCCGCCCGAGCAAGCTGCGAGCGCCGCGATCAGGCCAATTGCCGCAATAGCCCCGCGCAGGTTCATTCCATTGCCTCCCGCGAAGAAGCGCGGAAGATACTACGCAGGCTCACCTGGAGCGCTAACCTGCTGCGAAGATGTTCGAAAGTTCGACGGCGGGGACTTCCTCCATCTGGTCGTAGCGGCAGGAGCGGGGGTCCTTGTCGGGGCGCCAGCGCTGGAAATGGGTCGCGTGGCGGAAGCGGGTGCCCTGCAGGTGGTCGTACGCGACCTCGCAGACCCGGTCCGGGCGCAGCGGTTCCCAGCTCAGGTCCTTGCCGCGGTTCCAGCGGCTGGAGGCGCCCGGCATGCGCTGATCCCCCTCCTCGGCGCCCGCCCAGTCGCGCCAGGGATGGTCCTCGAGGGCCTTCTCCCGCAAGGGCGCGAGCTCCTGCACCAGCTCGCGGCGTCTGACCGTGGTGAAGCTGGAGGCGATGCCGACGTGGTGCAGCGTGCCTTCGTCGTCGTAGAGCCCGAGCAGCAGCGAACCGATCATCGTGCCGGGCCCGTTCTTGTGCCAGCGGAAGCCGGCCACCACGCAGTCGGCCGTGCGCGCGTGCTTCACCTTCACCATGGCGCGCTTGCCGGGCTGGTACGTCGAGTCGAGCTGCTTGGCGACCACGCCGTCGAGACCCGCGCCCTCGAACCGGGAGAACCAGTCCTGCGCGACTGTGCGGTCGGACGTCGCCGGCGTGAGGTGCACCGGAACCCGCGCCTTCCCCAGCGCTCGCTCGAGCTTCTCGCGCCGCTCCGCCAGCGGCCGCTCGCGCAGGTCGTCTGCCCCGAGCGCGAGCAGGTCGAAGGCGACGTACGAGGAGGGGCTCTCCTGGGCGAGCATCTTCACGCGCGACGCGGCGGGATGGATGCGGAGCAGCAGCGCCTCGAAGTCCAGGCCGCGCGGACCGGCGATGACGATCTCCCCATCCACGACGCACTGCTCCGGCAGCTCGCGCAGGAGCGGCGCTTCCAGCTCCGGGAAGTAGCGATTGAGGGGCTTCAGCTCGCGCGACTGTAAGTACAGCTCGCCGCCGTCCCGGAAGGCGAGCGCGCGGAAGCCGTCCCACTTCGGCTCGTAGAGCCACCCTTCTCCCTCGGGTAGCTCGGCCGCGAGCGTCGCCAGCATCGGCTCGACGGGCGGGCGGAACGGAAGCGCCATGCCCTCAGCCCGGCGCCGAGCGCAGCGCGTCCGCGACGATCTGGCGCGCCTCGGTTGCGATCGCCTGCAAGTGGTCCTCGCCGCGGAAGCTCTCCGCGTAGATCTTGAAGACGTCCTCCGTGCCCGACGGCCGCGCCGCGAACCAGCCGTCGTCGGCGACCACCTTGAGCCCGCCGATCTCGGCGCCGTTGCCGGGCGCGCGGGTGAGCTTCGCGCGGATCGGCTGCCCGGCCAGCGTCTCCGCCCGGACGGCCTCCGGGGAGAGCGCCTTCAGGATCGACTTCTGCCGCGGCGTCGCGGGCGCGTCGATGCGGGTGTAGTACGGCGTCCCGAGCCGCTGCATGATCGCGCGAGCCTGCTCGCCCGGATCCTTCCCGGTACGGGCCAGCATCTCGGCGGCGAGCAGGTCCATGAGCATGCCGTCCTTGTCGGTGGTCCACACCGTGCCGTCGCGGCGCAGGAACGACGCGCCCGCGCTCTCCTCGCCCCCGAATCCGAGCGAGCCGTCGAGCAGCCCGTCCACGAACCACTTGAAGCCCACCGGAACTTCGCGCAGCTCGCGTCCCAGCTCGCCCGCGACCCGATCGATGAGGCTGCTCGAGACCAGCGTCTTTCCCACCGCCGCGCGCTCGCTCCAACCGGGTCGGTTCCGGAACAGATAGCCGATCGCCGCCGCCAGGTAGTGGTTGGGGTTCAGCAGGCCCTGGCCTGGCGTCACGATGCCGTGGCGGTCCGAGTCGGTGTCGTTGCCGAAGGCGAGATCGTAGCGGTCCTTCAAGGCGACCAGGTTCGCCATCGCGTACGGCGACGAGCAGTCCATCCGGATCTTCCCGTCGTGGTCGAGCGGCATGAACGAGAAGGTCGGGTCGACGCGCTCGTTCACCACCGTGAGGTCGAGCCCGTACTCCTCGGCGATCGGCCTCCAGTACGCCACGTTGGAGCCGCCCAGCGGATCGACCGCGAGCCGGGGGCGCGCCGCGCGCACCGCCTGGAGATCGACCACGTTGCGCAGGTCGTTCACGTACGGCGCGACGAAGTCATGCTCGTGCAGCGTCGCCGCGCGCGAGGCCTGGGCGCGGCGGACCTGCGCGGTCAGGAGCTCGTTGGCGCGGCGCTCGATCCAACCCGTCGCCGAGGTGTCCGCCGGGCCGCCGCTGGGCGGGTTGTACTTGATGCCGCCGTCCTCCGGCGGGTTGTGCGACGGAGTGATGACGATCCCGTCGGCGAGACCTGCCGTCCGGCCGCGGTTGTGGACCAGGATGGCGTGCGAGATCACCGGCGTGGGCGTCCATTGTCCCTCGGGCGCGTGGAGCACCTCGACCTCGTTGGCGGCCAGCACTTCCAGCGTGGTGTGCTGCGCCGGCTCGGAGAGCGCGTGCGTGTCCGCGCCCAGGAAGAGCGGCCCGGTGGTCCCCTGCGCCTTGCGGTACTCGCAGACCGCCTGGGTCACCGCCAGGATGTGCGCCTCGTTGAAGCTCCCGCGCAGCGACGAGCCGCGGTGGCCCGAGGTGCCGAAGCTGACCCGCTGCTGGGGATCGGCGGGATCGGGCTTGTCGAAGTAGCGCCGCCGGAGCAGCTCGAGATCGACGAGCAGCTCGCGCGGAGCGGGCTTCCCGGCGAGTGGATGGGCCATGCCGCAATCGTACTGCGTCAGGCGGCGGGCTGCTCGACCTCGCCGCAGTGCTCGTCGAGCAGCGTGAGCACGCGGTCGATGTCGAATGGCTTCTGCAAGACGCCGATCACGTGGTCGCGGAACGCGTTGGCGACCTGCGAGCCGCTCGACTCAGGGCGGGCCGAGATCACCGCGACCGGGACGTTCGCGAGGCGCGGCTGGGACCGCATCCAGCGGAGCACGGCGACACCACCCACGCGCGGCATGAGGAGGTCGAGCAGCACCAGGCAGGGCAGCTCCTCGCAGGCGGAGAGGTAGTCGATCGCTTGCTGGCCGTCCGCGGCGACGGCCGCCTGGTAGCCCTCTTCCTCGAGCAGCAACCTGACGACTTCGCGGGTGTCGGCGTCGTCTTCGACCAGCAGCACGGCGGGCATCCGGACCTCCTGGCAGTGCGACGGCTGGAACAGGGTAGCGCCGGAAATTCTTCCAGGCACCTCGCGGACTTGCGCCGCGGCGGCGGCTGCCGGGAACCCGCCGTCTTGCGGTGAACGAACGGTCGTGCTAATAGTCTGGACATGGATCCAGCGCGCAAGGTGGACGGGCGGATCGAGCGCGGCGAGCGCACGCGCCGGCAGATCCTCGACGCCGCCGTGCACATCGCCTCGGTGGAGGGCCTCGAGGGCCTCTCGATCGGGAGGCTGGCCCTGAAGCTGGACATGAGCAAGAGCGGCCTGTTCGCCGCCTTCGGCTCCAAGGTGGACCTGCAGCTGGCGACGGTCGACCACGCCGCGGAGATCTTCGTCGAGCAGGTCGTCCGCCGCGCCATGGCGGCTCCGCGCGGGCTGCCCCGCTTGTGGGCGTTGTGCGATTCGAAGCTGGACTACTCGCAGAAGGAAGTGTTCCGCGGCGGCTGCTTCTTCGCCGCGGCTTCGGCCGAGTTCGACGGCCGCCCCGGGCCAGTCCGGGAGCGCATCGCGGGGCACATGAAGAGATGGCTCGAGGTCCTGGTGGGCGCGGTGCAGCGGGCCCAGCGCGAGGGCCACCTGCGACCCGACGTCGATGCCGCCCAGCTCGCCTTCGAGATCGACTCGTACGCGATGGGGTCGAACTGGGCGTACCAGCTGTTCGGCGACGCCGCCGCGTTCGACCGCGCCCGGAGCGCCACCAAGGCGCGCATCGACGGAGCGGCGGTCCGCCCGGTGCGTCCGTCCGGTTCACGTTCCGCCCGCCGCAAGCCCGCCGCCAGGGGCGGCTGATCCACGGTCCACCACGGAGGTCGCGATGCCCGCCATCCTCTACTCGCCTGAAAACAGCACGAACGTTCGGTTTGTTTCGCCGGAAGCGCCGGACGTCCCCTCCCCGGTCCCGGGCCGGGCTGCGCCGCCGCCGGGCGAATCGGCCCCGCCCGTGCGCCTGCCGCGCCGTCGACCGTCCCCCTGGCTGCGCGCCGCCTTCCGCGCCGCGGCGACGCTCGCGCCCCCGCTCGCCGTGCGCTGGGCGGAGCACGCCTTCGGCACCCCGCCGCGCCTGGAGGCGCGTTTCTCGCCGGTGCTCGCGTCGGGACACCGCTTCTACCTGGACGCCGGCGGCGAGCGCCTCGCCGTCTGGTCGTGGGGCGACGGCCCGACCGCGGTGCTGCTGCACGGCTGGGCGGGGCGCTCCGAGCAGCTCGCCGCCTTCGTTCCACCGCTGCTCGCCGCGGGGTTCAGCGTGGTGGCGCCCGACGCGCCCGGGCACGGCGCCTCCACGGGCCGCGCCTCGTCCATCCTGGCCTTCGCCGATGCGCTCGAGGCCGTCGCCGAGAGGGTCGGTCCAGTCCACGCATTCGTCGGTCACTCGGGCGGCGCCGCTGCCGGCGCGCTCGCGATCCACCGAGGCGTCCCGGTGCAGCGGGCCGTGTTCCTGGCCCCCGTGGCGAGCCTCACCGACGTCGTGACGCGCTTCGCCTGGCAGCTGCACATCCCGCCCTGGATCGCGGACGCGATGCGCAGCCGCTTCGAATCGCGGCTGGGCGTACCCATGTCGGCCCTCGAGGTGCCGCCGCTCGCGCGCGGCGCGCAAACGCCCCTGCTCGTCTTCCACGATCCGGAGGACCGCGAGGTGCCCTGGCACGACGGCGCGGCGATCGCGCAAGCCTGGCCTGGCGCGCGCCTGATCGACGTGCCGCGCGTGGGGCACAACCGCATCCTGCGCGATGCGGACGTGATCGCCCAGGCCGTCTCGTTCCTGGCCCGACACGGCGGCGAGAAAAGCTGAGGCCCGCGGCCCGGGACTCAGGGCGCGAGCCTCATTGAATCAACGTGCCCGGCGGCCCAAAGGCTCGCCCTGCGCGCATTCCCCTTCGGAGGATCCAGGACCGCCGGTCGCTGCACCGTGCAGGTCACCCTGCCCGGCACTGCCTCTCATGAAGGTTCGGTGCTCCTCGGAGTGTTGTCTGCGGCCGGATTGCGGGGGATATCGGGTTCCCCGCACCCGCCGAGGCCTCGGCATTTCTACCGGGTCCAGCGGATCTGTCCGACCGCCATCCGCCGCGAGCTTTCGCACGCGGCTTCATCCTCCCTCGAGCTTTCCGCCTCCTCCAGAGTCCTGCAACCGACGACCTGCCCTCGGTACCCCGGACAATCTCACGACCGTCCGGAGGCCAGAGAGCGCCTCCCTTGGGGTTCCAGTTCCCTCATCGCGACATCAGCAGGCGACGTCCACTAATGCCCGGGGTTCCCACGCCCCGAGCTGACGGTCCGTCCTCGACGTTTCGCACGTCCTCGACGGTTTGCTCCGCCACCTGCCTTGCGGGTTTGTTTCGCCCCGCAGCCGCGTCCAGGGTTTGCCCTTCAGGGGTTTGTCCCTCTCCGCGGAGCCGTACCGGCTTTCGCCGGCCGAGTCATGCCCTCTTGCCGTTGGATGGAGGCGCCTGCGGTTTGACCCGCGCCAGCGACCCCATCGTCGACTTCAGGGCCTTGCTCCCCGCGGAGAGTGCGGTGACGGTGGAACCGGTTAGAGCTCCGGCCGATCCGCGCCCCTCCTGGGCTTCACCTCCTCCGGGTATTCCATCCCCGCACCGTGGGAGCGCCTTCGCGTTCCCTCCGCCCACGACCTTCACCGCAACGAGCCCGTTGCGGCCGGTCCTCGGCGTCTCGCCGGTGCGAGGCTCGGTTTGCCTGGGACCAGGTCACCGACCCGCACGAGGTTTCTGGCCTGAACCCCCGCCCTCCTTTCGTGAGACGGGTTCGAGGCCTTGCGCCTGGCGACCCACCGGGCCGCCGGACACGCAGGACCTATGAGCACGGGTCGTGCCACGGAGTACACCCGGTAACTCCGCGAAATTGCGTATGTACGATGCGCACGCACTGTCCTCGTGCTGCACGCCAGCCTGTGGATGGTTTGTGGTTCACGAGGGAGGTGGATGTGGGAGACCTGTGGACTCGATCGCCATCCCCGCAATGAATCAGGCTGTGAACTGACCAGTAGCTGTACGTACCGTCCACATTGCGCACGGCCCCTGACGCGACGAGGACGAAAAGCTGTTTCACGCAGAGCCCGCAGAGATCGCAGAGGATCAGATCTCAAAAAAAACCTCTGCGCCCTCTGCGAGCTCTGCGTGAACCGTTTTTTTACCGCAGCTCGGCGGCTGAGGACCGTACGGCGGGAATGCAGGTGGTCAGGCCCGTTTCGCAGCGCAGCAATGCCGTGGCCGTGTTGCTGTCGGGGGGGAGAGCGAGGGAGGCCTGGGTGGTGGGGATGGGGGCCAGGTTTCGCTGGCGGAGCTGCTCGTCGACCGAGCGGACCTCGGTGGTGGAGAGCTTTTCGAATTCGGCCTCCACCTCGGACAGCTCGCGCCGGAGCACTTCGATCCGGTCCAGCTGGTACTTCGCCGGCGAGCCCTCCCACTGCGTGAACGCTCCGTAGAGGAGGTCGGCGTGCTCGCGGATGCGCTCCTCGCCGGTGATCGCGCCGCCCTCCTTGGTGGCGACGATCTTCTTCTTCACCTCTTGCAGGCGCCCGGAGAGCGCCCGCAGGCGCGGCCCCAGCTCGTCGCCCTGCGGCAGCGCCCCCGTCCGGGCCTCGATCGCGCCGCGCGCCCCGTCGATGCGGTCCGCCAGCGAGCTCATGTCGCCGAACAGCGCGTGCACGCGCATGCCCGCGTCGAAGTTCGCCCTGCGCTCCGCGACGCCGTACGGCGCGCGCCGATCGACGGCGATGTCCAGCTTCGTCTCGAGCACCTGCGCGCCCTTGGTGAGCCTGACCGTGTACGTGCCGGGCGGCACGCGCGGCCCTTGCGAGGCGTTGAAGGCGAGCTGCGCGGCGCGCGGCACCCGCGGGGCGGGCATGCGCATCGTCCACGACACGCGGTTGAGTCCCCGCCGCTTGGTGGCAGGGACCGTGTCGACCACCTTTCCCTGCGCGTCGATCACCTCGAGCCGGATGGGTCCGAAGAGGTGGCGCGTGCGCTGGTAGTAGGTGATCACGGCGCCGCCGGCGGGGTTCTCGCCCGTGAAGCTCGCGTCACCCTCGGAGAAGCCGCCCTGCGCCGGCATCCGCTGCTGCGGGTGGCGCCCGGGCAGGAAGGCGGCGTCTCGCGACAACAGATCTGGAGTCAGCGACCGCAGCGGACTCAAGTCGTCGATGACCCACAGGCCCCGCCCATGGGTCGCCATCACCAGATCCCCGTCCCGCTGCTGGAGCGCCAGATCGCGCACCGCCACGGCCGGGAAACCGCCTCCCTTGAACTCGGCCCACTGCTTGCCGCCGTCGAGCGAGATCCAGAGGCCGACCTCCGTCCCCAGGAACAGGAGCTGCGGCCGGACCGCGTCCTCCCTCACCACGTGGGCGTAGCCTCGCACTCCCTGCTGCGGAGAGACGATCCGCGCCCAGGTCTTCCCGTAATCGGCCGTGCGATAGACCCACGGAGACATGTCCCCAAAGCTGTGCCGGTCGAAAGCGGCGTAGGCGGTGCCGGCGTGGTGGCGGCTCGCCTCGATCCAGCTCACCCAGGAGCCGGGAGGCAGAGCCTGCACGTTGCGCGTGAGGTTGCTCCACGACTTTCCACCGTCGCGCGTGAGCTGGACGTTGCCGTCGTCCGTACCCACCCAGACGACGTCGGGGTCGAAGCGCGACTCGCTGACCGCGTAGATGGTCGTGTGCATCTCGGCGGCGGAGTTGTCCACCGTCACGCCGCCTGACTGCTCCTGCTTCTGTTTTTCCGGGTCGTTGGTGGTCAAGTCGGGCGAGATGCGCTCCCAGTTGTCGCCCTTGTCCCGCGACCGGAAGAGGAACTGCGCCCCGATGTAGAGGGTGCCCTTCTGCGTCGGGCTCACCGCGATCGGCGTGTTCCAGTTGAAGCGCAGCTTCTCGTGGTATCCGGCCTTGGGCTGGATGTCGCGGCTCGCGAGCGTGCGGCGGTCGACGCGTCCGATGTACCCGCCCTGGAACTCGGCGTAGATCGCGCTCGGGTCGGCCGGGTCCTGCCAGGTCCAGAACCCATCGCCGTTGTAGACGTTCTCCCAGCGGCTGTTCGAGATCCCGCCCGGATACGCCGAGTCGCCCACCCAGGAGCTGTTGTCCTGCAGTCCGCCGTACACCTGGTACGGGTCCTTGTCGTCGACGCTCACGTGATAGAACTGCGAGACGGGCAGGTTGGCCGCCTTCCACCAGCGGCTGCCGCCGTCGTACGAGATCCACAGGCCCCCGTCGTCGCCGCCCACCACGTGCTTGGGATTGTCCGGATCGACCCACACGTCGTGCCAATCGCCGTGTGAGCGGCCGCCGCTCTGGGCGAAGCTGCGCCCGCCGTCCTCGCTGACGATCAGGTTGAGGTCCGGCTTGTAGACGCGGTCCGGGTTGGTCGGGTCCACCACCAGGCGCGCGAAGTAGAACGGGCGCCACACCATCATCTGGCTCTTGTCGCGCGCCTCCCACGTCTTGCCGCCGTCGGCCGATCGGTACAGCGCGGAGTCCTTGGACTCGACCAACGCGTAGACCACGTTCCCGTTCGAAGGAGCCACGGCGACTTCCACGCGTCCCCACGGCTTGGGCGGAAGCCCGCCGGCGGCGAGCTCGGTCCAGGTCGCGCCGCCGTCCGCCGAGCGATACAGGCCGCTGCCGCTCGGCGCGTCAGGGCCGTCTCCGCCGGACCGGAACGTCCAGCCCTTGCGGCGGAAATCCCACAAGCCGGCGAACACCACATTCGGATCCTTGGGATCCATCGACAGGCCCGAGCATCCGGTCGAGTAGTTGTGTCCGGTCAGGATCAGGTCCCAGGTGCGGCCACCGTCGGTCGTCTTGTAGAGCCCGCGGTCGGGGCTGTCGCTCCACAGCTTTCCCGGGACGCACGCGTACACGACGTTGCCGTTCTTCGGGTGCACCAGGATGCGCGCGATCCGCTCCGAACGGGGCAGGCCCATGTTCGCCCAGGTCTCGCCGCCGTCGGTCGACTTGTAGATGCCGTCGCCGATCGAGACGGAGTTGCGCGTCCACGATTCGCCGGTGCCCACCCAGACCGTCTGCGGATGGGTCGGATCGATCGCGACGGCGCCGATGGATTGCACCGGCGCCTTGTCGAAGACGGGCCGGAAGGTCGTCCCTCCGTCGCCCGACTTCCACACGCCCCCGCTCGCGGCGCCCACGTAGATGGTGGTCCTGCCCTCCTCGTTGCGCGCGGCGACGGCGGCGATCCGGCCGCTCATCGTCGCCGAGCCGATGTTGCGAGAGTTGAGACCAGAGATGACGCCGGAATCCAGGACCTCCGCCCGGCGGGCGGCCGGGGCCGGCGGCGCGGCGGCCGCCTTCTGCGCGGTCGTGGGGCCCGCCAACACGGCGCGGCCGACCGGCCCGGCGGGAAAGCGGAAGAGCGCGTCGTCAGCGTCCACGTTCGGCTCGGCGCGCTCGATGGTCAGACGGAAGTTGCGCGGCTTCCCTTTCTCGCCCGACTCGACGGAGAACGGGAACCAGACTCCCGCGACCTGCTCGTACGCTCCCAGATCCGTCTCGTTGATGCGCTCCACGCCGCGGACCTTGCTCTCGGTCACGATGCGGATCTCGAGGAAATAGTCCGGGTCGAGGAAGACGTACTGCACGTCGCCGTCCTTCCGCGTGACCCGCAGCTTGTGCGCCGGCGTCCCGTCGAGGTCGTCGGTGCCGAGGTACTCGATGCGGTGCCCCTTCTCGGCGGCAGCCGCGAGGGGGCCGCCGATCTCGGCATTGCGCTGCAGGTCCTTGGCCTCGTCCGCGGAGGTGCGGTGCGCATCGCGCCGTCCCGAGAACGGTTGCACCTCCCAGCCGTCGCGGCCGTCGAAGGCGTCCACGGCGGTGAGCCCCTGCAGAGAGACCTCCGTGCGCACCATCCCGGGGCGCTTCTGCAGGGCCGCCCATCGGGCGTCGATCTTGTTGTCGCCGAAGGTGAACGAGGCTGCCCCCGTCAGCCGCAGCGATCGAACGGCGGCGAGCTTCGCCGCGCCGCCCCGCGCCTGCAGATTGCGAGCGACGACCTCGTCGACGGTCAAAGCGCGCGCTGCGCCCGCCTCGAGGAGAGCTCCTGCGAGAAGCAGCCCGATCCCGTAGCGCATCATCTCCTCCCGGAAAAAAGCGAGCCATGATGGCCGAAGAGCGCCCTCGCTCCAGGCGTGCGGGCAGATCTGGAGCGCGGCAGGGCCCTTACGCCCGGGAAGCGCCGGTTGTTTCAAAGCGGATGGCTGGACGAGGAGGCCGCGCCCGGCGTCGCGCGCTATCCCCTGTTCGTCTGCACGACGGGCGGCAGGGAATGGATGGTCCGCTGCGTCGCTTCCCGCTCCATCGCTTTCTGCTCCTGCTCGCTCTGCTCCTGCTCCCTCTGCTCCGGGTAGCGGCAGATCTTCTCCGCGATGTTGCTGCCGGGGGGGCGCTCCCACACGCAGACGAGCTTGGCTTCG
>Ga0137418_10005093_pt1 | contig 12047 bp, 12 predicted proteins | sample CZODoug3_1_2_16f_FD_122242 | JGI IMG/M metagenome (GOLD analysis project Ga0137418, IMG submission 122242) | Vadose zone soil fungal communities from Angelo Coast Range Reserve, California, USA - CZODoug3_1_2_16fungal (Hybrid Assembly) | ecosystem: Environmental > Terrestrial > Soil > Vadose... | reverse complement strand
GCTGTTGGTGAGCCTGGTGCTCAGCGGTCACGCCGCATACCGGACTCAGCTCTTCTGCTACCTCAAGGCCTGCGGCCGTGAAGAGCTGAGCACCATGAACCTCTGGGCCGGCGTAGATGGCGCCGCCTAGCCTTTGATGCATTGCGCCATTTTCACTTGCAGTTCGCAAGTAATATGTGCAGAGTCTCACCCGCGCGTGGCGGGAAGCCCGCGAGGGCGTCATCAAATCCAACATGGAGAGTGGCGTGACTGCGAGCTACGACAAGTTCGCTGAGCTCCCGGAGAAACCATGAACAAGAACACTTTAAGAAGCATTGGCGCAGTGCTGGCGGGCATGCTCGCAGGCATCATTCTCACCATCGTCACCGACATCGTGCTACACGCAATGGGTGTTTTCTCCCCGTGGGGCGAGCCGAACGGCGACGGGCCCCTCCTGCTCGCGACGGCTTATCGCACTATCTACGGTGTCCTGGCCAGCTACATCATCGCGCGGCTTGCTCCCGATCGGCCCATGCTGCACGCCTTGGTGGGCGGCTTCATCGGCCTTGTCGTGAGCATTTTGGGCGCCGCCGTGACCTGGAACAAGGGACCCGCCTTCGGGCCCCACTGGTATCCACTCGCACTCGTCGTGCTAGCGATGCCGCAATCCTGGGCTGGCGGCAGACTCCGCGTCATGCAGTTGCCCGCACGCGTTGACGCCTAATAAGGAGGTCACCGCGATCGCGCGCCCCGCACCCCTGCTTTTTTGTAAGTTGCATCTAGCGTAAATCCATCCCTCCGGCCTCCTCTCAGGCCAGATAAGGGTAGTTCCCATTGATTGAACCTGAATCGCCGTTGGTTGGCGAGAGTCTGCACACTCTCCCTAGCCGTGAAAGCAAACAGTGTGCAGACAACACCGTGGTACCATCCACGGCGGAAACGCCTTCTTTGGTGAGCACTAGAGGTTCAACGGTGCCGAGAAGAAGGTTTCAGCGAGGTCAGATAATCCAGAGAGGAATTAAAAAACCTGTCTGGGTTGGAATGTTCCGTGAGGATAGGTTAGGGGGAGAGGGAGCAATTCTGCGAGTCAAGCGCAAGGTCATTCTAGGCTATTGCGTGAGCATGTCTCACAGAAATGCTCTGGCAACCTTTCAACCTTACTTGGACGCGGTGAACGTCGCACCCGCACCTGCCCCGAAAGTAGGTAAGACACTTTCCGGCATTGTGCAAGAGTGGCGTGAGCAAATCGCGGTGAACCTAAAACCGTCTACGGTGCGTGCTGCTGAGAGTCATCTAAAGCAACACATACTGCCCCGGCTAGGTTCTCTGCACCTCTCAGAACTGACCGCAAGACGATTGCCGGCATTTGTGACAACTATGGCGGCCACGGGTATCACGCGAAAGACGATTGAGAACGTGCTGCAAAGCCTGTTCTCCATTATCCGCACTGCCCGTCTGTTTGGTTGCGCGGTGCCAGCCGTAAAACGGTCAGACTTGGTGCTTCTACGCCAAGGGGCGGAACGTGAAGTGCGTTTCCTTGACGCACAGCAAGTAGGACAAATCATCACTAGAGCGAGAGAACCTTTTGCAAAGGCGTAAGTCGTTTGTTTGCTTGATTTATGGAGCGGGCGATGGGAATCGAAATCATCGCCACTTGCCTTTTCAAGGACTTACGAAGTAGGGATGCTCTTCTGCTTCGCCGTAGTAGCCGAACCGGACGCCGCTAATCGTCGGCCTCTGGCCGACCAAGAACAGAGCGGTGCCTTCGGCACCGGGAGTTGGACTGACACGTCACCCCCAAAACGGGTGCCGTACAGCAACCAAGGTTCCTGTATGGGAACTTGCTGAAAATCCAGCAGCTTGCCGCGAACCACTTCCCTCAGAGCGCCGCGCAGCAACTTTTGGTTCCCGTATGGGAACTTGTTGATTTCATGGGGTGAATTCCGTGCCCGCACTTCGAACCAAATCCATCAGCACCAAAGTCACTGACGAGGAATACGTGCAGTTTGAAGCCCCTTGCTGGTGAGCAGACGATCAGCGAGTGGGCGCGTGATGTTCTACTCAAGGCGACCAAGCTGAATGCAGGCGAGCAAACCGTCCTGGCCGAAGTGTTGGCGCTGCGAACCATCCTGCTAAACATCCACTTCGCCGTATCCCAAGGGCGAACGCTGACCGCAGAAGAGATGCAGCAGCTACGCAGGCAGAAGGCCACAGCATCAGCAGATAGAGCCGGATTCCCTCCGCTCTCGCCCGCCGTCAAGGGTCATCACCGCACAGAATCTCTGGCAGACGACCGTTCCGTCGAGCGGTTTGGCGGGCAATATTCTGCTCGACGCAGCAGAGTTTCCCGTGCCGCCGGGCGGCCTGCCGGGTGGCATCCAAAATGTCACTTGGAAAGCGAGCTTTTCGACGGACACCGCGGGGATCAGTTTGCAATGGCAGTGGGGAGCTGCCCTATATACCTCTTTTAGCACGGACTACAATGCCGTTGGCGTCAAACCGGTTGATGACAACAAGGCAAGCCAATACCAGAATTCCGATCACGCCGGCACTCCGGAGAATTTGAAAGGATATGTGACTGGAGGGACGACGGGGGGAGGAGGGTCAAATTTCACTGGCGGGCTTAGCGGGACTAACAGCACAACAGTGGCGGTGAATCAAATCCCCACGGCGAACCCTGGCGGGCCTTACAGTGGACTAGTCGGACAAGCGATTTCGTTCAACGGCGCCGGGTCTGGCGACGCCGACGGTGACCAACTTTCTTATTCTTGGAGCTTTGGTGACGGAGCTACCGGGAGTGGGGTCTCGCCTAGCCATACGTACATGAGCTCCGGCACCTATTCCGTTACTCTGACGGTGAACGACGGTCGCAACGACACGGGGAGCGCAAGCACAACCGCGTCGGTCGCTATGCCTGCTCCCCCACCTGCACCCACGATCACGGCACAGATTTCGCCTTCGCCAAATTCGAAAGGCTGGAACAATTCGGCAGCGACGGTAAGTTTCACCTGCAACAGTTCAAGTTCGACAATCGCGAGCTGCACTTCGCCGATCACGCTGAGCACCCAGGGCGCAAACCAGATGGTCAGCGGAACCGCAACGGACAAGGCAGGGAATTCGACGACTATCAACGTTTCGTTGAATATCGATCTGACGCCTCCAACCGTCTCAGCTTCAGCCTCTCCATCGGCGGATGCCGTCGGGTGGATCAATTCAGCCGTAACCGTCAATTTCCAGTGTTCCGATGGTCTCTCTGGAGTTGCGACGCGTCCCGGGCCGCAAACGGTGAGCGCTGAAGGAGCAAATCAGACCATATCAGGTACTGCTAAGGATGTCGCCGGCAACGCAGCGTCAACGAGTATCTCCCTCAACATCGATTTGACGCCGCCCGTGATTACAATCGCCTCTCCCATCGATGGGACCGTCGTGACCAGCAGCAACTTGATCGTTGCAGGGACAGTCTCCGACGCTCTTTCTGGCGTGGCGGATGTCGCTTCCAATGGCGTGGACGCGACGATCACAGGCAGCAACACTTCGTGCAATTTAGCGCTTTCGGTTGGAACCAACGCGATCCAGGTGCAGGCTTTTGATCTTGCTGGGAACACGGCAACAGCGACCGTTAACGTGACTTACAACCTCAGTCCCCCTCCGACAGGCTTGTTGTTAACGCCGGATCATTTCGCGATGGCCATGAGTGAGAGCCGGAAAGTGGCGCTGGTAGACAACTTGGCGCGGGCAATTTCCGCATCAAGCTGGACGGTGAGCGACCCGACGGTTGCGCAGATCGCGCCAGACGGGACGATTACGCCGCTCGCAGCTGGCGGTGTGACGATTACCGCTTCGTACCAAAGTTTATCGGCAAGCGCGCAGTTGACTGTGTATGGCTCGCAGACGTTTCCGCCGGCCACGGTCCGGTGGACAGTTCAACCGTTGCCCGGAGACACTCTGACGGAGGTTTTTCCCGGGCAAGCCTCCGGACCTGATGATCCGGATGTGTATTTTGCCGAGCAAGCGGGATCGAACATTGTTATGAGAGCGCTGACGTCTGATGGCCGGCAGAAATGGACGCATACGATCGTGCCCGCACTTGGAACTACGGGGGTAAACACGATTGGTTCGGAGACACCTTTGCTTCGAAACACCAACGCCAAGGCAATGGGATCAGGTTCGATTCGCCCGCATCGTTGGGGAAAGAAGATCACGAAACTCCTGAACGAGGCGAGCGGTGCGCAAGGGCCTTCTGTGACATCATCCGTGTATGGCATCCCGCTGCAGCCAGCGGTTTTCAAACGTGCGGCCAGTGCGTTTCTGACGGACGCGAGACAGCAGAGGGGTCACTTGAAGCGGGTCCAGGCAGGCTCGTCGATCCGGCAAATCGTGCTCGCGTCCGCAACAACAGACTCGGGAAACCAAGTGGTCAACACATTCGAGAGAGGGTCGGGAGGGTGCGCAACAAATTGCCAGGACGACACTTGGGTGGAGGGCGAAGCCAGATCTTGTTCATCAAATTCTTCTTAGCAGGAGCAGTGGACTCGGTCCATGGATACACGCCAACGAACGTGACGAATTCGGCCGGCCTGCATAACCTGGTAATCCTGCGCAATAACAGCGATGCGATCCTCCTGGCGGCCCATGAAATCGGCCACGTTTTTGGCCTTCCTCACGTCTTCAGTATTTATAATCTAATGTGTGGCGAACAAGCTCTTCCATTTGGCGTGGACCGATTGTTCTTTCCATGCGCTGTGAGTGGCAGCGCAAACGAGTTGAGAAAGGATCAACTTGGTACGGCCACCGCAAATGCAAGAAAGCTTGCACAATGACCATGAATTGGGCGAGTAAAACCAAAGGGATCATTCTTCCATTTATCGGAATTGTGATTTGGATCATGCTGGCAATAGCCGGGATTAGCGTTGCATTTTATCGGGGTCCGTATATCTTCTACTCTGCGCGGAGTCCTTCGCTGAAAGAAGAATGCAACGAAATCAGGCCTGGGATGAACGTTCGGCAGGTTCTCGCGATCACGAGTAAGCGCACTGAACCATTCGACGAAGGGATCTCTAGTCAGGAGATGTATTTCTCTCGAGGAGACGCGACCTGCCACGTTGAACTGGATCCGACTACCTTGAAGGTAAAACGCAGCTACGTACGAGAAGATACTCCGATACGCTGAGAAGGATTTTTGTCACAATGATAGCCAACGGAAACTTAACGGGTAGCCCTCGGAAAGCCATCAGTCTAATCTTGGTCTGCGGGCTTGCCGTCGGCGTGGCATTTAACATTCCCTTTTTTATCCTTGACCTGAGTGAGTATTTGTCCCGAATGGAGCCGTTCCGGCAAATAACTCTAGACATGTCTCAGGAAGAAGTTAGTAACATCCTCGAAAAGAACCACATCACCTGCGCGATTCCCGAAAATCCCCAGTCCGTCAACTACAAAATCGAGTTTTCTGATTTTTGGCGGAAATATGCAATCTATTTTCATCCCGGAACCCGTCGGGTGGTCCGAAAGGTCCTCTTGTTCCGTCACTATGACTCACCCATTAGACGTTTATTGGACCGCGAGAAATAGTGGAGAGGTGTGTGAGTCCGGTTGTTCAATTCCCGCGCTAAAGCCGGAAGACTGCCATGAAATTTAGGTGCGTTGCGGGGCGATATGGCGGGATCATGATTTGGCTTGCCTTTGCAGCTCCAAGCGCGATGAGCGCCCAGACGAGTCCTACTCCGGCTATCCGTAGCCTAATGGTCCAACTGAGCGAGGTCGGGACGATAGGTCCTGACACTGAAAAACAAATCCTGGAGCTTGCAAGAAAGGATCCCGACGCGCGCAAATACGTGGTACAGAGACTGCCCGAGATGATCAAATCCGGAACCGATGAGCCTTGGCTTAATGCGGTCCGGCTGGCGGGGAAATTGAAGGCAAGAGAGGCGATTCCGGCGTTGCTGCAGGCGATGTCGCGCTCTCCGTTCCCCGCGGAGACGTACCTCACATTTGGAGGTGTGATGCGGTTAGACAATGACATCGTTGCCAAGGCGCTTTCCCAAATTGGTGATCCGGCGATTCCTTCCGCCGTGGATCTGCTAAAGAGCGCGGATGGGCGAATCCGCGGACGGGCGGTTTTGATCCTGAGAAACATAGGCTCGCCCGCAGCGCGCAAGGTCTTGCAGGATCGTCTACCACACGAAACCGACCCGGAACTTAAGAAATTGATCCACGAGAGTTTGCATCCTTAGGTGACGCCTGGCGAAATACCGCCGGGAAGAGACTACTTGTCGCGGAGGGTAGCGACGCAAATGTCAAAATCAACTAGTCGCGTGCTGATTCCGCTTTTCCTACTGGGAGTCGTTCTTTGCTGCGCAGCGTTGGCGCCTGCACAAGGAACATCTGGGTTGGCACAGAGAAACGGGGGCGTGGGCCCAAACGATCAGCTCATCGTGAACCAGACGGGGAGCAGCGACGGGAGCTCGACTCTATCGGCGGTGACGCCAAACTCCAATCCGTGGTCCGCTCCTGACTTTCCTTCAACAGCCGGCCGGACAGAAATCCATCTTCTACCTCGATGCACCTGGGCCCTACTTTGGGGAAAGATCCGAGCGATCAATGTCTTGGCGGGCGCAATTTAATCGATTCGGAGACTTTCGTATTTAATTTTCACGTCACATTCACAAGTAAACTTTCAAGCTTTCACAAAACCGTATATTACTTCGTGAAAATAGTCATCGCGCCTGGCGGCGTGTCGGACACCGCAAAGTCGCAAACCGGTTACAGGAATCGATCCCTAGATTTTTGAGGTGAAAATGTATCGAGCCTATTTGATAGTGATTTTGTTGACGTCCCCGGCACTAGCCTCGACACGGGCAGCGCAAAGGCCTCCAGATGCTTCTAGCCTATTCGTTCAGCTAAGCGACCCGAGCACAACAGATCGTGCAGCGCGCCAGATTCTGCAGGCCGCCAGTAAATATCCCGACGTGCGTCAATACATTGTGGAAAAGCTTCCTGGAATGATCGACAAGACAGAAATCGATAAAGTTTGGTTGAATGCAGTGCGGTTGGCTGGTCATCTAAAGGCATCAGAGACAGTCCACTCTCTGCAAAGAGCTTTTTCAAAGGGGCAATTAGGGAGGCCCGCTGGTACTACTCTGGGGGCTGAAATGCAGCTCGATGATGATGTCGTGGCTAAAGCGCTTGCCGAGATCGGAGAACCATCTCTTCCCGCAGTGAGAGTTTTCTTGAAAAGTAGCGATCGCAAAGATAGACGGAGAGCTGTGTTAATTCTCTTGAACATGGATGCTCCGGCATCGCGTAAGGTTCTACAGGAACATCTTCCCCACGAGACCAACCCTAGAATCAAAGACTTGATCGAGAGTGGGTTGCGTTCGTAGGCTCCAGACAGATCATGAAGAATCTTATGGGCAACCTAGAAACGGAGTTCATCCCACTTCAGCTCATGCATAATACGGTCGGGAGCTGAAGGTAGGTCATCTGAATTTTCGAAAAAAAAGATCTCGCCGCCAGGCTTGGACAGAAGCGTGGGATAGATATCGCCATTCGTCTCCATTGGGATGTCAGCGTTCCAAGAATTGTGGTCCGATAGAGCACCAACACCGCTCGAAGCGTGGTACACACCGAGGTACACAATAGCGATGTCTAAGACTTCCTTGCAATGACTTAGGATGCCGTCCGTGCTCTTGTAAGTCGTTGTAAGTACATATGAACCGCTCACTGTCACGGCAGCAGCAGGAATTCAGCGAAGTGCGGAATTGTGTTTCGGGCTTTTTGCGCGAGCTAGCGGTGCCACCCTCGAAGCCCGTTTTGCTCTTTAATGCCGCCTTTTGTCGCCGTGACCAATCGCTAAGTTCAGAACTCCTGACACACCCCTAAAAAGCAGCCAGAATTACAGTTTTTCGAGGGTGGGGTGCGGACCTAAACCTGTCCGCTTTTTGAGCCCGCAATTGTAGGTTCCAAGGTGCCCGATTCCCCATGATCTGAGCGAAAAGTGCTTAGGGTTTCTTTTGCTGATCCCTCCGGAATTGTAATCTGCTTGAGTTTTCGCTTTCCTGGGTGCGGACCTAAACCTGTCCGCTTTTTCTAGCCGGCAAGTGGAAATCGCACAATTGTGGCTGCTACATTTCCTCGGTCGAAAGCGCTCGACATCTCTCCTGGCATATCGCTTGAAGCTGCAACTGGCTTGATTTTCCCTGGCAAGGGTGCGGACCTAAACCCGTCCGCTTTTCTAATCGATGGGGGATAGGACATGCTAAAAACCATGATCCAGGCGCCACATCAAAAGGAGGTTCTTCCCCGCAAAAAGCGGACAGGTCACCGACGAACTATGTCAGGAGTTCTGAAGTTATTAGGGGGAAATAAGGTTTCTGGAGCGGGTGATGGGAATCGAACCCATGTCCCACGCTCTACAAGCTATTAAATATACTGGCTTCCCTTCCCTTGTGCGCGTCCAACTGCGTCCAACTTCAGGGAATTTGAAACGTCCGCCATCGCCTGCTCAGTGATTCCGCCTCGCAGATGGATGTAGTTGAGTGTCGTGTGGGCGTCGGTATGGCGGAGTTGTTGTTTTGCGACCTCCGGCGAGTAGCCCGCGTCCACGATGAAGGACGCAACGGAGTGCCGGAAAGCATGAAGGCCGCATCGCGGAATATCGAGCGCGTCGAGGATTGGCCAAAGCCGATATTCCACCACATTGTTGCTCGACGGTGGCCGGTTGTTTCGGGTAGCAAACAGCCAACCCTCAGGATTGGCAGTCCAGATCGAACGGTATTCGCTCAAAACGTTTGCGAGCGCATCTGGCAGAGTCACCGGCGCTGCGCTTGCCTTGCTCTTTGTGGATTGCGCTTTTCCGTACCACGCAGAGCGGCGGACGTGAACGCACTTGTGATGGAAGTCGATATCCGGCCATTGCAGGCCGAGCGCTTCGCCCGCACGCAATCCCGTAAGCGTCAAGACGATGAAGAACGTGCGCCACGGTTCGTTTGCGAGCGAGAGAATCGATTCAACTTGGGAACGGGTGAAATGTGCGGGAACGTGGACATTTCTTTCGGGGAGCACAAGTTTGCGAAGCGCTATCTCCCCGCTCGAATATCCCCAATTCTTAGCGGTCGCGAGCATCGATGAGAGCGTGCTCAGAATATTCAGCACGGTTTTTCTCGACGCGCCGACCAGTTGATTGACGAACACCTGTTGATTCTCGGGGCCCACCTGGTCGAGGCGGAGCTTTCCCAGCTGCGGAAGAATGTGGGAGTCGAGATGCGAGTTGGCGGAGCGCACCGTTGACGGTTTTCGCTTTGCGAGGACTTCCTCGCGCCAGCGGGCCGCAAATTCGGCCACCGTTGCGATGCGAGTTGGTTGATACGCGCAATCATTGATGCGGGAGAGGATTTCATCGAGTTTGCGAGCTGCAAGACGCTGCGTCGGCAATTCCTTCTTGGTGCCGAGCACGATCTGCGGCCGCGCCCGGATGACGCTTCCATCCGATCGAATCGTGTCCTCCCGATACCTGCCTAGCCAGAGCTGGCGGCTCTTGCTGAACAGGATCTGTCCCTTCTGGTACCTGCGTCGGGCCAAATCTCCTCCTTGACCCGTTGACGCAGTTGGCGAGGCTAACTCTACCACAACCGGGCAAGGCGCGAGTTTTGGAGCAATTGCCATTAGATTGCAGGCGACAGCACCGTGCATCTCTTTCGAGTCCGCAGATTCGAGACCCTCTACTTACTAGGGAACCTCGAAACAGGAAAAAGTAAGAAAGAATCTTATGCATCGCTGCGCTTCCGAACTGAAGTGTTGGTGGGACAAGAGGGGACAGTTTGGGACAGGCGGAGACAGACTGAGACAATTGGGGACTCTTGGCAACAGATTGCGCCAGTAGGCGACTCTTTGGCACAAAAAGCCACAAGAGGCGCCGGAAGGCAACAATTGGCGACATCCAGCGACGAGAATTGGAGGAAGGGCTAGAGGAGCGCAGCGTGTGTTCAGGTGGTTCGACGGTATTGATACAAGGGAGCGGGCAAATCAAATTCGCTGTGGGGCGAGAAGGGTGCAGATAGGGGCAACGTAGAACAGTTGGGGATCGAACAGTGCAGGTGGGTGCATTCGGGGCGACTTCGGAACAGGAGAGGACACGAGGAGTGGAATTTGGCGCGAGGTAATGGATTAAGTGGTGGGTATTGGAACATAAAGGAAGGTGGCGCCGTTTCGGAGATTTTTGGCGGCAAGTGTCCCACGACGAAGGAGCTGCACTGTGGCGCTTTCTAGCCAGTTGCGCCACAAACGCGCCACAACCAAAAGTGAGGGGATCGAATATGCGAAAGCACAGAATCGAGCGCCAAAATAGCCGGAGTGGGTGGCCACAATGTAGAGAGACCGAGCTTCTGATTCTGTGTAACCCAGGGCTTGCAAAGCTTCGAGGTACGAGCACTTAATGTTCAAGAAAGCAGGGTTTGGGGAATAACGAGCGTGCCGGTCGCGGGTAGTACGGAGTTCGCCCAGCGACTGTCTGCGAGGTCTTCAGTTTGAGTTTGAACTGGTTCTCTCATCTGAATGCTTGGCTTTTTCTAGAAATGGGAGATAGCGCTTTGATCTGCCTCAAGGCACACGTGCAGCACGCGCTCGAACGACAGGGTTTCCACCTTCGCATCCGACCCGAGACCATCGAGCGGCACGCCTTCAAGCTAGGTGGCTGACCGAAGTGGGACGGCTCCGCCTAGCCCACGTGGGAAGTCCGAAAGAACTCCCTCTATATCAGAGGCCGCCCGAAAGGAAAATGTAAACAAGCCTTTGAGGTTCTCGAGCTGGCTTGGTGTGGCATTGGTGCCCTTTGACAGAGAAAACGGGACGGCCAGGAGAATCAGGGAGGAATAAGTCCTGCAAGATCAATGCGAGCTTTCCTTGGAATTTGTTGCGGCGGTTGGGAAAAGCACCGCTGCGGAAGACACGGATCAATGCCTACATTATCGAGAACCTTTTGGGGCAGCCGGCCGAATACGATCAGCAGGCACGACTCCTGAGCCCTCGAGCACGGAATAGAATTTGTTGGCGTCCAACCCGTCTAACGTTTCGACAGCTCCGGAAGGCCAGCGGATCTCCACGTGATCGATTTTTTTGGCGGAACCGAGGCCGAAGTGGAAACGCGTATCATTCTGGGAGAGATAGCTTCCGCCGCTGTGCACCTCGTCGGTCTGCGTCATCCCACCCGCGACAAGTTTGACTCTCGCACCAATCGCCATGCGATTGCTCTTGGTCCCGGCCAGATCGAAGCTGACCCAATCGTGGCCTGGCACCCCATGGTTTCTCAAAATCATGGGAGCGCCGTCGAGGTCGCCGACGACCACGTCCACGTTGCCGTCATTGAATAGATCGCCGACGGCCAATCCTCGTGATACACGCCGTTGCTGGAGCCCGGGCCCGGCCTGATCGCTGGCATCGCAGAAAGTGCCGTCGGTTTGATTGAGGTGGAGGAGCTTGGGCTGGCGATAGCCGCCGCCGGATGGCAACGAGTCCACCTGAGGATAAACGTGACCGCTGACCGCGATGAGGTCGAGCCAGCCATCGTTGTCGAAGTCGGCGAAAGCTGTGCCCCACTTCACCCACGGTAGCGAGGGCAACGCGACGCCGGATCGGTAGGAGACATCGGTGAAACTCCAGTTACCATCATTGCGATAGAGATCGTCGTATTCGTCGGCGAAATTCGTCGCGTAAATCGATGGGCGCCCGGTGTGATTGTAATCGCCGACAGCCACCCCCATAGAGCCCTGTTCGCTGCCATCTTCACTCACGGCGGTACCAGACTCCAGCCCAATCTCCTGGAATTTTCCATTGCCAAGATTCTTGTATAGAAAGCTGGGAGTAGAATCGTTGGCGACATAAATATCCGGGCGGCCGGAATTGTTGAAATCGGCCCAGACCACACCCATGCCGTAGTAGCCATTGGGGTCGCTTACGCCCGCCGATTTCGAGACATCCGTGAAAGTTCCGTCGCCATTGTTATGGAACAGGGAATCGCCAGCGCCTTTGAGTCCGCGCGGCCCACATTGCACGTCAAGACTGCGGTACTTGCAGTT